>Ga0209606_1002874_pt1 | contig 18169 bp, 14 predicted proteins | sample AD_UKC057_MetaG_FD_184412 | JGI IMG/M metagenome (GOLD analysis project Ga0209606, IMG submission 184412) | Active sludge microbial communities of municipal wastewater-treating anaerobic digesters from USA - AD_UKC057_MetaG (SPAdes) (version 2) | ecosystem: Engineered > Bioreactor > Anaerobic >...
AGGCTTGCCGATGGTGATACGCATGCCGTCGAAGCCATCGGCAAACTCCGCCTTGCTCCGTTTGCCGCTGCCACACATGGCGCTCCGTGGTGGAAAACGGGCCTTGCCGCGAAATTCGCACAGACACCTCCGCACCAGCAATGGCCATTGACGCGGGGGCTTCGGACCGGTAGCGTGTTGGCAACTGGACTGCAAAGTCCTCGGATCGACACGCAAGAGAAGGAGATGGCAACCATGAATCGACGGAATTTCCTGGCCACGGGTCTGGCCGCCGCAGTCGCCACGCAGGCCGGGGCCCAGTCTGACGCGGAGCACGCGTCATCGCCGCGACAGTTCTTCGAGCTGCGCCAGTATCACCTTCGCTCCGGCGCAAACAGGGGACGCGTCGGGGATTTCCTCCGGGACGTGGGCATCGCAGCGATGAACCGGATCGGAATCAAACCGGTCGGCGCCTTCGAGGCGGTGTACGGCCCCAGCAAACCGACGCTCTACGTGCTGCTCGTGCATCCCTCGCTTCAATCCGTGCTGGAGTCGTCGTCGCGACTGATGGAAGACGACGAATTCCGCACGAAAGGCAGCGGATTCGTCGAAGCGCCGATCTCCGAGCCCGGCTACGTCCGCTATGAAAGCTCGCTGATGGCCGCGTTCACCCACATGCCGCAGCTCGAAGCGCCCAGGTTCCAGAAACGCATCTTCGAGATGCGCATCTACGAGAGCCACAGCATCAAGGCCGCCAGGAAGAAGATCGAGATGTTCAACGAAGGCGGCGAAATCGCCATCTTCCGAAAGACCGGCCTGAACCCGGTGTTTTTCGGCGAGACGATCATCGGCCCGCAGCAGCCCAACCTGACCTACATGCTGGCGTTCGAGGACATGGCCGATCGGGACAAACGATGGCAGGTGTTTCGCGACGATCCCGACTGGCGGAAACTGAGCCAGGACCCGGCCTACAAGGACACCGTCTCGAACATCACCGACATCATCCTGCGGCCGACGGGCTATTCGCAGATCTGATCGGGCGAAGCGTCGAACCAGACGCCCGTCAGACCATCAGAGACTCCGCTTCCTCGACGGAATCGATCTCGAAACCCGTTTCCTGCTCGCCCGGATGGAACGGCAGCGGCTCGGCGAACTGCACCGCGATGCGTCGCAGAATACTGTTGACGTGGTCCACGCGACAGACGTGGCCGGTGCGGACGAAGTCGACCATATCGAACGAACCGTCCTGGCCGTAGCGAGGGACACTGAAACGAGCGGCAATGTGCTCCCCCGGATAAGGGCAGTAGTGGTTTGCATAGCAGGTGAACGCCGCACCGCGACTGGAAATGTCCGACATCTGTCCCTGACACAAGTCTCCGTTGGCGTCCTGTGCAAACCAGATGGGCCAATGGTAGTGCAACCGCTCCTCAAACCGCCGTTCACTTGTCGTGTCCATGTGTTGTGTCCTCCGAAGACCTTCTCCGGGCTGTTATTGTGCATTCAGAGGAGCCATCGGCCCGGGAAGGCACAGACTTAACGCGGGGCCGCCGAGAAAAAGACCGCCGATTCCACTGCGGGGGACGATCCGTGCATTTCGAGCGGAAAAACGCGATACGGAGGGAGAGATTCTTTGCAGCGGGATCGGCGGCCGGCCGGGAGATTCCTATAACTCGGCGGCAAACCCTCGCGCCAGCTCGGCGAACTGGTGGCCGCGCTGCTGGTAGTTCTCGAACATGTCGTAGCTGGCGCAGGCGGGACTGAGCAGCACGACATCGCCGGGGCTAGCCAGCTCGTGGGCGGTCCGGACCGCCTCGGCCAGCGACCTGGCGAACTCGACGCGGGCCTGCGAGCGGCCGTTCGATCCGGCCGCAATCGCTTGGGCGATCTGCGGCGCCGTCTGCCCGATCAGGATAGCGACCTTGGCCTTCTGAGCGATCTTGCGACCGAGATCGTCGAACGGCAGGTGCTTGTCGTAGCCGCCGACAATGAGGATCTCGGGCTGGTCGAAGGCCTCCAGGGCGACGATGCTGCTCAGAGGCGTGGTCGCCTTGGAATCGTTGTACCAGCTCACGCCGTGGCCTTCGGCCACCAGCTCCAGGCGGTGCGGCAGGGACTGGAACTGCGGCAGCGACGCCTCGATCGACTCGTCGCGGACGCCCAGATTCCGGGCGATCGCCACCGCGCCGGCGAGGTTCGACAGGTAGGCCCGGCCGGGCAACCGGTAGACGTCGCGGAACTTTGCGGGCACATCGTCGGCCGAAAACTTCATGCAGACCCGCCCGCTCTGCCCTCTGTAATGGTCGAACCAACCGGCGGAGACTTCATCCTCGGCGTTGAACAGGGAGATCGCCGGCGTCTCGCCATTCAGCCGCTGGTGCCGGAACAGACCTTCCTTGGCGGCGCAATAGGCCTCGAACGTGCCGTAACGGTCCAGGTGGTTCGGCGTCAGGTTCGTCAGCAGCGCGATCTGCGGGGCCTCGCCCAGCTCCGCCAGTTGCTCGATCTGAAAGCTCGACAGCTCCAGGACCACCACATCGTTCGGCCCGACGCGGTCGACGATGGTCAGCAGGGGCTGATCGCCGATGTTGCCGCTGAGCCAGACGTTGCCGTAGGGCCGGTCGCTTTGGGCTTGGCGAAGCAGATGCGCGGTCAGCGTGGTCGTGGTGCTCTTGCCGTTGGCGCCCGTGATCCCGACGATGCGCGCCGGACACAACTGGAAGAACAGGCCCACCTGCGAGGTGACGATCTTGCCGTTCCGGCGGGCGACTTCGAGGAAGCGGTTGTCGGGTTTGACCGCGGGATTGGCGACCACCATGTCGGCGGACGCGAAGTCGTCCGGATCGTGCAGGCCCAGGCGAAACGCGATGCCGGAACACGTATCCAGTCGTCGAATGGAATCGGCCAGTTGCGCTTCGGATGCCAGGTCGGTGACGGTGACATGAGCGCCGGCGCCGGCCGCGTACCGGACCACGTCCACTCCTCCGCCGAAGCGACCCAGGCCCATCACCAGAATCTTCTTGCCCGCCAGATCCGATGCCTTCATACGTCACCCGTTGCCTATCGCCTTGGAACCTTTGTAGATCGAAGCGACGCCGGCGGTCAGAGGTTGAGCCGAGACGTCGTGAAAGCCGGCCTGCTCCATCATCGCACAGAACGCGGCCGGACCGTGAAAGGACTCGATGGACTGGTTGAGATATCGATAGGCCTGCCGATCTCCGGACACCAGCGCGCCGATCAGAGGCACGACGAGCCGCAGGTGCACGAGATACCCCCATCGCAGGACGGCGTTGGCGGGCAGGGAGAATTCGAGGATCACAGCGGCGCCGCCGGGCGCCAGCAGCCTGTGGATCTCATCGAGGGTCGCCTGCGGGTCCGGCGTGTTGCGAATCCCGAACGCCATCGTCACCACGTCGAAACTCTCATCCGCAAACGTCGTCCGCGTTGCATCGCCGGGCACGAGCCGGGCACGTGCGGCCAGGCGGCACTTGCGAAGTTTGTCCCGCCCCACCGCCAGCATTTCCTCGGAGCAATCCAGCCCGACGGCATCGACAATGTGGGGATGCTCGCGCAGCAGCGCGATCAGCAGGTCGGCCGTACCCGTCGCCAGATCGACGACCCGCAACGGCCCGCCGGCGCCGATGCATCGAGCGGCCTTGCGACGCCAGGAGAAATCCCGCCCGAACGACAGAAGGTGGTTCAGAAGGTCGTAGGTCGGCGCGATGCGGTCGAACATGGGTTCGGCGCACCACGCGGCCGGGCACGATGCCTCGCTCGTCGTGGAAACACCTTTTTGCATGCGCCGCACCCGAGAACGACCCCGTCCCTGGTCCGCCACCGCGGACGACGAAGAACGCCTACAGCTTGCTCTGCATGGCGGTGGCCAGCTCGACCTTCGCGTCGATCACCGCCTGCTCGATGCACTTCTTCCAGTCGTCGCCGAACTGGTCGCGATACTTCGGCTTTTCGTAGGCGTAGATGATCGAGCGCGACGCGTTGATCAGCGCCCCGGTCCCGTTGGGCTTGCAGAACCGCAGGCACTCGGCGGCACTGGCCCCCTGCGAGCCGTACCCCGGCACCAGGAACCAGATCTTGTCGTACTTCGTCCGCAGCGCCGCGGTCACCTCGGGCGCGGTCCCGCCGACGACCATGCCGATGTTGCTGTATCCGCTGCTGCCGACGCGGCCGGGCCGGGTTGCGATCTCGTTGACGATCTGGGCCATCCTCTCGTACAGCGTCTGCCCCTGGGCATCGGTGAAGTCCTGAATCGCCGCGGCCGAAGCGTTGCTCGTGCGCACCAGCACGAAGACGCCCTTGCCCTGCGCATCGGCCATCTGGGCGAACGGCTCGATGCCGTCGAGACCGGGATAGCCGTTGATCGTGATCGCGTCGGGCGCCAGCGTGTCTTCCAGACCGGCCAGCTCGGGATTCTGAAGATGCGTCGAAGCGTAGATCTCCGCCGTATGGCCGACGTCCCCGCGCTTGATGTCGCCGATGATCTCCAGACCCAGATCGTTGGCCTCGTTGATCAGGGCGTAGTACGTCTCCAGACCTTCCCAGAGATATTTCTCGAAGAACGCGATGTTGATCTTGATCGCCGGCACCATCGGCGCGACGATCCGCATCGTCTGCGTGCAGAAGTCGAAAATCGCATCCACGGCGGCAGCCGCATCGAATTCGTCGTTCATCTGGCGGTGGCTGGTGATCGCGGCCGGCAGACGGCTGTACACGGGATCCAACCCCACAATCAGGGACGTCTTCTTCGCCTGCACAGCTTCGCACAACCGATCCGCAAAGTGGCTCGCCATAGTTCCAGAAACCTTTCTTTTCAAATGCGCCAGGTCACATCACTCGTCCGGAATTGCGCCCCCCTCGCTCGATCCAAACCGCTCGGCGGCACCGAATCTGACGCGAACCCGGCCACAAAAAGTCTTTTCATAAACGTGCGAACCACTATAATCACGCCGACACGATCGGGCAATACAGAATTCGGCTTCCGGGCCATTTGTCGGAAACTATTTCCTCCGGCCCGGAGGACGCGGATGGAACGGGATTGGATTCTCGGGTCGCCAGGCGGCAGGTGCGCGGCCCATAAGATTGTCCCCCTTCGATGGTTTCACAGGATCGCACCGACATGACGCTGGCCAACAACATGACAGGATCGGGAACGCACGACCCGGCGGCGGCCCCGGCGCCGGAAAAGAGGCCAAAGAAGAGATCGAAACACAGGAAGCTCTTCTACTGGCTGCTGATCGATCTGACCGTCGCGGTGGTCATCCTGGCGCTGCTGCTGTACAAACCGGCCCGCTATCGTCCGGCGAGGCACGCAACCTCCGGCGCCGACAGCGAGCACGTTCACCCCTACCTGTCCCATGACTTGGGCCCGCAGCTCTACAACGGGGCCCAGAGTCAGCGTCCATTCACGCTGACGGTGCTCGATCGGGTCCTCAACGAGGCAATCGTCCGGCTTCGCTGGCCGCGCGAGACGGGCGGCGTGGTCTTCTCGGCGCCCGAGGTGCTCTTCGGTCCCGGCCGCATCGTCCTGATGGGCACCGCCGACGTCGAGAAGGCCGATCTCGTGATCACCGTAGAGTTGGAGCCGCAGCTCGACGATGCAGGGCTGCTGAACCTCAACGTCGCCAAGGTCAAAGTCGGCGCCGTGAACATCACGCCGATTGCCAAGATGATGGCCAAGAAAATGTATCAGGAGCGGCTCGAAACGGTGCCGGTCGACACCGACGACATCCGGGCCAAGGTGGCCGCGTCCCTGCTGGCCGGCGAATCCTTCGACCCGGTCTTCCAGGTGGAGGACAAACGCGTCCGCCTGAAAGCTTTGCGCCTCTCACAGGGCACGCTGGAAGCCGATCTGATTCCCGCCAGGTAGAACCACGAACGCTCGTGTCTGTGAAAACATCCCGGCAACCGTGTGGCAGCCTCAAACGCGCAGCGTTTGGGGATGGCTGACACGATCTCGGCTTGCGTATCGAGAGGCGGTGGCGCCCTGCGCCATCCCCAAGTCCTGCGGACTTGAGGCTGCCACCCAAACGCTTCAACGACTCACCAATAGCGATGCCCGAAAACAAGACGAGCCCGGAGATCGGTGCCCCAGGCTCGTCACCGAATCGATGGACGTCCTTTATACCCCTGCGGCGGCCTTGGCCTTTCCCATGCGGATCACGTGGACGATCAGGCTCAGGGCGATGAACGCGCCGATCAGGACGAGGCTCCAGGCGCCGATCCTCGGCCACAGGCTCCAGAGGCTCACGAAGGTGCCCGCGGCGGTGGCGAACACCATCAGTACATTCCAGAGAACACGCCGGCCGCCGGTGGGCATGTTGTCGCCCAGAAGACTCCGACTGTTCATCATGAGCAGGAACGTGAAGTAGGCGATCGGCAGCAGCACGGAGCAGAAGGCCGAGGTCGCAATCGCCAGCCAAGGCGCCGGCTGTTTCCAGAAGATGGCCCCGATCGCGCCGACCGAAACCATGAGCGAGCCGATCCGCTGGATCCATCCGCCCGGCGCCTTGCCCAGCATCTCGCAGAAGCACAGGCCGTTGATGGACATCAGGATCGTCGCGGCGCTCAGTCCCAGCCCCATGACGCCGAGACCGAAGACGTACTGCGCGATGCCCTTGCCGGTCAGAGGGGCCAGGGCGTCGGCCAGATTGAAGTTGTCCCGCTTGACCAGCATGGCCGCCATGCGTTTGTCGGCATAGGGCAGCGCATCGACCGCCTGCTTCCGCGCTTCCGGCGAGAGCTTGTCATAGGCCTCGGCGCCGATCTCGAACGCCATCCGCTTTTCCAGCAGCGCGTTGTAGGGACCGACCAGGTTCGCCGCCGGGGCCACCGTCACGACTTCGCCTTCCACCTCCGGCACGAAGCCGGGCGCCGGTTTGGTGTGGAACTGGGAGGCGGCCGCCATGACAACAAAACCGGTCGCCAGGACGAACGGGATGAACAGGCCGGTGGACAGATCGAAGATGGCCAGGCCGCGGAAGTCCTTGTCCCAGCCCCGCCGCATCATCGAGTACGGGAACATGAAGGTCATGTTGATGCCCACCGTCGCGGCAATCGCGCTGATGATGACGCCGCGCTGCTGGCTCGTGATCAGCTCGGTCCAATAGGGCCGCCCGCTCTCGACCACCGCCTGGAGATAGGGCGTCAGACTGTCGACGGGACGGAACAGCATCCGCAGCCTCGGCACCAGCCCCTCGGCCGCATCGCCCCAGTTCATCGCCCCCTCGATCGACAGCTTCACCACCACCGCCAGGAAGCACAGCACGATCATGCTGACGATGACGCGGATCAGATTCTCGAAGATCCGCACACCGCGGCCGCCCAGACTGTAGAACATCGAGACCGTGATACACACACCCAGGAACACCAGCACCGCCACCACACGCGCGGTGTCGCCCTGGAGCAGGCTGCCTTCCCCGCCCCCGAAAATGCCGGGCAGGAGGTTCTGCTGAATCGCCGCCGTGCCCAGGCTGAACTGCGGCATCGACCAGACGAGGTTGGCCGCCATCGAGGCCAGCAGCCAGCTCCAGCCGAGCACCGGACTGACATGCTGATTGATCGCCCGCAGCGGACGCTCGCCGCTGGACAGCGTCACGTAGGCGATGGCCGCCAACATGACGATGCCCCACATCATCGCCACCGGCTGGAGCCACAGGAACGTGAAGCCGCTGAGCACCCCGAGGTACAGGCTGGAGGCGAAGGACACGCCGCCCACCGTGATGCCGCTCTGGAGCCAGCCGGGACCCGACAAGCGGACGAACGTCTTGAACAGCGCGCCGCGCCCCTGCGCCCGGGACGTCAGGATCATCTCGCGGTCCCGCTCGATCTGCGTGTTCTCGCGTGCCGTCTGCTTGTTGCCCGATGCCGGGCCCTGTTGACCGGTGCTTGCTGCCATTGCAGGTCTCCTATTCGATCGTTCCATCAGCGGTTCGAGACGAGGGGCTCGTCTCCAGAAAGGCCTGCGTCCCGCCTCGCCAGGCGGAAAGCCCGTCCCGAAACCAACATGGGGCCCATTCTGGGCCTGCCGCCCCTGGGTGTCAACCTCGTTTTGGAGACCCGGAGGACTTTGTCCGCGTCCGAGCCGGCACGCCGGCGTTCGCTGAAATATCGGACAAAAACAGTTGACAGCTTCACGCACATTGGTATGCTGCTTCGGTTCGCGTGGTCCGTGGTTGAGTACTGCGCCTATGGCGGAACGAACGCGCCGCCGCGACGGTCGCAGGGGCATCCGCCGGAACCACAAACGTGTCGCCCGGATGGGTTTGCGTCCCGTTTGTCTGCGTGTGGAATATCGAAGCCGTGGCCCAAGATGTATCTTGAGACTGCGGCTTTTTTTGAACCGTAGAAGGAGAATCGATGGACATACAGTCAGTCTTGAAAGGCAAGATGGACAAAGCCAGCCTGCAAAAGCTCAACGCCTTGAAGAACCAGGACGTCAACGCGTTCGTCGCCCGGGCCATCGAGCTGTGCACCCCGGACAGGGTTTGGGTGGGCACCGACGCCGACGAAGACGCCGCCTATTGCCGCCAACTGGCGATCGACAATAAGGAGGAGATTCCCCTGCCGACCGCCGGCCACACCGTCCACTTCGACGGCTACTACGACCAGGGACGCAACCCCGAGGTCACCAAGTACCTGGTGCCCAAGGGCGAGACGCTGGACCCCAAGCTCAAGCAACTCGAGCGCCAACAGGGCCTGAGCGAGATGGAACAGCTCCAACGCGGCGCCTACAAGGGCCGGACCATGCTCGTGCGGTTCTTCTGCCTGGGCCCGGTCAACTCGGTCTTCGCGATTCCGTGTCTGCAAATCACCGACTCGGCCTACGTCGTCCACAGCGAGGACATGCTGTACCGCAAAGGCTACGAGGAATTCAAACGCCAGAGCGCCTGCGGCCCCTTCGAGTTCTTCAAGTTCCGCCACTGCACCGGCGAGGTCACCGAGCGCATGACCTGCAAGGACCACGAGCACAACCGCGTCTACATCGACTACGTCGACAACACGGTCTACTCCGTCAACACGCAGTACGCCGGCAACACGGTGGGCCTCAAGAAGCTCTCCCTGCGTCTGGCGATTCGCAAGGCCGACCGCGAAGGCTGGCTGGCCGAGCACATGTTCATCATGCGGGCCAACGGCCCGGAGGGACGCAAGACGTATCTCTGCGGCGCGTATCCCTCCGCCTGCGGCAAGACCTCGACCGCAATGATCCCCGGCGAGAACATCGTCGGAGACGATCTCGCGTACTTCCGCGTCATCAACGGCGAGTTCCGCACCGCCAACGTGGAGGCCGGCATCTTCGGCATCATCCAGGACGTGACCGCCCACAGCGATCCGGTCATCTGGAACGTCCTGCACAACGAAGGCGAGGTGATCTTCGGCAACGTGCTGGTCCACAACGGCCGGCCCTACTGGCTCGGCATGGGCGAAGACATCCCCGACACGGGCATGAACCACGTCAGCACCACGTGGACCAGGGGCATGATCGGCCCGGACGGCGAAGAGACCACGCCCAGCCACAAGAACGCCCGTTACACCGTCCGGCTGAACAATCTGGACAACAGAGACCCTGATTGGGACAACCCCGCCGGCCTGCCCGTCGGCGGGATCATCTACGGCGGACGCGAGAGCGACACCGACGTCCCCGTGCGCGAGGCCTATACCTGGGAGCACGGCATCTGCACCATGGGCGCCATGCTCGAATCGGAGACGACCGCCGCGACCACCGGCGCCCAGGGCGTCCGCAAGTGGAACGTGATGAGCAACATGGACTTCCTGTCCATGTCCGTCGGCAAGTACCTCCGGAATAACCTCGAGTTCGCCAAACACCTCAAGCGGCCCAAGGTCTTCGGCACCAACTACTTCCTGAAGAAGGACGGCAAGTACCTCAACGGCATGCTCGACAAGGCCGTGTGGGTCAAGTGGATGGAGCTGCGGATTCATGGCGAAGCGGAGGCGCTGGACGCCGCCTGCGGCCTGATCCCCAAGTACGACGACCTCCAGCGGCTCTTCCAGCAGGTCCTGGGCATGGACTACACCGAGCGGAACTACGTCGAGCAGTTCACCATCCGCATCCCCGAACTGCTCGCCAAGCTCGATCGCATGGAGAAGATCTACGCCACCGTCGCCGACACGCCGAAGGTGATGAAGGACGAGATGGCCGCCCAGCGCCAGCGCCTCGAAGCGCTGCGCGCCGCCAAAGGCGACCACATCTCCCCCTTCAATCTGTAAGCCACCCTGCCGGGGTGGGGAGTCTCGTCGTGAATCCCTGCAAAGGGCCCTCCAGCACAAGGGCCCTTTGTCTTTTTTTGCGGGGCACGCATATGTCACGCGCGATGATCTGTGACTTCTTCGCCACGCAGACAGGCACCAGTGTCGTGCCGCTGCCTTGCGCAGTGCAAGTGCAAGCGCGAACAGCAAGTCGGCAATCACAAGGCGAGATTTCTTACGCCAATCCACCGACACCGAGAAGAAGCCGGCCTGAAGCAGAATCTTATCCGGAGGCGTCTTCACAGTTCGCCGCCGTCATCCGCTCACATAAACCACCGCAACGAGATAGACTCTGTAGGTTTGACCACCAAACTCAACGGTTTCCGTGACCGACGGCCAATCGACAGTCTCTATCGCCTTTGCCACGGTGCAGGACCGCAGGAGGTCATCATCCTGCCTCTGGCCATAACCTGGAACCCATGAAGTGGTAATATAATCGCCGGCTTCGATTTCCCCGTTCATGTCACAGACCCAAATCCTACCCTCCCCCAGGGCGTTGACCGTGGCAAATCGCTCCGCGTTCGTCGGCGCGTACCAGTGGTCTTCGGGCAGAGAACTCTCGCGGAGAAAGGCTCCAAGTACGCACTTGTCGTACGGCGCATCGGCGAGCCTCACGGTCGGCATCGTGGAAGAGATGGACAGCTCTTCTGCATCATATCTCATCGCCGTCTGGCCGGTCACGGAGACAATCATCCCCCGCCGGACATCCGTAGGAAAGGCATCGCACAGCTTGACTTCGTGCGCACCAGTGAAGGGGCCATAATTCGTGTTGGCGCCGCCGGCGTAAAAGTCGTAGTCCGTGCCTTTGCCATAAACGCCTCGTCCCAAAGGACCGTTGCCGTCGCCGCGCACGCCAAAACCATATTCACCGCTGGCGGTACCATAGACCCCCCTGCCCCATCGATTGTGGCTATGGCCGATCACACCGTCGACCCGGTTGCCGAGACTGCCGTAGTTGCCGCTCTCCGCGTGTCTGCCGTAGACGGCCTGGCCGTCACCTCTCTCGGTATGTCCATAGACACCAACGTGGCCTTCGCCAAAGACACCGCGTTTCCCCCCTTTGCCGTAGACGCCATAGCCGAGTTCACTGCGTGCCATAAAGTGACCACCGTAGGTCTGCGGGGAATCGCCGTTGATGACCGAAGGCGCAGCAGCCTCGCCATACACGCCAACGCCATTCCATCCATCCGAAACGAAATAGCCGCCATAGTTTATGTCGTGTCCGGTATCGGTGGCCCTTCCGGAAGCGCCTTTGCCGGCGCGCCCCCAGGCAGTACCCCCGACGCCGGCACTGAAACCTCTTCCCCTGACACCGGTACCACTCTCGGAACCGAATATGTTGCGGTGATAGCCTTCGCCATAGATCCCTGTGGAGCCGTAGCCATAGATGCCTCTATCATCCGGCTCAGAAATGCTACCTATCACCGTGAGCATGTCGTCCGGATTCTTCGTGCCGATGCCGACGCTTCCTTCAAAATAGGAACCGGCCGGAGCGATCCACACATCTCCCATACCCTCGCGGCCGTGCAACTGAAGAAATCCCCAGTTGCCGCCGGCCGCCCCCAAAAGAGCACTGACATCCCCGTCGTCCCCGATCACCGCTACGCCATCTCCGCCATTGGCAACAACGCTCAGTTTCCTCGTTGGATCGGTTGTTCCGATCCCGACGTTGCCGGACACATCAGAATACATATTGTTGCCCGAAGTTACCCAGTCCGCTTTGGCGCTACCAGTCAAAGCTGCGGTCAGACCAAGGAGCAAGAGTATCGTCGTCGTTTTCATCGTTCTACCCTTTCAGAAAATGGCATGCGTCTTCACCATCTACATTGTGCGCACCGATGGCGCATTCTCCGCAAAACAGAACGAACTGAATGAAGAGGCCGCATTCTTCCATGCTGTCAACCCTCTCTCGCATCGAAACCAGACTAACCAACGATTCAGCGTGCCGTCAATAGAAGACAACAACCGCAGGCTGTCTTCTTGCCGCCTTGGCCAGCGCCTGCTGCGCTGCATCCTCCGCCAGGTGCCGATCGCCCAGAATCGCCTGCGCGACCGCCACCATCGCAGGGTAGTACCGCCGGCACAGCTCTGTGAAGCTGTCCCCGTTCCCGGCCATCGCTCCGGCCACCAGCACGTTGTCAGGCGTCTCGTGCGTCAATTCGTGCCATTCCAATGAACCCGGTTCGCCGCATTCCATCGGCTCTCACCCCCAAGACGCACCCCGCCGCAGGAAATGGGCGCACAAAACAGAATTCCCGCCACAGAATCCTACCCCGTTCCCCTGCCGCCCGCGACACCATAGGTCGCGCGTCCCCGCACACCCCCCCGCCGGAATCCCACCCGAGAGATCCGAGACCCGCCCTTGACCCCGCCGGGAGACTCCTGCAGACTATCTCCCGGATGTGCGAAGGGAAGCTATGCGTGGAGAGGTTCCCACAATCCGGCTCCCAATGCCGCCCAGCAAGTGCATGCGGAGCGCAAATCATTATCGAAAGGCCTGACCCCGAACCCTCTTTGCCGACCCGCTGAGCATTCTGCACTTGAATGTCCCGGGCAAAGGGCCGTATATTCATGGAATAGAAGACCGGCGATGTTGCCGGATGAAGGCTGTATGGGAAATGTCGGATGATCGAGAGTATGCCGTACAGGAGCACCGGTTATGAGGCTGGATGCCCAATGCCGATTCTAAAGACGAACCCGTAAGGAGGTGAAGAATATGGTCCACAACCGCTGTGTCGCCTGGACTGCCGTTGTCATTGCTGCATCGTGCTTTTGGAGCGGGTCAAATGTCTCTTGGGCCGCCGGGAAGGCAGAAGAGGGCTTCGTGAGCCTTTTCGACGGGAAGACCCTCGACGGCTGGCATCTTATGAACGGGGCGCAGTTTGTCGCACAAGACGGCGTCCTCAAGCTCAACGGCGGTCGTGGCTGGCTCCGCAGCGACAAGGAGTACAGCGATTTCATTCTCCGCCTGGAATTTCGGTTCATGAAGCCCGATCAGGACGGCGGCGTCTTCCTGCGATCCAACATGGAAGGAGACGATTGGCCCAGCCGGAAGTACGAGGTGCAGTGCCAGAACACCGCGCGCATGGGCATGATCTTCGGCGCCGCCCACGATCTGAACGTCGAATTGACACAGAAGACGCTCAAGCCCGTCGGGGAATGGAATGAATACGAGATCACGCTCGTCAAGTCGAGCGTTGAAGTCCGTTTGAACGGCGAGGTCGTCAGCGTTTCCGCGAGCATGGACAAGTTGACGCGCGGTTATCTGGGCCTGCAAGGCGAGAACGGATTCCACGAGTACCGCAATATCCGAATCAAAGACCTCGGCAGAACGGAGGAGGGCTTCGTGAGCCTTTTCGACGGGAAGACCCTCGACGGCTGGCATCTTATGAACGGGGCGCAGTTTGTCGCACAAGACGGCGTCCTCAAGCTCAACGGCGGTCGTGGCTGGCTCCGCAGCGACAAGGAGTACAGCGATTTCATTCTCCGCCTGGAATTTCGGTTCATGAAGCCCGATCAGGACGGCGGCGTCTTCCTGCGATCCAACATGGAAGGAGACGATTGGCCCAGCCGGAAGTACGAGGTGCAGTGCCAGAACACCGCGCGCATGGGCATGATCTTCGGCGCCGCCCACGATCTGAACGTCGAATTGACACAGAAGACGCTCAAGCCCGTCGGGGAATGGAATGAATACGAGATCACGCTCGTCAAGTCGAGCGTTGAAGTCCGTTTGAACGGCGAGGTCGTCAGCGTTTCCGCGAGCATGGACAAGCTGACGCGCGGTTATCTGGGCCTGCAAGGCGAGAACGGATTCCACGAGTACCGCAATATCCGAATCAAAGACCTCGGCAAGTAAGCGATGATCCGAACATCGCTCGGCCTGCGCGAATTCACAACAGCGGTGATCGAAAGGCGGACGCGTGGATTGAGAATCCGCCCTGCCGCTGACGCGGCTGTTCCTCATATCTCGCTGTTCGCATATCGCAGGAGCGAGCGGATGGAACAGAGCGGATGAGTAGGACAGATCGACAGGTCGTCAATCGCAAGTCGTCGATGATCGGTCTCTGTAGCTATGGGTCGTCACTGACCGACCGCGGGGAATTAAAGGCGGGGAATTAACGGAGTGCGGTACATTCTTGGCTCCCGGCCGCATCTGCGAGAACATCTGGGTATGTGCGCGTCCCGCGTCACCCCGTAGGGGTAGGCCCCCGTGCCTACCCTCTCCCGCGACGAGGAACCGGTAACGCATCCGTGGTTCAGGGCAGACACGGGGGTCTGCCCTGCGGCACCCGGCTGTACAACGTCGAACAGTATCTCAGATTCGTCCAGGATCAACTTGGCCACGCCAGTCCGACCACAACTGCCATCTATGCCAAGACCAACGCGAAGGCCCGTAGGCGGCAACTTGATGCCCTTGAGGGCCAGATATAGTAAGAGCAGGGGTGGCGTGGTCCTGTCACTCGGGGCTCTCAAAGAATATGTATTTCTACGTATTGACACGTCACGAGCACATGGGTATCTAGTGATTTGTTACCGCCGTAATTGATTGCGGGGACTTGACAGGAGGAGATGGGAGATGCTACCGAAGTAGCAGGTGACTGCAATTGGCCGATCATCCGGGAATTATCGCGAGGCAGGATCACCCAATCTTAGGCATTCACAAGTACCATGTTGACGGAGGTGAGTCATGAATCACAAGAAACGAACGTTCACGAGAGGAATCTGGATTCCCTTGGTCCTTTTGGCCGGCTCAGTTTCGGCAGGCCCCGTCTTCTTCGACACGGGTGTGGACGATTCGAGGGCCATTCTTCCCGATGGGGCGATAGATGCGCATTACTCACTTATCGCGTTAGGTGCACCGGCAAATGCCATAGCCACATCGTCAGATCCGGTGTGGTGGGTAGCTCCGCCAGCCGGCAGCAAGTGGATCGGCCCATCGCTGTCATCGCAATCAGACCCGGCCGGCGAGTATATCTACACATTTGAATTCACACTCGCCGATGGTGATATAGGTGCGTCTGCTACCCTCAGCGGGCTTTGGGCCGCAGACAACACTAGCGAGATATGGCTCAACGGCATATTTACCGGCTATGACGATGGATTCCTCGACGCTCTCAAAGCTTTCGACATCACAAATGGTTTCGTCATTGGGGTAAACACGCTCGAATTCAAAGTGGAGAATTGGCCGCAAGCAAGGAATAACCCCAGTGCACTTCTCGTTAGTGGCCTGACATTTACAAACGACCCGGCGATCCCGGCGGTCCCGGCTCCAGCGGGTATCGTTCTTGGGGCCATCGGTGCCGGGCTGGCAGGCTTGCTGCGGAGACGTAGAGCGCTGTAACGGACTCAGATAGCGACTGGCCCGATCCACACAGGTCAGAAGATAGCCGCGACGACCTTTGCCTACCACGGTGTCGCCTTCCCAGTCTCCGAGCCGCTGGCGTTCGTTGGCTTCTTTCGGGCGTTCGTCGATGGAGCGTTTGCCGGCGATCTGGCCCCGGCGAGAGGGCTTGCCATAGGGCTTGCGTCGCGGCTTGCGGGCGATCCGCAGGAAGAGACGGAGCTGTTGGGCTCGTTGCGGATCGCCCCAGATCCAGCGATAAATGGTCGTATGACTGATGCCATGGCCCTCCAGGCCGGCGGGTGTCTGGGCCTCCAGGCGTCCGGCAATCTGTTCGGGCGACCAGTCGTGTCGCAACCGATCTTCGACGTAGGCCATCAAGCGGCGGTGACCGGTCTTGGGCTGACGCAGGTGGGCCCGCCGTCGGCTGTTGGCCAGGGTCTGGGCATTGGCCGGATCATAGCGGCCCTCGACGCTGGCGTTGCGTTTGCACTCCCGGCCGATGGTGGCTCGATGACAGCCGATGCAGCGTGCGATCTCGGCGTCGGAATAACCCTGGAATCGCATTCGGTAGATGACATTTCGTTCGTCCATGGTAAGATGGTTGTACGACATCGCGAGCACTCCGTAGTCTGAAGTCGTTGAACAACTCCAAGCTACCGGATGCCGCTCGCGATGTCTCTTCTATATCCGTGTTGCGCTTACCATGTGAATTCGCCTTTCTGCTGGCTATAATAGGTGGCTGTCCCTAGTATCGCCGCCAGAGACTTCGACGTGGCACCCTTGGACGTGCAGCAAGCACATGGCTTGCCGGCCCGACTCCTGACGCAAGCGTGTGCGAAGCGATGAAACAGGGAAAATGCGAGGTGAAAAGGTGATAATAGATGGCTGTCCCTAGTATTTACTGGCCCGCGCCCTGTACCGTTGTGGTGATTGGAAGGGGCTCGGAGAGCAAATCCTCAAAGACTATCAGCAGGACACAAGAGGCGTGTTGGCGCGGCATGCCAGCGCTGTGCTCGCGGCTGGAAATGGACGGCGGGCAGGCGCGACGGCAGAAGACAAGAGATAGATGCAAGCAAGCTGCGACCCTTCACATCGGGTGTCCAAAGAGGTGGAACATGGGTAGACAAAATGGCTTTACGCTCATTGAACTGCTAGTCGTCATTGCCATCATCGCCTTGCTGATGGCGATCCTGATGCCGTCGCTCAGCCGGGCGCGACAACAGGCCAAGAATGCTGCGTGCCAGTCCAATCTGCATCAGTGGAGTCTCGTCTTTTCTATGTACGACAACGATTGCGACGGCCGCTTCCCTAGCGGCTGCAGCAGCTATGATACCAATGACAAAAGGCATTGGGCCACAGCGATGCGCCACTACTATTACGATGATCGAGAGATCACGCTCTGCCCTTCGGCTACAAAGCCCTATGATGAAGGGGGGCAGGTCCCATACGGGAGCTATCGTGGCCCGGACGACGTTCTGCTCAGCTACGGTCTCAATGGCTGGGCCTACAATGCCGTGGCACCTGACGAGGCGTTCGAACGCCCGGTCGAGAATTTCTGGGGGAACCTTCATGTCAAGGGCTTGGGCAATGTCCCGCTCTTTCTGGATTGTCTTCATGCCGAGGGGCGTCCCTTCGAAACCGACGAGCCGCCAGCCTTCGAGGGAGAGATGCTTGCTTTCAACGTAAGCTCAAACATGGTGCGATTCTGTCTGAACCGGCACCACGGGGCTGTGAACTGCCTGTTCATGGATGCATCATTGTCCAAGGTCAGCCTCAAGCCTCTATGGCGTCTAAAATGGCACAGGAATTACGACACAAATGGCCCCTGGACCCGGGCTGGCGGTGTCCAGTCAGAGGATTGGCCGGATTGGATGAGAGCACTGAGTGACTGATGAACAAGCCAGAAAGACTGTCCTGAAGGGGACTGCTTAAGAAATGCAATTTGCGCTGCATGGGATGGAGATTTTCAGTAGAGGATGAGCACATGCATTGTAGCAGAAAACCGACCTTCGATCAAGACCGACGCGGAGAGAACACAGAGGGCCTTGGTCGGGGACACGGTATACTGGGGACAGGCACGAATGGCGGGCGCTTAAGCGGGCGATCACGCCAGTGACCCTCGTTCTTGGCCTGAGAACAAAGGTCGAAGTGGCGACAGGACTTTTAACGGACCGCCATTCGGGACAGGCACCTATTTCTGCTGGCCATAATAGGTGGCTGTCCCTCGTTAACCCCGCTTCCACGCCTTCGTGGCGCACTGACTGTCCCTAGCATCTTAACGGTCTCCAGCCTCCAACCTGACTTCTTCGCATTTTTCTTCTTGCCTCTGTCACTCCGGGAAACGATAATACCGTCACTGAGACTTCAACGCGGCACCTTTGGATTTGCGGTATAGACACGGTTTCCGAATCGGCAACCTCACAACGAGTAGATGCAAGGCCATGAGAACAGGGGACATTGGAGGTGAGAAGGAGAGAAACAGGTGACTGTCCCGAATGGCGGTCCGTTAAGCGGCATGGTGTCTGGCCTTCCATTGGGCTCGGGTTATCCGAAGCGAAGGGTAGTGAT
>Ga0209606_1002875_pt1 | contig 18167 bp, 9 predicted proteins | sample AD_UKC057_MetaG_FD_184412 | JGI IMG/M metagenome (GOLD analysis project Ga0209606, IMG submission 184412) | Active sludge microbial communities of municipal wastewater-treating anaerobic digesters from USA - AD_UKC057_MetaG (SPAdes) (version 2) | ecosystem: Engineered > Bioreactor > Anaerobic >...
CATGCGCCGGGCCAGGTCCAGGCGGTAGGGGTTGACGTCGCTGACCACGACGTAACGCGCCCCGGCGTGGCGGACCACCGCGGCGGCCAGGCAGCCGATGGGCCCGGCCCCGGTGATCAGGACGTCCTCGCCCAGCACGTCGAACTGGAGGGCGGTGTGGACGGCGTTGCCGAACGGGTCGAAGATCGCCTGCACGTCGCGCGGGATGGCCGGGTCGTGGGCCCACACGTTGGTCATGGGCAGCACCAGGTACTCCGCGAACGCCCCGGGGCGGTTGGCCCCGACGCTGCTGGTCTCTTTGCACAGGTGGCGCCGCCCGGCCAGGCAGTTGCGGCACCGCCCGCAGACCACGTGCCCCTCGCCGCTGACGATGTCGCCCGGGTGGAAGTCCTTGACGTTCGAGCCCACCTCGACGACCCGACCGGTGAACTCGTGCCCGATCACCAGCCCCACCGGCACCGTCCGCCGAGACCACTCGTCCCAGTTGTAAATGTGCAGGTCCGTCCCGCAGATGCCCGTCCGCAGCACCTGGATCATCACGTCGTTGATCCCGATCTCCGGAATTGGAACGTCTTCCAGCCACAGGCCCACTTCCGCCTTGCTCTTCACCAACGCCTTCATCGTCGCCATGCTATTCTCCTGCCGGCCCATGCCGCCGGCCTGTTCTGTTGCCTGCCACCCCCCCCGGGTCCCTTTTCCCTATTCCCTCTTCCCTAGTCCCTAGTCCCTACCTGCCTGCCGGCAGGTTCCCTAGTCCCTAATCCCTGGTCCCTGCTCCCCTAGTCCCTCAAGTAGGTCACCACAAGGAACAGGACCGCCTCGTCGTTTCCGGTGTTCTCGATCGCGTGGGGCACGTCGGCCGGGTAGTGGGCCGAGTCGCCCGTCCCCAACTCGGCCGCGTCCTGGCCCGCCCGCACGCGGATCTTGCCCTGTCGGACGGTCAACAGCTCGCGGGCGCCCTCGAAATGGGGCAGGCTCCGCAGCGAGCCGCCGCCCCGCAGCACGATCTCGTAGAACTCCACCGACTTCTCCAGGTGCAGGGGCGAGAGCGTGCGGATGCGGCAGGTCCGGTCCGAGCGGAAGTGGTACGTGTGGTCGTCGCCGCGGATCACGTCCACGCGGTGGACGCCCGCCGGGGCGTCCACCAGCTCGCCCAGCGACATCTCGAACGCCTGGGCGATCCGGAACGCGACAGCCAGCGTGGGGTTCGCCCGCCCGCGCTCCAGCTCGCTGAGCATGGACCGGCTGACTCCGCAGGCGGCGGACATCTTCTCCAGCGTCCAGCCGCGGCGCCGGCGCAGGTCGGCGATGCGCCGGCACAGGCCCAGGGCGCCGGCCTCGTCGCCGCCGTCCACCTTGCCCGCCTTGCCGGGCGAACGCGTCTTTTTCGCTCGCGTCTTGGCCATGCTCGCTCTCCAGCCGCCGGTACGGATTTCCAATAAACAGGAAATACTATCCTGTATATCGGAAATGACCACAAGAGAAATCCGGAAGATTTTCCCCACGATTTCCGCGAATGGCGGGCGGCGCCCTTCCGAGGATTCGGTTGCGCCCCCCCCAAAAAACCTCCCTGCCCTCCGGGCCCTGCGGCCTCTGGCCGGCGTCACGCGTCAACTATCCTGGGGGTGGTTAGCGGCCGCTTTCGACTTGACGGAGACTTGCTCCTAGATGGGGTGTCCACCCACGAATCCCCCCCCATTCACCTAATTGCTGTGTCCCCTGATTCAGGCCGGAGAGTGCTCACGAGTTCGAGTCCAGGGTTCAGAAACAGTCTTGGAAGTCTATGGACGCGGTTCCGAACGGGAGGGTACAATGCGCGCAACTCGGCCCGTCATGCTTTGCGAACCTGTCCCGTTCTGTGATCCGGACGGCCGGTCTTGGAGACAGAACATGCTTCGTTATAAGTGCGCGCACTGCGGGGAAAAGCTGGAGAGCCCGGCACAATTAGCGGGGCAGGAAGATATGTGTCCCGCATGCGGAAAACTCTGCACGGTCCCGCAAGGAGGATGGAACAACAGATCGGTCCGCTTGGCTATTGGGGGCAGTATCCTCGCGCTTGCTCTGGGCAGCCTTCTGGGATGGTTGCTGTGGCCCCGAGACAGACATAGTACAGGCAGTGCCACAGAACCAGAACCCGGTTCCATAGTTGCACCGGCGGGGGTCGTCTTGGTCAGCATCGAAAAAGGGCCCGGCAGGGAGTGGGTTGGGGAGCGATTTGAAGACGGAAAGACCTCATCAATCTTTGAGAACAAGAAGGCATCCAGGCCGGAATATGAGTCATGGTGGCGAGTGGAGACGCAGATCTCTCTTGGGAAGGCGGATAGTAGGGGCTGGAGATTGCTGGCTTCCCGCTGCAAGCTGGTACTCGGCAACAACCCCAGCAAGAGCTATCCTTGTCTGGGCTTCGTTGACCCCAGGGTCTGTCGCGCAGGCGAGAATCACTGGTGGCCTTTCGAGCCTCGCAGACCGACTAATGACGACGTGATCGTAAGATACGGCTCCCATGGACCGAGCGAAAGAGAAGGCATTGGGCAGAGGGTATTCAGTACGTATAAGCTCCCGCGGCAGCACTCTGGAATGCCCATGGGGACGTCGACGATAGCGGAACATATCTATCAGGAAATCGTGCTGAAGCCCATCCGGACCGGGGATCGCGTGAGCCTCGATCTTGCTTTTGGTTCGGACACACCAATGGGCCAATCGCTGAGGCTGGTCATCGAGGGTGACCCTGCCGTCCATCCCGAGGAGGGGACTCGGGCGGAAACGCCCTCCGATTAACATCCCTTCCATGGGAGTAGCCCCTTGGCAGCGAAGACAAACGCGGCCAGCAATGGACCTGTGGCCGCACGGAACAGGATCAACGGTTGGTCAACTGCCCTGGAGGTGGCCACCCGCCCGTCGCAGGCCCCTGCCAGAGCAACGCGCCCACCTGACAGGAAGCGTCACTTGGACCCGCCCCTGCGGCTCCCGAGGATCCTGGCATAGTGTTCTTCTGTGGCGCGCCCAGTGTGCGTCCAGGTGACGCGGGAACCATCCTTGACTGGCGTGTCGGTGATGAAGTAGCCATGCCAGTCGGTGTCATCCACGAACATGTACTTGCCGTCACCCATGGCAACGAACTTGCCCTTCTTGTACATCACCCTGTTCACGGCGCCATCAGCATTGTACAGGGTCATGGTGAGCGGATTGTCGGCGTCCACGTTGTTATAGGAAAAGCAAACGTAGCCGCCCTGGGGAAGGAACCCGCTCTTCAATCCCCCCACGGAACAGGTCTGCCCCGTCTTCGACAAGCATGGCCCAACACTCCATTGACTGTCGTATATCATCCCTTTGTACAGTCTGAGAGTGCCCTCGCCTCCCGCCGCCGCGGTCGTTGGCTTCGTGGAAACCGCGGGCATCGCGCGAGGGTCGGCGTTCGCGGCCCGGGTGCTCGCGGCGGAGGTCGCAGGCGCCCTGTCGGGTTGGAGCAGATCCTGCCGTTTCGCGGTGACCGCAATCGTCAGGGTCTCGATGGTCGGGTCGTGAGCCATGGAGACCGTGCCTCTTGTGATTTCCGTCACCCGGCAGGTGAACAGGATCCCCTCCGCCTTTCCCGTCCTTGTCTGTCCCACGGGATCGTCAAATCGGAATTCACAGATATCGGTGTTCTGTCCTGACTCTCTCCCGGAGTATCTGACGGTTGCCACAGGTGCAGGATAAGCCGGACCGGGCCTCCTATTGCTTCCGACAAGGGTCACCTCCCCGAGCAGGTCTGCGGAGGCATTCAGAATCTGGTCGGATGACGGGTAGCGCTTCTCCACCTTCGGGTTTCGCGCCCAGGCGAGTTGCAGGGTCTGGGTCCCGGGCTGTTTCAGTTGGGGATCGTTGGTCGTGAGGGCATCGGGCGGCTTTGCCGCCGGCACGGGAACCGGGCCGACGATCACGGATGGCGCATGGTCCATTCGTGCCGGCTCGCGCGCCGCTACGGTCTCGCGTTGGCCTGAGTGCGGCTGCGTGGTCGTCGCGGGTTTGCCCAGATACGGCCAGGCGAAGTAGGCCCCGCAGAGAAGCACGAGCAAGAGAAGAAGGACGCGCAGCCACAAGAAGGTCGCTCTGCGGGCGGCGCTGCGGGAGCCAAGCCAGCCGCGCGAGCCGCCAGCGGTCGCCGCTGGCTTGCCGCGGAGATGACCGCGGCATGTCTCGGCGAGTCTTTCCAGGTGCCGTTCCAGCGGCCCGGTCATCGCGTCGAGCCAGTGGCTGGAACTCAGGAAGTACTCCATTTCCCTGGACATCGGTGCGGCGTCGATGCGGAAGGGAACAAGCGCCAGCCCCTTGGCCACGGCGCGCTCCACCTCGCGGATGACCTGTTGCGAGAGGTTTGAGTTGCCGGAATAGACCAGAACCATCACCTTGGCATCCCCGATGGCCTCGATGATCGATCCGCCCCACGAATCGCCCGCGGCGATGTCGCGGGGGGCAATCCAGCAGCGCATCTTTCTTTTTTCCAGCGTGGCGCAGATGGCGTCGGCGACGGTCTTGTCCTTGTTGGAATAGCTGATGAAGACCTCGTGGTCAGGCACGCGCTCGCCCGCAAGAGTCAGCGCCGCCTTGCAGGACGGACAACTCGCTTCCTTGCCGAGGTACTCGTCCCGCACCCGCAGTTTCGCCCCGCACGCGTCACATGTCACCACTATGGCCATGCCGCAACTCCCAAGGTCCCAGCTAGCCGGAACCGTACCAGGATGTCGGAGAGAGGGCAATAGGCAAGAAGCCGCGCGATCACGCTCACGGGGAAGATGGCTGCCTAGCTGGTAATCACTCCACGTCTGGGACGTTTGACAACTCGACATGAATATCGCACTCATTCCACGGAGCCCGCACATGCGCAGAGTCATCGCGGCTGCTTTGGCGTTGTCGGTACTCGTCCTGTTGGCCGGCGCGGCGCGGGCGGCTGAGACGGCCGCCCGCCCTGCCGCGGCCGGGCCGACGACCCGACCCATCGAGAGCTTCGACTACTCGAAGTTCGACCCTTCGAAGTACCCGCCCCGCAAGCGCCGCTCGGAGTGCTTCCTGGGCATCCACTTCGACCTGCACGCCAACCCCGGCTGCCGCGAGATCGGCAGGAACGTCACGCCCGAGATGGTCGAGCGGATCCTGGAGTCGGTCAAGCCCGACTACATCCAGGTCGACTGCAAGGGCCACCGCGGGCTGTCGAGCTACCCCACGCGCGTGGGCAACCCCGCTCCCGGCTTCGTGAGCGACCCGCTGCGGGTCTGGCGCGAGGTGACGGCCAGGCGGGGCGTCGGCCTGTACATGCACTACAGCGGCGTGTGGGACAACGAGGCGCTCAAGCACCACCCGGACTGGGCGGCGATCGGGGCCGACGGCAAGCCGGCGGCCAACGCGACGTCGGTGTTCGGCCCGTACGTGGACAAGCTGCTGATCCCGCAGCTCGAGGAACTGTGCGACGTGTACGGCGTGGACGGAGCGTGGGTAGACGGCGACTGCTGGGCGACCGTGGCGGACTGGAGCCCAGCCGCCCAGGCGGCGTTCGTGAAGGCGACGGGCATCAAGCAGGTCCCCAGGAAGAGCGGCGAGCCGCACTGGCTGGAATACATGGAGTTCTGCCGCGCCGCCTTCCGCGACTACGTCAAGCACTACGTGGAGGCGCTCAAGACGCACAACCCGCGCTTCCAGGTCATCAGCAACTGGGCCTACAGCGACCACATGCCCGAGGCGGTCCGCGACGTGGAGTGTCTCTCGGGCGACTACTCCATGCAGGACAGCGTGAACTCGGCCCGCTTCTCCGGGCGGTGCCTGGCCAACCAGAACGCACCGTGGGACCTGATGGCGTGGGCGTTCTCGTGCGAGTACCGTGCGCCCGGGCGGAGCATCAAGTCCGTCCCGCAGCTCCAGCGCGAGGCGGCCGTCGTGCTCAGCCTGGGCGGCGGATTCCAGGCGTACTTCAAGCAGAAGAACGACCTGTCCATCTACGACTGGCAGATGAAGCTGATGGCCGAGACCGCCCGCTTCTGCCGGGCGCGCCAGGCCCTGTGCTACAAGACCCGGGACGTGCCGCAGATCGGCCTGCTGTACTCGCGTGCGGCGATCGTCCGCAAGACGAGCGGGCTGTACTCGCTCCGCGCCCAGCAGGGGCCGATGCGAGGCGTGCTCCAGTGCCTGCTGGAGGGCCAGCACTGCGTGGACGTGGTGATGGAGCACCAGCTCGAGCCCGCGCGGCTGGCCGAGTTCCCGCTGATCGTCGTGCCCGAGTGGGAGTACCTCGAGCCGGCGTTCAAGGCGCGGCTGGTCGAGTACGTGCGCGGGGGCGGCAACGTGCTGCTGATCGGCCCGGCGCCGGCGGCGCTGTTCGCCAAGGAGCTGGACGTGACGTTCACGGCTGCGGCACAGACCACGCCCGTGCCCTACCTGGAGCGCGACGGCTGGCTGGGCGGTCAGCGCGGCGCGTGGCGGAAGGTCCGCCTGGGCAAGACGGCCCGCCCGTTCGGGCGGCTGTACATGGAGGACGACCCGCGGAGTCCGTCGCAGGCGGCCGCCTCCATCACGCCGCTGGGCAAGGGCAGGCTGGCGGCGGTCTACGTGGACATGGGCGAGGCGTACCTCCGCGCCCGGACGTTCACCAGCCGCAACTTCCTGTCGGCCCTGGTGCGCGAGCTGGTGCCCGCGCCGCTGGTGGAGGTGACCGGCTCGCACGGCGTGGACGTGACGCCCAGGCGCAAGGACGGGCAACTGCGGATCAACCTGGTGAACACGGCCGGGCCGCACGAGGACAAGCACGTGTACGTCTTCGACGACATCCCGCCCGTCGGCCCGCTCCAGGTGGTGCTGCGCCCGGGTCGCCGGCCCGCGCGGCTGCGACTCGAGCCGGCCGGGCTCGACCTGCCCTTCACCTGGGCCGACGGCGCCGCACGCTTCACCGTCCCGCGCGTCGAGATCCACGAGGTGATCGTGGTGGACTAGCCCACGGACGACGAGGCTCAATGACCCACGGTCAGTCGCCGGAACGCCTCACCGCAGGCCTTGTAGTTCTCCGCCGACATGCCCATGCAGCCGTACTCCTCCACGTAGCCGATGAACCCGCCGCGCTCGCCCGCCAGCAGGTCGTACATCCGCCTCGCCTCGGCGTGGATGTCGGCCGGGCTGCCGCTGATGGAAACCGTCTGGTAGCTGATGGGCATCATGAAGCACTGCCGCCCGCGCAGGGCCCGCCCGACAGCCGGCAGGTCCACCACGTTGGGCTGGGCGATGTTGAGCACGTCCACGCCGATCTCGTGGAAGTCTTCGGCGATGCTCGCGAAGTTGCCGCAGCAGTGGTACCACACGTCCAGGCCCAGCTCGTGGGCGCGGGCGACCTGGCCGCGGTAACGCTCCTTGAACAGCTCGCGCCACATCGCCGGCGAGATCATCAGCCCCGTCTGCGTGCCCCAGTCGTCGGCGAGATGGATGCCGTGGAAGCCCGCCCGCGCCGCCAGCGCCATCAGCTCGCACTCCCAGTCCATGATCGCGTCCATGGCCGCCGCGAACCGCTCCGGCACGAGGCAGAAGTCCTGCATCGCGTTCTCGAAGCCGCGCAGCAGCGTGTACACGGTGAAGCCGCTCAGGTCCAGACTCGCCAGGCGGTAGCGGTCCTCGCAGCGGGCCAGAAACTCCGGCGCCGCCGCCATCCGCTCGTCGGCTCGCAGGGGCGGCCCGGCCGGGCGGTCGGGCAACTCCGTCCAGTGCGGCTCGACCGGATGGCCCATCGTCCCGTCGTTCATGGACTCCAGCCGGTAGCCCCACTCGTTGAGCGACCAGTCCCACGCGTTGACGGGCGCGCCGCGGCGGGGCTCGGCGCCCAGAGAGAGGTGATACAGCATCACGTCGCCCTGGTCCTGGTCGCGGTTCCAGAAGACCACCGGCACGCGGCTGGGGCTATCGAAGGCGATGGCCCGGTCCACTGCTTCCTTTCGCGTCTGCATGTCGGACCTCGACGAGGCGGCGTTCGTGTTGCGGGTCGCGTGGCAGTATACCACGTCCGCCGCGCGGTCGCGATCGAACGGCTGCCCGCCGCCACGTCGGCCCAGGGGCCCAATGTCCCGTTTTTTGAAAAACGCCGCGACCCGGTCCCACGGGCGCCTCCGGCATAACCCCTTGCTGCGACCGGCTTTATAATTTATCTGAAAAACCAGAAAAGTCAGAAAGATAGGTTCAACAGGACAATAACCGGGACATTCATGGGCGAAATGGGACATTCGCGGCGCCAAGACCCGCCCGTTTTCGGTCGCAACGTATTGGCACTGCACGCGTTGCCGTTTTACGGAAATCGCGACATTCGCCTCTTTTCGCCGCGGGCGTCGCGTTCGCCCCGCCCCGCTCGCCCCCGTTGGCCATCTCCAACGGTCAATCTTCAATGGTCAATGTTCAATGAACAATGGTCAATGAAAAAAGTCACTCCCATTGAAGGATGCGGTTTCGCGTGCGCTCGATCAGGGCCTGGAGGGCCTCATCGCGCGTGGTTGCACGGGCCAGCAGCTCGCGGGCCTTGGGGTACTTGCCCGTCTGCTCGAAGTACAGCGAGAGGTACACGCGCGCCAGCGGCGAGGAATCCTTCAGCGGCGCCAGCGCGGCGGCCGCGGCGGCGAAGTCGCCCTCGACCCAGTCGCAGAGCGCTTCGCGCAGGGACCGCTGCGGGCCCGCCTTCCGGTACGCCTCGCGGGCCGGGGCGACCTCGCCCTGCCCCAGCAGCAGGTCGCCCAGGTAGAGCCACTCCGCCTCGGTCTTGGTCGGCGCCTCGCGGAGGGCGCGGATCGCGTGGGCGTCCAGGCCGAACTTGCGGGTCATCAGCAGCCTGGCCCGCTGGAGCGGCGTGCCCTCGACGTCGGCGAGCATCCCCCGCGCCTGGCGCAGCTTCAGGCCGATGGTGTCCCGCACGCGCAGGAAGTCCAGCGGCGGGTTCACCCGCATCGCCGGCGGGAGGTGGTCCAGCAAGTCGCCCGCGGCCTCGTACGCCCGCTCGAACCGCTGCGCCTGCACCAGCGCCAGCACGCGGGCCAGGGCGGCCTGGCGGAGCGTCTCGTCCCGCAGGTCGCCCAGGTCCAGCGAGTTGTACAGCCGGAGCGCCCGGGCCTGGTTGACGTCCACCGGGACGGCGTCAGCCGGCAGCGGGAACTGGGCCGCCCACTGCTGGTGGGCCTCGGCCAGCAGGCTCACGGTCAGCGGCCTCTCGATGATGTCTTCGACCAGCGCGGCGTTGAGGTAGCGGATCGCCAGCAGCAGCGACCGCTGCTGGGCGGTCGAGAACTCCTGCGGGCCCAGCGCCGCCGAGCCGGGCACCGGCAGACCCAGGTAGAGGAACATCGAGCCCGCCCAGTACGTCAGCGGCTGGGGGTTCTGACGATACCATCGCCACCGCTGGGTCGGGAAGTCGCCCACCAGTCCGGTGCCCGCGTCCAGCGGGCGGTCGAACGCGGCGAAGTTCGGCGCGGGCAGATCGCCACCCGCATCCGACGCCCTTGCGGGCGCACTGCCCACGGGCCAATCGGTCCGGGCGAAGCACACCGCCGGCGGGTCGATGTACAGCAGGCGGAAGCGCTGCGACTGCATCAGGGCCGACAGGTGCAGGCGGTTGGTCTGCGAGACCACCACGAACCGCACGCTGGGCGGCAGGTCCACCAGCGAGGCCGCGATCGGCGTCCGCAGGTCGCGCCGGATGCGGTTCAACTCGACGAACCGCTCCATCGGGTGCGCCTCCAGCCGCCCGTCCATGAAGGTCTTGCGCCTGGGATAGCTGTAGAACTGGAAGACGGCCGAGTCGCCGAAGTTCTCGCACAGCACATCGCCCTCGGCGGGCAGTTCGGCCAGGAACCTGGCCATGTCCACCGGGTAGTTCTGCCTCAGCAGCCCCGGCCCGAAGCGGATGGTCGTGTTCTGCCAGCGGTGCAGGGCCTCGCTGGCCAGCACAGCGGACAGGAAGGCCGGCAGGAGCAGCGCCGCCCCCGCCGCCGCCCCGCCCGCGCGGGCCAAGCGCGGCAGCCGCTCGCCCAGGCGCCGCAGCGCCTCCTGCCCGTGCAGGGCCAGCAGATACCCCCCCGCCGGGGCGATCAGACCCACGTTGCGCCGCGCCATCAAGCCGATCGCGGCAAAGAACGCCAGCACGAGCCAGTGATCGCTCGGCACGCGCCGCCGGTCGGCCAGCATCGCGGCCGCCGCCAGCAGCGTCAGGCCAACCGCCTCCCAGTGTCGCCCCAGGGCCTCCATCGTCGGCTGGAGTTCCGCCACGCCGAAGGTGAAGTAGATCGCCTGGCCGCTGACGCGGCTGAAGAGGGTGAACGGGTGTAACGCGGCCTCCACGGGCCAGGGGCTGACCAGACAGGCGAGCGTCGCCGCCACCATCGGCAACAGGGCCGACCGGCCCAGCAGCGGCCCGCGCTCGTAGTGTGCCCGTGAGGGCATCGCCGACGCGGAGTCGCGACGAAGCAGGCGGTCGACCAGCGTCCCGCCCACGCCGGCCCACATGATGACCAGGCCGAAGAAGTACAGCCCGTGCATGTTGACCCAGACGACCATCAGCGGCACGAGCGCCCACAGCCGCCTCACGCCCTCGCCGCGACGCGCCGAGTCCACCAGCCACAACGCCAGCAGCGTGTAGAGCATGGTGAACAGCTCGGGCCTCAGCCGCACCCGCTCCAGCATCGCCAGCAGCATGGCCGACCCGCAGAACGCCAGCCACCCCCAGTGCACCCGCCGCCGCAGCACCAGCGCCAGCACCGCAGGCGTCGCCAGTGCCAGCAGGCCCTTGAGCAGCGACAGCATGCCGAAGCCGCCCGCCTGGTACAGGGCCGCCACCACGAGCTGAAAGCCCCAGTGGATGTTCATCCAGTGCGGCTGGGGGTCGATGCTGAACGGATCGGTCCGCAGCACCTGACCGTGCTCCAGCATCCACTTGCCGCCGGCGAGGTGCCAGAAGATGTCGAAGTTCCAGATGTGCGTGAAGCCCGCGCAGAACCCCGCCAGGGCCAGCAGGCCCGCCGCAAGCCAGAACGGGCGGATCGGGAATCGTGCCATGCGGGAACTGTACCCAATCGTATAGGCGGCAAGCAAGCTGACAATGGCCAATCCTGGATCGGGTCACCAAGGCCACGAAGATCACGAAGACCACAGAGAAAGAGATGGAGACCACAAAGACTCCCTCTTGGTGATCCCAAGCTTCTCCTCGACGGTCTCCGTGGTCCTGGTGATTGGTCCAATCATTGCCCGGTCGGCGCCGGCGTCGTCGTCAGGAACAGGTGCTCGGCGCCGGCGGGCACGGGGATCTCCGCCTGGGCGTGGACGACGGACTCGTGGATCACCTTCTTCGCGGCCAGGTCGTACAGGCGGACCTTCAACCGGACGTCGGGCAGGTTCCGCAGCAGGAGTTTGCCGACCGGTCGGGCCGCGGGCCGGGTGGCTGGGGCGCTGGCGGCCGGGTCGTCGCCGCGGGCGGGGAACGTCCGCCCGTCCGCGCCGATCACCCACATGCAGAGCGTCTTCGGCTCGCTCTTCCAGTCCGCCAGCGGCGTGGGCGTCTCGCCCGCGTTGCCCTCGACGAACAGCATCCGCCCGTCACCGTGGGCAGCTACGTGCGTGGACTCGTCGGGCACGTACAGCCCGATCAGGTCGCCCGCCCTGGCCTGGATCGGCCTGGCCAACTCGAACCGCACCGGCCCGCGAGCCTTCATCTCGACCAGCTCGCTGCGCCCCACCAGCGTCATCGTGTTGTCCTTCGCACGATAGATCCGCAACTGCACCTTGCCGGGAGATTCGCAGATCGCCTCCCAACGGCTGATCTCCATGTCGGCCGACAGGGCCAGTTGCGTGTCGGCGTAGGTGTAGTGGCCGGCCTCGGTGGTCGGCGCGGACAACCGCTCTTCCACAGCCGCCCGCCCCGCCCGGATGAACGCCAGCAATACCGTACGATCGTCGCTCCAGGTATAGAAGGCCCGCATCCCCTCCGGCAGGACAAGCGGCAGGCTCAGCCGTAGCGTCTGGGGCAACTCCGCCCGCCCGGTCAGCCAGTCCGGCAGCGGTTGCTCCTTGGTGGCGTCAATGCCGCGTTCAACTGGAAGAGCGTCCGTGATGTAGAGACTCTGGACAGGCACCCGGGAAAGCAGCCTCTCGATGCGGGCCAGGCGCTGCCTTCCGGTGCCGTCGAGATTCCCCCCATCAATCAGGATTTTCACGTCTCCCCCGGTGGCCGGCCGGGACCAGTCGACGCTTCGGCGGACCTGCTCGAAGACGACCCGCTCGTCCTCGACGGCCCGCTCCTCCCACGTCATCACGATCGGGCTGCGGGCGGCCAGGGCGGTGTAGAGAGTCTCGCGGACGCGGCGGCGGTACTGGTCGATCCTGTAGGCGGCGTTCATGTAGCCCCAGAAGAGCCCCTCAGCCATGAACAGCCTGCCCAGCGGGGCCAGGCGGAAGGCGACGGCGACCTCGCTGAGCGGCTTCTTGTCCAGGGCGTACGTCCTGAAGCCCCCCAGCAACGTCCCCCACTCCTGTGTCTTGTAATACTCCGGGTCGCGCGTGATGTGCCCGTGCGGCTCGCACAACAGGATGTGGTTGACGTCGCTCTTGTAGAGGCGGTCGCGGACAAAGCGGACGAACGTGCCCCCGCAGCTCGGGTCGCCCTCGCCGGCCGCCGTCAGCGAGCCCAGCGCCGACGCGTCGCGGAAGACGGCAGCGAACTGGTCGAGGTAGTGGGCGAACATCTCGTAGAAGCGGCTCTTCGTGTCGCCGTAGTCGCTCGGCTTGTATCCCGCATCGAGGTACTGGGCGTAGGGTTTGCTGGCCTTGCCCAGCGGGTAGTGGCTCAGGGCGAAGTGGACGTGCAGGCCGTGGCGCTGGGCGGCCGCCAGCACGGCTGCCAACTGCTGGGCCCCGTGCGGGGCGAGGCAGCCGCCCGCGTCGAGACGCTCCCACCAGATCCAGCCCTGGCACAGGTGCACCAGCGTCCACCCGCACCGGGCGAGATACTCGAACTCGGTGTCCAGTTCAGCCGGCGTGAGCGACTCCCACCAGTGGAATCCGTACGCCTGCCCCTCGCCCTGGCTGCGGCGCTGCTCCCAGCGGGCCTGTCCGTGCAGGGGTCGCTCAGCCGACGTGCCGATGTCCTGGAACATCATCTGCCCGCGATACGAGCCAGTCAGCGGGCCCAGCGGCTTGTCGGCCAGGCCGTTGGCTCCGCGGAGCGTCAGCAGCCTCCCCCACCCGTCATAGGCTATGAATTCGTGTTTGCCGACGTGGATGCGCAGGCGGGTCTCGAGGGTCTCGCGCGGGCGGCCCACGCGCGTGGAGCGAAGGACGACTTCGTGCTCGCCCTCTTTCAGCTTCTTCGTCTGCCCTTCCCACACACCGTCCTTGCGGCAGGTCAGATTGAACTTCTGATCGCCCAGTTCCGCCCAGACGGATGCGTCCTTCTCGCGGAGGAAGAAGCCCCTCTCGTCGACCATGATCGCGTACAGCGGAGTCGAGCCCTCGTACGGCGCAATGAACCCCTCGCGGTTGACATAGTGCCTGCCGCTGTCCACCGTGCGGAACATGGGCAACGTGGTGACGATGGCGGGCCGGCCCGCCAGACGCAGGCGGAACGTCACCGACGCGTCGCGCGGCTCGCGCCGCCACGTGCACACGAAGAAATGGAGCTGCACCCATTCGCCGTACGTCCGCCCTTTCATCAGGGCGGCCAGGTCCACGCTCAGCTTGCCGGGCCGGTCGCTCCAGGAACTGGCGTAGAGCGGCGGGCCGGAGCGGCCCTTGACGGCTACCAGGAACTGCCACGGCTGGTCGCACTCGCTCACCTCCATCTCCGCCCGCGGGTGCTGGCCGAGGTGGAACTGAAAGGACGGCAACTGAGCGTGATCGGTCGGACGGTCGGCCTTGTGAACCAGGCGCGTCCGCAGCACGTCCACGTCCTTGAGAACGTTGGCCGGGTCGGCGAACCACTTGGACACCGACGCGTGCCCGGTCAGCTCCAGTGTCGGGTAGTGCGAGTAGCACAGGACGGCCCCGTCCAGGCCGTTAGACTCGTCCAGCCACCGCAGGGTGCGATTGAACACCCACGCCTCGCACATGCCGTGGAAGGAGGTCTTGACCCCGTCGCGGAGCCAGTACCAGTCGCCGCTGTCGTAGTCGCTGACGCACCAGGGGACACCCGGCTCGGCCGGGGCGGCTAAGGCAGGGACAACCAGGCAGCCCACCAGGGCCAGGGCCACGACGATGAGTCGCGTGCGGGTTCGCATGGTCGCCTCGATTCTGCGCTGCGCGGCGGGCGGGTCAATGTCCCGCTTCGGGCCCCGCCTGTTCCACCACGTTCTTTGGCGGCGGCTTGACGTTGAAGTAGTTGTCGTGCTCGTTGCAGGTCTTGATGCGGTCCTGCGCGCGGTTGTTGTAGTTCATGGGGCGCGGCACGTCGTGGACGGCGTTGCCGGTGATCTCGATGAATCCGCTGCCTTCGTCCAGGTAGATGCCCCCGGGGCCGCCGCGGTCGTCGTGGATGTGGTTGCCGCGGATGACGGTGCCCGGCTGGTTGCCCAGCGTGTAGATCCCCCCGCCGTCGTTCAGCTCTTTCATCACGTGGTGGATGTGATTCTTCTCGATGACGTTCCCGCCGCAGGGCGTGGGCTTGGCGTGGGGCGGGCCCTGCACCTTGTAGGCGCCCCCGCCGGCGTCCTCCTCGCCCCAGCCCCAGCCCGCGCTGACGCCGCTGTAGGGCAGATCGCGAATCTCGTTGTGGGCGACGCGACAGTCCTTCACGTAGCCCAGGAACACGCCCACGCCGCCCTTGTAGTCCAGGCAGCAATCGTGGATGAGGCAGTCCGTCACGCGGATGTCCCGCACGATCAACCGCTCGTCGGAGGGGTGATGGTCGTCTTTGTTCACGTCGCCGATCTGGACGGCCGAGCCGGCAATGTCGTGGAAGTCGCACCCGTGCACCTCGCAGCTATGCGAGCCGCGATCGATGTCCAGGCCCGCGCCCCCCAGCCGGGTGAACGTACACTCCGAGAAGCGGATGCCCTGGCCATGGCGGATCCGGATGTTGCCCGGGCTCTTGAGCTGCTCGTTGTGGACCGTCGTCACCTTGCCGTCTCGCCGCAGCAGCTTGCCCGGGTCGTTCAGGAAGTTGGCCTGCACGTCCGCGTGACCGATCCGGCTGGGCTGGAGCCACGTCGCGTCCGCGAACGTCAGATTGAAGAAGGCGACGCCGCACACCGGCTCCTCCGGCGTGCCGCGAACCTCCACCAGCGTGTCGAGCGCGGGCACGATCACCTCCGCCTTGGCCAGGTCCTCGCTCTCGCGCGGAATGTAGTAGATGGTCCTGGCCGGGCGGTCGAGGTAGAACTCGCCCGGCTCGTCGAGCAACTCGAAGGCGTTCTCCACGTAGGCCGGCATCGACACCTGCACGCCTTCCTTGGTGCGGGCCTGCTCGAACGTCGGCTGCTGCATGGCGATGAAGAGCTTGGACTTGTCCTTCTCGTCCGGTCGCACAGTCGCCCACCTGCAGCGGCTGTGAGTCCAGACGACGAGGTAGCAGAACTCGACGTCGTCGATGTTCTTCCACTTGGCGATCGCCGGATCGCTCGTACGGTAGCCCTCGTTGCCGACCAGTTCCAGCCCGGCCGGGACCTTGCCCCTGGCCCGGATGCCGCGCTTATGGTTGACGTAGAACTGGCGGAAGTCATCGACGGGGCTGGGGGCCTTCCAGACGTTGTCCTTGCAGCGGGCCCAGCCGGTCACGCGTCGCCCGCCGCTGAGGACGGTCGGGCGATTGGGGACGCCCATGTACTGCACTTGCACGTCCGGCCGTCGGCCGCAGTCGGCCGGCTCGAACACGAGGGGCCGGTCCAGCAGGTAGACGCCTTCGCCGATGCCCACCGTGACCGCCTTCGCGGACGCGACCGCTTCTCGGGCGGCTGCCTGGGCGCGATGGAGCGTGCGGAAGGGCTTGTCGGTGGTTCCAGGCCCGGCGTCGTCGCCGTGGACGGCGACGTAGAGGAAGACGCCCGACGTGGGTGCGGCCTGGGCGTGAACGGCATGGGTGAAGGCGGCGAGCACCGCCACGGCCGGGAGCAGTCTCTTCATGTCGCGCCCCTTCCAAGAGGGTCCAGCCCGCGGTACCGGGAACAGTCCATCGGACCTCACGGGCGTCAAAGCGAGGCGGGGCTCGTGGCGAGACGACTTGACGAATCCACGAATTAACAAGTTAGCGCCGCCTCGTTGGCATGGTATCATGTCGCGCGTCCATGAGACGAGCTGATGCCATGAAGCACTATTATCCGAATTTCGACGAGTTTCTCAAGATTGCCGAGCAGGGCAACACGGTGCCCGTGTACCGCCAGCTCCTGGCCGACGCCCTGACGCCGGTGACGGCCTACCAGCGGCTGGCCGAGCCGGCTGAGGGCCCGGTTCCCGAGCACAGCTTCCTGCTGGAGAGCGTGGTCGGGGGCGAGCAGATCGCCCGCTACTCCTTCGTAGCCGCCGACCCGGAAGCCACCTTCACCGCCCGCGGGGACCGCATCGTCATCCGCCGAGGCGCCGACGAGCAGGTGATCGAGAGCCACGACCCGCTGGCCGAACTGGGCAAGCTCCTGGCGGACTTCCGCCCCGTCGCAGCCCTGCCGGGCCTGCCGCGCTTCACCGGCGGGATCGTCGGCTACGCCGCGTACGACATGGTCCGCTACTACGAGGACCTGGGCGACGGCCCGCCGGACGACCGAGGCCTGAGCGACCTGTCGTTCGGGCTGTACCGCACGATGGTGATTTTCGACCACGTCTCGAAGACCATCAAGATCGTTTCCAACGCGCACATCACCGACGACCCCGGCGCCGCCTACAACGAGGCCTGCGCCGCGATCGAACGTACGATCCAGCGGCTGCGACACGGGGGCGAGCTGTCGGTGGCCGAGATCAACCGCGTGGGCCTGCCGCAGAAACCCTACGAGTCGAACTTCACCCGCAAGCGCTACATGGAGACGGTCGAGGCGTGCAAGGAGTACATCCGCGCGGGCGACATCTTCCAGGTCGTGCCCAGCCAGCGGCTGACGGTGGAGACGACGGCCAGGCCCTTCCAGATCTACCGCTCGCTTCGCGTGGTGAACCCCTCGCCGTTCATGTTCCTGCTTCGCTCCAGCGAGTGCACGCTGGTGGGCAGCAGCCCGGAAATCCTCTGCCGCGTGGAGAACGGGATCGTCACCAACCGCCCGCTGGCCGGCACGCGCCCCCGCGGGGCCAGCGACGAGCAGGACCGCGCCCTGGAGGAAGAGCTGCGCAACGACCCCAAGGAGCGGGCCGAGCACATCATGCTGGTGGACCTGGCCCGCAACGACGTGGGACGGGTGGCCGAGCCCAGGAGCGTGGTGCTGTCGGACGTGATGAGCATCGAGCGCTACAGCCACGTGATGCACATCGTCAGCGACGTCAAGGGCAGGCTGGCCGAGGGGATGACGGCGTTCGACGCGCTTCGGGCGGCCCTGCCGGTGGGCACGGTGAGCGGGGCGCCGAAGATCCGGGCCATGCAGATCATCGACGAGTTCGAGCCCACCCGGCGCGGGCCCTACGCCGGCGCGGTGGGCTACGTGGACTTCAGCGGAAACATGGACACCTGCATCGCCCTGCGGACCATGGTGATCGCGGGCGGCAAGGTGTACGTGCAGGCCGGCGGGGGCGTGGTGGCCGACTCCGACGCCGCCACCGAGTACCAGGAGACCATCAACAAGGCCCGCGCCCTGCTGCACGCCATCGAGGTCGCCGAAAGCGGCGTGAGCGAATGAATTGCCGATTGCGGATGGCGGATGGCGGGATTAGAATCCGCCTGGCGCCGCTCAGGGAACGGGCGGCGAATGCGCGGCCTTTTTCGAGGACGAGTCCATGGCAGCCAGCGGCTTGGTAATCAACCAGATTTACGGCGTGGTCGTCGTCAACTTCCGCAACCAGTCGATCCTGGACGGGGCGTCCATCGACGCGATCGCCGCCGACCTGTACGCCCTGGTCGACGAGCAGGCCCACCGCAAGATGATCCTGGACTTCACCGCGGTGCGGTTCCTGTCGTCGCAGGTGATCGGCACGCTCCTGCAAGTGGACAAGAAGATCAAGGCCATCAAGGGCAAGGTCGTCATCTGCGGCATGAAGCCCAACCTCTACAAGGTCTTCGAGAC
>Ga0209606_1002880_pt1 | contig 18141 bp, 25 predicted proteins | sample AD_UKC057_MetaG_FD_184412 | JGI IMG/M metagenome (GOLD analysis project Ga0209606, IMG submission 184412) | Active sludge microbial communities of municipal wastewater-treating anaerobic digesters from USA - AD_UKC057_MetaG (SPAdes) (version 2) | ecosystem: Engineered > Bioreactor > Anaerobic >...
AATTCAAAGCCAGTAGAACCTAAGAAAGTAAAATTATCACCTTCACAGCAATATGTTGTTGATAGTAAAAAGGGTGAGTTGAGTGATGTACAAGATAAAATAAAAGCACTTAAAAGGAAAGCAATTGAATGTGTTATGAATCCAAGAACTTCTACTGGAAGTGATGGTGTGGGTGATGGTGGAATACTTCATGGTTTTCAGTCAATTAGCGGTAACTACTTGTATCCGGTATTTCATTCACAAACACCTGAAGATTTTCATAAGAGACTGACCTTTTTACATCAGTGTACAAGACAGGGTTCTGCAAGAAGATTTGCTACTGCGGATGAAAGTGGTAATTTACGTGCAAGAAATTCTGTGTTTGGTCGTCAACCAATTTGTGTTTTAAGAATTGGTGACTTCTTCTATACTAAAATAATTATTGAGAATCTAACTGTTGATTATCATGACAGTACTTGGGATATGAACCCAGAAGGTTTTGGCATGCAGCCAATGATGGCAAATATAACATTAAATATAAAAATCCTTGGTGGTCAGTCACTCAAAGGACCTATCGATGCACTTCAAAATGCAGTTACTTTTAACTATTATGCAAATTCAACATTTACTGATAAGGGAATGTATAAATTGCCTTCTGATGCTGCATCCAAACAAGAGGGATATATGAAAGGTGTGTTGCAAACTAAACAAAATCAATTACAAGCCGAAGATGAAAAGAAAAATCCTCAAAGGTATCCGCAAACTAATACTTAATAGAAAATGCCACATATTGATTACAACAGATATGCAATTTTAAAGAATAATGACGGAACTACTGATGCTATGCCGTTTGTTAGATTGCCAATAAATTCCAGCGATAAGTTTGAGTATTGGAACACTAATTTTAGTAGATTTGATAAATTGGCAATGAAGTATTACGGAAACCCGTTTTATGATTTTCTTATCTTGTATGCAAATCCTGAATATGTAAACGAATTTGACATACCGGATGGTGCATTGATAAGAATACCTTTTCCGCTCACGAAGGTAAAAGCTGATTATGAGGCAATTTTAACTGCATTTAAAAAGCAATAATCCTTGCATTTTTATTTTAAATTTCTTATGTTTGCAGTTGCAAAAACTGCGAAATGAAAAAAGATAATATCATAGTCGTATTTTCGTCACATCTTTCTGATGAGGCAAATGATAAATTTATAAAACATATTCATGACACTATTGGTGTGAAGCACACCGTTGTTTGCTATCCAAACTTCAATCAGTTCTCATTGCCACAGATTTATAATCAGGCAATTAAAGAACATAATAATGAAAGTGCGATTATGGTGTTCTGTCATAATGACATAACAATCAGAACCAGAACGTGGGGTAGATTGTTGCTTCATAAATTCAATAGTTCGGATTTTTCAATTATTGGTGTTGCTGGAACGACATATCTTGCAGAGAATGGTGTGTGGTGGAATGACCGAAGCAAAATGTATGGTGTTGTTGAGCATACTGACGGCTACAAAACATGGGTGAGTGAATATGCTGTGCCACGTCCGGGATACACAAAACCAGTAATTTTGGTTGACGGACTATTTATAGCAGTAGACTGTAATAATATTGAACATCAATGGGATGAAGAATTTAAGGGGTTTCATTTCTATGATTTAAGTTTTTGCGTTCCGAATTATTTGGATGGTTGTAATATCGGTGTTACTACGGACATCAGGATATTGCATCAATCAATTGGAATGGTAAATGAACAATGGGACAATAACAGAAAGCAATTCGTAGAAAAATATAACATGGAATTGCCAATTGTTTATGAAGAATGATTAAAGTTGACAGAGTAGATGAAGGATTACCAATAAGTGTCATAGTACCATTAAGTAAGAATAGAAGAAACTTCTTTGAAAATTATGTATTGCCGTTAATAGAGGCAAACAATCCAGTAGAAATAATCGTAAACGATGATGAGGGTCGTGCACCCAAAAAACGGAACGATGGCTTTAAAAAGTCAACTCAGCCGTTTTTATTCTTTTGTGATGATGATATTTTACTTCCGGCTAATTATCTTGAATCACTATATAATGCTTTACAGAAAAACCCGGATGCAGGATTTGCATATACTGGATATCAGGGCATTGTTTTACATCCCGAATCACATCCAATGCACGGTAATTTTTCGATACCTTCAGTTGATTTTAATATTTCAATTCTTAGGCGTGGAAATTATATTTCAACCATGACTTTGGTTCGTAGAGAATTATTTCCCGGATTTGATGAAAATTTAAAGAGATTGCAGGATTGGGATGTTTGGCTGACTGTGGTTAAAAATGGCAGCAGAGGCGTTTTAGTGCCTAATTTAAGCTTCTTTGCATACTATCTGGACTCAGGTATCACTTCGAACACAAACAACGAAATTGACGCTATAAATGCGATAAGAATTAAACATAATTTATAATTTATGGCAAGAGTAAATATTATAATAAGAGCATTTAATCGTCTTGAATATACGGTTTTAACACTTCGAGAAATTGACCGTTTAGCTGGATATGATGATTATAAAGTGATTATTATTGATAATGCCAGTACGGATGGCACAACCCAATGGCTTAAATCCTTGGTCAAGGAAGGTTATTATAAAATAAAACCAATTTTACTTGATTATAATGCAGGTGATTTTGGTGGTACTAAAATTGGATATGAAAATCTTGACTCAGACTGCGAATATACAATGCAGTGGGATAATGATTGTCCACCAATAACTGAATATTTCTTACGTGATATTGTAAAAATAATGGATACTTTTCCAAAAATAGGACAGTTGATGCTAAAAAGAAATGGAGTTGGTGGGGTGATACCAATTACAAATATTCAGGAATTTGAAGGTGTTAGATTTGGTGATGCTCCAACAGTAACATGTGTGAATATTCAGAGAAGAAAAGTCGTTGATGAAATTGGATTTTGGGTTGTTGATGAATCAGTTTTTTGGGATTTTACGTTAAATGAGAAAATGAAAGAACGTGGATTTGAACTAAAAAAATGTGAGAATGTGAGAGTGGTACATGTAGATGTATTTCCTGAATTAAAATTCAATTTACAAACAAAGAAATATCCTTTTTATACGAAAAATAGACAAGATGGAAAGGGAAAGGTAAATTATAACCTTACAAATTATGACAAATAATGAAAAGACAGAAAATTGATATTAAAAAAATAATAAAGAAAAAAATTGAGTCGAGGCATCAAAAATTTTCTGTTATTGAAAAACGTAATTTAAAGAGGGAAAGTGTAATGAATGAAAGAACATTGCAGAGAATATCTCCCGACAAGAAAAAATTGGCGGTAGGTGTTGATTTATTATTATCTGATGAAGTAAATTCATTAGTTGCAAATCTTCCACAAGAAAGTGCATATAGAAGAAAGGATTTTGTTGATTATGATGTAGTAATATGTATTCCATCATATAATCGCTATAAAAAGGTGAAAAGATTAATCAAACAATTTTATGAACAATCAACAAAATATTCGTTTAGAATTGTATTATTGAATGATGGGTCAACAAATGTTTGGTATGACATTTTACCACAAAAATTTTCAGAGATAATTTATTTAAAAAATGAAACACCAAATGGTAAGGTTTTACATTGGTATTGTTACAATCAAATGTGGGATAAAATAAGGGATATTAAGTGTCATGTAATTTTACAAATGGATGATGATTTTATTCTAAGCGATAATTTTTTAGATACAATTGTTGATTTGTTTTTTCAAAAGAAAAGTGAAAATGATAAGATAATGGCAATTTCGCCACATAAATGGTCATTTAGGCAACATGCTGATTTTGAAAGCTGGTGGCAGAGGAAGGATTTTGTAGATGGAATTGCACTAATTGATGATGCGGTAATAAAGGAAATGGATTATAAAATGAAACCCGTTAATATTCAAGAAGTAAGTAAACCCGGAACACCAGTTCGTGCGTGGACGCAGATATCTGATGCAATAAAAAAAATGGGTGGAATTATTTTTAGAACAGAATTTTCGTTGGTATATCATGACGGCAACGATGATTCAAAATTACATGGTGACGTAAGAAAAGACGGTAAAAAGGGTGTTTATACTCAAAAATATATTGGAGAATTATGATAAGTGTTATTTTAAACGTATATAAAAGACCGCACATGCTTGAAAAGCAAATTCAAGCAATAAAAAATCAATCAATTAAAATTGAGAGTGAAAATATTCATGTGTGGTATAATAAAAGTGATGTTCAACAATATCATCCAGTTGATAAGGAAATAAAAACATATGTTTGTAATTGGAATACTAAATTCTTTGGTAGATTTACAATACCGCTTTTAGTTAAAACACCGTATGTTGCAATGTTCGATGACGATATTTTACCTCAAATTGATTGGCTAAAAAATTGTCTTGAAACGATTGAAAAGGAAGAAACTAATGGCATTCTTGGCGGTAGTGGTGTAATACTTAAAGAAAAATCATATACTCCATTTGATAAAGTTGGCTGGAATGGACATCATTTAAATTATGTGCAGAGAGTTGACTTAGTTGGTCACGCATGGTTTTTTAGGCAAGAATGGGCAAAATATCTTTGGTATGAAAAGCCATTTACTTGGGATAATGGTGAAGATATTATGTTTTCATATCTTGCGCAAAAATATGGTGGGATAAATACTTTTGTTCCACCACATCCAGAAAATAAAAAAGGCTTATGGAGTTCAGATTTTAAAATTGGAAATGAAGTTGGAAACGATGTCAATGCCTCGTGGACAAAAGGCTCACATTATCAAGAACGTGGAAAAATTTGTGAATATTGTATAGATAATGGTTGGAATACAGTAAATAATATAAAATGAAAACATTTGATGGAGATTTTACAAAATTCTTAAATAAAATTAAATCTGGTGAACATTTTTCATTATCTCGCTGGGGTGATGGTGAATTGACAATACTTGAAGGAAAGCACATTGATATTCGTTCAAAGGGTAATGGGGAATTTAGGTACGACCCAAATCTTCCGCAATATGATACGGCAAGAAGAGCACTACAAGAAGCCTATGTTTATAAAGATGAGCAATATTATATTGGCATTGCGTGTCCCTGCTGTGTGGGACAGGAAAAATATCAATATATGAAAGATAAATCTGGTCAGGATGAAGAACATCTCACATGGGCAAATATTTTTGTAAATGCTAATTATCGTAGAACAATAAATGAATTAATTCCTGAATTAAATAATTATAGTATTACGATTGTAGTTAATAAAAATTCAAAGTTCGATAAATTACCATTTAAGCCAAATCAAATATTGACAGTGGGAACTGATGCATGGTATGAAGATTTGGATTTGGGTAGAAATATGCTTGAAAACATATTGATGCGTGGAATTAAAAATGAAATATTTCTTATCGCAGCAGGTCCTCTTGCAAACATACTCACTTATACATTATGGATTTATGGTAGTAAAGAAAACACATATATTGATATCGGTTCGATACTTGACCCGTATTTACAATTAAAACTAACAAGGGGTTATCATTTAGGTGCTCCAACGCTTAATAAGGTTTGTATATGGTAGAAGAAATTAAAACATGTAAAGTTTATTGTACATATTTTGGTACACGAAGGGGCAAACAATCAGCCAGTCCGTCAAATGCAGATGAAGCGTATGCTGTTTTTAGAAAAAACATTGAAAATGATATGGTTCTCGATTGTGGCGTGAAAAATATGGATATATTAATTGTAAATAATTATTCGAATCAAATAACGTCTGAATGCCAAGCATATTTAAATTCTTTAAATAATGTTGAAACATCTTTTGGTAAAATAATTGTTTTGGAACGAGAAAATCATGGGGGTTCTCTTGGTGCATATAGTTACGCATTTTCTAAGTTTGAAGATGTTTATGATTATTGGTTTTTTATTGAAGATGATATAAAAATGATATATCCAAAATATTATGAAATGATAATTAATGAATTTAATTCAGACGATAAATTAGGTTTTTTATCTTTTACATTAATAAATGATGAAAATGATAAAAATTTAGCACATGTGTCTGGCGGTTTTGGCGCATCGAGAAAAGAAATATTAAAAAAAATAAAAAATAAATATGGAAAATTGCCATATGACACTGGTATTAACCTTACCAATTATGCTCGTGTTGGGCAATCAGAATTGTATTTCACAAATTGTTATTTGAAATTGGGATATAAGATTAAAATACCAGATAATCAAGAAATAGTTACACTTGCGGATAATTGGAAAGAATTTCCACCGCACGTAAAGTGGCAAAATATAAAAAAATTTAATTTAGAAAATAAAAAATATTTATATCATTTAGGATTATGAGAACACCAATTCAGTTATTTAAAGTTTACATGTCAAAAACAGCAAAAGATGCTGCAGGACGTGTATTAGATTCAGGATATATTGGTCAAGGACCGAGAGTGGAAGAATTTGAAGCATTATTGAGAGAAAGATTTAAAAATGATTATGTTGCCACAACAAATTCTGGAACATCAGCAGAACATCTTGCAATACATTTATTAAAAAAGCCATATGACGGGATGAAACAATTATATGGCGGTGTAGCATTTACTGAAAGTCATTGGAAAGGAATTAAAGATGGCGAAGAAGTATTGGCAACTCCTTTAACATGTACAGCAAGTAATTTTCCAATTCTCGCTAATAATTTAAGAATTAAGTGGGTAGATATTGACCCTAAAACAGTAAACATGGATTTGGATGATTTAGCGAGGAAGATAACTCCAACAACAAAAGCAATAATGTTGGTTCATTGGGGTGGATATCCAAATGATTTGGATAGGGTTAAAGAAATTCAAAATCAGGCATATCATAACTTTGGATTTAAACCTGCCGTCATTGAAGATAGTGCACACGCATTCGGTAGTATGTTTAATGGTCAGCCAATTGGTAGTCATGGTAATATGAATACTTTTACTTTTCAAGCAATTAAACATTTAACAACTGTTGATGGTGGCGCATTAGTTCTTCCGCATGAAGAATTATATAGAAGAGCAAAATTAATAAGATGGTACGGCATTAACAGGGAAACAAATAAGAAAGATTTTAGATGTGAAGCTGATATTCCAGAATGGGGATTTAAATTCCACATGAATGATGTGAATGCTGCAATAGGTATTGAAAATCTTAAAGAGGTTGATGAAAATGTGATAAAAATTCATAGGAGCAATGGAAAGTATTACGATGAAAATCTTAAAAATATACCGGGTTTAACTTTGTTGGACAGAGACCCAAGAATGGATTCTGTTTTTTGGATATACTCAATGCTGGTTGATAATAAGCAGGGGTTTATGGATTATATGAAAGAATGCGGAATTATTGTTAGTCAGGTGCACGAAAGAAATGATATTCATAGCTGTGTGCGTGAATTTAAAACATTACTTCCAAATCTCGATAGAATTACACCACGACTCATATCAATTCCAGTTGGTTGGTGGGTAACTGAAGAAGATAGAGAATATATTGTTGATTGCATTAAAAAGGGATGGTAATGATTGAATTTACACCAATAAGACAAGATGATTTGCAGTTTCTATGTGAAGTTAGAAATGAATGTGCTGTTGAATACCTTCATGATTCAAGAACATTTACATTAGAAGAAACAATAAAATGGTTCGAAAATACTCATCCAAAATTTTGGATAATTTGGTATGGTGGGCATCGAATTGGCTATTTTAGAACAAGTAATTATTCTGAAGTTAATCACAATATTTATATTGGTGCTGATTTACATAAAGATTTTCGTGGTAAGGGATTGGCATATGAAAGTTATTGTAGATTCATGCCAATTTTATTTAAGGAACTTAACTTACATAAAATATCTTTAGAAGTCCTTGAAACGAATACGAGAGCAATAAATTTATATAAGAAATTAGGATTTAAAATTGATGGAATTAAAAGAGAAGATGTTGAAAAAAATGGAATATGGTTTAATTCGATTATTATGTCAATATTAAAAAATGAGTTAAAATATGAATAATTTTACGGTGATTGATTTTAGATTTGCAAATGCAAATGATTTATATGATGAAAAATATGTTCATAAAGATATTTGGTCGAGATTGTATGAATATCATTATGTGATAGATTTCATTAAATGGAATCAATATAAGAATATGGAAAAGCCTAAAATACATAATACGTCTTGGGGTTTTATGGGTATTCATACGATGTTTAGGGATGAGTTAGATACTATTGGAGAATGTGTCCATTCAGATATTGTGCATTCAAAAGAAAGAGTAACATATTATTACGACATAACAACAGAGGAAAAACAATTTGAAAATAATTTTGATTTTGTTTTAAATGTTTCAACCATTGAACATTTAGACACAAAAGAATTACGCATTATTGCAATTGAAAATCTGTTCAAACAGGTGAAACCTAACGGGTATCTTATTTTAAGTTTTGATTATCCAAGAGTAAGTTTAGTTGAAATTGAAACATTGGTTGATGCTAAATGTAAAGTGTCGGAAAATCCACTTAATGGTGGTAATTCAGTGGTGAAAAATATGAACTATAAAGATTTAAATATTATATATTTAGTTGTTAAGAAAAATGAATAAAAAGGTGTTTGTAGACCAACCGGGTTGGCTTGGCGATATAATATTTGTTATGGCAATTGCGCAAAAATATGCAAATGATGGGTATGTTGTAGATTATCCAATTTATGATGAATATTTAGAACCAGCATCAATTCAAAAAAATTTTCCAACAATTAATTTTATTGCAAGAAGTAAATTTCATAATTATTCTAAATATTATGGCACAAGTAAATTAGAAGATGATGAATATATTTATTTACCATTTATTGCAAATTATCACAAACATCCATCTAATAATCACATGAGATATAAATATGAGATGCTAAATTTTCCGTTGGATATGTGGAGAAATGTTGAAATTGTGAGGGATTTTAACGCTGAACAAAAATTAATCGACAAATTAAATATATTACCAGACGAAAAATTCAATTTAATTAATGCAAATTATTCGACATATTATAAAAAGATTGGTCAAATGTCACTTATGATGAATAATAGCTATCGTAACATTCATATGTCAATTATTGATGAATTTAATTTATTTGATTGGATTGGTGTTATTGAAAAAGCAACAACGATACATACAATTCATACAGCGATTCACTATATATTAGATGTGTTGCCAAATATTACAAATGAATTGCATATATATCCAAGAATTGAACTTAATGATTCTCATGATAGAATAAAATTTTTATTTGAAAAAAACTATATATACCATTAATTAATGATAGAAATAATTAAATATAATAATGTAGAATACCCTCTTCATCAAGCACAAGGGAATGCAGCACAATTTGCAATCCCATTCGCTAAGTATTATTGTAAAGGAGTTGGATATGATGTTGGGTGTATGAAAAAGGAATGGGCATTTCCTAATGCAATACCAATAGATAAATCATTTGATGACGAATATGATGCACTTAATTTACCGTTAAAAGAACCTGTTGACTATATTTTTTCAAGCCACTGTCTTGAACATATTTCAAATTGGGTTGAAGTGCTTGAATATTGGTATGAAAATTTAAAAGAAGGTGGCGTGCTGTTTTTATATCTTCCACATTATGACCAAGAATATTGGCGACCTTGGAATGATAAAAAACATGTAAACATATTTACAGCAGAAATAATAAAAAATTGGATGGAAAGTAAAAACTTTAAAAAAATTTTTTGGGGTGAACGTGATTTAAATCATTCATTTATGATTGTTGGAGAGAAATAATATATATTAATGAATATGTGATATGAGAGTATGTAAAGTATATTGTACATATTTTGGAAATAGAAGGGGTAAAATATCTGCAAGTCCATCAAATGATGTTGAAGCGTTAAAGGTAATAAGAAATAATATTGAAAATGACATGGTTTTTGATTGTGGTGTAAAAAATATGGATATAATAATAATAAATAATAAAAATCCAAATGCCAACATTGAGTGCGAAAATTATTTAAAATCAATAAATAACATAATAACACAATATGGTAAGATTGTTGTGTATGAAAGAGAAAACAGGGGTGGTTCAATGGGAGCGTTTAATTATGCCTTTAATTTATTTGAAAATGAATATGATTATTGGCTGTTTCTTGAAGATGATATAAAGATGATATATCCCAAATATTATGAAATGATAATTAACGAATTTAAAAACGATAATAATTTAGGATTTTTAGCATTAACTAAGATTAATCATGATGGAACTCCAGATAGATATGTTTCTGGTGGTTTTGGCGCATCAAAAAAAGAGATTTTAATTAAAATAAAACAAAAATATGGTAAATTACCTTATGACGATGTAGCACATGGATATGGTAATTTTGGACGTTCAGAATTTATGTTCACAAATTGCTATATTCAAGTGGGGTACGATGTAAGGATTCCCAATGACCCTCATGTTGTAACATTGGCAGATAATTGGGAAATGCACGACCCACATGTTTTATGGCAAAAAATGAAAAATTTTGATTTAAAAAATAAAAGTTTTTTATGTCACATGGGCATATGATAAAAAATTTCAATATGATATTACTTTGTTATGGAACGAGACCCGAATGGATTAAAATTAAGTCATTAATTGAGGAATTTAAGAAAAATAATTATCCTTATAAAATATTATTTACTGGACAACATAAAGATTTATTGAAAGAACAACATGTTGATTTTCAGTTAGAAATTCCCGAAAGTAATAATAATAGGTTAAATGAAGTCATTAAATCAACAATGACTGAATATTTCTCATGGATTCTCAATCATGGTGCATATCCCTCACACGTATTGGTTCAAGGAGATACGACTTCTGCGTTTGCAGTAGCACTTTCAGCTTTTCATCATGGAATAAAAGTCATTCATCTTGAAGCTGGACTTCGCACGTATGATAGGGAAAATCCATATCCAGAAGAAATAAATCGTAGAATAATATCTCAAATTGCAGACATTCATTTATGTCCAACAAAACAAGCGCAAAAGAATTTAATTAATGAAAAAATATATGGCGAAAGTTATGTTGTCGGAAATACGGTAATTGATAATTTATTACAATATAAGAATGAATGTGCATATACTGATAAGATATTAATTACAATGCATAGACGTGAGAATCATCATTGGATTGACCAATGGTTTACAGAGATTGATAAATTAGCTGAAATATATTCACAATATGAATTTATTTTACCGATACACCCCAATCCAAATGTACAAAAACATAGAGGTTTATTAAAAAATGTGAAAGTAATTGACCCTTTGTCATATGAAGATATGTTGGAATTGTTGGTTAAAACGAGACTTATAATTACTGATAGCGGTGGATTACAGGAAGAATGTTCATTTTTTAATAAAAAATGTTTGGTTTGTAGGAAAGTAACTGAACGCCCAGAAGCACTTGGACAAAGCACTTTTATGGTGGAAAGTCCAGAAAAATTAAATGAAATATTTATAAGACACATAGATGATTATGAAATAAATTATGAATGTCCGTTTGGTGATGGTCATAGTGCTGAAAAAATAATGTGGATTTTAAAAAATATGTTATGAATGATAAAGTAGAAACCGAAAAATGTGTTTTATGTGGTGCTGAAACAAATGTTCCAGTTAATTTACACATTGATTTAAGAAAAAATTACGTGGAAGGCGTTGGTCAGCTTTGCGATGACTGTGCTAAAAAGATTTGTTATTCAAATGAATAAAAAGGTGTTAGTGATTGGTGATGGTTGTTCGGATGTGTTTAGATATGGTAAATGTGAAAGATTAAGTCCTGAAGCACCAGTACCAGTGTTTCTTCCTTCCAGAACAACCGGAAATGGTGGAATGGCATTAAATGTTGCTGAGAACTTAAATGCTTTGGGTATTGAATGTGATGTGATGACGAATGATATTCGTCCGGTCAAAACAAGATATGTTGATGAAGTTTCAAATCAAATGCTTATTAGGGTTGATGAAAAAGATAAGATTGCACCAATAACACAAAAGGATTTAGAGTTTTTTGATTTAAAAAATTATGTTGCTGTTGTTATTAGCGATTATAATAAGGGTTATTTAAGTCCTGATGATATTAAGTGGATTTCCGAAAATCATCCTTTAACATTTATGGATTCAAAGAAAGAACTTGGTTGGTGGTGTCAGGATATTAAATTTTTGAAGATAAATGATAAGGAATTTAAGAAAAATGAAGATTATCTTCGAAATTATTATAACGGTAATCTGATTGTTACCAAAGGTAAAGATGGTGCAGTTTTAAATTGCAATGATAAATTTCCTATTGAAGAAGAACATGAAGTTAGGGATTTAAGTGGCGCAGGTGATACTTTTCTTGCAGCACTTGTTGCAAAATACATAGAAAATAACGATATTTACGAAGCAATCAAATTCGCCAATAGGTGTGCTGCATGGGTGGTTACACAAAAGGGTGTAGTTGTTGTTGATTTAGATAAAATAGAATTATGATAGATAACATGGAAATAATTACAAGAGAAGATGCTAAGAAAATAGGTCAGAAATGGTATTTTACTGGTGAGCCTTGTAAGAATGGACATGTTGATAAAAGATATGTAAATACTGGTATTTGTTATGCTTGTAAGCGAAACCTCAATCAAAAGCAAAATGATGAAAATTGTAAATTAACTTTAACCTGTAAGAAATGTCAAAAAGAATTTAATGTGCCCACATGGGAAAAAGATAGACAATATTGTTCAAAGGAATGTCAATTAAATGCCGTTCGAATAACTGGTGATACTAAAATTATTACTAATTGTTTGGTTTGCGGTAAAGAATTTAAGCACTATGGGGAAAGGATTGTATGTTCAAGAGAATGTTTTACTAAATATATTTCAGAACAAAGGTTGAATGAAAATAATCCTGCGTGGATTGCAAATAAAGAGAAAAAGATATGCGCAAGATGTGGGAATGAATTCGAATATACGAGGCGTAATCTGCATAAAGGACAAGAACCCGTATTTTGTTCTTTAGATTGTTCAAGAAACAATGGTAACAACAAGGAAATTCTTGATAATATTGGTAGTACACATAAATATGGATTTGGGTTTAATAAGAAACTGAAAACTAAAATAAAAGAAAGAGACGGTAAGTGTTGCCAGTTATGTGGAGAAACCCATAAATTAGAGGTTCACCATATTGATTATGATAAAAACAATAATGAAGAAAATAATTTAATAACATTATGTAGGAGATGTCATTGCATTACAAATCATAATCGAGGATTTTGGACTCAGGTTTTTATTGGCTTAATTTCGAATTCAAAAATAGTGAAAAAGGGATGGGGTTTTGAAATACATTTTGTTAATAATGATAAATATTGTTTAAAATATTTAGTTTTCTTTAAGGGAAAAAAGTTTAGCTGGCATAAACATGAATTAAAACAAGAACTTTGGTTTTGTATGTGGGGTGAATTTGAGTGTGTTTTAAACACTGAAGATGGTGATTATTTCGATTATTTTAGATTTAAAGCGGGTGATAAAATTGAGATAAAGCCGAATTTAGAGCATCAATTAATGGCACTGAGAAATTCCATAATTGTGGAAGTGTCAACAACCGATTTTATTGAAGATTCGATAAGAATTGAAAAGGGAGATTAATATAAAAACATATGAAAAAACGTGAAGTAATATTTGTTGATATTGATGGTACAATATGTAATACGGAAGGTGGTTATGCCAATGCAAAACCAATTCCTGAGAATATTGCAAAAATAAATAAGTTGTTCGATGAGGGTCATACAATTATTTATTGGACGGCAAGGGGTAAGTTAACTGGTCTGAATTGGACAGAACTTACGGCACAACAACTTTGTGATTGGGGTTGCAAATATCACGATGTTGTAATGAATTCAAAACCAGCGTATGATAGAATTATTGATGACAAGAGCATTAGAATTGAAGAATTATGAATATCTGGACGAATGGTTGTTTTGATATTTTGCATGCTGGTCATCTTAATCTTCTTGAGTTCGCCAAGAATTTCAGAGGAAGGCACAATACTTTATATGTTGGTATTGATACTGACAGGCGTGTTAAGCAATCAAAAGGAGATGGTCGTCCAATTAACAATCAGGAAGACCGCAAACGAATGTTGGAAGCATTAAAAGTTGTGGATGAAGTATTTATATTTGATAGTGATGAAGAATTGGCAGAATTGATTAAAACATGTCAAATTGATTATATGATAATTGGAAAGGATTATATTAATCGTAGAGTAGTGGGTAGAGAAAATAGTAAATATGACGTATATTTCTTTCCAAAGGACGATAAATCGAGTTCAAAAATATTAAGTAAATTATGATAGTAGTAACTGGTGGTGAGGGTTTTATTGGTAGCAATCTTATTAAAGAATTGATGAGACGTGGTGCTATTGGTGTGATTTCTCTTGACACAAAGAGCGAATCACTTGATTCAATATACGCATGGCTAATGGATAATGCAAAGAAAATTGACTGCATTTATCATTTAGGTGCGATTACCGACACTACTGTTATGGATAGGAATTTATTTGATGAATATAATGTCGGTGCATCGATATTTATTTGGAATTTATGTACTGAAAATAAAATACCGTTGATTTATGCAAGTTCTGCAGCGACTTATGGTGATGGTGAAGAAGGATTTGATGATGAAGACGATATACTCAAATTACAACCACTGAATCCATATGGTTGGTCAAAGCATCAATTTGATGTTTGGGTTGAAACGCAAGAAAAACAACCACCATTCTGGGCAGGATTAAAATTCTTTAATGTTTATGGTTATGGTGAAGCGCATAAGGCTGGAATGGCATCAGTAGTGTTTCATTCATACAATCAAATCAATGCTACTGGTGGAATGAAATTATTTAAATCGCATCGTCCTGATTATAAAGACGGTGAACAAAAAAGAGATTTTGTTTATGTTGACGATGTGGTTGATGTTTGCATTTATTTAATGGCAAATAAACCGGAATCTGGCATATACAATGTTGGTACGGGCAAGGCACGTACTTTTAAAGACCTTGCAATAGCAGTTTTCAAAAGTCTTGGAATACCTGAAAATATTTCGTATATTGACACCCCATTAAAAATAAGAAACAAGTATCAGTATTTTACTGAAGCTAAGATGTTTAAATTAAAACTGACGGGTTATAATAAGAAGTTTCGTGAATTGGAAGATGGTGTTTTCGAGTATGTTAATAAACTAAAATATGAAAATTGCTAACGTCATTTATGAAAAAGAGTTGGTAAATCACACAAAAGTTGAATATGTAAATTATTACAATCAGCCGATGAAATATGATGACTTAGACAAGTCATTGCCAACTTTATTTGTGGGATGGTCATTTATGAAAGCATGTAACCCGGAAAATGAAATAATACAGCATGCTGACATCCTAAAAAAGAAAATAATTACCAACGAGTTGTATTGGGAATTTTCATTTGAAGAAAGCAAGGCTTCGCACGTCAAAGGAATTGAAACATTTGTAGGTCTTGTACCACAATTCTATTTTACACCGAAATATCAGTATATTAATTTAGACCCGGTATTTTTCCAAATTACAGAAATTGAAGATTTAATGGCAATTTTGCCGAAGGAAATTGATGCAACATACATTCTAAAAAACGAAATGATGTATGTTTTAAAGGAAAATAAAATCTGGGGCATAAATCTCAAAATCTACGACTTTTTCAAGTTCAACGTCACTGAGATTATAGAACAAATAAATTATCGCACCGCCCACACTTTAAATGACATTGACGGGCAAATGTATCTCAATCAATATAAAATCTTTCCCAATTTCCAACTTCTTAAAAGATATATGGTTGTCATGATGACAAAATGAATTATACATAGTATTTATATTAAATAAAATATAACTGCTATGGAAAAAGAAGTAGAAAAAGCAATTAACAATTTTGTTGAAGACCCTGAAGTTCAGGAGCAGAAAGCAAAGGAATCACAGGCAAAAAAAGTTGTTCTTGATGAAAGAGAAGGACTTATTGAGCGTGTTGATAAAATTCTTGTTACCAAGGATGGTAAGCAATTACTTAGGGAATGGTATTAATATTCGATAAGCGATGAAAGATGATAAAAAAAATAAAGTCTCTCTTAACGAACAATTAAGAAAGATTCAACATCACACATACTATAAAATCAATGAATCACCAAGATATCGTCCTTTAATCAACAATGGTGAGGAATTTGATGATGTGCCTGTATTAACCAATGAGGCTGGTGAACAAGAAGATGCTGAAAAGCCGGGTGGCGGTGAAGTGCCCCCAGAACCTTCGAATGACCAGCCAATGACGGGTGATGCACCAGTACCTGCATTTGATGACACGGGTGAACCCCCTGTTGCTGGTGCAGAACCTGCAGACCCAATGTCTGCCGAACCAATGCCGGAAGTTGACCCAGCACAAGAAGTCAACACAATTCAAAACGACATTATTAAACACAATATTGAAGCGATGAAAAGTATTCACGATACGCTTCAGTCGTTGGATAATAGTGTTAAAGCATTAAATGCAAAAGTGGTGGAATTGAATGCAGACGTTGAAGAAGTGCGTGAGCCAACCAATGCGGAAAAATTAATGAGCAAAAAGGACGTGTCATACCCATACTATTTTAATTTAAATGATTTTTGGAACGGTAACTGGTTCACAGAAAATAGGGAAAAAGAATTAAGCAAAGGAATAAAAGAATTACCGGACGGAACATTTATTGCGGATTTTGATGATTTACCAAAGGAATCTAAGACAGATGTTCAAAATAGTTTTAACGAATTGTCCTAATATTAAATAATGAAGGCATTTCATCCATATGGTACTAAAGAAAGACTCTTTGAAATGTTTAACAGAGTCAATAAGCTTAATGAAACATTAGCTCCAATGGAAGAAAAACTTGGAACAATCAATAAGTTTATTGATTTTGCTGACGAAAAACTTGAGTTGAATGGTGATTTGCCAAAAATTTCATTTTCACAAGATGCTGATGAGGCAAAAGAAATGAGGTCGTTTGGTAAATATACGCCACAAACTAATGAATTAAGGGTTGTTGCAGCAAATAGAAATTTAGCGGATATTTTAAGAACAGTGGCACACGAATTAGTACACCATAAACAAAGAAAACAAAATAAATTAACGCCAGATTCCAGTGAAACGGGTAGTGAGCATGAAAATGAAGCAAATGCACTTGCCGGAGTTCTTTTAAGGGAATTTGGACAGAAGAATCCAACAATATTTGAATAAAATGAAAATTTTAAATAGCATAGGAAGCAAAGAGCGTTTTGTTGAAATCTTTCAGGGAGTAAACAAAGGCATTAAATTAAATGAGGCGTTCGGACAGGGATTGAATCCTAATAGCGTTCTTGAAGATTCATTTAATCAGCTTAAAGCTGGCAATTTAAAGATTGAACACAGCAACACGCAATCGAGTGGTAATGAAAATTATGTCGAATTGATTTGTTTAGATAGGCAAAATAACAATATTACATTTACATTCAGAGTTGTGACAACGCAAGGCGACCAAGATGGTGTATTTAATGTTGAAAGTGCAACTTTAACTCAATTTGGCTTTGATGATGCTGATGGTGAGAATACTGTTAATATGGATGAGGGCGCATTGAAACAATTCAATGCTGCACATGCTTCTGAAATTGCAAGTATTGCTGACGAATATGTTGATGTTGAAGAACCAGTTGATATTGATATGGATGAGCAATATATGAATGCAATTCAAAGAATAGATGCTGTTCCATATGCAAAAGGAACTGAAACGATGGTTAAACATAGTGAATATGCCGATGAAAAACCTACAAATCCAGATTTAAGAGCAGGTGATGCATTTAATAAATTCGTTAAAGAAGAAATGGATGATATGTTTAATCCAGAAGATATTGAAAGCGGATTCCAGCAACACGATAGTCCTGAAAGCGATGAACCGTTGGTTGACCCTGATACAATTCAGCCTTCACAAGAAGAAGTACCTGAAGAAACTAAGAGAATTATTCTTCAAGCGTATGATAATTTGGTTGAAAGAGCAAAACAACAGAGAAAATTTGATTATTCCC
>Ga0209606_1002892_pt1 | contig 18089 bp, 17 predicted proteins | sample AD_UKC057_MetaG_FD_184412 | JGI IMG/M metagenome (GOLD analysis project Ga0209606, IMG submission 184412) | Active sludge microbial communities of municipal wastewater-treating anaerobic digesters from USA - AD_UKC057_MetaG (SPAdes) (version 2) | ecosystem: Engineered > Bioreactor > Anaerobic >...
ATGGCTCGTCTCGTACAAGAGGGGCTATGAACGAACAAACTGTGGGCGGGCCGAAGGGCATGGATGGGTTATGATTTTGGGGTGAGAATCTAGGCTGATACGCCCGTGAGCATGGCAATTCGGGCCATTTCGAGCCTCTGGATGAACCGCTGGACCTCGGGGGTGGCCCAGACCCGGATTTGCTGCGCTACCAGGGGATTGGCTTGCGCCAGCCAGGAGGGCAACAAGATTCCAAGGCCAAAAACCGCCGGAATCACAACCCATTCGAAGGATGCTTCCGACTGGGCCAAAAAGTCCTCCACGGCCGTGAGAACACCGTTGCGCGGCCCCCCTTCCTCCAACGCGTTATACATGCGCGCATTGAACCCTCCCTGGGGCAACAACCGGCTGCAGGTGGGGGAGATGCCCTGCCGCGCATAGGGATGCCGATACGGTTCCGGAATGGTGCTCGGTGCGTAGTACAGGTCCCGACGACCATAGGGCCAGGCCACATCATGCATAAAGACCAGGGGAAACGGTTGCCCCGATTGCTGACAGAGCGTTTGTATCAACTGAAGTTCGTGAAATACCGTGTACCAATTGTGGTCTCCATCGATCAGCACGACGTCGAAGCGCTCCACGGAAGAGAGCGCCACAAGGCTAGGTAAGCGAAAACATTGAAAAATTCCTTCATACGTCCGTTGGACGGCCTCGATGTCGAACGCGGGTGCCGGATCGATGGCGATGAGCCGGGCGTCGTTATCTTTTGCCCAGTTGAGCAATAATCGGGTAGTTTTTCCGGCTTCCGAGCCGATTTCCACGAGACTCGTCGGGTGAAGGGCCGAAAGGATCGGTTCGAGGACGTCGGGCCAAAATGCAAGCATGGGGGGATTATCGGCACGGCCGCGGTCCGACGGCAAGGGGAAGCATGACAACCTTGGTGGCGAGGCGGCGGCAGGGTATAGCGGCATTCCCTCCGCGATTCACCATATGCCGACCGATGGAAACAGGGATGGGTGGCTGGGTTGGGAGCGATCCGTCGGGTTCATTGCCCGCATTGGTGCAGGACATAGGTGATCATATCAGCTTTTACGGGAATCTTGCTGACGTTGGATTGAGCCGTCGACCATCCCAGCCGCGAGGCGCAGGTTTTCGAAGCATGGGAGAACGTAAGGGTGTATTCGCCGGGGTCCACATTGACGAAAACGCCGAGGCCGGAGGCGAAGGTGGCGGTAGCGTTGGTATCTAAGGTGACGCCGTTGAGATAGGCCAGGGTTCCGCTCGACGGTGAGATGGTGACGCCGACGCCTTCTTGTCCTCCGGCTTCCTTGGATTCGCCGGGTTTTGATTGGTCGGCGATGAAAGAAATGGCGCCTTTGCCTGGCTCCATGGTCAAGGAGGCGGTCGAAAACAGCAGTTTGGCGCCGGAAGCCGTGACGGGGTAGAGAACGGAAGCAGTATCGTCTTGCTCTCCGGTCACGGCGGGGATGAGGGTGGTCAAGTAGTCGTCTTTGCTGAGTTTGAAGAGGACTTCGAAGTGGGTGGGGAATCCATCGGCTACGATTTGTCCTGTGGCGATGGTTTTCGCGCAGCCCGGGTCTCGGCCCGGGGGTTCGAGGGTGCAGACTTCGAGGCCTTCGATTGGATTTTTGGATAGATAATCCAAAAACGTGGCGCCGAGTCGAACGGTTTTGCCTGGATCCTGGCCGCCGGAACCGCCGGAACCGCTGCTGCCGCCCTGGCCCTCTTTTGCGTTTTCGTCATCGCTTCCACACGCCCACAAGGCCAACGCAAACCCCGCACAAGCCAAAGCCCAATTGAATCGAAATGACATGATTGTCTCCTGATATACTGTCCAGGGGGAAGATATCCTAGCCCAGACGCTCCGATATCACGCTTGAGGGAGGCAAACAAGCAAGCCTTTCGCAATGGATGAAAACATCCGATAACTTGGCTGTATCGGCCTTCCTGGGGCATGTCACGGGGTGGAAAGGATCGGCGGATGACCCTCGCTGCCCCGAAATCACCTGAAAAACTAAGGACTTCCCTGCCCAGGGCCTTGCCCGTCGGTGGCCCTTGGCTGCCCCCTTCTCATGGTCCTCAGGTTCCCTTCGCGAAACCTTTCGTCAAATGGGCTGGTGGAAAGCGAAAGCTCGTCCCGCTGCTGCTTCGCCACGCTCCCAAAACGTTCGGCACCTACCACGAACCTTTCGTGGGGGGAGGAGCCCTTTTTTACGCCCTCCGACCTTCCCGCGCGGTTCTCACCGATGCCAACGCCCGTCTCGTACGCACCTATCGCGGCATTCGTGATGACGTGGAAGGAGTCATCGAACGGTTGCGAAGCTATCCCCATGACCATGACTTTTTTATGAAACTACGAAAAACCAAGGTGGATGAGGGCAGCGACGCGGACGTGGCCGCGTGGTTTGTCTACTTGAACAAAACAGGCTTCAATGGCCTGTATCGTGTCAACCGCAACAATGAATTCAACGTGCCTTTTGGTGATCAGCCCAACCCTACCATCTGCGACGAAGACAATCTGCGCGCTTGCTCACGCACCCTTCGGCAAACCGACATCGAAGTGCAGGACTTTTCCGAGGTTTTGACCCGCGCTCGAAAAGGAGACCTTGTTTACTTCGATCCACCGTATCTACCGCTCAGCGCAAGCTCTTCGTTCGTGGCATATACCCAGGGGGGATTCGGCCCCCAAGACCACGAACGACTCCGGGATGTCGCTCTTATGCTCAAGCGCCGCGGCGTGCATGTTCTGCTTTCTAATTCCGCCCACCCGCTCGTGCGAGAACTGTACGGAAAACATTTCCACATCGAAGAAGTCCTGGCAGCCCGGGCCATCAATAGCCGCGGAGATCGTCGAGGACCCATCCGCGAATTGGTCATCCATTGACCCCGTTTCTCGTTCGTTTGGTATAAAATTCAATAAATATAAATAGTTGCCATGACTTCCGCGATTCGGCACAAGGTCCGTGGGCGCTTCCTTTGAGGCGTGATGGTTTGCGACAAAGGGAAGGTGGAGAAAGGGGGAATTTTACGCTCGAGCCCTGGGTATCCTACGAGGGGAACACAGGGTCCGTTGCGCGTAAGCTATTGAATTTCAAGCAATTCTACGTCGAATACGAGCATTCCCTTGGGCTTTCCTCGCTGCCCTTTATAGGCCAGTTCTTCGGGAATCCATAGCCGGCGTTGTTCGCCTTCGACCATGAGCTGGAGTCCTTCGGTCCATCCGGCGATCACGGACATGAGAGAAAACGATGCGGGCTGCCCCCGTGTGATGGAGCTATCGAACATTTTGCCATCGGTCGTCCAGCCCGAGTATTCGACTTTGACACGGCTGGTGGCCGTGGGATGCTTGGTTCCTTTTCCGGGGACGAGCACTTTCGAATACAGGCCGCTTTCGGTTTTTTTTGCGTCGGTGGGGGGTTTGGCCACGTCTTTGGGTGTTTCTGGGGGACGGACGATTTTGAGCAGCTCGATGTCGAATACGAGCATTCCGGCGGGTTTTCCGGGCATATTGTTATACGCCAGTTCCACGGGTATCCAGAATCGTCGTTTTTCGCCCTCGACCATGAGTTGCACGCCTTCGGTCCACCCGGCGATGACGCCGTTCAAGGGGAAGGAAGCGGGTTGTCCTCGGGCTTCGGAAGAATCGAACATGCTGCCATCGGTGGTCCAGCCGCTATAATGCACTTTGACCGTATCGCTTGCCTTGGGGTGGACCTTTCCCGTGCCTTCGGACAAGACCTTGGATGCGAGTCCGGTTTTGGTTTTTTTCGCATCGGCGGGGGGAGCGGCTACATCTTCGGGAACCGGAATTTTCTTGGGTCCGGCGATGATGTCGATCACCTTGACATCCATCGTGATCGCGGTTGCCTCCGGCGGATGGGGCCATCCTTTGAGCGCCTGGGCAGCGGGAATCCAGATGCGTCGTTCTTCTCCCCGGGTCATGTCTTGCAGCACTTCCGCCAGGCCGGGCACGACACCTGCCAAACCGACCCGCGCGGGTCTTCCCATCGTTTTGGAGCTTCCGAAGGGTTTTCCCTCGGGAGTCCAGGCGGTATATTCGAGTGCGACCGCATCATTTTCCGTGGGTTTGTGGTCGCCCGTGCCTTTGACGAGCACTTTGAATGCCGTGCCGCCGGCCGTTTTTTGCGCGTCGGCGGGAGCAGCGGCCACATCGGCAGGGGCTTCTTGCCCCGGAGGAACCCGGAACGAAGCGGAGGGGGCCGCCTTCGAAGAACTCGTTTTGGTTTCATCGCAAGCGCCGAGCGCTCCGACAGCCAAGAGAATAGGGATGAGTCGTACCGTGTTGCGCATGGCCGGGCACTCGAACACGTTCCGTGCCGTTCGTCAAAGGGGATAGTCCATCCTACCGCAAAAAATCTTCTCCCGCGGTCGTCAATCCACCCGTGGGTCCCCATTGCAATCTCCCCACCCACGTCGTCTTGCGGTACCGTGTCGCCATGAGACTTCGATCAGCAGGCTGGAGCATCGCTGTGACGATATCCCTCCTCGGTGTCCAAAGCCCGGCGAAGGCAGGAGATTTCGACGCTCGGGGCGTCTTTTCCTTCGCTTCCGATGCGGTCGTGAAAGAAAGTTTCGAAGCGTTTTCTCCGATCGAAGCGGGCGGTTCGAAAGCCGAGCCCGTCGATTCGCAGACCGCTCTCGACGGCCAAAAAATCTTGCGTCTCACCCTTGCCAACGAAGGACTGCGGCTCGCTGTCGATCTTGTTTCCGGCTTTGGCGTGGTTCGATTGTCGTATTGGATGCGAGGAGATGCGGTAGGGGGGCTCGCGGTAGATAGCGATGAGCGTCCGTCGAATCTGGCTCAGGCGTATCCAACCGGGCGGGTCACGAGCGATGGTTGGATGGAAATGCGAACGGCCCCGATCGCCATCGATGGGCAAGCCAAAGGGCTCGATGCGCGCGTGTTTTTTTGCGGGCTACGACGGTTCGGAAACGCGGACCTTGGACGTGGACGCCGTGGAAATCGAAAGGCTCGGGGATGCGGTGGAGCCGCCGTCATGCCAGGGGATTGACCTTCAAGGCGCCTGTGGTCCGGAACAACTATGCCTTGCAGGCCGCTGTCACGATGCGGCGGGGTGGTTTCCCCCCCTGCCCGTTGAAGAGAATCGGGATCGGCTCATCGATTATTGGAAACAAAAAATCCACGATACGTACGGTCCGATATTGCCAAGAAAAACCGCGATGCCCGACGCTTTGCACACCCTCGAGGCCGCTCGCAACGCTTCCTCCAATGTCGTGTTTTGGAGCCGGTTCGCGGAAAGTATTCGTCGTTTGCGCGATGCCCACACCTATACGAGAAGTCCTAGCCTATCCCAACTCTCGTTCGGTCCTCCGCTAAACGTTTGTTTTTTCGAAGGAATCGGAGACCGTTCGCAGGCGGCCTGGCCCTCGGATCCCAGCTTTGGTGATATCCTCGTGTCTCATACGGGAACGAGCCACACCTGGGGCCTGCGCCAGGGCGACCGATTGGTTGCGGTCGACGGGATTCACCCCGTCGCATGGGTTCGATCGCTGATGGCCCATAGTTTATGGACATGGGAAGCGGATGAACCGCGCCAGGTTGCCAACACCGTATCGTTGCTTCGACAACTCATACCGCTGCACGCTCGCACGGTGACCGTGGTGCATTGTGATGCCATGGCGAAGTCCTGCGATGACAAGGCCACCGTCTTGACCGTGGCGCAAATGGAGCCGGCCTCTCCGGCTCTGGAACCGATAAGCTGTGACAATCGCCCATTTTATCACGTGCCTTCGGCCCCGGAGAACCACGACTTTGGCGATTCGTTGGCTGATGAGTCGGTCGTACTCGAAGATTGGTTGGATACCTCGTCGCCCGAAGAGGGCTTACGGGGGATCGTGTGGAACAGCCTGTTGGGAGGATGGCCTGGGAGCAAGCTCGATGCGCAATTGCGGCAAGCGACGACCACGTGGAAGGCCAGTGCGCGTGGTGTTTTGATGGATCACCGTCAGGGGCATGGCGGCACGATGGTAACTGCTGATATTCTAATAAGTTTTTCGAGGCAGGGCGCTGTGCCGCTCGCGAGTTTGTTTCGTAATCGAGCGGCGGATGAAGGGCCTCAAACGCTCGAGGAGGGCAAGGAGTTATTTTTGAAAATTCGCGGCTACGCGGGGATCCACGTGGGGTCCAACGCTCCGCAAGTGCATATTCCGGTGGCTTTTTTGACGACTTGGGACGTATCGGCGAGCGATTTTCTGCCCTACCTCATGAAAGGGGCCTCCCAAGTGCGGTTGTTTGGGCCAGGTCCGACCATGGGAGCGTTCGGCACGTTCTTTCAGTATTCCTATTGGGGAGGGCTTCGATGGTCCCTCGGCGCGGAAGATTCGTTGACTCCGGAAGGAATCACGTTATGCGGTCGAGGGGTCGATCCGGATGAGGTGGTTTTCCCCAAGCAATCCGACCTCCTCGAAGGAAAAGACACGGTTCATGAAGCCGCCGTGCATTGGCTCCGAAAGGAGATCGAACCATGAAGCGCATCGGTATGCCTTCCGTGCTGTTGTGGACCGCGATGATCACCGTGGGGTGCGACTCGGCGGCCCCTGACGTCAATCCCGCTCCTCGAGCCGATGCGGGGACGCAAAAAGAAGCGTCGGTCGATACCGGCCTCGACGTGGTGGAGGCGCAAGCTCCGGACGTGGAACAAGATGTCGTTGACGATGGGGGGCCGATGATTCGACAGGTTTATCAGCGAGATCCTTTCGGACGTCTCGATCCGACCAACCTGTTGCACGATGGGGATTTCGAGTTGTCCGCGGCGGATTCGATGCAATATCCATGGCTTGGGCTAACGGCATCGAATTACGTCACGGGGGTTGATTGCCGGTCGGGGTTGCGGTGTATCGAGCTTTCCCCAAGCGAGTATGTGGCTGGGGTGTTCGTATGGCCGGAGACAGCGGCGGTGGAGGTATCATTTCACGGCAAGCTCCGGTCTTCGCAAGATTGTGAGAAAGAGGCGGTGGGCGTTGTCATGATGGCCGATGCGTACGGGGGAGAATTGATGATTCCCGCGAAAACCTCGGAGCCGGTGGACGGTTGGTGTCAGTATGCCGCCGAATTATCCGTGCCCTCGAATGTTGGGTATCATTTGTGGGTGCTGTTGCTCGCCGCGCGCCAACAAGCCACCGGAGCGGTGGTTTTCGATGATGTCACGATGGTGGCCTCCTCGTTCCGAACCGGAAGGCAAGCGCTGTCTGTACCGAGCCAAGACGATGCATGGCTGAAGCAGGCTCGAAAGAAGATACAGGGCTGGCTGCCGCCGAATCCGCCACGGAAACCGCTACCCATTCGCAATATCACGGCCAAAAAGAAGCTGTCGCCAAACGCGGGAATCTGATCTTCGAAACGCGAAGAGAAAGAGGCAAAGCAAGAACTACGGCATGCAAAACTTCAGCGCCGCCGTGGCTTGCGTCGTGGTGCATGTGCCGGCCGCGCAAGGCGTGTAGTCGTCGCAATAGGCCCGGCAATAATACTTGAAAGGGCTCGAGCCGGGCTCCAACACGCAATCGAATCCAGGCTGACAAAGGCTCATATTGCTGCAGTCGGCTCCTGGCAACAATCCTCCGGCCAACCAACAATCCGTGGAGCCCGTTTCCGGGTCCATCTAGTAGCACCCCTCGTTGTCGTCGCATCCTTTCTGGCGTACAGGATCGCATCCGCTTCGGCACAAGCCGAAAGCGACATCGTCACCCCAGGGCCAAACGCAGTGCAGATCATCGTCGTTGCAATCGTTGCCTCCGTGGCAGAAAGAGCGGCAAACATACTTGCCCCCCGCATGCACGCACATGGCTCCCGGTTCGCATTCATCGACGGTACAGTCTCCTCCGACTTTGACGGCTCCCGCGGGCACACAGGCGGTAACCGCTCGTGAAGCGACACTGAGCACCGTACATCGTTCGTCGGCTTTGCACCCTGTCGAGGGGGGAGAGCAGAGGTCGCCGAGACAGACTCCCGCGACGGCGCCTGCTGGGCCAAACCATGGTTCGCACGATTGTGCGGTAGGTTGCGGACACGAAGCCGTATCGATGCATAACGGCCTGCAGGTCGATAGCTTGGAACTGTATTCGACACAGGCCAAACCGCTGAGGCAATCGTCGAATCCGTTTTCCCCGCAAGCGTTGCCGAGGGATTTGTCACCGTCCGGTCGGCATACCAACGCGTCGTCTTTCCCTTCGGGGCTACACTTTTCCCCAGGTTCGCATTCTTGGCCCAATAGGGTGCAAGGGCGGTCGACTTGGGCATCCGGGTCCGCGTCGATATCGGTCTCTTGTGGTGCGTCCGAGGCTTCGACGACATCCTGGGTGGCGACATCCGCAGGGGCTTCCGCTTGCTGATCCGCGATGGAATCGGAGGGGGCATCGAGCGTCGTATCCGCCTCGACATCCGTGGTGGCGTCGGTTGTGGCACCGCCCGTTCCTCCGGTCGCGGGTGCTTGATTCGACGAATCCTCATCGCTGCTGCAAGCGAGGATCGATAGGGGAATAGCTAAAATAGATAATAAAAATCGAAACTTACCCATGTCGCACCCCTTGTGTCCGCGCGTTTGCGCCTTGCCCAGACACCTTTGATCCAAGGGATGTTTTTCATAGGATGGGTCGAGGGTCAAGGGAACTGAAGAGTTCGGAGCAGGCGAGACAAAGGGTTGGCCGAGGAGGGGCGAACCACCGGAAGGGCAGGGCATATATCAAGGGCGTGGGAGCCATTGTTCAGGCTATCTTCATGCCCAAGCGCGGTTGGGATTGGAATTTTAGCAAGCGAGCAGGTCACGCAAGGCATCGGCCAATCGAGAGGCGATTCGGTCTTGCAGGAGACGATAGGACCAAGGAATGTCGACTTCGGCGAGGGCAGCGCCTTCGCGCAGCGAAAGTCGCGCTTTTGCTCCTTTGGCCACGCCGGGGGGAGGTAACACCTCCAGGACGTTATCCGCCCATCGCCACACGAGCCGATACTTTTCCGCCGCCCGTATTGCTGCTCGTTCCACGCGGTTTCGTGCTTCTCGTAGTGGCAAACGATGGGGATGAAGCACGTGAACCGAAGTCATTGTCGTCCTACTTGCTCTGAGCTTGCTACGACACCGCCTTCGTTGCCATGGAGCTTCTGTGGAGGATTGGTGCAAAATCAATCATGCATGGGCGCCTTGCATGGTGGGGATGGACGCTCGACGGGCTCCCAGCTTATTCGAAGGGAATGGACGAGTACAAAAAAGGATAGAGGGATTGGGTCGTTCCAGTTATATAAAAATGTGGTTATGTTGTGTGACTACAAAGGCGGCGCAAGCTTTCTCTATCCATATCCGGTGAACCTCTCATGGCCGTATCCGGATCGAGGCAAAGCACGGGACGATCGTCGCGCATGACCAGATGGTGTTCATCGACGGCTCCATGGGTCACGCCGTTTTCGTGCAGCGAGCCCAACGCTGCTGCTAGCTGTTCGCCTTGTCGTTTGGTCAGGGAGCGCGCGGTTTCGGAGAGTGTTTTTCCTTCCGGCACCTCGACCCAAAACATCGCGGTTTCGACATCGTAGCGCAACACGGCACTCAGGTTTCGGTTTTCCGTTCGTGTCCATGCTTGCATGACCTGGCGCATCTTTGGCGAGTCGGCAACGAGCAGCACGCGTCGTCCGAGCCAGACGTCGAAGCCAAGGTTTGGAGCAAGACGTTGTAACCGGCTTTCGTGTCGTACAGGGCTAGCCTCGATGGGGGACAACGAGCCCAGGTTGTAATCCGGCCAGCTCAACGCTTGCAGTTTCGTTCTTGCGTCGAGGGCGTGGCCGATACGGTGGGCGGGATCGTCAGCGACAAGAGCGAATACGACGGCGTCGTGGTTCGGGCCAAGGTCGGGATGGCATGACGATGGTGTGGTCAGAGCCGATCCTGGTTGGGCAGGGGGACGTCCGGTCAGCATTTCGAGCAAGCTGGCGCCCACGCCGAAGACATCGCTTGCGGGAGTGGCGGGCATGCCGAGTCGTTGCTCGGGGGACATATAGGCGAACGTGCCAATGACACCCGCGGTAGCGGTATGAGAAGCGTCTGACAGGTGAGCGGCGCCGAAATCCGCGAGTCGGGTCACGCCCGCTTGATCGAAAAGGATGTTCGAAGGTTTGATGTCGCGGTGCAGGATGCCGAGACGATGTCCTTCTGCAAGGGCCGTGAGGATGGCACAAGAGATTTCCACCGCACGTTTGGGGGTGATTCGCTCTCGATTCATCAAATCGGCCAGCGAGCCACCTTCCATCCATGGGGTGATGATGGCGCCAGCTCGTTCGACCAACTCGACCAAAGGCACGACGTTTGCGTGTCGAAGCATGGATAGAGCGCGTGCTTCCCGCAAGAAACGCTCGAACGCGTCGCGTCCGGCACCTTGCACGCTTTCCGAACGGAGTTGTTTGACGGCCACGGGTTGGAGGGTCATTCGGTCCAGCGCCCGAAATACTTGGGCGTAGGGGGTGGAAGCGACGGATTCGACGATTTCGTATCGGCCATAGACGACGTGTTGGAGGTTGCCAGTTTCTTTCGGTTGAGAAGAAACGTTAGCAATTTCACTAGCTTGCAGTTGTTGGCGGGCCTGGGCGGCGGGTTCTTCCAAGCCCAAGGCTTCAAAGCAGGTGGCGAGCCATGGCAACGCTTCTCGATGCAACGGTGAGGAATCGGGAATCGTTTGTAACCAGCGCACGGCGGCATCGAATCGACGATGGGTCGTGAGCAGGGAAGCGAGTTTCAGCGCGGCGGCGTAGTCTTGGGGGGAGGCGCGAAGGGCGGATTCGAGCACGCGGGCGGCTTCTCGGGTTTGCCCAAGGTCTTCGAAAATCGTGGCGGCTTGAACGGCCAGGCCCGCATCCGCGTAGGCGAGGGCGGCCTCCTCTTTGTCACCGACACGCTCCAACAGACGTGCGGCCACGTGGGCATGGCCCCGCGCGCGAAGCTCTTCGGCGGTGGCGCGAGCCCGGTTGGGCTGTTCGACGATAACGTCCATGGTTCGAGCGATACGCTGCGGACAGCCGGAGAGCGCGGCAAGCACGAGGGCTTTTCGAGAGTCGCCCGCCAGGGCCGCCTGGTCGGAGGCCTGGGAAAATTCGCATGCCTGTTCATACAATTGTGCTGCCCGCGCGTGCATACCCGCCTGGATAGCCAGGGCCGCCGCATCCAAAAGACGCGCGGAGGCTTCCAACACATCGATCTGTCGAACGATTTGGGCCGAGGCCTCGTCTTGCATGGACGCCATCTCGACTACGGTGACGCAAACGTCACGCGCGACGTCACCGCAAGATCGAAATGCGCCATGCCCACCTCTCCCCGATCCGATCGCAGGGCCACATCCCGAGAACGATGAACGGCGATCATCATTTCGGTGGTGTCAGGGATTGCCTGTCGAGGGATTTCCGCAAGCCCGGTATCCGAAAATGCACAACGAATGCGATCCACGGATGCGGAAGGCACAGGGTCGATGTCGATGTAGATGATATCCCCGTCGGAATCCGGCGCCCATCCAAGCCATATCGGCGCCTCGCGCGGCACCACGGTATCGACGAGCGGCAAGGTTACGCCATTGATGGACAATTTTTCGGGCAGTGGCGGAGGCCGTGTGGAAGCTTCCAGCGGTTCGAATTCTCCGGAGCCCGTGGCCGTAAGCGATAGCCAGCCGTCGAAGGGGGCTTGTACGTCGTTCAGATCGTGAATCGTGTACATTACGCCCGAGACGAGATCGGCGACGTTGGGGAAAAATCGAACTGTCAAGGGGATGGACGCTCGTTGGGTGCGCACGTGAACATCGCCCGCATAAGCGAGTTCGACACGGGAAATGCTAGCCGAGGCAATTTGATCGTCGGGTACACCGGCCGGTTGACAGGTTCCGACAGGCGGCAGTTGCAAGCGAGCGCTCACGAGATGGGTGGCGGCGTCGAAGTCCTTTTCTTCCGCAATGCGTAAAAACCAAAGAGAAGCGTGGGAACGCACCGTCGGAACGTCGGACAGGGAAGAGGATTGTTCTACCACCAACCAGGCCTTCGTCGACGATGTCTCGGCGTCGGCAGCATCAGCCACTTCACCCGCGCAGCCGAGAAACACGACGGCAGCGGAAAAAATCAAAGGGGTGGATGGTTTCGACAACGACATTCGAATCATAGCCTACGCGGCAGGATGGGTGGGGGCAAGCCTTTGACACGCTTTGCGTGTATGTCAACGGTAAGTTGGCGAAGAAAGGCTGGATGGGGACGCGGCAGCGGGTGTTTCCGCATCGCCATGGGAAGGGCTATCGGAGGAGCCAGGGCCGATGATGGAGACGATATCATCGTCTTCGGCGGAATCGGCGACGATGGCTTGGACAGTCCATCCATCGCAGGACCGGTGCAAGACGACATTGGCGACGGCAGGCAGGGTGCATCGGTTTGCGGGAAGGCGAGCTTCGATGGCACCGCTAATGACATCGAGGGAGAAAGCGATGGCGTCGATGCGGTCGGCGGGTCGTTCCGGGCGGACGTTGCGTTTGGCGCCGACTTCGAAAAGACGGGAGAACAAGGCGGGGCCGCGGAGGCGGGCTTCGTGTAACATACCGTTTTTCAAAAGAAATTCTATGTCGAGCACGAGAAGCCTATCGGCTTCTTCGCCTCCTCCTGGCACTTGGTAGGGCTGATGCAGGGATTTGATGCATCGATCATCGTGGCAGGTGCCCTGGGGGGGGTCGATTCGCCAGGCGAAGATGGTGTCATGAGGCAGGTGGCTGGTTGTTTGTCCCCAGCTTTCGATGGCGAGAAAGCGGCCGAGCCAAGCGGTGAACAGATTCATGGCTTCTTCGCGTTGGAGTGCCAATTCGTTCAGGCGTTGTTCGGTCATGGCGGCGCGCAGGTCGAGCAGTTCTTTTCTGGCGGCGGCTTGTCTTTCTCGGTACGCGAGCAGCGCGTCGGTGGCTTCTTTGGCGTGGGGGCCGTCAGGCAGGGTTTGCATGTACGTGGCAAGGCCGGAGGGGGTATCTCGAATCAGCAGCCAGTAGCGGAGTTCTGCGCGATCGAACCAGGGTTTAACGCTGCGAGCCCAGCGTCCGGAAGGGTAGGTGGAAAGGTACGCGTGGGAAGCGGCGAGACGTTTGTCGAGTTGTGTGGACGTTCTGACTTTTCGGTAGGCGGAGTATTCATCGTGGCTGACGATCAGATGGCTGGCCGTCGTGCAGTTGCTGCAGACTGCGATGGTGACGAGCAAGGCGAGGCCTTGTAGCAGCATGCCCGAGGAGCGTGGCATGGTCTTCATCGAAGCGGGCAGAAGTTGCATTCGGAAGGTGTGCTCCTGATGCTGAGGTTATCGGTCATATACGCGCTGTAGTCGTTGCATGAAGCGTTGTGCAGGGCATGCAGGCATACTTCGCCATCGTGAACGAGGGGGAAGCATCCGGTGGGAAACTCGTCAGGCAGGGGGGCGTACGGATCGCAGGCTTCGTAACAGGATTGGAAAACGAAAGAGCATTCGTTGCATCGTTGACAGTCGATGGCTCGTTTGTTGGCGAAAAACGCGGGAGCGTCGAGAAGTTGGGCTTGTTGTCCGCAACCGCCGATATCACCGGGGGTTGGGGCGATGATGAACGTCAGCAGCAGTGCGGCAAGCAGCAGCTTTTCCCATTGTCGAGCCAGGGGTCGTTTCATGGCAGCACCTCGAGGTCGATGATGAGTCCAAGTTGCAAGGAGAGCATGGGGATGGCGGTGATTTGTTTTTCCCAGGTTGCGGCGCCATAAAAAACGTTGCCGACGAGTTCGGTTTGCAGGCCCAGGGAGGCGGTGAAAAGATAGGCTGCGCCAAAGGAAAGCTCACCGCCGACGTTGGGATTGGGGTTGAGTACGATGGGTAATCCGACGCGGCTGAAGGCGAGCCAGGGGCGGGAACCGTCGAGCAACAGCAAGTAAGCGGGGGTGATGACATGCTGGGGCAGGCCGGAGAGGGCTTGATTCCACTGAAGGTTTACGCCGTGTTGCCAGCCGTTGGGGTCGCCGAAAGCGGTAGCGAGGCCGAAGTTCGAATAAAGCGGGGTTCGGGACAGCGATTCGCCCGATGGGCCGAGTTGGTGGGACAGACGGAATGGGTTGTTGAAGCGCAGGGAATCACCGATGGATAACGTGGAAAGAAAGTGGATATAGGGGCCAGGTTCCGGAACGTCGGCGGCGGAGCGGGGGTGGGCGTAGGTGGGCAGAGGAAAAAGGCTGACGAGCAAGGAGCATGCAGTCAGGCAGACCGTTTGCGGAAGGGAGCGGAAACGGGGCGGAAGCGGGAATTGCCGATTTCCTGAAGGGCGAGCCACGGGAACGAATCTCGATAGGTAGCGGGCTGCGGGCCTCGGCAGCCGGGGCGAACCATGCCGTGGTCTGGGCGCGGCCGCAAGGGGAGCATTTGGAAACGAACTTTGCCCATTGTGGGATTTGTCTTCATGATAGCGACTGACTTTGCTGGTCTGCTGATGGAAACCAGTCTGATCATGAAACCAACAGATGGGTTGCGTTCTTGACTGTGCTATTCTTACATATTCGTGTAGTTCAACCCCAAATCCCATGGCCCGTGGTTCGGCTTACCAATTTTTTCTCGACACGGGTTACATAATGGAAGACAGAGGTTCCGTTTCCCCACCGCGAGTCGGTACATCGTTCTTTCCCGCGTGTGGTTTTCCAGGTGGTCGCAAACAATGAGAATCTCCTGCCCCTCTTGCCAGTCAAGCTACAAGATCGCAGACGAGAAGGTCCAAGGCCGGACCGTCAAAGTACGCTGCAGAAAATGCGGATTGACGATTCACGTCAACGAACAAGGCGTCATGCAAGAAGGGGGGGCGGCGGGAAAGACTGCCGCCGATGCGGGTGGCGCCGAGGCCCAATTCTCCGTGCTCGTAGCGGAAGGAGATCAGCGAGACATGAGCCTCGCGGATATCGTGGCGGCCTATAACTCGGGTGTCATCACGGCCGATACGTACGTATGGTCCGAAGGACAACCTGATTGGATGCCGCTGGGGGAAGTGCAAGTGGCCATCGATGCCATCAACGCCGCGTCGGAAGCCGTGGACAAGGCGACCGCGGGGCAGCCGACGGCCGAGCCAGCACCGCCGCTGGTTACGGAATCACCTGCTGCCGTAGTCACCGCAACACCTGCCCCTGTGGCAACGGCAACGCCGGCTCCCGCGCCAACGGCAACGCCCGCTCCTGTGCCTGCGCCCGAACCTGCTGCCGCACCCGCGCCATTGTTCGGAGCGCCTTCTCCCGTCGCTTCTGTCGAACCGCTTTTTGGCTCTGGGGTTGCCGCGGTCCAGGCGAAACACGAAAAGAAACCCGATCTATTCAGCACGCAAATGACCGCTGCGCAGGAGGAAGAAGTGGCCACGAGCGCGCCACGAATCAGCCCCGCGACCAGCAAACCCACTGGCGCGCGAGATGAATCTTCCGTTCTGTTTTCTCTGAGCGCATTGACTTCCGCCGCCGCTGCCAGCGCTCCCAAATCCGATGCGAACTCCGGAGGAGATGACTCCGGTTTGATCGACCTGCGCGCGCTTGCGGATAAAGACAGCGCAGGGGCTCAACCCGCTCTGGCCATGCCCACTGGCGGACTGCTCGATGCCGCACCTCTTCTCGGAACACCCCTCGTTGACCCGAGTTTGCATCAACTCAAAGCTTCCGACCCGCCACCCGCCAAAAGCAACAAACCTCTCATCATCGGTATTGCCATCGGAGCCGTGGGTATCCTGTCCGCCGTCATCGCCGTGGTCGTCGTGCTCACCAGAGAGCAGCCCGCTCCCGTAGTCATGCCGGTCGCCACCACCACGGAAGTCGAACAGCCAACCACTCCCATCCCCGTGCCTACGCCATCGGATACGAGTTCATCGGCGGCTGCGGCGCCAGCCACGGGAGGTCCGCCTTCCGCAACCACGACCGCTCGACCCATCGTTCGCTCGACGGGACCGAAATCGACTTCTACGAGTACCGCCCCGGGAAAAACTCCGTCAGGACCCGCCGAACCGGCCACTCCGCCAGCCAAAAAACCACCGGCAAACAAATGCAACTGTCCGCCGGGGGATCTCGCTTGCAACATGGCTTGTGCCGTCAAGTAGCGCGTCTGGAAAAAGCAAGCACTTTCATCGCCAGCGAGGATATCCCTCGCTCGGCCATTGCAGTCTCGCTCAACCAGACCATACGGTCATAAGTATTTGTAAATAATAAGTTTTTTGGTGCTTCGGCAGAGTCCAGGGCCCAGCGGGTCACGCGAATGGAAAGCACCCGATGGGTCAAGACATGCGTGAGGCGCGGCTGAAGCCGCTGTCCTTTTTTTCCAATCCACGATTCGACCATGCGTGTCGCCTGCGGCCCCTCCGCGGACATGGGGGGTTCCCACAATCCTCCATACAATCCTCGAGGGTGGCGACGGCACAGCAGAACCCGCTGTTGGTTGTCGGTGATGACGAAGGCTTCGAGGGCGAGAAGGGCAGAGGGTTTTCGTTTTGCGAGCACGGGAAGTTGATCGGCGGTTTGGGCATGCAAGCCGAGGCATCGTTTTCGCCAAGGGCAATGGGCGCACGATGGTGTTCGTGGGGTGCAGAGAAGGGCTCCCAGTTCCATGATCGCTTCGTTGTATGCACCGGGGCGTTTGGGATCGATGAGTCGGTTGGCGAGCTGATGAATATCGTTGCGTGCGGTTGTCGAATCCATGCTCGAGGCATCGTTGGTGAGCCTTGTGAGGACGCGAATCACGTTGCCGTCGACGACAGCCACCGGGATATCGAAAGCGATGCTCGCGATGGCGGCAGCGGTGTAGTATCCGATTCCGGATAGTCGAAGGAGGTGAGCGTGGTCGGAAGGCAACCTTCCTTGTTGTTGCATGACTTGCCTGGCCGTAGCGTGCAGGGCTCTTGCTCGACGGTAGTAGCCGAGTCCGCTCCATGCGCTGAGCACATCGTCGACAGGTGCGCAAGCCAGGGCCTCGAGGGTGGGAAACCGATGCATGAATCGTTCGAAGTAAGGCACGACGGTAGCGACGCGTGTTTGTTGGAGCATGATTTCGCTGACCCATACGGCGTAGGGGTCGCGAGGCTTGGTGCGCCACGGCAATTGTCGACCGTACTTTTCAAACCAGGTCAGCAGTTCGTGGCGCATGGCACGCAGGGTATTGGGATGCCAGTCGTGCGGGGCCAAGGGAGTATTCATGGTGGGGGAAGCGTCCAGACTTCGGCGGCGATGAGTCCGGAGCCCTGTTCGATATCGATACGAATTCGGTATTCTCCTGTCCGCGGCACACAGAAGGCGCCGGATTCGTTGGCGACAGCGAAGGGCGATGAACGGGAATGTGCGTAGCCGACGATGGCCTCTTGGGAGTCGAGAATCGATACGCGAAAGGAATGCACCTGGTTATCGGCGGTGACGAAAACGCGAGCGCATTGTGCGGTGGCCAGGCGGATGGAAAATGAGCCGGGGGAAGAGGGTGTGGCGCGGTGAAAGAACGTGCGGCCGAAGCGACGCATGCCCTGATAAGGAGCGCACGACAGCGACAGGCGCGTCACATCTCGTTGGGGCTGGTTGGAGGTACGAAAACCGTTGGTGCAAGCAGTCCATGCGGGGCCGTGGAAAGGGTGGTCCACGTTTGCGACGGCCATTGGGGCGGCATCGAAAGGCGTTTGGGTCGAGGCGGGTGAAGCGGAGACGAGGGGTAGGGTTGCATCTTGCTGTCCTGCTTCGAACGCATCGGGCGCGCTTGTTGGTAGTTGGCAGCTTGCCGCGGAAAAGAAAGCCATGACAAAGCAAGGGGCAACGTGGGCGCGAGCGGCGAGTTGCGCATCAAGCATGGGGCGACGCTAAGGCAAAGCGTATGGCAATGGCAATATTGGGTAAACGATGAGCTGGGCAACGGGGGGCGTGCCTTCGAGGCATGGGAAATGATTTTCGCCCGTTATTCCTGCCCCCTTTTTTCCCCCCCACCCTTGCCCTCCCCCCCGAATCGGGGTGGAGGGGAATATTGAGCTAAAATATTTGGAAACTAGAAACTAGGAACAAGTAATTCGAATTAGATATTATTGAAGCGCATTTTATCAATCTTGAATCCAGTCTC
>Ga0209606_1002895_pt1 | contig 18069 bp, 15 predicted proteins | sample AD_UKC057_MetaG_FD_184412 | JGI IMG/M metagenome (GOLD analysis project Ga0209606, IMG submission 184412) | Active sludge microbial communities of municipal wastewater-treating anaerobic digesters from USA - AD_UKC057_MetaG (SPAdes) (version 2) | ecosystem: Engineered > Bioreactor > Anaerobic >...
ATGGTAATAATATGATGGTTAATACCTTAAAGTTACGAAATTCCAAGGTCTTTTGCAAATATATTTAATTGATAATCAATATATTATATTATAATTTTCTAAAAATTGTCATATACTTAGATTTAAATTATAAAAACTAGAATGTTCAGGCCGATTAAATTTTTGTTTGTTATGGCGATGACGGCTATAACAGTCACTCTGTACGGTAACAACAGTGATTGCCCTGTTTTTAATACCTCGGATGATTCGGATACGTTGATGATAGATGACCATGTCGTCACTATGGACAGAACACCGTGGCGTGAAATCTTGAACATATTGATCAATAAAGGCACGAATATTATAACGGGCAGCGGACTGTCTTTGCTGGGGTTTGAGGAGGTTTGTAAAATATCGGAGGAAAACCTGTCGGATGTTATAAAGATATTGATAGACAGCGAGGAGATATTCCCGAAATATGATGCCGACAATCGTCTGAGTGGTGCTATGTCCAAAGAAGACATTACCGGTCCGGCCGAAAATGAAAACATTGAGTTCGACTTCAACAAACGCAATGACTTTATAAGGCAAAATGTGACACCGGGCATGAGTCTGATCAAATTGCAATGGAGAAACAATGAGAATTTGTACAATTCATATTGTGTGGTTTCCGATTCATTGGGGATAATTTATGACGATTTCATCACCAATTCGATAATGTTTGAAAGCAATGCCTACAATACATACCTCGATTATGACGATGACTATATTTCAATGAATGAAAGTTCTTCCGTTCCGACCATACACATCGTTCCCATTGACGGTGACTCCACTTACATTGTTATATTAAGTGACAGCCCTGCCGTCGCCGGTGTGGACATCGTCCATGACAGCGGGAGGAAGATTGAATATGTCGGTGCATCGCCCGTTTTCGCCGATGCAACCATCGCCGGTGACAATAGAGACTCCACCAGAGATATGACAATGAGAGTTCTGGAAATGCATTCTCCTCCCATCATAGAGGACAAGGCGGCAAAAAGTGAGGATCCGAATTATACCGGAATAAAAAAATGGTCATTGTTTGTTACGGCAAATTGGTTGTGGGGAACAGAGAGAGGCAGGGTGGAGATAACACATATCTGTCATTTCACCAATGGCAAAATTGTTGGACAAGATTCCGAGGCCTTTGCTTATATGACCATGGGAAACGCTGCAGCCGAAAGAACTGAGGTTGCATTCAACAAGATTTCTTACGGTTATGGATTATCCACGTCGCTTGTTGAAATAACAATAACCTATGATAACGAAGTTTATAGTGTCTCCTTCTCATCTGATTTCAATTCTAACATAGGAGGGACAGGTACTCATACTCATTTTTGATTTTTATGCCGACAGTTCTTGTTATTACAGGTTTTATTATGATTGTAGAAATAATCGCAATCAGAAACATTACTAATGACAGTAAAGAGCCGGATATCAGACATCCTTTGCTCGCCTCGTTATTTCCCATGGTTTATCTGTTTTTTAAGAAGAAACATCCCGGTGCAGACAGAGCCGGCGGAGAGGAATCAACTGTTGAGGATCTGCATTCCGCCCTTGCATCGGCCGATAAAAAGATCAAATTGACAGATTGTATCTCAACGATTAATTTGATAAAAATAGAGAGTGATTACACCATTGACAATACCGATAGCAAATATATTATGAATAAAATAATGGATTGCTACAGTGAGCCTCTGACATTATTACCCAAATCCCTGACCGATAAGGAAAAACAAATATGTATCCTTTTTTATATGGGAATAAAACCCCAATTCATCGGGGATCTGATGTTTATATCTTACTCTACTGTGCGCACACACAAGGCAAGGGCTATCAATAAGCTGTCAGAAGAAGAGATTTGTTTGATATTCAACACATAGAGAGATGAAACAGCAGATTAATTTCATATATGGTATATCGCGGCTGATAATAGCATGCGTATTGATATGTTTGCCTTGTTATCAATGCCAATTTGCCGGATGGCTGATACTTGATTTCTGTTTGGCGTTGTTTTTTATAAACAATATCAGTAACAAAAAAGTACTGGTTGCAGTTATTCTGTTACAGATTATTATCAGCCTGGCTATAATAATTGTTCTGAACACATTTACTGTCAGCGGTTATACGACAACCTCCGTTCAGCCAAACTCTTTTTGATCAATCCGGGGGTGTCAATGCCAATTGTTGGGGCATGAATGTTGCACCACTCGGCCACAGCAAATTTAACATCGGCCCTCTTTTCATATATTGACTAATGAGAGACTTATTCGTTGGCTTGGTTTGGCCTTGCCATACGTACAATTTATGATAACAACAACTGACTTCCTTTTATTACAACAATAAATTGAAGCATTCAATTCCTCTTCTTGTTTGACCCTTTTTTGTTCGGAGGTGTTTCAGCACCTCCGAACTCTTTTTATAAGATGCAAAGCAAAGGGCACTAACAATCGCTTGCCGATATGATGACCGCGGACTGCAAAAGAGACAGCAAAGAGACAATAAAGAAACATTTACTTGTTGAATATATGGGTATTGACGAACGCGGGAGTCGATCAATTAAATTGTTGTAACATGATAAGGGTAATAGATATTTTAAGGAAGGCTGTCCGTGACAATAACGCAGAGATCATAAAAGAACACTTGAACGACATTGTCTCGTTAACCGATAGTTTCAAAAGAAACGCACCGGAAATTCCATGAGACATAAGCTTTCTCAGACCAGTGGATTAGCCCATCTTACCGATCAGATATGCCTTTGTCCGCTCGTCCTTGGGATTGGAGAACATCGTTTCAGTATCTCCATATTCCACAAGTTCGCCCAAATACATAAACATTGAGCGGGAAGAGATACGCTTTGCCTGTCCCATATTGTGGGTAACAACCAATATCGTAACCTTCTTTTGCAGATCCACAAGCAACTCTTCTATATGCTTGGTTGCAATAGGATCGAGTGCGGAAGTCGGTTCATCCATCAGCAAAATGTCAGGCTTCATGGCCAGCGCGCGGGCAATGCATAACCGCTGTTGCTGACCGCCCGAAAGAAAAGTACCCTTCTTGTTCAATACATCTTTTACCTCTTCCCAGAGCATCACATTTTTCAAACAACTCTCCACCGTCTCATCTTTGTCGGCTTTCGACAAGCGGATGCCGTTCAATGCAAACCCCGACAACACATTGTCATAAATACTCATTGTGGGGAACGGCGTCGGACGCTGGAAAACCATGCCTACGCGACGGCGCACTTCTATCGGCTCCATCGTAAGAATGTTTTCGCCGTTGAGCAAAATTTCACCGTCGACAACAATATTCGCATAGAGACTGTGCATAAGGTTCACCGCACGGAGCAGAGTGGATTTTCCGCAACCCGAAGGCCCCATAATGGCGGTAATGGTATTCCGGTCAATTGCTGCCGATACATATTTTACAGCCATTGTCTGTCTGGTGTAGGATACGCAGGTCTTCTTAAATTCGAGTATAGGTGTTGTTATTGATTCCATTTCTTTGCAAGGTATTTAGCTAAAAGATTCAGCGTCAGAACAAATATTAGAAGGAAAAGCGATGCGCCCCAAATCAGTTCCTGGAGGTTGGGGTCGTTGAAGAACTCCCAAATAAGCAACGGTACTGCCGATATGGGCTTGGTAATGGACCAGCGTATAAAGGAACAGCCCAAAGCGGTAAACATAAGCGGTGCGGTCTCGCCGATAACTCTTGAAATGGCGAGCAGCACGCCTGTAAATATACCGCCGAAGGCCGCCGGAAGCTGTACCTTCAGCATTACACGCGCCTTATTGCCTCCAAGCGCCAAACCCGCCTCCTTCAGTGAAGCAGGGAGGATTTTCAGCGTCTCTTCAGTGGAGCGGATAATAAGCGGCAACATCATTATGCAGAGCGCCACACTGCCGGCAATTGCCGAATAACTCTTCATTGGAACGACCACCCAAATGTATGTGATAATACCGATAATTACCGATGGAATGCCTTGTACAAGGTCTGTCAGGTAACTGACAACCTGTGCAAAACGCTTTTTGCTGTTTTCCGCTAAGTATGTACCGCATAAAATACCTAAAGGGACAGCCACGACAACAGCCATACTGAGAATTATCATTGTGCCGATAATACCGTTGGCAATACCTCCCGGTATCGGCTCGCCTGCTTCCATCGCCTTCATCGCCTTATAGGCTGTCGGGGTCGGTTGTGTAAAGAAAGACCACGAGAGTTGTTTATAACCACGTAACAGAACCTCTCCCAGGATAGCAAACAGAGGCACGGCTGTAAGTGTTGCAAATATGCATACTATCCGCAGTAGCCACCTGTCTTTTGCTAAACGACGTTTAGTTTTCTGATTTGACATAGTTTAAATAATTCTTGCGCGTTTAATCATCATTTTACCTATCACATTGATTATCGCCGTAATCAGGAATAGTATAAGACCGATGGCTATCAAGGACGAAAGTCGTAAGCCGTCAGCCTCTCCAAATTGATTCGCAATTATTGAAGCCATTGAGTTGCCTGTAGAAGTAATGGAGGTAGGCATATTATTAGTATTACCTATCAACATCGTTACGGTCATTGTTTCACCTAATGCACGTCCGATAGCCAATATATACGATGAAAATATTCCCGAACCTGCAACAGGGAAAATTATATTGCGAACCACCTCGGCACGAGTGGCACCGAGGCTATATGCGCTCTCTTTCAATTCATTCGGCACCATTTTGATAAATTCGGCGCTGAGTGATGCTGCATAAGGGACAATCATAATAGCCAACACCAGCGAGGCGGTCAGAATACCGGAGCCTTGCGGAGAGATATTGAGGGCTATGATTACGGGGCGCAAGGTGTAGAAGCCCCAAAGTCCGTATATAATGGATGGAATGCCTGCCAACAGATCGGTAACAGTACTCAATACAGCTGCAACCCGTGTGCCTTTGAAGTATTCTCCGACAAAAAAAGCAACGGGCAGTGAAAAGGGAATACAAAACAACAGAGCCAACAGTGTGGTCAACAGCGTACCTGTAATAAAAGGCAGTGCGCCATACTGTTCGGCTCCTTCGGTATAGCTCCATTCCGATGAGGTGATAAATCGGAAGAATCCAAAATGCTCGAATGCATCATGCGCATCAGTGACAAGAGCGAATAGTACACCCCCACACACTACCGGTATTGTTACTGCAGCTATAAATAGTATCGCTCTATACAGCTTGTCATTCATGGAGCTATATCAATCCTCTTTTAGTATTGGTACTCCGTCATAAGTGACGGTTTCCAAGTTTGTCATACTCAACTCCTTTGCTTTTGCAGGAAGTGGCGCATAGTGTACCTCTGAAGTGATAGCCTGTGCGTCATCGGAAAGGATATACTTCATCAATTCAACTGTCGCAACAGCCTGCTCCCTGCTGCGGTCGGAATAGTTCTGCTCCTTAAAGATAACCAACCAGGTGAAGCAACTGATAGGATAAGCGCCTGCAGCATCGGCATTGGTAATTGATGTACGGGTATCGTCAGGAATTGCACCCGACGCCGAAGCCGAAATAGAGGCGGCTGTGGGCTCAACGAGTTCTCCACGAAGATTCCTGACCTTTGCATACGGTATTTTCTGTGCAAAAGCATACTCCGAACCTATGTAACCTATTGCATTTTTAGTCTGAGAAATTATACCTGCTACACCCGGATTACCTTTTGCAGCTTGTCCCGCAGGGAAATTTACAGATTTTCCTGCTCCATATTTCGACGCCCACATAGGACTGACCTTTGTAAGATAATCGGTGAAGACGAATGTCGTACCCGAACCGTCCGAGCGGAACACAGGGATAATCGCCGCCGAGGGAAGATTTACACCGGGGTTCATCTCTACCAAACGGGAATCGTTCCACATCTTTACTTCGCCGGCAAAAATATCGGCAATGAGTTCGCCTGAAAGGTTCAAATTGCTCACACCATCAAGGTTATAAGCCAAAACCACGGCTCCCATACAGGTAGGGATGTGGATTACAGGCTCTATTGCGGACATCTCTGTGTCGGAAAGGAAAGCATCGGTTCCCGCAAAATCCACAATCTTGTCAGTCAAGTTGCGAATACCGCCGCCCGAACCAATGCCGCCGTATGCTACGATATCGCCGTTCGATTCGGAAAATTGTTCAAATACTACATTGTAGAATGGAAGTGGAAATGTGGCGCCTGCGCCTGAAAGTTCCTGTGCTTTGCGATTGCCTGTCTTTGCACCGCAAGATGCAACTAAAAAGACAAGCATAAGTGTCATAATTGACGACAAAATCTTTTTCATATTTTTACAAATTAATGTTTATATACTCTACATTAGAATATTAAAATTATTAGAGGCCAAAACAACAGCTTACATAGGCTGAGTAACTATTGTCTGCTCCATCAGCCTTAGGCATGGTCATTCTAAAGTTGGGAGCAACTTTTACATATTTGCCAAGTTTAAACTGCGCTCCAAGAATTACGGCCGATTCGTCTTCTGCTATATTCCAATCATCCTTCGAAGAGAGATTATCATAACGACCGAAAACTTCGGTGCTCTCTGGCAGTTTAACAGTTGCATAAACCGAGTAGCCGAATTGGTCGGCATCCCTGTTATATGAGGCATTCAGCATATTATTATATTCGGCGCCGATTGAAAAAAAATCGGCTCTGTAACCTACAAAAACGGCCATATTGATAACGTTTTCTTTATCATCCAAGCCGCTCTCATTCACAGCTCCGTACAAGCGGAGATGGAAGCCTTTGAAGGGTGTTAGTGTTACACCCAAGCCATAGTTAAGGCCATTACTCTTTTGAACCTTCTTATAGCCCTCGCCATTCACAATGATTGCATCGGCTGAAAACCGGTCGGCAAACTTGTAGGCAAGCGAAATACCCAAATCGGCACTGTAGCCAAAATTGTACCTATCCTGAAATGGTTTCAAAATGTAGCGGTAGCCCCAGAACTTTTCCTGGAAATTGAACTGAGTGGTCGAAATAAGACCTCCTGTCAGTGTCAGGCCACCTGTTTTCCACGAAACCAATGCATTTTTAATATATGCCAAGCGTTGGTAATCATCTACATCAGAGGATTTGCCTATGTCTATCACACCTTTTACCGAAAGGCCGTCATCAAGATCATACTCGCAGCCCAAATAGCTGCGCTCCAAGTAAAAAGCGCGAGTATCATTTTGTTCGAAAAGACCGGTGTTAAAGTTGGCGAACATCTGTATAATTGCTTTGCCTGTCGGCTCTGCTGATTTGGCATCCTGTGCCTTTGATGTAAGACAGATACAGGCCAAAAGGCCTGTCAAGACTATTGTTTTGTCTGTCATTGATCTGTTTAATAATTCAACGTTACAAAAATACCTATAAAATGTTTCAAAAATGTTTCAAAAGGGTTTCAAAAGGGTTAAGCTTTGATTAATTGCCGGTTGTGAGAAAAATGTTACATTTTTATTAAGTATTGCCCGAAATGATGTTCGGCTCAATTTTTCTATGTAATTTTGTTTTGTATAGTATAATATAAGAAATATGGCTGCTGAACGAATTTTGATAGTTGACGATGAAGAGACTTTGTGTGAAGTCCTGAAGCTCAATCTTGAAAATGAAGGTTACGATGTGGATATTGCCTTCAGTGCGGAAGAGGCATTGACCCTCGACTTGAAAAAGTATTCGCTAATTCTTCTCGATATTATGATGGGTGAAATCAGCGGAGTCAAAATGGCTAAAATGCTGAAAAACGATGTTGAGACTGCCGAAATCCCAATCATATTCTGTACGGCACGTGATACGGAGGACGATATGATAATGGGATTGAATATCGGCGCCGATGACTATATTATGAAACCATATACGGTCCGTAATGTTATAGCGCGGGTAAAGAGTGTGTTAAGACGAACTTCCGGATATAAGAGCGGTGCCCCGGTCGAAAAGACCAATATAGTGAAGATAGAAGGTCTGCATCTTGATTTGGAATTTAAGCGCTGTACGGTCGATGGGGTTGAAGTCAACCTTACCAGGAAAGAATTTGAGTTGCTGGCATATCTTATTTCTCATCGCGGTAAGATCTGTTCCCGTGAACAGATTCTGAGTAACGTATGGAGTGACGAAGTAGTTGTATTGGATCGCACTATTGATGTGAACATTACCCGTGTGCGCTCTAAAATAGGCCCTTACGGTTCTTACATAGTGACCCGTTCAGGTTTCGGTTATGGCTTCCGTGATTAAAATATCCTACCACAAGCGGCTCTTTTTAATGTTGCTTGCTTTTTCGTGGACTATTATCCTCTGTTTCGTCGGATTTCAGTATCTGCGCGAAAAACAGTACAAGTCGGAACTTTTAAGCATTCAACTCCAACTGTATAACCGCCATCTTCTCGAAATAATTGAAGAAGGCCTTCCTTATGAAGATTATATTAAGTCGTATGAAAAACCTTTTAATGATCTTAGAATAACTATTATAACTCTGTCAGGAGCTGTAATCTATGATAATGAACTGCCCCTTGACTCGCTTGATAATCATCGCAACCGTCCTGAAATAATAAAAGCATTTAAAAATGGTTCGGCCTATCATATCGGCAGAGTATCTGCCAGTGACGGACGGGAATACTTCTATTCTGCTACAAAAGGCGAACGTGTTATTGTACGTACTGCTATTCCCTACTCTGCATCTCTTCGTGAAACGTTGCGCGCCGACTGGACTTTCTTTGGTGTTATGATTTCCATAAGCTTTATTATGAGTATTTTGGCCTATTTTACAACCCGAAGGCTGGGAAAGAACATCGAGCGCCTCAACCGTTTCGCCGCGAAAGCGGAGAAAGGAGAATCTTTCGACGAAGACATAACGTTTCCCAATGATGAGTTGGGTTCAATATCAAACCACATAGTACAACTATATGCCCAATTGCAGCAGACTATTGAAGACAGGGATAGGGCGCACGAGGCAACAATGCGTGAAGAGCAGGACAAGATACGTATAAAACGCCATCTTACAAACAACATTAATCATGAACTGAAAACCCCTGTTGCATCTATACAGGTATGTCTTGAGACCCTGCTTTCGGGAATTAATCTGAGCGAAGAAAAACGGCTGGAACTCATTGAGAGATCCTATGCCCACAATAATCGCCTTCGTCGGTTATTGGATGATGTATCACTTATTACCCGCATGGAAGACGGCAGTCAGCTTATTGAAAAAGAGCCGGTTGTTATAAACAACATTATTAAAGAAATAGCCGATGAACTGGAGGTTACGCCTAAGGATGAACGTTTGGAATTGCATTGGGATTTCAAAGAAGAGGTGGCTATAGAGGGCAATCTCTCGCTGATTGACTCTATATTCCGCAATCTTATAGAGAATGCCATTGCTTACTCAGGCGGGAAAAACATCTACATCACATTAATTGAAAACAGTGACACAGGGTGTAATATCCGTTTTGAGGATGACGGTCGCGGTGTTGATGAAAAACAGCTTCCACGCCTATTTGAACGATTCTACCGAATAGACAAAGGACGCTCCCGCCTAATGGGCGGCACGGGGCTGGGTCTTGCCATTGTTAAACACGCTGTCCAGTTTCACGGCGGCAAAATAACGGTCGTCAATCGTCCGGGTGGAGGCCTGCAATATGATTTCACACTGAGCAAACAAAGTTAAATCGCTAACAGGGAACATTCCTTCGCCATTAGGCACCCTCTTTCATTTCTTTGTTATAATTTTGCCGGACATGTTATTTTCGTTCGATGTTATTGTAATAGGCGCCGGTCATGCCGGTTGCGAAGCTGCTGCTGCCTCGGCTGAGATGGGTTCCAAAACCTGCCTCATAACTATGGACATGAATAAAATAGCCCAAATGAGCTGCAATCCCGCAGTCGGGGGAATAGCTAAAGGACAGATAGTGAGGGAGATAGACGCTCTTGGGGGGCATTTGGGAATTGTAACGGACAGAACAGCCATACAGTTTCGGATGCTCAATCGCTCTAAAGGGCCTGCCATGTGGAGTCCACGCGCTCAGTGTGACCGGAACAAATTTATCTGGGCATGGCGCGCTATTGTTGAAAATCAGAAAAATCTTAATATCTGGCAGGGTACGGTAACCGAACTCGTCGTCAAGGAGGATAGAATAGTCGGCGTCAAAACCCTTGAAGGCGCAGAATTCACCTGCAAATGTGTTATTTTGACCGCCGGAACTTTCCTGAACGGACTGATTCATATAGGTCGGGTAACCATACCCGGCGGACGCATATCTGAGCCTGCTTCCTATTCGCTTACGGAATCCATAACCAGGCATGGTATTCGCACCGGCCGGATGAAGACCGGAACACCGGTCCGTATAGACCGCCGAAGTGTACATTTCGAAGAGATGGAGAGACAAGATGGTGAAGACGATTTTCGAGGTTTTTCATTCTTGGGCTCCAATCGCCGCCTTAAACAGATGTGCTGCTGGACCTGTTATACTAACGAGCGTGCCCATAACATACTAAGATCGGGGCTTAAGGACTCCCCGCTCTATAACGGTCAGATAGTCAGCATCGGCCCAAGATATTGCCCAAGCATTGAAACCAAACTCGTTACCTTTCCCGAGCGGGAACGGCACCAACTGTTTCTGGAGCCCGAAGGTGAGGATACAAATGAAATGTATCTGAACGGATTCTCATCGTCCATGCCTATGGAGATACAGATCCGTGCCCTTAAAGAGATCCCCGCTTTTCGTGATGTCATGATATTCCGACCCGGATATGCCATTGAATACGATTTTTTTGACCCCACTCAGCTAAAACATACACTGGAGTCCAAAGTTATAAGCGGTCTCTTCATGGCCGGACAGGTCAACGGTACAACGGGTTATGAAGAGGCCGGCGGGCAGGGTATTTTGGCCGGCATCAATGCTCACATAAGCTGCCACGGAGGCAGGGAGTTCACCCTTGCCCGCGATGAGGCCTATATTGGGGTTTTAATAGACGACCTGATAACCAAAGGTGTTGACGAGCCTTACCGAATGTTTACCTCCAGGGCAGAATATAGGATTCTTCTGCGACAGGACGATGCCGACCTGCGTCTGACCGAACGGTCATACTTGGCCGGACTTGCAAGCAAAGAGAGGTATGACCTGATGTGCCGAAAACGCGACGAAATAGAGCGTATAGTGAAGTTTGCCGAAAGTTTTTCAGTAAAACCGGCTCTCATTAACGACGCTCTTACAGAGCTTGGCACCACTCCACTCAGGGAAGGATGCAAGCTGTCCGACCTAATTGAACGCCCGCAAATTACCCTTGCCAATATCTCCAACTACATCAAACCGCTCAGAGAGCAGCTTGACAGAGTTGAGCCTCAACGCAAAGACGAGATCATTGAGGTTGCCGAAATCCAGATGAAATATAGAGGATATATAGGCCGTGCGCGTTTGATTGCCGAAAAGATGAAACGGCTGGAAGATATCCGCATAAAGGGTCGGTTTGACTATAACTCCCTGCAATCTCTTTCAACAGAATGTAGAGAGAAACTCATCAAACACGATCCTGAAACATTAGCCGAAGCAAGCCGCATTCCGGGCGTGTCGCCAAGCGACATTAACGTCCTGTTGGTACTGCTTAACAGATAAAACAAAAATTGTTCCACGTGAAACATTTAAAAACATGAGCAAAGAGAGACTTATCAGCCGTCTTCGTAACATTCCCGATTATCCCGTGAAAGGTGTACAATTCAAAGATGTAACATCATGGTTTATGAACCCCGACGACCTTAAAGAAATTGTAGATTCTTTGTATGAAAAATATAAAGACAAGGGCATAACGAAGGTTTGTGGCATCGAATCACGGGGGTTTATAGTCGGGTCAATTCTTGCATACAAGCTTAACGCCGGCTTTATCCCTATTAGAAAGCCCGGTAAACTGCCATTCGAAAAGGTCAGCGTTGAGTATGAGAAGGAGTACGGACAAGACCGGCTGGAGATGCACAAAGACGCAATATGTCCAAATGATGTGGTGCTTATACACGACGACCTGTTGGCAACAGGAGGCACATTGTTTGCATCATGCGACCTTGTTAAGATGTTTAAGCCAAAAAGGATTTACGTCAACTGTATAATAGAACTCACTAACTTTCAAATAAGAGATAAATTTCCTGCCGACTGTCCCGTTGATTGCATTATCGAGATTGATGAATTTGAAGGAGTAAACTGATTGAAAGAAAAAGAGACTTACGAGAAACGGCTGAAACTGATTGTTCAGAATCTGCCGGAGAGACCCGGATGTTACCAGTATCTGGATGAACAGGGCGTGGTTATATATGTAGGTAAAGCTAAAAACCTAAAACGCAGGGTTTCGTCATACTTCATCAAAGAGAGCCAGACCAGAAAGACAAAAATACTTGTCTCACGTATAGCTGACATTAAATATATAGTAGTGGAGACAGAATGGGACGCATTCCTCCTTGAAAACAATCTGATAAAGCAGCACAAACCAAGATATAACATTCTGCTTAAGGACGACAAGACCTATCCGTCAATATGCATAACCGATGAAGAGTTTCCACGGGTATTCAAAACCAGAAAAATTATCCGCAACGGCTCGGAATACTATGGTCCATACAGCCATATGGGAACGCTTAACGGGATGCTTGAGATCGTTTCACACGCGTATAAAATAAGGACATGTCGATTGCCACTGACCGAAAAAAATATAAAAAGCGGAAAATTTAAGGAATGTCTTCAATATCACATAAAAAGGTGCCCTGCGCCATGTATAGGACTTGTAACAGCCGATGAATACAACGTTCAGATACGAGAGATTCGGGAAATCTTGAAAGGTAATAGCAAAGAGCTGACCCGCAATATGCTACAAAAGATGAAAGATCTTTCAGCAGAAATGAGGTTTGAAGAGGCTCAGGCTCTGAAACTCAGGTACGATACCATTACGGAATTCAGCGAAAAGAGTCGTGTGGTAGATATCGGTCTTGACAATGTTGACGTATATAGCATTGACAACGATGAGGATGTTATTTTCGTCAACTACCTGCACGTATCTGACGGTTGTATCAACCAAGCTTTCACTTTCGAATACAAGCGGAAAATGGATGAAACACTTGAGGAGATGCTGATGATGGCCATTGTTGAGATGCGAAACCGATATCACAGTACGGCACGCGAAATAATAGTTCCGTTTATGCCTGAAACTGAATTTGAAGAGGTCACATGGACCGTACCGCAAAGGGGAGAAAAGAAGAAACTTCTGGATCTGTCGGCCCTGAATGTAAAACAGTACAGGGCTGACCGTCTTAAACGAAGCGATAAACTGAACCCCGAACAGAAACAACTGCGTCTGATGAGGAGTCTGGGGAAAACTCTCGGAATGGAAAAAACCCCTCTGAGAATAGAATGTTTTGATATTTCACACATTTCCGGAACAGATGCAGTTGCAGCATGTGTTGTATATGAAAACGGAAAACCATCGAGAAAAGATTACAGGCTATACAATATAAAGAGCGGGGCTGGCGGTGACGATTACGGCTCTATGCATGAAGTCTTGACGCGGCGATGGAAAAGGGCCCTGGAAGAGACCGGCCCTCTGCCTGATCTGGTGATTGTTGACGGTGGAAAGGGGCAAATGTCAATCGCAAAAGAGGTTGCAGAGAATCTGGGAATAAAGATAAATATTGCAGGTCTGGTAAAAAACTCCCGCCATAAAACCGAAGGACTGCTCTACGGATTTCCGCAATCGCAAGTGGGAATAAAACCGGATGGCGAATTGTTCAGGCTGCTTGAACAGATGCAGGAGGAGGTTCACAGAGTGGCAATTACATTCCACAAAAAGAAAAGGAGCAAAAAACTGATAAAAACGGAGCTTACAGAGATTAAAGGGATAGGAGAGAAAACGGCCGAACTGCTGATAAAACGTTTCAAAAGCGTAAAAAGAGTTGCTGAAGCAAATATTGAAGAACTTACTGAAACAGTAGGTAAAGCAAAAGGAAAAATAATATTCGATTGGTTTCAAAATGAGAGCAGTAATACAAAGAGTATCTGAGGCAAGTGTAAAAGTCGAAGGAACGGTTACAGGAGCCATTGACGAAGGATTGCTTATACTTGTCGGTATTGAGGATTCCGACACGGAAGATGATATTGAATGGCTATGCCGAAAAATCGTTGACTTGCGGATTTTTAACGATGAAAAGGGAGTAATGAACAGATCCGTCAAAGAGGTTGGAGGCAGTTTGCTTGCAATCAGCCAGTTTACCCTCATGGCCAGTACAAAGAAGGGCAACAGACCATCCTATATACGAGCATCAAAAGGCGATTATGCCGCTCCAATGTATGAAAAGTTTTGCTTAAAACTTGAAAAAGAGACGGGAAAACCCGTACAGAAAGGTATCTTTGGAGCAGATATGAAGGTCTCACTTATAAATGACGGACCGGTAACAATAATAATTGACACAAAAAACAGAGAATAATATGGACTATTTCGACAAAGAAGATATAACCATGTCGGACGGAGAGCCGATGGTTGACCGTTTTGAGGAAGTATTTTCTAAATACCGGTCAAAAATTGATGTGGAAAAGGTGAAAACTGTGGTAGAGTGGGCAAAAAGAGAGGCCTCAGGAGAGACAGACATAAAGATTTTGACTAAGTTGTTTAGTTGTATTGACCTTACAACATTGAAAGCGGTTGATAATGATGACACAGTTTTGGCGCTTGTAGAAAAAGTCAACTCATTTGAAGAAGTCTATCCCGAACTTCAGCCGGTTGCCTCAATATGTGTCTATCCCCGTTATGCCTCAATTGTAAGTTATTCTTTAGATGATGACAGAGTCAAAACATGCTGTGTGGCAGGCGGATTCCCTTCGGCACAAACATTTCCCGAAATCAAAATTGCCGAAGCATCACTGGCACTGCATGACGGAGCCGATGAAATAGATGTTGTACAGAACCCCGGATACATTCTTAACGGCGATTATGAGACCCTCTCCGATGAAATAAATGAGATAAAGGAGGTATGCGGTGATAAGACACTCAAGGTTATTATCGAAACCGGTGCGCTGGGAAGTGCGGAAAATGTCAAAAGAGCAAGTCTCATTGCACTCTATTCCGGAGCCGATTTCATTAAAACATCTACGGGAAAAGAGGTTGCAGGAGCCGATCCGGAATCTTTCTGTATAATGTGTCAGACAATTAAAGAATATGCCGGTGAAACCGGTGGAATTGTAGGAATAAAAGCGGCAGGCGGAATATCCGATTACAAAAAAGCTATGGTTTACTGGTATATAGTAAAACACATCTTGGGAGAGGAATGGCTTAACAACCAAAGGTTTAGAATCGGAGCAAGTAGTTTGGCAAACAACCTGTTATCTAAAATTATAGGAAAAGAATGCCGTCATTTCTAAGAAACATCAGCAAATTTCTGACCGGAAACCACTGACCCTATTTTAACGGCTGATTATCAGATTATCATCTTTGACGGTTTACAATAATATCAAAATATGCGCGGAAAGTATCTCTGAATTCATCAGAAATTGAGGCGGGCAAAAGACTCATTGCTTTATTTTCAAACTCCTTCATCTTCTTTTCGGCATAGGTGATCCCACCGTTAAAAAAAGTATAATCAGTCACCTCTTTGATCTGTTCAGGGGTTGCCGTCAAAGAACGGATATCATTTATATGTCTGCTCCAGTCCCGGGAGCTGCTGTTAATTGCATAAATTGAAGGGAGCGTAAATTTTCCCTCCTTTAGGTCATTTCCTGCAGGTTTTCCGGTCACCGGACTGTCATAATAGTCAAAGATATCGTCCCTAATCTGAAAACAGAGACCCACAATATGACCAAATTGTGCAAAAGAGTCCACATCGGCTTGAGAAGCGCCACTTAGTTCGGCTGAAAGTCTGGCTGACAGGGAAAAGAGACTGGCTGTCTTCTTTGAAATAATATCAAAATAAAGTTCTTCCGATAAAACATCGTCATTAAGTGTGTCCAGCTGAACAATCTCACCCTCTGCCAAAGTTTCGATTAAGCGGGAAATTGAATTGACACAGTCTAAACTTTGAGACAAAACTATCTCAAGGAGTGATCGGGAAACAATCAAATCACCAAGAAGAATAGCTTTTTTGTTTCCGAACAATTTATTGGCCGAGGGTTCTCCCCTTCGTCTCTCACTCTCATCAATCACATCGTCATGAAGCAGACTTCCCTGATGAAGCAGTTCGACAGCCGAAGCAAGATGATAGACGCTCCGGGGAATTTTCGGTGTCAAACTTTTTGAAGTTAAAAAGACAAGAATAGGTCGAATGAACTTGCCTTTAGTGGTTGTAAGGCCGGAGAGCAGTACATCAACAGCTCTATTGGTAGAAGAGAGTAGAGTAGGAAATGTTTTTTCAAACTGTTCATACTCAACCGAAATAGGACATGTGATTGAATCTGTGGAATAATTTTCCATACTGCTTCTCTTTTCCGGTTGCAAAATTAGTAATAAACGGTCAAATACGGAAGAATTTTGTATTTTTACATAACATTGACAAATTATGGAAAAACTATTTTTAATCGATGCATACGCCCTGATTTACAGAGCATACTATGCCTTTTTGAAATCACCGAGAATCAATTCTAAGGGACTAAACACATCTGCTATTCTGGGATTCGTAAATATTTTGGAAGATATTCTTACCAAGGAGAGTCCGACTCACATAGGAGTAGCCTTCGATCCTCCCGGCGGAACTTTCCGGCATGAATTATATAAAGAATACAAAGCTCAAAGAGAGGAGACGCCGGAAGTCATCAGAGAATCCGTACCAATAATAAAACAGATATTGGAAGCATACAGAATACCAATAATTGAAGTTCCCGGTTTTGAAGCCGATGACGTTATTGGAACCCTTTCAAAAAAGGCAGAGAAAAAGGGAGCAACAACATACATGATGACGCCCGATAAAGACTTTTGTCAACTTGTAACCGATCGCATTTTGTTATACCGGCCTAAATACGGGAACAACGGATATGAAATACTGGGGCCGGCAAATGTTCAAAAAAAATACGGGCTTAAATCAACCGCTCAGGTAATTGAGATGCTCGGACTTATGGGTGACAGCTCTGACAATATTCCGGGGTGTCCGGGAGTCGGTGAAAAGACTGCAATCAAACTTTTAGATGAGTTTGGTGATATAGATACTCTGTTGGCCAACACCGATAAAGTAAAGGGTGCTTTAAGAGAAAAAATTGAAAACAACCGGGAGATGATTTTATTAAGCCGGACGCTGGCAACCATCAAAACCGATGTGCCGGTTGAGCTTAATATGGAATCACTGAAATTGGTTGCTCCCGATGAAGCCGAACTCACGGCTCTTTTTGAATCTCTGGAATTCAGAACTCTACTTTCCAGATTCAGATCAAAAACGATTTCTCAAATAGGCGGTCCTGCAAAAAAAGAAGCCGACCAAACTAAAATTCTTGGAGGAGGAGTTATAGAGCCGATTAAAGGGAAAAAAGAGGGTTTTCATGGCGATCTGTTTGAAGAAATTGCGGACGAAGGGCAAGGCTTGTTGGAATTTTCAAATCTCAGAGACTTAAATTCGACTCAACATAACTATCATCTTGTTGATAATGAAGAAAGTGCCAAACTTTTAGCTGACAAAATTTCGACCTGTGATTTTTTCTGTTTTGACACGGAAACAACCGGAATAGACCCGATAGCATCCGAAATTGTAGGAATGAGTTTTTCCGTCAAAGCTCATGAAGCCTGGTATGTAACAATTTCACCGGAGAGAGAAGAGAGAGAGAGGATGCTTGATATTTTTAAACCTCTGTTCGAAAACGAGTCAAAACTTAAAATTGGACAGAACATAAAATTTGACATGCTTGTTCTGGAAAATTACGGAATTGAAGTGAAAGGAGAACTTTTTGATACGATGATTGCCCACTACATTCTTCAGCCGGAACTTAACCATAATATGAATTATCTCTCGGAGGTCTATCTGAATTACAAAACAATACATATTGAAGAACTGATAGGGGCTAAAGGGAAAAATCAGAAGAGCATGGCCGACCTCACGCCGGAGCAGATCTATGAATATGCATGTGAAGATGCCGA
>Ga0209606_1002896_pt1 | contig 18061 bp, 10 predicted proteins | sample AD_UKC057_MetaG_FD_184412 | JGI IMG/M metagenome (GOLD analysis project Ga0209606, IMG submission 184412) | Active sludge microbial communities of municipal wastewater-treating anaerobic digesters from USA - AD_UKC057_MetaG (SPAdes) (version 2) | ecosystem: Engineered > Bioreactor > Anaerobic >...
AATTTAAGCTGCTTCTCTACCACTCCTGCCCGATAATGTTTTTGCCTTTTTGGCCTTCGTTGGCTCCCCCGGGCGCCGCGGGGATGGCAAAAACCAGTTTTGATCGCGTGTTGCGGCCTGTATTCAACAATTTATCAATAATATAGAATCCCTAGCATTGGAACTTTCATCTCGTCGATAGTCTTGCCTATAAACTTGCCTATAAAAAAGATTGGCAGAATAAGCAGAGACAGAAGGTGAAGTCTTGCCAGGTGGGGACAGGCAAATGGGGACAGAGTATCACGTCCCCTTTTTGTAAGTTATTGGCGGCCAGACACTTAGAAATTAAGGGCAGCAAAAAAGAGGGACAGGGTATCACGTCCCCCTTTTAAAGAGGTAATAAAAGGTGGGGGTGGCGATAAGGGAGAGAAGCACCGAGATGAGCAGGGCCCCGATGACGGCGATGGCCAGCGGCTTCAGCATATCCGCTCCGGAGCCGATGCCATAGGCCAGCGGCAGCAGTCCCAACGCCGCCGCTAAGGTCGTCATCAGCACCGGTCGCAGCCTTCTCCTCCCCGATCTCACCAGCGCCTCCACCAACGGCACGCCTCGCGCCTGCAGGTGATTGGTATAATCCATCATCAGAATCCCATTTTTCGCCACCAGCCCGATGCCGATAATCGCCCCCAGAATCGAGACCACATTAAGCGATGTCCCGGTTAACCACAGGGCCAGCACCGTCCCGAACATGGCCAGCACCGCCCCCAGTACAATCGCCAGCGGCTGAAGGAAATTTCTAAACTCGGCCAGCAAAACCGTAAAAACCAGCACAATCGCCATGAACATGACCATCAGCAAATTCTTAAAAGACTCCTGCTGTTGCTGGTACAAACCGCCATATTCGATTGTCCCGGCCGGAATACTCTTATCCTGACCCAGGAGCTTCTTGATGTCGGTCATGGCGCTACCCATGTCGCGGCCCTCCAGTCTGGCCGTCACGGCCACATCCTGCCTCAGGTCCTCTCTCCGTATCTCAAGCTGACCCGACTCCTCCTTTAAATCCACTACCTGCGAAAGCTTAATCAACTCGTTCGCCGGCGTCCTCAGCGGGAGATTTTTGAGCATCTCCATCGTCTGGAGATAGCCCGGGTCAACTTTCACCCTGACCTCAACAATCCGGTCACCCTGAAGAACATAAGAGGCCGGGCTGCCCAGCATAGCCGTCTCGACTGTCCCACCGATATCCGAAGCAGTCAGGCCAAATCTCTGGGCCTCAACTGGCTTCAACTTCAAACTCAAGGCTGAACCGGTATAAACCAGCCCGTTAAAGGTGTCAACCACTCCCGGCACCTGCTTGATTTTTTCTTCAACGGCCGGTGCCGTCGCTTTCAGAAAATTCACATCGGTCGAAAATATTTTGATTTCAATCGGTTGCGGCGCCCACATCAAATCTCCGATTAAATCGCTCAGAATACCAGGAAATTCCCAGTTGATGGTGGGCAAAGCGGCATTAAAACGTTGTCTCAACTCCGCTATGACCTCAGCTGTTTTTCTTTTCCGGCCTGGTTTGAGCTTGACCAGAAAGTCGCCGGTGTTCGGCTCGGCAATCGACAGGGCCAGCCTGGCCCCGGTCCGCCTCGAATAGCTCTCAACTTCCGGAACGGTCTTCAGAATATCTTCAGCCTGACGCAGCTCGCGGTCAGTTTCGGCTAAACTGGTGCCGGGCGGCGTGAAATAATCAATGACGAAACCGCCTTCATCCATGGGCGGTAAGAATTCGCTCTGCAGGTGGCGGTAAATAAGGATACCAAGGATGGCAATGATAAGGCAGATAGCCAGTAAAATTTTATAATGTTTAATGGCCGCTCGAACGCCGGCTTCGTAAACTTTAATCAGTGCGGGCAAAAAGCCACCCCGGCCCGAAAAAGCTTCTTCGGCTTCCCCGGTCTCCTCGGCCCCAATCTCGCTGCGACTTTCGGCCTCTCCTCCGCTTTTTCTTCCGCTTCCACCTTCCCCGCCCTCAGCGGCCTCCGTCGCCTTTCTTTTCCTCCCCGGGATGATCAACCCGGCCAGAGATGGCGTCAGAGTCATCGCCACCAGCAGCGATGTAACCAGGGCCACCGACATGGTAATGGCCAGCGCCCTGAAAAACACTCCGGTAATTCCGCTCAAAAAAGCCAGCGGGATAAAGACGACGACCGGGGTCAGCGTCGAGGCAACCAGTGGCTTGATTATTTCGCTCACCGATTCTCGAATGGCTTTGTCCTTATCGGGTATGAAGGCAATTCTGGTATGGATAGCTTCAGCCATGACAATAGCATCATCAATGATGAGGCCAATGGCTGAGGCAATTCCACCCAGGGTCATCAGGTTAAAGGTCAGCCCGCTCAATTTCATGGCGGCCAGCGTCACCAGAACGGTCACCGGAATAGCCATAATCGTCAGAAAAGTCGTCCGCCAGTTCCGCAGAAAAAGAAACATGATAAACATCGACAGGATGAGCCCGAAGATAATCGCTTCCCAGACGCTTCCGACCGAGGCGCTGACAATTTCCGACTGGTCATAGAAAAAGGCCAGTTTCATATCGGGAGGAAGCTGCTGTTTTAAATCGGCCATTTCCCGCCTCAGCTCTTTGGCAATCTGGAGCGTGCTGCCATCGGGCTGGCTGTAAATGTTGAGCAGAACAGCATTGACCCCGTCAGCCGTGACCACATTGAAAACTGGCGCCGGCCCTCGCTCGACCCGGGCCACATCTTTTACCGCCAGCGGATGCCCATTCACCACCGCCACCACCAGCGAAGAAATATCATCCAGGCTGTGCAAACGGCCGTCAACCACGGTCAGATAAAGAAAATAATTTTCCTCATGCATGCCTGTCGAGCTGACCAGATTATTTTTTTCGAGAGCACCGGTAATCTGGTCAAGGGTCAGCCCGGCGGCCTGTAGCCTGACCGGATCAACCACCACCTGAAACTCCGGCGTCCGGCCGCCAACCAGATTGACCCGGGCTACACCCGGAATGCGGATAAAGCGCGGCTTTAATTCGTAGCGAGCAATTTCCCACAGCTCGGTTATATCGCGCTTCTGGCTGATGAGGCTGATGCCCAGTACCGGAAAGGCCGAGAAAGTCAAACGGTAAACAGTTGTCACCGCCGCCGGTGGCAGGCTGCTTTTTATTTCTGACAGCCGGCCCATAACATAGAGCTCGGACTGAATCATGTCGGCTGACCAGGTAAAATAGACACTGATTTCGGCCGAACCGCGCCCAGTCGTCGAGCGGATGCTGAGTGAACCAGGAATGTCTTTCATGGCTTCTTCAATCGGCCTGGTAATTGAAGCCATCATCTCTTCAGCCGGCATGACACCGTTATCAATGAGGATTACCACCCGCGGGAAATTGGTCTGCGGGAAAACTGAAGAAGCCAGATTGGTAGCCGCATAAATACCGGCCAAACAAAGAGCAACCGCCAGAAAGATGATGAGCGAGCTGTGTTCTCTCGAAAAATCACCCAGGAAAAGTCCGGTTTTTGATCTCTCGAATTTTTTATCGAGCTCTGAATAACCCGAATGTTCTGACTGATTTGACTGCATGGCTCTTATCTTTGCTGTTCTCTTTCTTCCAAATTTTTAAGTCTTTTTAATTTTTTTTGCTCTTTCTTAGTCCGTCCAGCCGGGCCTAATGAGAATTGCCGTTTATTATCATTTATTGCTTTATCTATTTTCATTATTTATTCAAAATTTTGACCTTCACTTTTTCCGGCAGGGCATAGGCACCGGTTGTTACCACCGTCTGGCCTTCTTTGAGGCCTTCACCGCTCACCTCAACCAGCCCGCCATCACGAAAGCCGGAGACGACTGGCTGCTGAGTCGCCACGCCGTTCTCGACAATGGAGATGGTTTCTTTTCCTTCGAGGCGAACCAGGCTTTCTACCGGCACGGCCAGGCAATTCTCGTGGACATCAGCCACTATTTTAAGGCTCAGAAATTTTCCTGGAGTAAGGCCGGCGTCAGCTGGAACCGCCACCCTGACCAGAACAGTATCAGTCTGGGGATCAATGTCTCTGCCTACGAAAATGACCTGAGTTTTGACCAGGCCAGCGCTGCTAATGGTGCTCCCGCTTGCACTGCCGCCACTTTTAATACTTACGCTTGCTTTCGCCTCTCCACTTCCGCTGGCGACCCCTGTTCCCGGACTCAACTCAGCCTCCTGTCCGGGCCGGAGCCAGGCTCCTTCCCCACTTGGCACGCGGGCTGTGACCACCAGCCGGTTAAGATCAACTACTTCGGCCAGCGGCCGGTTTGGTTCGACATTCTGCCCTAAAGAGACCTCTATCTTGGTCAGATAGCCGGAAATGGGAGATTTAAGTTCAAGATAGGACAGGTCGGTCTCGGCTGAAGCCAGATTTTCTTCCGCCTGGTGGAGCGCCGCCTCGGCCGCCCTGAAATCCCTGATTGATGTCGCCTCTCCGCTCAGAAGCTGTTTCTGCCGTTCATAAGTGTCGCGGGCCAGCTCCAGTTCTTTTTGAGCTTTAAGAACAGCAATCCGGGCCATTCGCGTATCAAAGCGAAAGAGAAGCTGTCCCTCCTTTACCTCCTGGCCTTCCCTGACCAGCGCCTCGGTCAAAACGCCACCCGCCGGTGAGGAAATAAGAGCTAAGGCGCCTTTCTGGCTTTCGCCCGGTGGCTCGGGTTCGACCTGGCCATAGGCATTGACATAACGGTAAAGGGTTGTTTTGATTATCTGGCCAACTTCGATCGAGACTTCAGGCTTGACCGCCTCTTCACCAGACGTGCCTTTTCGGCCGAAGAGCAGCCAGCCCAGAAGAATCACGGCCGCAGCTATGATTATAATAATAAGGATAGTGGTTGTTTTCTTTTTCGGACTCATTATTTTTTGTCCTTCGTTTTTTCTCTGGCGGTCGCCGCGGTCTGGCTCTGGGCCTCATGGTCTTCATGGGCCTCACCAGCTTCACCAGCCTCACGGTCGAGAGTGTAAATCCAATCTTTAATCTGAAGCGGGCTCTGCAGAACATTTTCGAGCTCAATCGCAGCCTGCTGGGCCTCAAGCCAGGTCTCGAGTCTGGTCAAAGACATGGCGGCTAATTCCAGATTTAAATTCAGAAAATCATATTTAGATATCTCACCGGCTTGAAGCTTCCTCACAGCCACCGTTTTTTGAGTTTCGAGATTTTGAAGCAACTGGTCAGATAGCAAAACTTTTTCGCCAGCCGCCCGGGCATTCTGGATAGATTTTTCCAGGTTGGAAATAACTGCCGCCTGGAGTTCAAGAAAGGCAGCCGCTTTTTCGCGGCGCCTGGCTTCGGCTTCGGCAATTGGCCCGCGGTTTTGATTAAAAATGGGGAGCTCAAAAGAAAGGCCAATGGTCCATTTGTTATCAGTCTGATCTAACTGATAGCTGGGGCCAAGAGTTAGGTCGGGATATTGTCTGGCAATTTCCAGGTGGAGACTGGCTTCGGCCGCAGCATATTCGGAGAGAGAACTCAGAATGTCAGCCCGGTTAGTGAGTGCCTGACGTCTCAACTCGCCGGAGGGAATGTCGGTCGTGACCTTTTCAAAATCATTAAAGGAAATTTTCGCGTAGTCGATAGCTTCAGGACTTAAACCTAAGACCGAGGCCAGATTGGCCTTCGCCTGGCCGGCCACTTTTTGAGCTTCAATGAGATCAAGCTGACTGGTTTCAAGAGCGAGACGACTTTGAGTCAGCTCATAACCAGAAACTTCGCCGGCAGCTTTCCTCAACTCCATCAGCTTGACCAGCTCTTTTTGAATGGTGGCCTGGTCCTCCAGAAGGCTGAGTTTTTTCTGGCTGGTGTATAGATCAAGGAGTGCCTGACGGAGGGCGCTTCTTATCTGCCAGGCGGCGGCCAGAATATTGTAGCGGGCGGCGTCGGACAGGTGGCGGGCCTCGCTTATTCTCAGGCCGCGTTTTCCGGCGACTTCAATCGGGATATCGAGCGAGACCTCCGGAATCCAGGGCGTAATCACCTCGGTGGGAGTCGTCGAATTATAACCGATCTTCGGGCCGATGACCGGATTGGGAATTTGAGCGGCAGTGAGGCGCCCGGCTCTGGCTACTGCCCACCGGGCTCTGGCTGTGTCGAGCTGAGGATTAAAATAGAAAGCAACCAGGGTGAGAGATTTTAAATCCCAGACGGCTGGCGGCCAGGAGTCAACTTCATGATTGGCGATTAAAAACTGGCCGAGCTCAGGTGAGTCAAGACGCCGTTCTTCATAATTGACTAAACTTTTCTGGACAGTGATGGGTCGCGGCTGGTAACGAAGGCAGGAAAAGGAAGTGGTAAGAAATAGAGCCGCCAGGAGAACAGCAGTAAGAATCAGGCGAGCTGGTGGGGAAGTTTTTATGTTCATGCCCTTCAATCTCTTATTTTATTTTATTAACATCTTATTAATCAACACTTGAGATTTCAATCATTTATTTACCCTGAGTTCATTTTCAATTAGCTGAAGGATGAATAAGATATCCATCCTTCAGCTATTCTTTCTAAAGATTATTCAAGTTCAATAAGTTTATACTTTCATTATAAACTTTAAGCTAACACTCGGTTCGTCTTTAGACTTATTTAATCTCTTCCTTCTCCCTGGCCACAATTTGACCTGTGGCGACGTCAACTTGAATTTCACTTATTTCCCGGCTGCTGGGCGAGGGTAGAATATCAAAGCTATAAATGATTTTGCCCTTTTCTTTTTCCAGCTCGCCGCTGAGGACAAAGCCCGGACTATCAGCCAGAGCTGTTTTGATGGCCTGAGCCATAGAGATTTTTACAGCCGGAATTAACTCGCTGAGATTTTGCTCTTCCTCTTCGCCGGCGGCTTCTTCTTTTTCTTCTTGGGCCTCTTTGACTGCCTTAGCTTCTTGCGCTTTTTGGCTTTCTTTAGTTGTCGTGTTTAGCTTTTCTTCCTCTTTTGCCAGCACCTTGCCGGTCAGGGCATCGATATGAACTTCAGTTATTTTCTGACTCCGGGGAGAGGGCAAAATATCAAAGCTATAAATCAGCTGGCCTTTTTCTCGCTCCAGTTCGGCGTTAGTTACAACTCCAGGCGCTTCTTTGGTTGCAGCAACGACTGCCTCTAACATGGTGACTTTGGCGGCACCGGCCAGAACCCGCGGGTCATTACTTTTAGATTCTTTCGATTCCTGAGCTTTGAGGCTCGTCGCCAAGCTCAAACCGACCAGGAAGGCAACCACGAAGGTGGCAACCGCGAAAAGTTTTAGTTTTTTCATAAAAATCTCCTCTCTGTTTGAATTTTGAATCAGGCTATCTGGGCCAGCGCTTAGCCTGGCGGACAAAAGCCCGTTTTCATAATCTGAGTTTAAGCTCTCGAACCTTAAGCCAGAATTAATTTTTGCTGCGGTTAACAACTTTTTTATTCAACTTTTTAATCAAAATTATTCGTCCTGCGAGACGGAATAGCCAGCTTCCGGAGACTGATTTTTGAATTTTCTACCTTTATTTGAGACATCGGGTAGACTTTGGGCGGGGCTTTTCCCGGCGGGTTGTGCTGGTCCTGCACTTTGAAGTGGCCAACCGGTTACTCGATTCTTCGAGATTTTCAGCCAGCAGAGAGGCTACTTTGCTTAATTTTTATCGCCGGTCAAAAGCAAGAGTTCAGTTTTTTAACCGGCTAAAGCGGGAGAATAATCTCAAAAGTGGTTAAGCCTGGCTGGCTTGAGGCCCGGATCGTTCCCCCGTGAAACTCAATAATTGTCCTGGCGATAGACAGGCCAAGACCGGCACCACCAGCTTCTGAATAATAATGATTGGCCCGGAAGAAGCGATCAAAGATGAAAGGCAGCTTATCCGGCGGAATGCCCGGGCCGGTGTTGGAGACGGTAACGACAACTTTATCGTCCTGGCGGTCGGCCCTGATACGTATTTCCCCATCGGGCTCGTTATAAATAATGGCGTTTTTTAAAAGATTGAGCCAGGCCCGGCGGAGGTGGTTGGAATCGGCACGGATGACGAGAGCCGGGTCAATCTCATTATAAAATTTGAGGCCAGGCGGAAAGGATTGACCAATGTCGCCGGTCTCAGAGTCAGAAGTTCTCTGGAAAATTTCTGCGGGGTGAGTGGAAGCAGCGCTCTTCGGAGTAAGAGGTGGCTTGCCAGCTTTCCCGGCCACAGGCGAACCTTCCTGCTCAACACCAGTAGCAGCATGATCCATCTGGCTTCCCAGCCCGCCCTCAGGTGCCGCTGCCGGAGCGGGCTTAACTTCCCCGGCGGGGGTGGTTGCAGATTTAATTGGCGCAGCAGCTCCAGATTTTGCGGGGGCTTCACCCGGCACCTCAGGCTGAACACGGCTCCAGACCTCATCTATCATCTGACGTAGATTGACGGGGCGGAGATCCAGAGACTTCTGGCCGGCCTCCATTCTGGCCAGGAGCAGCAGGTCCTCCAGGATGTTTTTCATTTCCTGGGCGGTTGCCAGGACCTCGCCTATCGTCCGCTGATAATCCTGGGCTGATCGTGGCTTACGGATTGAAACTTCGAGTTCGTTAATCATGGCGGCCAGCGGTGTGCGCAGCTCGTGGGAAGAGTCGGCGGTGAATCTTCGTTCGCGCTCAAAAGCCAGCTGCAGGCGGTCGAGGGCAGCGTTTAATTGCTCAACAAGAGGAATCAGCTCGCGGTCAAAATTCTGCTCTTTTATCCTTAGATCGAGTTTGGCACCGGAAACTTCTTTCAGAGTGCTGGTTATTTGATGCACCGGGCGAAGGGCACGCGCCGACAAAAAGAGGCCGCCGGCGGTGGAAAGCGCCAGGAGGAAAAGGCCCGAAATAATGAGCAGCCGGCCAAGAGCCTCCAGATCCTCATCAATCGGGTAGCTCGACTTGACCAGGGCCAGATAAACTCCTTCCACAGGCACAAAGCGAGGCACAGCGGGCACTTCGTCTTCAGGAGGCAGGGGCAGATAATAAAATAAGACGCGATATAACTGCCCCGACTCTGGGTGGCGGTCCGGGTTGAGACCGGTGCGGGCGCGGTCAGTGTGGCTCTGGGCGGACGGCTTTAATTTTATCGTATAGCTGGCCGGACCGGCTGATTGTGTAGCGCGGTAAGCGCGGAAAAGTTCGGACAAACGGAGTTCGAGTGGGTCGCTTGATTTTTCGCCGGCTTGAGGCGCTGGAGGCGCCGATTGATCGTCTTTCGACGGGTTAAGTTGAGAAGAAAGTGCAGCAGCAGAGGCAGGCGAGGAAGCGGGAGCAGAAACAGGCGCAGGAGAAGGTGAAGGTGAAGATGCAGGTGAAGGTAGCCGCTTCAGAATTATTTTCCCTGCCGGATCATAAATAAAATAGCTGATAGTTGGATCAATCAATCTCAGCTGTGCCTCCAGTTGCTCAACCGGGCTGTCCTCGCCCTGGGCGAGGAGGCTCGAAATAGACAGAGCAGTCAGATGAAGGTCGGCATCAAATTTTTCATAGAGGGCCTGGCGGCGGCTCACGTAAACGAAAATACCGAGCACCAGAAAAATGGCGGTGAGGAGCAGAACAAACCACAGCGTTAATTTCCAGCGCAGAGATTTTAGAATTTTCATCGGGAGTCCTGACCATGGTGGCGGTGGGGGCGAGCGCGAGCGCTAGTGCGAGTATGGGTGCGGGCAGGGGTTGACATAGGAGGACGGGTGCGGGTAGGGCTAGGAGTAAACGTATCAGTAAGAGCGGAGGTCGGGGTATGAGCGTCGGCAGATGACCCGGCTGACGGCGATTCGGGCGCAGAAGAACAGGATTTACCCGCGGCTGTGGCTGCCTTATCCGTTGGTTCTACCGATGAATCTTCAGGGGCAGGCCCGTTACGAGACTCAGCTCGGGCTTCGACCGCGTCTTCGATTCCAACTGCATCGTCAGGGCCTTTCAAAACCAGTCCGGCACCTTTGACGGTATGCAAAAGTTTCGTTGCGAAGGGCTGATCTATTTTCTGCCGAAGGTGATGAAGATGAACATCCAGCACATTGCTGTTCAGCTCGGCTGCCCAGTCGTAGGCGTGCTCCCAGAGTTCGGTGCGACTCACCACTTCGCCTTGGTGAAGAGCCAGATATTCGAGGAGAGCGTATTCTTTAGCCGTGAGAACAATCTTCTGGCCGGAGCGTTCGACTATTCTTGTCCGGGTGTTGATACTGAGGTCGGCAACTTTGAGTAGCGGATCCTGGTGGTGAGCTTCGCGACGGATGAGGGCCCGGATTCTGGCCAGGAGCTCATCAAAATGAAAGGGCTTGATGAGGTAATCATCCGCTCCAGTTTCGAGGCCGGCCACAATCTGCTCGGGCGCATCGAGGGCGGTTAGAATCAGGACAGGTGTCGAAACGCCTTTCTGACGGAGCTTTTTGAGTAGCTCCAGACCGTCAAGCTTCGGGATGATTAAATCGAGGATGATGGCATCGTAGGGATTATTTTCAGCCAGAAAATAGCCTTCTTCCCCATCGAAGGCAGTATCCACCGCATAGGTTTCTTCGCGCAGGCCGCGGGCCAGGCTCTGAGCCAGCTGGCGGTGGTCCTCAATGATGAGAATTCTCATGGCTGTTACCTTTGTGCGGTAAGCGAGGCTTTCACAGCTTATATTTTATGCCTTTTCCCTTAATCTAACATTAATTTCCCGTGACCTGGGCACGAATAATCCTGGGTAAATGGGGTCGGGCCAGCCGATTTCCTTTATTATCAATAAGAAAGAGAGACGACCCCGGAAAATTTAAGCTGCTTCTCTACCACTCCTGCCCGATAATGTTTTTGCCTTTTTGGCCTTCGTTGGCTCCCCCGGGCGCCGCGGGGATGGCAAAAGCCAGTTTTGATCGCGTGTTGTCGCCTGTATTCAGCAATTCATCAATAATATAGAATCCCAAGCATTGGAACTTTCATCACGTCGATAGTCTTGCCCATAAAAAGGATTCGCAGAATAAGCAGAGACAGAAGGTGAATCCTTGCCAGGTGGGGACATTCCAATGGGGACGGAGTATTACGTCACCGATTTGTCATCACTGATTTGTCAAATGGGGACGGAGTATTACGTCACCGATTTATCACAAAAGAGCGACAGAGTATCACATCCCCATCTGATTAAAAAAGAAGGAGGCGGCTGCTTCAAAGGCGCGACGCCAGTTCTGGTGCAGCAGAAAGCCATGGATATCATCGGGGAAAATCAGCGTCTCGAAATGGGCTTTCCCCAGTACCTGCAGACGCCTCACCAGGTCAGTGGTCTGAACGAAATCCACGTTGCGGTCATCATCGCCATGGACAAAAAGTACGGGCGAGGTCCACCTGCCAACATCAGCCACCGGCGAGGATTTAAAGGCCAGCTCCATCTCCTCTTCGGCAATCCCCCAGCCACCGCCATCTCTACGCCTGGCTCGGAGAGACCAGTCGTGAACGCCATGAAAATCAACTCCGGCCGCAAAAATATCGGAGTTGCGGGCCAGACCCAGGGCGGTCAGATAGCCACCATAAGACCCACCCCACAGACCAATTCGTTTTGGATCGACGGCCGAATGGTTTTTCAAAAATTCAGCTGCGGCCAGAATGTCCTGATACTCGGAGGCTCCACGCGGTCCCTGATTCGGGGCCTCACGGAACCTGGCCCCATAGCCAATTCCGCATCGGTAATTGACCGACAGTACCACATAGCCGGCAGCAACCAGATACTGATTGAAAGCGTAGCAGTTGTGGTAATAACTGCTGTGGTGCCAGGCCGGATACATCTGGCGGGTCGGGCCACCGTGCATGAAAATGACTGCTGGTAGCCTGTGGCCCGCTTTTACTCCACGTGGCATAAATAGCTGCCCATAGATTTGAAGCCCGTCAGGCGATTTAAAAGACACCACCTGAGGAAGAGCGAGTTTTTCTTCAGGAAATTCGGGGGCTACCGATTTTATCGACACGAGTGGCGGCAGTTCTAAGCTGGACGGAGAGTTGCGGCTGTTGAGCGCCTTCATCACCGGTAAGCCTGGCCTTCTGCCGCTCGATTGAATAAAGAAAACATGCTTACCATCGGCAGAAATGACCGGCGCCCACTCCAGGGTTTGTCCATCAGTCAGAATTTCAACCGGCCCACCTTTGATTGAGACCTTATACAGGTGTTTACGATTGTGATCATTTTTGTTCGCACTAAAAACCACAAATTGCCTGTCGGGCGACAGTCTGGCCTGCTCGACTTCATATTCGCCTGAAGTCAGGGCCAGTAGTTCGCCGGTTGTGGCCGAGAGCGAGTAAAGATGTATCCAGCCGGTATGCTCTGAGTAGAAAACAAGGCGGTCGTCGGCTGCCCAGAAGAGCGGTTGAGACGGGTAGCTGTGGGCAAAGCCACCGCCGGTTCTTGTCTCCCAGATAGCTCGACCTTTTAAGCTGGCCAGATCCACAACCCAGATAGAATAAGAGACAGCCTGACCGCGGCCGAGAGACTCGGTCTGCCCCTGAGGCCGCCCCGGGAGCATCCTGATGAAGGCCACGCGCTGGCCATCAGGCGACCAAACCGGGTACATATCGCGGTACACATCGGGGAGAAGCCAGGTAATTTTATCTTGAGCGAGATCGTAAACACCGATAAAGCTGTGAGCTTCACGGACACTCACAAAAAGAATTTTTTTGCCATCGGGTGACCAGCTGTAGGAACGGCTGGTGCCGCGGGCCTGGAAGAGTGCCCTGGCCGGCGAAGCACCATCGAGAGAAATCAAATAAGGCTGGCCAGCGCGGGTAAAAAGCAGGTTCTGGCCGTCGGGAGAAACGAGTGGATTCTGACCCTCGGCGAGGAGCTGCTCCTGACCAGATCGAATATCGACAACTTTGATGACCTGCTCGGGGCGGCGGGGGCTGCTGGTGGGATTAAAGGCGCTGCCGTGGCTGAAGATGAGAGACTGACCGTCTGGGGTAAACTGCAGGCCGGAAATCTCTCTACCGTCATCGATATCGTAGAGAATGAGCTGACGTGCCTTGTAATCGGGGGCGTCAGCCAGCCAGATACTTTTTGCCCCTTTGACGTTCATGACCCAGGCCAGGCGGTTGCCGGTGGGCAAGGTAGTAAGCTGCGAGGTGTGGGGAGCGCTGAGGACAGCTTCGAGGCTGAAGGCCGGTGGCGGTTGCGTCGGGGAAGAAAATAGCGGTGGCGCCGGGAGAATTAAAAGCAGGGCCAAAAGAAGAGTTAAGAATAGAGGCAAGGCGGCCGCCAATAACCTGACTCGACTTGCGTCTGCGGGGGATGTGTCGGCGGGGGCCGCGTTGGTTGTTACAACCGGGGCTGTGCCAGTACGGGCTGAGACTGGTATCGTCGGGGAGGTATTAAGGGCAACAGATCGGGTCAGACGAAAAGACATTTTTAGCCTTGAACATTTCTTCTGGCCGAGTTCATCAGATATATTCATTTTCCTCCCTCCTTATTGGGTGATATCTGTCGATACTTACCATATTCACAACTGATATTCACCACACCAGCATAAATAGCATATTCATAAACAACCTGGCAACATAAAATGGGGACGTGATACTCTGTCCCTTTTGGGCCCTAATTTTACCTTATATTATTGAAAAATGGGGTCGGGCCAGCCGATTTTCTTTGTTATCAATTAGTTACTAGCCGCCAACCAAGCTGCACACTTAAACTATTAGAAGCAATTTGCAAACAAAACCATCAAAATCGAACTGGAACTCAATTAAAATGGGGACAGGGTATCACGTCCCTTTTTTGTATCTTGTTTAGTATCAATGAGTTAAAAAATGGCGGAGTGCAAAAAGAGGGACAGAGTATCACGTCCCCATTTTACTTTTAGAGTATCACGTCCCCATTTTACTTTTAGAGTATCACGTCCCCATTTTACTTTACAGATGTTACGATATTTGATATCGTAACACTCTCTTAGGATTATCCCCAGAGGAAGTTATTATGAACTCTGCTGATCATGTTATTTCGCCGCTCATCATCTTTGGCTTTAGCCTTTCATTATTTTCTTTGATTACTGGCAGCCAGCTGCGTTCTGAACCCTGGAGCCAGGCGGGCAGCGAAAAGCCAAACTACACGGACGCCACCATTATCAATAACTCCAGCCCCAAAGCTAATTCTGCCATTCAAGCTACGTCTCAAGCTGAGGACTCGCAAGCTGACGACTCGCACGCTGATAACTCGGAAACTGATGATTCAACTTTAAAAGAGAAGAAAAGAAAAAAGCAAAGCACAGGCACAGCAAAAAAGCAACAGGATAAATCGGCTACCCCATCCACCCCGGATTTGCCTCGCCTGCACGAGGAAGTGCTGGTCACCGCCACCATGTCTCCTCTCGAGATCAAAAATTGCTCGGTCTCGGCCACAGTCATCAGCGGTGAAAAGCTCCGAGCACTCAATACGACCAGCGCCCTCAATGCTCTGCTCCATGAGCCGGGCATATTCGTCATGAGAACCGGTGATTTTGGCCGCTCCGATGTGGAAATCCGAGGCCTTGGCCAGCGCGGTCAAAGGATCGGAGTTATGGTCGATGGCCGGCCCGAAAAAATGGGTATTTTCGGCTGTGTCGTCACCCAGACTTTTCCTTTTGACAATGTCGAGCGCCTGGAAGTTGTCCGCGGTCCAGCCTCGGTGTTTTACGGCTCAGACGCTCTTGGCGGCGTCGTAAATATCATAACTCACACCCCTGCCCATGGCTTCGAGACTGAAGCCACATCATCATACGGCACTTTTAATACCTGGCGATTCAACCTCCGCCACGGAGCCGGCTTTGAAAAATTCAGCTACTACCTGACCTATGATCTCGCCCGGAGCCACGGTCACTTAGTCAACTCCGCCTACTCGGGAGACAGCCTGACCGGCAAATTTATTTACAAGCTCTCATCTCTCTGGACTCTTACTCTGAGCGGGAAATATTACGATGGCCATAAAAACGAGCCAACCATCTTCTTCGTTGACCCGCCGGAAGAATACTGGTTCGATTATAAAAGAGGTGCCGCTGATATCAGCCTCTCTCGCCAGACGGAAAAGACAGATTTCAGCTTCAAACTTTATACTGACTTTGGCCGCCATCGTTTCTCTGATGGCTGGAATTCACGAGATGCGGTTTATGGAACCATCCTGAAATACACCTTTTTCGGCTGGAAGAACAATCAGCTGACAGCCGGTGCTGATTTCAGATATCTGGGCGGCCAAAGCCATGGTTACCCCGTTGGTCAGTGGCACAGAAGCGAAGGCGGGTTTTTCCTCTATGATCAATATACACTCAAAGACAGGCTGATCCTGACCGGAGGCCTGCGGCTGAACATCGACTCCGTTTATGGACAGGAATTTGCGCCCAGCGCCGGATTGGTCTTCTTCCTGACTCCCAGCACTTCCATCCGCGGCTTGGTCAGCAAAGGTTTCCGCTCTCCACAATTAAATGAGCTCTATCTTTTCCCGGCTTCCAACCCTGACCTGCGGCCAGAAATCCTCTGGAATTATGAGGCCGGCTTCAACACCCGTTTTCTCCGCCGCTTTGATCTCGGCCTCAATTTTTTCCTGATGAATGGTCATGATTTCATTCAAACCAACCCCAATCCCGAGCCTCCCCCGCCCTTTAAGATGGTTAACATTGCCACTTACCGAGCCAGAGGAATAGAAGCCAGCCTGAGTGCAGAGCTTTATGCCGGCCTCACCGCTAAAGCTTCCATGACCCTGCTTGATCCTGAAGAAAACACCAGGGGTAAGGCCAAACAAAAATATGATTGTTCTGTCTTTTTCAGCCAGGGAAGAATTTTTTCAGCTATCACCGCCCAATATGTGACCGGTTATTATGCAGGCGATAACAATACCGGCGCTCTACCATCTTTTTTCCTGCTCGATTATAAGCTGGAACTGGATGTGGCTCGATATTTCTCCATTCTTATCAGCCTGAACAACATTTTCGACACTCATTACCAGATTTTTGTTGATCTTCCCGAAGGGGCTGGCCCCTATCCCATGCCAGGACGCTCCATCAATCTGGGCCTCAGAATCAAACCATAGCTTATGGACTGAGTCAGGAACCGAGAATGAGGATTGAGAGAGTAAGGATTAATGAGAATAAAAGATTGAGAAGAATAAAAGGGAAGGAATGAGAGAAATATAAAGAATAAAAGAAAAGGGATAAAAGAAACAAAAGGGATTAGAGGAATAATTAAATGAATCATAAACACAACTTCGACTGGCTGCTGGGAGGGCTCTTGTTGGCCCTGGCCATAGCTCTACCGCTGGCCTTCCACCTGGTTGGACTGGGCAGTGCCTTTCTGCCGATGTTCTATCCGGTTATGCTGGCCGGGCTGCTCCTCAGGCCACAGGTGTCGCTGCTGGTCGGTCTGCTGGCGCCGCTTCTTTCCGCCGCCCTGACCGGCATGCCGCCTTTCTATCCGCCGGTGGCTTTTATAATGCTACTGGAGTTTCTGGTTATGACCGCTATGAGCTGGGCGCTTTTCCAGAAGTTACATCTTAATATCTATCTGTCTTTATTTTTGACCATATTGGCGGACAGGCTGGTGCTCCTTCTGGCCACCTGGATTGTGGCCGACTGGCTCCAGCTGCCAGGGATAGTTCTCGGGCCAATCACTTTAATCAAGGGACTGCCCGGGATTATTGTCATGTCACTGGCCATTCCCCCACTGGTCATAAAGATTAATGAGAAAAGGCGGCTGTCCCCTTTCCTTCAACCCGAATCGCCGGCTGAATCAGAAATAAGATAAAAGGGAAAAAGCCAAGAGCGAGAAAAGGAGATAAGAATGTCTCAGAAGCAGAAACTTTCTTCTGCAGCCGAAGGTGGGATATCCGCTGAACCGTCCCAGAATCTCACCAACTTAGCTGTTAGCGAACAGGATATTTCAAGCCGCGAGCTTTACTTTGACCGGGTGGCAGCGACCTGGGAAGAGGAGCATTCTGAGGCCGAAGTTGACTCTGCACTTCAGGCGCTGGTGAGCCGCTTTGACCTCAGGCCAGGACAGGTAGTGCTTGATGCCGGCTGCGGTACAGGCCGGCTTTTGCCTTTAATCCTCAGAGAGATCGGCCCTGGCGGCGAGCTGGTGGCTGTTGATTTTTCAGAAAAAATGCTCGAGATCGCCAGAAAAAAATACCGCGCCCCTAATCTTACTTTTTGCAGGGCTGATATCAGCCAGTTTAAATCCCCCGGCCGGTTTGACCGGATCATCTGTCTGTGCCTCCTCCCGCATTTACCGAATAAACTGCTGGCCTTACAGACACTCCGGACCAATCTCAAACGAGGCGGGCAACTGATCATTGCTCATACCGCCAGCCGGGAAGAAGTCAACGCCTTTCACGCCCGGTTGCCAGAGCCTGTCTGTCATGACCAGCTTCCTGATTCGCAGGAAATGACCGGACTGCTGGTGGCGGCTGGCCTCCGGCTGATTGAGCTCGAGGAAGGCAATATATATTTTTTAAAGGCTGTTCGGGATGAAGACCAGGTCGATAAAATTCTGAGGTGAGCCAGGATAAAAAAAGGCACCGGGTCAAGTGATGATGTGATCAGGAGAGAAGTGAAAAGATCAAAAGCAAAGAGAAGAGATGAGATGAAGTAAGAAAGGATAAGAGGGATGGCGTGGGATAAGAGAGGGGAAAAACAAAAAGATAAAAAAAGTCCAGAGCTAAAAACGGGCGGTGGCACTGGCTTCAGGAGTAGGGCTGGCGGAAGCCAAGAGGCCAGCATCAGAAGCCCCGGCTGGTGCAGCCAGGCTGTCAGCAGCCTGCCCAGTAGCAGCGACACAGGGGCCAACATGACCAGTGTCTGGAGCCAAGCTGGCAGCAGCAGCGGCGGCACCCACTCCGGCCCCGGCAGCGGTCTTGACCCCAGAGCCGGGCTGCTGAGCTTTGTAGCCGTGGCGGTCGGTGCAGTCTTTCTCTCAGGCAACACGCCTGTTTGGAAGTTTGGTTTGCTGCTGGTAATGCTCTTGATCACAAATTATCTCATCAACCAGCAACCAGGCAAATTAATGAAAAAGTTGCTTCGCCTGCTCATTTTTCTTGTACCATTTTTTATTTTCCTGGTGCCGGTAACTCTGCTTTTTTCCGGGGAAAAAGTTACACCCGCCCGAAGCCTTTTTAACCTTGGGCAGATAGCAGCGAGG
>Ga0209606_1002911_pt1 | contig 18005 bp, 15 predicted proteins | sample AD_UKC057_MetaG_FD_184412 | JGI IMG/M metagenome (GOLD analysis project Ga0209606, IMG submission 184412) | Active sludge microbial communities of municipal wastewater-treating anaerobic digesters from USA - AD_UKC057_MetaG (SPAdes) (version 2) | ecosystem: Engineered > Bioreactor > Anaerobic >...
CTCGTGTATCCCCCATGTCCCGTGAAGGCGACCTGCGCTGTCACGTGGCCGATCCCTAGCAGGAAGCCACCCAGGGCGGTCGCGGCTGGATTCCCATCCGGGTCCCGCCAGTTGCGGAAGGAGATCACCCCGCGGGGGATAATGGTGGTGAACACCTCCCGGCCGAGCCACGTGTCGCTGTCGCCGTGCAGGTCCACCGTGGTGTAGCACGTCCCGTCGACGTAGATGTCGACCTCGCCCGCCGCGTCTGCACCTGAGTTCCGCGCCAGATACAGTACCAGGTAGGTGTATCCGGACGCGGGGAACAGCTCGTAGGCGTCGAGCGAGACGATCCCGCTCGACTCCCCGGCGATCCAGGCGCATCGGTTGTTCAACGGGAGGACAAAGGCCGTAGGGGACACGTTCCGCTCCACCACGGCCGTCGCGTTCGGCATCAGTGGCGCCACGTCTCCGTGTGCGAAATAGGGGTCGGACGCCCACAGGGCATCACGCAGCAGGAAGGGCCAGGACATCATCCCGGGAGCGTTATCCCATGCGTTGCCGGCAGGCGCCGGCCCCGCCGCTCCCCATCCGTAGGCGTTGAAGGAGAGGCTGTCGCCGGTGATCACGATACTGGGAGCTCCGGTGTAGGTCAGGAGCCCGGTCAGATCGGCCCGGCGTGAAGTCAGGCCACGCAACATGTCAGGATCCTCCTCTTCGCCTCCGCCGATGGCTTCGTTCGTATCGCGCTCGTGGAGCACGGCGCCGTCGCTCCCGCGAATGGCGAGTACGCGGCCGTCGTAGCCGACGGCGTACAGCATCATCACCTCGTCGACCACGGCCGGGGTGGGACCGGCGTCGAACCACTGGTCCCACTCCAGCTGGGGAGGAGCCGCGCCCTGTCGTGTGAACCAGTCGCGCACGGACCAGAGCACGCTCGAGAGATCGGAGGCCATGCAGCGCACGTAGGAATCGTGCGAGCCCCAGATGATTTCCTTTTTTCCGTCCCCGTTCACGTCCACGCAACAGACGTAGCCGTAGCTGTGGGCCTCACTCGTCGTCCCGGGGTTGTAGGAGTAGCGCACGGCGCCGGTGGCCGGATCCAGGACCCAGAGGGTGTTGTCCCAGGAGACGCCAATCACGTCCTCATGGCCATCGCCGGGATCGAGGTCCGTAATCTCCCAGGTCGAGTAGCAGTAGGCCGGGAACGTGCGCGACCAGAGGAGCGTGAGCCAACTGGGTGCGCTGCCGCCGGCGATCTCCGAGAGCGAGAGCAGGTCAAGCTTCATCCGCTTCTGAGCCAGGTCGTACTGGATCTGGATCGGCCGGAACCCGACCGGACCGACGGCGCCGGGAAAGAGCGAGCGGTCGTCAATCCGCACCCGCGTCCCCGGGCCGATGGCCGGCGTCAGCGGTACGTCCACGCCGCCCAGGGTTGTGAGGACCGGAGCCAGGACCGACAGCAGCGCCGGGGCATACCCGTGAGCGAACATCGGATCGATGAACGGGTTGTCGTCAACCTTGCGGACCTTCTTCTGGTGGTCGCTGCGGGCGAGCGCGGCCTGATCGATCGACTTGACCACCCCGGCGGCCAGCTTCGCCAGCTTGGCGCCTTCGGCCCGGACGATCATCCCGTCCCCGGCGCACACGGTGCGGCTGGCTTTGTCTCCCAAGGACAGGTTGCCGGAGGACTCGACGTCTAGGCTGGGGTCGCGGCTCATGGCGAGGCCGATCAGGACACCGGTGTCACCGACTTCGTAGAGCTTGCCTTGCTGGCGCGTCCAGACCAGGCCCTTGAGCACGGTGCCGGCCGGCCAATCTTGCGCTGCGGTGTTGAACATCCCCCGCATGACATGCACGCTGCCGTTCTGCGCGAGCCGCTCAACGTAGAGGTACTCGGAGGGCAGCCCGGGGGAGCAGGCTTGCAGGACCATCCAACGGCGGATGGCGCGAGTGTCGTCAACGATCAGTGAAGTCGCGCTCGGCCCGAGACCGGATGGGGCCGTGGCAATCCCCAGCGGGCCGTTGCTCATCGAGCTTTGCGCGCTCGGCTCGAAGGCTACGTCAGTCCAGGCGCCTGCGTTGGTCCCCACAGCCTCATGCAGCGTGATCGTGATGTAGTTGCCGGAGACCCCTCCAATGGCGAGGCCGTCGATCACGATCCAGTGACCCGAGCCGACCCGCAGCCGATCGCCGGCCCGCACTTCCACCGATCCACACCACACGCGGTTGGCCCGCGCGACCAGGCCTCCCACGTTGATCTCGGTGTCCAGAGCCGCGCAGATCGTGACCAGGTGGCCGTGCGCCTCGGGTAGCAGTTGTTTCCATGCGAACAGCAGCGCGGCTTGCTTCATCGACTGGATCTCCCTGGGGTCGGAGATGATGTCGGTGATGTCCCCACCGGCCACACAGATCACGGAAAGGCTGACCGCAGAGGGAGTGTTGATCTGTGCCAGGAATGTCCCGGCGAACTTGCTACCAGTGCCGGTGATTCTGGTCGGATCCGGCACGGCTTTGTGCTGGAGACCCCACGGAATGATCTCGACCGTGTTGGCCGACGACTTGTATCGCTCGCTCTTGGTCGGTAGCCCCGCCGCCGGGATCTCGCCGGCCTGAAGCACTGCAGGCCCGGTCAGGTCCTCGAAGACGATGGTCGGGCCGGAGGGCGTTGCATCGATCCGCTCCAGAACCAGCCGTCCGTTGCCATCGAGGTAGCGGTCATAGAGGAAGGCACGCGCGAGGAGCTTGAGGATCGCCTTCCAGACCGACATCCCCGAGAAGTCGGCCACGTCTACGCACTGCGATAGACGGCGGCCGAGACGGACCATGGCGTACTCTCCCGGCCGGTAGAGCACGGCCGAGGAGGGGAGGTTGTCGTACTCGCCCACGAGCGTGTCGCCGTGCGGCCCGGGCGCGGTCCACCAGTAGATCTCGGGCTCGTCTCCATAGATCAAGCTCAAACCATCGGGGGAAGCGAGGGCGAACTCGCTGGCGGTCACGGGGAACCCGTCGTTCTCGATCGCCCATGACAGATCCAGATCGTCCTCGTTGACGCTGCACCGCCAGGCCTGCCCGGTGGCCTGGTCGATGAAATGGAAGACGTTGTCATCGCTCGGGTCTTGGACAAACCCATCAAACGGGGCTCCGGATGTCGGACCGGTATAGCCGACATCGGAGGACAGAAACCGCTCGATCCAGCCGTCCGTGTGTCGCCACACACCAAGCCCGTACATCGGCCCAGCCGCAGTAGATCGATTGACGATCACGGCCACCGCCCACCACTTCGGCCGGTGTCCAAACGTGTAGTCGCGCTCGTAGGCCGACCACAACCGAACAATCATCGGCACGTCAGAGTCGGTGTAACCCGGAGAGACAGACCAGACCTTGTCACACGTAGCGGCTCCACCACCAGACCCGGAGACTACGCACTCGTAGAGAGCGCACTCCCCCCAGGGGGGGCCGGTGGCATCTTCGACTTCGTTCCAATGGATCGCCGCCACGAGCATCGTCACCGTGCTGCCGTCCCACGTGTACAGCCGCCATGCCGTGATGTGACGGGAGAAGAACTGGTTTGCTGCGTGGCCCAGCCCGTCCAGCGTCCAGGTGAGCTGCGAGGCTGACCCCACCTCCTGCTGGTAGATCCGCCACTTCCAGAAATCCGTGCTCTCGCCCTGGCCGACCCAGAAAACCACGAGCGCATTGCCCACGGCCCGGGTCTGAGGCTGGTGCCAGGTCCACGCGCAGAAGAAGCGAAAAAGCGGCTTGGCCGGGCTCTCCACCCAATCCAGCACGAGGGAAACGTTGCCTGGGCCTACCGGCTCGTAGACGCCCAGCGCCCACCGGGGCGACTCGGTGTCCCCATCCCTGCCGTAGCCGTTGCTCGCGACTTCCGTGTAGTCCCAATGGAAAAGGCTCGGCGACCAGATGTTGTTGCCGAGCGACTCGATCACCTGGAGGAAGGGGAGCATCAACGGCTCACCAAACCACCTGGCCGGAATGACCAAGTTCCACGGTGTCCCCAGGTACGTCGTGGTGGTCGGGCCCGGGATGCAGCCGTTGCGGATGCAGAAGCGAGCCAGCCATCCGGGCTTGCCGGAGCCTACCGAGGAGACAGTCCCCCCTGCTTTCGGCACGCTGAACTGGCTCACGTACCCCAATGGGGCGCTGGTCGCCAGCAGGTCGGAGTAGACGAAGAAGAACAACGTCGTGCTGTCCGGATAGAGGAGACACGGGACGATCTCTTCCAGATCCGAAGGCCAGACGACTACCGTCCAGCGGACGGTGGCGACGTCGAAGCGGGCGATCGCTCCATCTGATCTCTGGTGCGGGCCGGGCACCTCGAACCCGACATAGACGGTCGGGGTGGAATCGAAGAGGTCGAGCCGGGCGCAGCGGGGGATCCAGTGGTTGACCGACCTTTCTCCCGAGTCGCTAGATACGTTGGGGCAAGGGCCGAGGTTGGCCGCCAACGCGATTTCGGCCAGTGGCATCTCGATTGAGTCGGGGATCCCGCTCACGTCGGCCCCGGGATCCGCAGCCTTGATGAGGCGCTTGAGCAGGGCTGCGATGGAAGATCCGCGGAAGGGCTCGGTGCCGTCCAGCACGCTCTCGGCTGAGACCTCGTCCCACGCACGATCGAGGGAGATGAGCTTGAGCGTGGCCTGGCCGGCGTGCGTCCGCTTGTCGTCGATGCGGAAGATGCCGAAGGTCACCGCTTCGGTGTAGCCCTCTCCGCTCGGATCCGAGACGTTGAAGGCGACACGGACCTTGCGCCGGTACCAGCTAGAGATCGTCTTGCCGCGTAGTGTGATCGGGAGAGGGAAGTCCCAGAACCCCGCCCGCGTGTCCCGCCACGGGGCGTTGTCCAGCAACAGGTCGCTCACTGAGGAGACCGCGATCCCCAGATCGTCCTGGGTTTTCACGGTCACATGGGGTGCGCGCAGGAGGGCGCCCCAGTAGTCCCCTGCGCCTTGCGGGGCCGGGGAGTTCAGCTCGAGCCAGGTTCCATCGTCGGTCAGTATCTGGACCGAGAAGTCCGCCTCGAGGCCGCGGCCGCGAACGAGTCTGGGATTGGCCGCGAAGGACATCTAGAGGACCTCCTGCAGGCTCGCGGCCACGTTCCAGATCGGCGGATCCGCCATCTCGCTCCCCGCCAGATACACGGACGGCGGCCCATCGAAGTCATAGAGGCCCGCGAGGGGGAACCCCTCGAGGTCGGGCAGGACGAGCAGGGGGAGGCCGGCGCCCCCGGGGCCGGCGATACCGCCCCAGTTCCCCATCCCGTCCCATCCGCCAGGCTGGTAGCCGGCCTCCACAGAGCCCGCGTAGGCGCGTTCGATCGCCTGCTTGGTGTCATCGGACACCCCCCCCCAAGAAAGCTCGAGAGAGAGCGGCCGGCGTCGTCCTGGGGGCGGCGTGGAGGGCCGGCCCCAGGCGTACCCGGCCCCGGATCTGCCGCTATCGACTGGCCGACAGGATGTCCCCCGCACCAGGGGGGCCTCGATGGTCGCCAGAGACGCTGCGTAGGTCCAGAGGCCGACGCCGACGAAGGCGACGTCGAAGGTCCGGACCGCCGCCGCGGCGCCGCCGTAGATCTCGATCTCCACCTGGGTCGAGATCCCGGCGCCGCCGGAGTGGACCAGCTCGCCGGTGGCGAGTGTCCAGGCGGCCGCCGGTCCGGTCAGGGCAAGGAAGTCCCCACTGGTCCATCCGACCGTCCCGTCGGCCTTGAGGGACCGGTAGCGCGCCTTCACGTGGCCGTCCGCCGCCAGGTCGGGCGCCCGATAGACCAGGGCCAGCAGCTCCCGACGGCTGGCGAATCCCGGGCACTGCCCTGGTTCGGAGGGTGGGGTCCAGAGCTTGAGCTCGGCCCCGACGGTCGAGCTGGAGACCGAGCGCTGATACCGGCGCTGGGTGCACGCGGGTGGGCCGTCGTGAGGCCCCGCGAAGGTCCAGGTACCGGTCACCGCCGAGGCGGTCCAGCCATGGGAGAGCTTCGAGGAGTCACGGCTTGGCAGGCTCGCCGTGCCGTTGAGAATCCCATGGCCGAAGCCGATTCGGGGGATGTGCCCGCTGGCCATCAGAGGATCTCCGAGAGATTGAGAGTGCCGGCGTAGAGCTGCTGCGCGTCGCTCGCCCAGCCGTCCAGCGCCAGCGGAAAACGTTCGTCCTCACACTCTCCGACGAACATGGGAGGCATTCCCGGAGTGCCGGGCAGGACGAGAATGGGCGGGCAGGACGCGAGCCGGTAGCCGCCCGTACTTGGCGCGAGGCCGCGGTTCGCTTGCCAGAATCGCTCGATCAGGTTCCGGTCCGAGAGGCTCACTGATCCGAGCTGGAAGGCCAGCGACCGGCGCATGGCGTCGCGCGAGTGATCCGTCCGGATTCTCCGGCCACCGATCGCATGTGCCCGCCCTGATGCGCCTACCGGGGTCGCGACCGTGCCGGGAAACCAGGGGTAGCGAGAGAGCGTGGCCCAGCCGAACGCGAGGATCGCACCAGCGAAGAGCCACTCCTGGACCTCGGCCGACTCGCCCGCGTAGCAGCGCACCCGCACGGCCAACGTATGCGCGTCGGCCGGAGGTGTGAGGTTGCCGCTGTACACGTCCAGCGTGGCCGCAGTGGGGCCGAGAGCGCTCGCAATGTGCGTCTCGCTGAGGTAGGCGCCATCCTCGTCGAACCAGGCGACGAAGTACCCGGCCAGGCTGTTCTCCCCGGCCTGCGCTCTCGAGGCGGCGAAGTAGTAGGGGAAGGCGCTGGGGTTGACCGTCGGAAGTGGCGGGGTGGCCACGGGAGATGTGAGCGTGGCGTTGTAGGTCCCCGAGTGCGCCGGCATCCGCACAGCTTGTGCTCGGTGTCGGCCCGCCTGGAACAATCCATCCCTCCGGCCGGCGAATCGCATCAGGTCAGATTGGGCGGTCAGCGTCCAGCCCGCCGGCAGTGCACCAGAGTCCCCGACGGCGGCAGCCGGGATCTGCATCGACCAGTTCGGGATGTGAAAGGCGTGCCCGAGGATGGGGAGAGAGAAGCCCATGCCTCACCGCCTCATCGGATCCACAGAGAGCTGTCCGGAGGCGGCGGCCTCCTGGGCCAGGGGCAGCATCTCGTCGTGCCAGAACTGCTCAGCGCCGCCCCTGCCGTACACGGTCGCACCGTTGTGGTTGATGGTGATTGCGAAGGTGTAGTTCGCCGGAGCGGTGGCGGAAGCGACCAGGCGCGCGCTCCCAGTGGTCCCGCCGCCAGCGCCCTGATCTCCGCCCGAGGCCGGAATCTGGCCGAGCTGGCCCTGAGGATTGCGGATGGCTCCCATGGCCCGGTTGGCCTGCTGAGTCATCACGGCGGCGGCGCCGCCCGCGAGCCCCGCTACCGCGGCGTGCTGGAGGGCCGACTCGCCGTAGGCCGCGGCGGCCGCCCAGGCGAGTGGATTCCCCGTGAGGAGCCCCTGTGCCGCGGCGCTCGCCGCTTCGGCCGCATCCTCGGCCGCGCGCAGCCCCTGTTTCTTCGCGATCCCACCGAGGAAAGCCGCGATTTCGCTCTTGATCGCCCACTCGCCCATGGCCTTGATCGTCAGGTGTCGCCGGGTCTCCTTCTGGACGAGCAGCTCGCCCCAGGTCGTCATGACGTTGACAGCCTGCGCCGAGGCGGCCTGCATCCCCTCGTAGGCGCCAGTCCCGTCGCGCAGGATCCGCTCCCAGACCATGGACTGGTGCTCGGCGTAGCGACTGGCGGCGTCTCCGAGGATTGTGTAGGTCTGGAGACCCATCTCGCGCAGGTTCTCCTCGTGTTGGCGCTGGATCTCCAGCTCACTCTCGAGCCCCGCCTGGCCCAGCTCTTCAACTTTCGGACCGAACCGCGTGCGTGGACGCAAGGCGCCGCCCATGCCGGCACGCCTCATCGCCTCCTGCACGTCACGGTCCCGCTTGGCCTTCTCCTCGGCCTCCGGAGTCATCCCGGCCAGCTCGAAGAGTCCGGCGTACTCGGTCCCCATCCACCAGCGCTTCTCTTCGTCCGCGATCGGGCCCTGACCGGAGGAACTCGGGGGAGCGATCGGGCCCTGACCGGAGGAACTCGGGGGAGCTTTCGGCGGCATCGGCCGAGGCGGGGGAGAGAATGGCGGCCCCTCCTTCACACCGACGAAGGCCATCTGCATGAGGGCGGAACTCGCGTACGCGCGAGCCTCACTCTCCGGCGTACCGGTCAGAAGCATGAGAGCGACACGGTCGGCGATCGCGTCGTACTTCGCGGGCAGCTCGTAGCCCTTCGAACCGAGCACAGCCAGACCCAGGACGGGATTGACCGCTGCCAGTCCACGGTAGTCCTCTCCACGCTCGCGCAGAACATCGCCCACGATGCCAACACCCTTCCGGCGCTGCGGGATGGAGGACAGCTCAGGGCTCAGGACGTATTCGGAGAACCCGCCCTTGCCGCTGCGCTGCATCAGCTCGGAGATCGTGCCCTGGCGCCCGGCCACGTCGGCGACCTTGTCCATCGCCTTCGACAGCATCTCGCCGAGGAAGCGGCCAGCGCGCTCGAAGGTGCCGTCGGCCAGCATCCGGTTGAGCATGGTGAGAGCCGACTCCAAGCCGGTCGAGGCCCCTCCCATCATCTCGCCGCCGATCTGCTTCTTGGCCCGCTCCCAGGCGTCGGTCAGGTTGGTGAGCTGCCCCGACACGGTCTGCATCACCTTGCTCATGCCGTCCACGCCACGCCGCTCCATCAGGCGGATCGTCGCGTCCCAGATCTCCTGGTTGTCCTTGGCGGTGCGCCTGGTACTCTCGACCATCTTGTGGCCCAGCTCGGCCTGGATGTCGGCCACGGATATCGCGAAGCGTTTGATGGGATCCGTCTCCCCCTGGAGCGCTCGGATCATCGCGTTGGCCGCCTCGGTGATGTCGGTCTGGAAGATCGCCGCGGCGTCGCCGGCGGCCTTCAACGCTTCCATCGACAGGCGCCCCGTGGCCTGAAGCTGGATCGCGGCCTGCTGGATGTTGCCGAACGTGAACGGTGCACGCGAAGCGAAGCCTTCCAGCTCCTTCAACTGTTTGTTCACCGCCTCCTGGTCGCCGAGCAGGGCCGTCCACGTCGCACGCGTCCGCTCTACCTGCATCCCAGCTTCAAGCACGGCCTCGACCCCGCGCTTGGCCAGGTCGAACCCCTGGCTCAGGCGGTTCACCACTTCGTTCCAGGCCACGAACGAGGTCGCCACCGAGGTCACGCGGCCAGTGCTGGTGACCTTGTCGAGCTTCTGATCGATCTGGCTCAGGATCTCAACGCCCCGAGCGTTGAGTTCGAGAGATCCAGTAACCGTGCGGTCAGCCATTGTTCTTCGGCCTCAGGAGTTTCTCTTCGACCAGGGCGCGCTCGGTGCGAGCGAGCCGGAACGCTTCGAGCTGCCACCGAGGCAGATCCCCGGTGCTGGCGCCGTACTCGCGCGCGTCCACCTCGGCCGCCAGAACCTCGTCCAGCAGTGGCGCGGTGCAGAGTGGCACGAAACAGGGGATGCGCTTCGAGACGGTCTCGAAGCGGTTGAAGTCCTGAAGCGGATCCTCGCGCTCGGGCAGGAGGGCCAGGAGCAGCTCACCATCCGCAGCCACCAATCCTCCGCCGCCGAGCCGGATCTTGATTTCGGGTTTGTCATACAGGCACTCCCGATGCGTCTTGTTCAGACCCGCCGCTCGACAGGCGCGGCAATCTAGGGTGTTTGGGGTGTTCCGGTCGCGCTGTCGCTCGGCGTCTCCGATGGCTGCCCGCCCTCGGATGGCGAGCCGGATGGTTTTCTTTCTAGGGGCGTGAGGCTCTGGGTGCCGATCGCGTGCGCCACCAGCGTCTGGTAGGCGCCGAAGGGCATCTCCTCGAGCAGCGCCAGGATCTGCTCGGGCCGATCCACCTGGTCGCCGGGCTCGCGCACGTTCTGGACCCGGGTCACGAGCCGGACCACGGCCTGGCGCTCAAGCCCGTTGGCCTTGGCGATCGTGAATGGATCATCGACCTCGCGCCCCTGGCCCGTCATCGCGACGCGCAGCCGAGACATGGCCGCCTGCACGAGCATCCAGTCGTCGTTGCGGATGGCCTTACGACGCATCCACCAGATGGTCTTGGGCTCGTCCACGTCCTGCGGGAGGGCGTAGGCTTCTTCGTCTTCGCTCCAGCAATGGAGCATAGTCAAAGGTCCTTTCTCGGGCCGCTCTAGGCCCAGTTCGCCAGGAGATCGCTCCCGGTGGTGACCTCGATCTTGGGATCGGTAGCCGACTGGTACTCGGACCGGAACGGGAAGGTCTGGACATAGACCCCGTTTTGCTCCGTGGGCGGCCCGGGGTATTCGAAGATGACCGTGGCAGTGACCACGATCCCGGAGCCGATCGTGAAAACCAAGGCGTGGGTGGTCGGCGTTCCGAGCCCGTTGATGATGGCGTAGTAGTTGGAGGTGTTGTCCGGCTCCACGATCATGGTCACATCGCCGGTGACCTTGAACTCGCCAAGCACCATGGCGTCCGGACCGGCCGCGACCGTGTTGATGTTGGGGTCGAGCGTAAGTCCGTTCTCGAGACTGATGTTGGCGGACACGAGCTTCATCGCTCCACCCGCGCGGGTGAAAGAGCAGTCGGTGGAGAGGATGGGCACACCCGCGTCGAGTGTGCCGGTGCTACCAGGGATCGTGTCCACCTGGGAAAACAGCGACCCCATGACATCCGCAGAGAGCGAGACCTCCCCCCCGTCGGCGCCGGCCGAGGGGATGCCGATCTTGACGCTCTTCGGCACCACCCCCAGAGCCTTCCAAACCCCCTTCTCGGTGTTGGCCTCGTCCGTGCCCGAGACCATGGCCGAGAACCACTTCGCCTGCTTGTCCGTGGGCGTCGCGACGGTGTACTTCGTGGTGTACGCCTTGTTCTGGCAGAGCCCGGCAATCAGCCAGGCGGCGGCCTGGGGCGTGGGAGCCAGGCCGATTGGGAACTCCACCACCTGCTTGCCCACGGTCCGGGTCTGGGATCCCTTCATCGGGACTCCGGAGATCCGGATGCCGTGATCGTCGATCGACCGCTTGCCGATCGGAAACACCGGCGCTTTCGCGTTCGGGAACCGTAGATCCCTCGCCGCGAAGTCGTCGGAGATCGTCGAAACCAGATCGACGTATAGGTTGGTCTTGGACCAAGGAGTGATCGGGTAGAGCAGGGACATGGATCAGCCCTCCTGAGGCCGGCCCTCGATGCCGACCACTTCAAAGGTCATGGAACATCTGCGGCCACCCTCGCTGGGGCCGTCGGGGATCGGACCATCACCGCTCACGTAGCGGCAGAGGATGCCGGCGGGCACGTCGCGCCGGTGCTCGTCGGCCAGGATGGAGACGATGGCGCGGGCGTACTCGATCGCGGCGCGCCAGGCGCCAGGCACTGGTCCGGGGGTGCGCACCACGACCTCAAACCCGTAGTTGCCCACGACGCCAGGGTGCAGATCGAGCGACGCGCTCGGCGCGCGGGCCTCGAGGTGCACCGCCGGCAGCGACGACACTGCGTCAGTTCCGGGGCCGATGGTGATGTCGTGCGGCTGGATCCCACCCAGGGCGCCGCCTGGGTAGGCGTAGCTGCGCAGTATCTCCGCGGCCTTCCCGAGGATCGCCCCTCCCAGCGCGTCCTCCATGTAGGCCCACAGGACATCGGGAGGAGGATCGACCGGCCCCTCGTACTCCGTTTCGGCGATGTAGAAGGATCCACGGACCGCGCAGAACGAGGCACCCTCGGGCGAACGCAGGATGAACGACGCCGGCAGAGTCCCAGCGCTGCCGGTCAGGGAGGCGAGGCTAGTCGGTGGTTGCGGGTGGGCCGCCGCCTGCTCGCGCGTGGCGCATGCCCAGATGGTGAAGTCAAACGCCGAGGAGTACTGCACGCGAAGCCACAGATCGCGCGGTTGCATGCTGAGCCACTGGATCCCGGTCAGGCCGATCCAATCGTTGTCCGGGTAGAACGAGGTGTCTTCGATTAACACGCGCACGGCTCAACTCCTCGGGTACTGATCGTCCATCCAGATGGGGTGGACGAAGGCGTTCAGCCGGAGCGTGGCGGCCATGAGCAGCGGGTTCGTCTCTCCCATGACCGGCGCCGGTCCCTCGATGCTGTCGCGCGTCACGCGGCAACCGCCGTAGAGGTCTCGCATCTCGTCGGTGAGAATGCTGTCGATCTGGGAGAGGTACTGCCGGCAAACGCGCCACGAATCCTGCTTCGATACCAGCCGGTTGACCCCGATCTGCACGGTGATCGGGTAGGCCATCGACAGAATGCTCCTCCCCGTCGTTACCTCGCGCAGCACGGGCGCCTGCGAGAGCACGACCAGGCACGGATACCGCTGGGTCTGCCCGGGATCGCCGACGTAGATCTCCTGGATGCCCTCGAGGGCGAGCTTCGTGCCCACGTACGTCAAGAGGATGGAGCGGACGTCGTCGATGATCATGAGGTCCGGAGCGGCGGTGTATCCCCAGGTTACGCACTCGTTCTGCGCCGGCGCGGCGTTGACCACTGCCACGGCCTTGAGCCCGGTCAGGTCGATCCCATCATCCGGCACGTCGGCCAGCGTGATCTCGCGCTCGGCCGCGGAGTAGGTCGCCACGGTGGTGCTGGCTAGGTGCGAGGTCGCGGCCAGCGTGCGGGCTTCGGCGCGGGTACCGAAGGCACGCAGAAGCACGCCGTCCGCCGGATCCCCAGGGGTGACGCGCTTGGCTTGGAACCATAGGTCCCGGCGTGCCGATGTCGCCGGGAGCCCCACCTCGTGGATCTCCAAGCCCGCCACGTGAGCGTGGGCGGCGATGTCTTCGATCAACGCTCTCATTCGATCGGCTCGTGGTAGTCCAGCTCGGTGGTCCGGCCGGTGAGGATGTACTCGAGCGCGAGCTTCCCCAATTTCGTGACGTCGTAACCGAAGAACCGAATGTGCGGACGTGGCGGAGCGCCCTGGGGGTGCGTCTTGCGGGCGAAGACCCAGGCTCCACTCTTGAGCTGCCACGCCAGGAATCCAGGGCCGTCCGAGCGGGGCCGCACGTCGTACTCGGGCCACCCGGTGTGGAGCGCCGACGGGTAGTCAAACCCCTTCGACCACTTCGACTGCGAGCGGGCCTCGTTCGAGATCGTGAACCGATACCCGAAATCCGAAAGCCGCCGGGTGACCACCTTGTAGGCGTTCATCATCCGGTTGCTGCCCGGCGCAGTCGAGCTGGTCAACGCCATGTTGCTCGGACCGCTCTTCTGCTGCCGCGTGGCCTGCTTCAGGACCGGCCACTGCATCTGCCCGTCGGCACCGGAGACGCGCCCCCGATGGCGGTACATCTCGGGTATCCGCCAGCCGGTGACCCATCTGACCCAGGGTGCAAAGACGCGGGTCTGCATCTCCCCGGGCTTGGTGCGCTCGATGGCCTCTTTGAGGAACCGCAGGTCCCCCGACCAGTGTATTTCGATCCCGAGCATCAGGTCTCCCGTGCCTCGGTAGGCCGGATCCAGTCTAGTTCATCACCCACGAACACCTGGGTTTCGGGTCGCCGGTCCAGATCGCTGTCGGACACGTCGATGAGCGGGTCATCCGCGACCGTCCCCAGGTCCAGCTCGCCCTTGCGAATCCTTTCGAGCAGCTTGCGAGCGTCGCTGCGCTTGGCGCTGGCGAAGCGGCTCTCGTCGGCGGTCTGGCAGAAGCGGTCATCAAAGGCGACGGCGGCGGTTAGCAGAGCGCTGATCTGTTTGACGAGCGCCGGCGGCGCGGAGTAAGAGAACGGGGCGCCGAAGCCGGACAGCGCCGCGTCGATCTCCGTGTCCGCGAACTGCTCCGCGATCGTTTGCAGCTCCTCGTCCGTGATGATGTCGGACGTGAGGAGGTGGCAGAGCGAGCGCACCATCGCTGGGACCAGGTACGTTGCCATCACTCAAACCCCACCACGAGACCGCCCCCACCGCCCTGCGTCCCGGTCGTGACCAGGTTGCCCCAGACCACCAGGACAGGCGGCTTTCCGTAGTTCCCCAGGACTACGTTGACGTCCGGGGCCGTATGCGCGAGCAAGATCAACCCATCGTTCGCCCACCGGCCAGTGTGCCAAGCCTCGACGTAGTCCGTTACGACGATCGGAATGTAGCCAGCGTTCGCGTTGGCCGGGCGGATCATGCCGAGTTCCTGGAGGGGATACCCTCCGCGCGAGAGGGCCGTCTGCGTTCCCATGCCGATAGAATCGACCGTCACGTAGATCGGACCTCCGAAGATCGCCGCGGCCCCCTCGCCGCTCGGGATCAGGCCAGACCGGAGGCAGACCCTAGCCCGCACCGAAACACCGACTCCTGATCCGTAGATGTTCGTCACGGTGCCCAACGAGTCGTTGAGGTCCATTGGGTCGTCCCACAAGACGTCGTCCGGCCAAGACCGGTACATACGATAGACACTCACAGGGATGTCTGACTGCTGGACGAACGCGGACCCGAAGTCGTTGTTCCATACGTAGAGGATAGCCCTGGTCACCAGAAACGAGTCCGGCAAGGACGAGACGTCCATCTTGATCAATGCCCGGTATCGACCCGTCGTCGTGTAACCAAGCGTGATCGTCGTGTCGGCTGGCTGCGGGCCTCCGTTGACCGACAATTGATCGCCGTATGTCGTCAACACCGAATCGTCCGAGACCCCCGCGAACCGGATCCCGTCATAGCCGTCGATCCCGTTTCGGAAGACATACGTTTCCAGCGTTGAAGGCGTGATGGTCTGCGGTTCTTCTGCGGCCCAAGCAACGCCAGCGACGCACAGCAGCCAAATCCACGCGAGCCGCCTCATCCGCCATTCCTCCTCAGCCGCTTGGTCATGGCGATCCCGGCCGGGATCGTGTCGGACATATGCCAGATCTCCACGATGATATCGTCGCCCGCCACGAACAGCACGGCCGCCTGGATCAGGTGGGACTGCGTGGTGCCACCCTCGGCCCAATGACAGGTACTCGCGTGATCCGCCAGAACGCCGGTATTGACCTGTCGCACCGCATAGGACCCAGCGAGGGACATCGACCAGGCTCCGACCCCGCCTGGAGCCACGTACGTGGCGAAAGCGCTGTCGTCTGGCGACAGAGGGCTCGGATACCACGGCCCGCTCAGGCTCCCGACGTGGACGTCACCTTGCAGGAACAACGACACGCCATTATCGATGGGCGTCTTCATCGCCTGCCACGCGACGCGGTTCAGTCTGCGGGGGTCAGAGTCGAAGGGCAGCACAAGCCCCCGGTGGCAAAGTACAATCTTCCAGAGATGGTCTGAGGCCGTGACCTCGTTCAGCCAGAGGCGCTGCGGACTGCCATCGACAGTGATTCCCGAATGGTCCGAATTCGGGTCGGGGCCATCCCTGTCGCCGGGAGGATTGCAGTTGTAGTACTGGTTCATCGTGGAGAAGTAGTCGCTCAGGTTGTTGATGGCGATTACCCGCACCGTGCTGGGCTCCCCATTCACCAGCACGTCTTTCGACCACCACTCCCTGCCAGCAAACGAGTCGCCGAAGTGGGCTATCATGGTGGCGTGCGGGCCTTGTGGGACAACGCCATCGTCCATCCAGCCGACTTCGGCGTCGTGATTGCCGACGCACGGCCACACGGGAACGTCGGGCGGCCAGGCGCCGCCCTCAGCGCTGTGAATCCACGAGCGCCAGTCGTTTCCCTCCATCGCCGGCTGCACCGTCATGTCGCCCGAGTGCAAGAGCGCGACCAGTTGCGAACCGGCGCGCGAGCGGATCCAGTCGAGCCCAGCCCGTACGTACTCCGGCTTCATGGCTTGGCCGATGTGGGTATCGGTAACCCAGCCGAAGGCAAAGCCTGTCGTTCTGCGCCGGATTTTCATCGTGCGCGCGAGACTCCGCGACTCTTGACCAGGCAGCGCACCCTGAGAGAGTCGATCATCAGGACGTCGTTGACGGATTGGAACGTGCTGTCGGGGGAGACCACGGTGCAGATCGTGTCCGTCAACGCGTGCCCGGTGGGATAGGCCGTGACTCGGACAGCGCCGGAGGCCGGGAGCACCTGGTAGGCCCAGGCGGTGAATGACTTCAGAGCGCCGCCGACCCGCGTCCATGGAACAAAGGTGTAGACGTCGCCGGCGGCCAGGCTGAAGGTGTCCTGACAAGCCCAGGCACCCAGCGTGAGCCCGGCCTCATAGCGCGCCTTGTTGGGGTTCTTGACCGGGCTGGAGACCACCGCGTTGGTCATCCCCGACTTGCGGTAGGCCGTGGCCGAGGCGTCCGACACGACGCAGGCCAGGAAGGTCACCAGCGCGAGGAGGAGAGCGGTGCGCATGATGGTTCCCCTCCTCACCACTTGGTCGGCGCGGTCGCGCTCTGGTACTTCGGCAGCCAGTAGAGGATCTCGTAGTCCACGCTGTTCTTGTCGTTCGTCTGCTGGATGCAGATGCCGTTCTGGCTGATGTCCGTGGCGCTCGCGTAGCAGGAGTCCGAATCCACCATGCCCGTCGTGGACACGTACTTCCTTGCGCCGCCCTCCCAGATGGCGACCACCGGAGCGGTGAACGGTCCGGTGAACGGGACCTGGATGATGGGGCCCCGGCCTACGTAGAGCACGACGTTGTTGTCCGCGGCGGCAGCCGGAATGGTCACCGAATCGAGGTACGCCATGCAGCGGATGCCCTGCTTGGAGAGGACCGTGTTGTCGGTCACGGCGTAGGTTTCGACGACCTTCGCGCCGAAGATGTCCCGGCCGGCCAGACGGATGTCGCCGGCGTTGATGTTGCTCGCGGTGCCCGAGTAGTAGAGGACGGACATGGATCGCGCGAGGACGTTCGTCCCAGCGAGCAGAGAGTCCCGGCTGCCGGAGTAGACGGCCCGGGTCTTCTTGGCCGTCCCGGCCCGCATCGTGTCCACGGAGGCGCTCTTGAGGAAGAGGTTGTTCGGCAGGGCGTTCGATGCCGCGCGGGAGCGCTCCCCGAGGTTCAGGATCTGCCACTCGAGGAGGCCGCCGCCCGGGCCCAGCATGATCTTCGGGTCGGGATTGCGGTTGACCGTCAGCCCCTGGGCCGCCGTGCTGGCGAGCACAGGCGCCGCGAGCAGCCCGATGCAGACCATGACCAGGAATCCGATGATGACCGCCTGGGCGGTCGCGCCACGAAAGCGCATGCTACTTGCCCTCCTTCTTGGTTGCGGGTTTGTCCGGCACGGACGGAGCAGGGGCGGGCGGGACCTTCTCCACGCGCAGGAACCCACCGCTCTGCAACTCCGTGAGCGACTTCTCGGACAGTCCCACCTCCCGGGCCTCCACCAGCCTGCCAGCACGCAACACCTTGCGGTTCTTGCCGTGCACGACCGTGAAGTCCTTCAGCACTTCAACTCTCATGGGCTCTCAGCTCCTTCCGATCGGGCAGGAGGAGCGGGGCCGGAACCCCGCCCCCCCTGCGTCCGACCACTCGACCTAGACGGCCGACAGGGCGTTGGTGATGACGTACCCGGCATCGGCAGAGGCGATCTCCACGCCGATGTGCTTGACGCCGTCGATCACGTCCCGCCGGTTCTTGCTCTCCGTGTAGGTCCGGATGATCTGCTCGTTCTCCAGCTCGAGGCTGTAGCCCGCGTTCGGCACCATGAGAGCCGGCCGGTCGGTCACGTACCCGACCCACACCGAATCGCTCATCATGCCGCTCAGCACGGGCGTGAGGTTCTTCTTGGCGGTGTTGTACTGCGCCTTGCTGACCACGACCCGCTTGTAGCCGAAGATCTCGGCCATCATCGCCTCAGTGACGAGCGAGGGAGCGACGCCGTTCATGAACTTCAGGTAGTCCCGGAGCTGCGGGTGGACACGCAGCGTGCGAGCCACGCGGAAGGGGATGACGGCGGTCAGCTCGTCGATCGGCACGCCGATGAGGTCATAGATCGCCAGCCCGGCGGTCTCGAACACGGCCATGGGATCGCCACCGCTCTCGGTGTCCCACTCGCTGCCGGACGCCACCGCTGCCGTAGAGGTCCAGTTCCCCGTGGTCGTGAGTGCCGTCCCGATGAGGCGCTCCAGCTTGAGAGCGATCTTGTCGGCG
>Ga0209606_1002923_pt1 | contig 17951 bp, 19 predicted proteins | sample AD_UKC057_MetaG_FD_184412 | JGI IMG/M metagenome (GOLD analysis project Ga0209606, IMG submission 184412) | Active sludge microbial communities of municipal wastewater-treating anaerobic digesters from USA - AD_UKC057_MetaG (SPAdes) (version 2) | ecosystem: Engineered > Bioreactor > Anaerobic >...
CCGCTAAATACATTCCATGAATTTACTGCCCTCTACAACGAAAACCCGAACAAAATTCATGGCTATGTTTTTACCCATGGTTTTGCCGACATGAAGTGCCTGAATGGCATTTACTATGGGGCCGGAATGAATTACAAAGGCAGTTTGCTGGTCGAAATCAATTATTCACGTAAGTTCAATCATACCTTTGCCTATTACGATCCGGCCAATAACCCTGATTACCTGCGCGTGGATCTGGGTTTTGGGATTGGTACGGTAGAGCTGGCTTTCCTGAAACCTATGTATTTTGGTGCACTTACTGTTTCACCCGGTATTGGTATGGGATTTCTGTCGCGGAAGTTGTATTACTGGGACGATGACAGCCTGATGATTGCCCCCCGACGTAAAGATATGATAGTGGAAGTAAAGAAGGGCTCGTTTTCGCTCGACCCCATGTTGCAGGTCAGCTATAAGCCATTCTCAAAAATCCCCGTCGAAATAGTGGCCCGAACCTACTATCAGGCCATGTTTTCGCGTATGTCGGTTGGCTGGCTGGGCGAATTCGAGGGTTACTGGAGTCCGGCTGATACGGCATCGAAGAAACTTACAGGAGGTAACCTTGGAATTACTTTTGCAATCAAGGTGAATATCCCATCATTCAAAATTAAACCCAAACCCCGAAAACCCAAGGATGAACCGGTGATAATAGACAATATTGTATATGTTATCGATGGAAAAGTGGTAGATGCAGCCAGTGGAAACCCGGTAAATGCAGTGGTTACTTTGTATGAAGGCCAAACACCGGCGGCATCGGTGGTTTCGCAACAGGGTAAATTTACGATAAAACCGGAACCTGACATTACGTACACCGTCGAAATTAAAGCATTCGGATATCAGACAAAAACAGAGACCATTCGTTTGGACAAGAATTCACCGAACCCATATCCCTACACCGTTTCGCTTAACAAACTGGCCGTTGGGCAAACGGTGGTTCTCGAAAATATTTTGTTCGAAAAAGCTTCGGCAGTATTGTTGCCCGAATCGTATCCCGAACTTAATAAACTGCTCATCTTCATGAAAAACGAACCCGATGTGCGTATCGAAATAGCCGGCCACACCAGCAGCGACGGCAACGATGCGTATAACCTTCAGCTATCGCAGGATCGTGCCAATGCCGTGGCCGAATATATTATCGACCGTGGGGTGAAAGAATCGCGTATTGTGGCAAAGGGCTATGGTGAAACCAAACCCGTGGCTACCAACGATACCGAAGAAGGACGAAAGCTGAACCGCAGGGTGGAGTTTAAAATTATTGAATAGTTTATTGTTGATTTTTATGAGAAAGAGTTTTTATTTTTTAGCGGCACTGATTTTCCTTTGCTGCTTCTCCATCGTGTCGAAAACACAGACTGTGCAGATTACATACAATTTTATCGGCGATATAAGTTTGAATTATTGGTACAGCGATACCTGCATTGTACGCGAAATGGTTCGGATCAATACCTATCTGATGGTGGATAAAGTGGATTTTAAGAAGAAGGAAGTTATTAACCAGATTACCGAATTCAACGATTTTACGCGCAATACCACCAATTGGGTAACCACGTTTAAAAGTTTAAAAAAGCAGGAACCGTTCAAGTTTGTTAAGCTTACATTATCGGAGGACACCCGTACCATCATGGACATGGAATGTAAATACGCAACGGTGGAAGATAAAGGAACCATCTGGGAAATTTGGTATGCTCCGCTTCCTGATTTTAAAAACCTGGAGTATAATTTTTATTCACGCTATGAGGGTGTTCCGGGTGTTGTACTTGAAGAATACATGAACGGAAACCTCACCATGAAGGCTGTGAAAATTGAACGCGGCAAATGGTGCAATTGCGATTGGACCGACTATAAAGGGTTTTAGGGGCAGATTGAATTTGTAAAAAAGTAAAGAAAAATTCAATCAGAGTTACGAATGTTGTCGATAATATATTCTCGAATTCGAATAAAATCTCTTTTATTACGAACAATATGAACATAAAAGTGTGCCTGCCATCTGAATGGAACCTAATATAGACGGGCAAATTGCTTATCCTATTTTGACAACTAATGACAATCGCGGTAATTTTTTTTAAATTTGTTGCACGAAAACGAAAAAACAACAATATGAACAATTTCACCTACCAGAATACTACCCGCATACATTTCGGGAAGGGGCAGATTGCCCGGCTCGAACGCGAGTTGATGCCTTACCATAAAATCATGCTGTTGTATGGCGGCGGCAGCATTAAACAAAACGGAGTGTACCATCAGGTGATGCAGCAACTTAAGGCAAAGCAGGTAATTGAGTTTGGCGGAATCGAAGCCAATCCGCGATACGAAACCCTGATGAAAGCTGTCGGAATTGCACGCACGGAGCAAGTCGATTTTTTGCTGGCGGTAGGAGGGGGCTCGGTTATCGACGGGACAAAGTTTGTGGCAGCAGCCATTCCGTTCGACGCGGGCGACCCTTGGACGATATTGTCGGAGTATGCGAAGTTCACCAAAGCGCTGCCACTGGGCACTGTGCTTACCTTGCCGGCAACCGGGTCGGAGATGAATGGCAATGCAGTAATCACACGCGAAGAATACCGGATGAAGCTGGCATTTGGCAACAAAATGCTGCTGCCGGTGTTTTCGGTACTCGACCCCGAAACCATGTACAGCCTTCCGTCCCGTCAGTTGGCCAATGGCGTTGCCGATGCGTTTGTACACGTTATGGAGCAATATCTTACCTATCATGTGAATTCTCCCGTTCAGGACCGCTTTGCCGAAGCACTTTTGCTTACGCTGATTGAGCAGGGACCTGCATTATTGCGTAACCCGAAGGATTACGACACCTGCGCCAATGTAATGTGGGCGGCCACCATGGCTCTTAACGGATTGATTGTGGCGGGTGTACCCGACGACTGGGCAACTCACATGATTGGTCACGAACTAACGGCACTGCACGGTGTGGATCACGGTCAAAGCCTGTGCATTGTGCTGCCCGGTGTGATGAACCAACTGCGCGAACAGAAACGCGGTAAACTTTTGCAATTTGCACAGCGGGTATGGAATATTAAGAAGGATGATGAACAGAAGGGCATTGATGATGCCATTGCTGCTACCGAAGGCTTTTTCAATAGTCTTGGAATTGCTACGCGGCTGGACGAATATGGCATCAGCCCGGCTGATGTCGATTATTTGTGTAGTCGCCTCGAAGCCCGGGATATTCACTGGGGCGAATGTAAAAATGTGGATGCAGAATGTGTGAAAAAAATTCTTATCGAAAGATTGTAATTTATTAAAAATCACTAATTTTATCGCAAAACAAAACCTAACGATTATGAAAAGAACCCTCCTCCTTTCGATTGTGATGACCCTGACGCTGGTCGTAACAGCACAGCACGTAACCCGCACCATGACCTGGGACGGCACCGAGCGTCAATACCTCGAATATGTGCCTGCTTCCTACACCGGCGAAACACCGGTCCCGGTAATTTTCTGCCTGCATGGCCTTGGCGATGATATGAACAATTTTTCGGGTGTTGGCTTTGATTACCTTCCCGGAAACTGGATTATGATTACTCCTCAGGCCCTTGTTGCCAGCCTTTCGGGCTACACAATAGGCACTGCATGGAATTCAGGGGCAGGTGCAGAACTTCCGTTTTTTGGCTACACCGTGCTGAATGCCGATGTCGATGATGAAGGTTATCTGCTGGCCATTCTCGATTCGCTCGAAAACAACTTTAATATCAATACCGACAGTGTCTTTTTCATGGGCTTCTCGATGGGTGGTTTTATGTCGCATAAAATGGCAATCCGCCATGGCGATAGAATCACTGCCATTGCATCGGTGAACGGAACCATCGGCTCAGATGTGACCGATGAACCCATTACCAATGTTAATGTATTGCATTTTCATGGTACTGCCGATCAGACCATAGCCTACGAAGATGCAGCTTTTAATACAGGAGGCATGGGCACTTATACGGTGGGTTTGGGTGCCGAACAAACGGTGGAATTCTGGCGCGCCTACAACAATTGCGCTATCGATCCGGTGGTTACCTATTTCCCCAACACACGCGAAGATGGAAAAACCTTCGAACGCTATTTGTATCAGGATGGCGACAACAACAGCTACACAGCCTTTATTAAAATCATTGGTGGTGATCACGAGTGGTATTATGAGCCACAGAATGACATTGATTACACTACCGAGATTTATAAGTTCTTCACCAACACCATGGATTTCCCATCAGGCAATAATCTTACCGCTGCAAAACCCGAGATTTCGGTGTTTCCTAATCCCGCTACTGATGTGATTGCTGTAAATCTTGATAAAGCCACTTCGCTTAGTTTGTTCGATATCACCGGTAAATGCGTTCTCTCACAGAATTTCGAAGCCGGGCTTCAGTATCTGAATATTGCTGAGCTTCCTGCCGGAATTTATATGCTACAATGTGACGGTGAATCTGTTTCAACAAAAATATCGGTTGTTCGTTAGTCGAATGGCACAATAACTGAAAACCCTGCAAGGCCTTAGTCTCGCAGGGTTTTTTATTGCTGTTCATTTGATCGCCGGTTAATTCTCCAGAAATTGTTTTACAGACGCAATGGTTTCTTCCACGGCTTTTTCGAGCTGGTCGTTGATAATAATAATATCGAATTTGTCAGCAAACTGCATTTCGGAGCGGGCTTTGGCCACACGCATGGCAATGGCTTCATCGCTATCGGTAGAGCGCAGTCTCAGCCGGTGTTCGAGTTCTTCAACCGACGGAGGCATGATGAATACAGCCAGTGCATCGTTTCCAAAGTGTTCTTTCAGATGGGTGCCACCCACCACATCCACATCAAAAATCAAATTATTACCATTCGAAAACACCCGTTCAACCTCCGATTTCAACGTCCCGTAATAGGAGTTTTCGTACACTTCTTCCCATTCGAGAAACTCGCCTCTGGCAATCTTTTCGCGGAATTCCTCAGCCGAAATAAAATAATAGTGTTGTCCGTGAACCTCATGTTCTCTTTTGCGGCGGCTGCATGCCGACACCGAGAACTCCAGCCTGAAACCGGCCTGTTGCAGCAACTGTTGTACTATGGTTGTCTTTCCGGCTCCCGATGGTGCTGATATTATAATTACGCGGTTCGATGCCATGGCATTAGTTTTTTACAAAGATAAAATTCCCGGCGAATGATGTTGTTAATAATGTTTTTGATTTTTATGTTTTCAAAACTTGTCAGTTTCATTTTTTAACCATAAATTTAGCTTGCAATTAAAAGTGTCTGCCATGGCTCTTTTAGTGGCAAATGAATTATTAAATTGGTAATATAAATTAACTGAAATACTATGCAAAAAGTTGTTTTATTGGGAGACGAAGCCATTGCACAGGGAGCGATTGATGGAGGAGTTTCGGGTTTTTACGCTTATCCGGGAACGCCGTCAACCGAAATCATGGAATATGCGCAGTCGTCGAAAGAAGCCGCATCAAAAGGAATACACCGGATATGGTCGGCCAACGAGAAAACCGCGGTTGAAGCTGCCATTGGGATGTCGTATGCAGGTAAAAGAGCGATGACCCAGATGAAGCATGTGGGGCTGAATGTAGCTGCCGATGCTTTTGTAAATGCTTCAATTACCGGAGTTAACGGGGGCTTAATCGTGGTGGCTGCCGATGATCCATCGATGCACTCATCGCAAAACGAACAGGACTCCAGATTTTATGGCGATTTCACCATGATTCCGATGCTTGAACCCTGCGATCAGCAGGAAGCCTACGATATGGCATACAACGGATTCGAATTGTCGGAGAAATTCAATGTTCCCGTAATGATGCGCCTTACCACCCGCCTGGCTCATTCGCGCTCGGGTGTGGAACGCAAACCCCAGAAACCGGAACTGAAAGGCTCATTGCCACAGGATCCGCGTCAGTTTGTGCTCTTACCGGCCATTGCCCGTCGCAACTATAAGAAGTTACTGGGCAATCTTGACTCCATTCAGGAATCTGCCAACAATTCGCCATATAATAAGTATATTGACGGGGCTGACAAATCGCTGGGTATTGTTGCATGCGGTATTGCTTTTAACTATTTGATGGAAAATTATGCCGGACAATGCCCGTTCCCCGTTGTAAAGGTTTCGCAATATCCGGTTCCCCGTAATCATATCGAAAAATTGCGCAGCGAATGCAAGGCAATTCTTGTTCTGGAAGATGGATATCCTTTGGTGGAACGCATGTTAAAAGGTTTCTTCGGGGCCGGTATCCCCATCATGGGTCGCCTCGACGGCAGTCTTCCGCGCGATGGAGAACTTAATCCGAATAATGTAGCTGCTGCACTGGGACTTAGAATTGTAGAGGGTGCAGATGTTCCCGAAATTGTGAGAAACCGTCCGCCATCTCTGTGCCCCGGCTGTGGACACCGCGATATGTACAATGCCCTGAATGAAGCGCTGGTTGAATATGGTACCGGTCGTGTATTTTCGGATATTGGCTGTTATACCCTGGGTGCCCTGCCTCCGTTTAATGCCATTAATTCCTGTGTTGATATGGGGGCTTCCATAACTATGGCTGTCGGTGCTTCCGACGCAGGTCTGATTCCTGCAGTGGCTGTAATTGGGGATTCGACCTTTACCCATTCGGGAATGACCGGATTACTGGATGCCGTGATTAAAAACTCACCCATTGTTGTGGTTATTTCCGATAATTCTACAACCGGCATGACCGGTGGACAGGATTCTCATGGTGTTGGCCGCATTGTTGAAATTTGCCGTGGATTAGGAGTCGACGAAAAACATTTAAGGGTGGTGAATCCATTGCGTAAAAACCATGAAGAAAATCTGGCGATTTTCAAGGAAGAACTGGCTTATCAGGGTTTGTCGGTGATTATTCCCCAGCGTGAGTGCATTCAAACAGCTGCCCGTAGAAAACGTGCCGCCTCAAAAGAATAATATCATTAATACTCTAAGAAAATGAAAACAGACATTATATTAGCGGGAGTAGGAGGTCAGGGAATCCTCACCATTGCTGCCATTATTGGGGTGGCAGCCGTAAATAAAAATATGTATCTGAAACAATCCGAAGTGCATGGGATGAGTCAGCGTGGGGGCGATGTTCAGTCGCATCTTCGCATTTCTGATTCACCCGTTCATTCCGATTTGATTCCACGTGGTCATGCCGATATTATTTTGTCGGTTGAACCTATGGAAGCCCTCAGATATCTGCCATTTTTAAAACCGGACGGATATGTGATTACGAATCTTGTTCCATTCAACAATATTGTTGATTATCCCGAAGAAACCCGCTTAAACGAAAAAATAGATGCTTTGCCCCGAAAAGTAGCCATAAATGCTGATGAAATTGCCAAGGAAGCCGGCTCAGCCCGAGCCAGTAATATTGTTATGCTGGGAGCGGCCTCCCGGTTCTTAAACCTCAGCACCGAAGATCTTGAATTTGGCATTAAATCCTTATTCGGACGCAAGGGTGAAGAAATTGTCGTTATGAATATTAAAGCACTGCATGCCGGGATTGAGGCTGCCGAAAAGCAAATGTAAGTTTCGGATAACTACATAAAAAAAGCTTCCTCATTGGAAGCTTTTTTTATGTGGAGTACTGATTTCTACCAGTCCATTTCTTCGAGTTTGTCATAACCTTCGCAGCCATAGAGCTTGAAAGAAACTTCCATGAGTTCTTCCATCAGCTTGGCATTGGCTTCTTCCTTAGCCATTTCTTCGAATACTTTTTCAGCTTCCTTGTCGTCTTTGTATTTTTCTTCAAACTTCTTCGACATTTCGCCCATTTCTTTCATCACCTTGTTCAGTTCTTCAGCTTCTTTGTCGTCGATTTTGTTGTCTTCAACAACTTTTTTAGCAGTTTCGGTGTAGCTCTTCATCATGCCGAACATTTTTTTTGCATCGGCTTTCGGGCCACCGCAGGAAACCATTGCGAAAACGAACGCAACCAAACTCAAAATAACAGTAACTTTTTTCATAATCTATTTATTTTAATGAAACATAAATTCGTAGTAAAACTACTAAAAAAAACGTTGTCCACAAATTGAAAGACGATTTTGTTAATTTTTACAATTGATTGTTAATATTCAATAAAAAAGGCTTCCTGTTTGGGAAGCCTTTTTGTTCAGGACGATAAAATCCTACCAATCCATTTCTTCAAGTTTGTCATAACCTTCGCAGCCATACAGTTTGAAAGAAACTTCCATCATATCGGTCAGAATCTTTTCGTTGTCTTTTTCTTTAGCCATTTCTTCAAAGATTTTTTCAGCTTCTTTGTCATCTTTGTATTTTTCATCGAATTTTTTGCCTAATTCGCCCATCTCTTTGATTACTTTGTTCAGGTCGGCTGCTTCAGTGTCGTCGATTTTTTCGTCAGCAACTGCTTTGGTAGCAACTTCGGTGTACTGTTTCATCAGGCCGAACATTTTTTTAGCATCGGCTTTGGGGCCACCGCAAGAAACGATTGCAAATACAAAAGCTACAAGGCTTAAAATAACTGTAATTTTTTTCATAATAGTTTGTTTTAGTTAACGGTTAATTTCAATATCCAAATATCGTTTTATTTTTTTTGACAAACAATAGCTGTAAAAAAAAAAAGAAAAATATTTCTAATAAACGGGGTCTATTTCTAAATTGTATCTATAGACTCTCTATTTTGTCGCTTCCTTCGCAGAACATAAGGCTAATCATGGCCTTTGTCATATCGTCGAAAATCTTTTTATTTTCCTCTTTTTTCAAGGCTTTTTCGAGGTTCGGGTCATTTTCGTCAATTTTGTCGAGTTCCCCGATCAGCTTGTTGAGTTCGGCAGCTTCAGTATCGTCGATTACCGAATCTGCAACAGCCTTGTTGGTAGTTTCGGTGAATTTCTTCATCTTCTCGAACAGTGGAGCGGTATTATCGCTGCACGAAAAAAGCAATGCTGTCATCAACAACACCAGGGGTAAGGCAAGTCTAAGTTTCATATTCTTAAGTTTAATTATTGGGTTAAAAAAAAGCGCACCGAAATGCGCTTTTTATGAATTGTTATTTTGCTTTGGCTTCTTTAACCACGGCTTCGAAAGCTTTCGGGTGATTCATGGCCAGATCGGCGAGGGTTTTACGATTGATTTCAATGTTTTTTGCATGCATCAGTCCTATCAACTGTGAGTAGCTTAACCCGTGCATTCTGGCACCTGCATTGATGCGCTGAATCCACAATCCGCGGAATTCACGTTTCTTTGCTTTACGGTCGCGATAGGCATACTGCAACCCTTTTTCAAGGGTGTTTTTAGCAACGGTCCATACATTTTTTCTCCTTCCAAAGTATCCTCTGGTCAGTTTCATTAATTTTTTTCGGCGCTCTCTGGCAGCCACTTTGTTTACACTTCTTGGCATTTTTCATTCTTTTTTTTGATCGTACAGCGTTTCTATCGAAAGAAATCTTCAGGCTGCAGCAATCGGTTAAACACTCATTTTTAAATCGCGGAGATTAATTATTTCATGCAAAGCATCAGCTTAACATTCCTTTCGTCAGTCTTGTCAACGCTGGTAAAGTAACCGAGGTTTCTTTTGCGTTTTTTCGACTTTTTCGTGAGAATGTGGCTTTTGTAAGCATGCTTTCTCTTAATCTTTCCTGTTCCGGTGAGTTGGAATCTTTTTTTTGCACCGGAGTTCGTTTTCATTTTTGGCATCGCTTTGTTTATTTAAAATTAGGCTTATTTTTTCTTTTTTACTGGTTTCGGATTGATGAGCAGAAACATTTTCTTCCCTTCGAGCTTTGGAAGGCTTTCCACTTTTCCTACTTCCTCGAGGTCGTTGGCTAAACGGAGAAGAAGAATCTCACCCTGTTCTTTAAAAAGAATCGAGCGGCCTTTGAAAAATACATAGGCTTTCACTTTTGATCCTTCTTCGAGAAACTTCTGGGCATGTTTCAGTTTAAACAAATAATCATGTTCATCGGTATTCGGCCCGAAACGGATTTCTTTTACCACCACCTTTACGGTTTTGGCTTTCATTTCTTTCTGTTTCTTTTTCTGTTGATAAAGAAACTTTTGGTAATCGATCACCTTACACACGGGCGGTTCTGCCTTGGGCGATATTTCGACCAGGTCGAGATCCATGCTTTGCGCAATTTGTAAGGCTTCGCGCAAACTCATGATACTTGGTGTGTCAAGATTCTCACCGACAACCCTGACAAAGGGCGCAGTAATGTGATGATTCACTTTAAATTGATCCTCCTCGGCTTTTCGTTGTACCCTGCCGGTATTTCTGTTTTCAGCTATGGCTTTGTCCTCCAGTCTTTTAGTTAATACTATGTTTTTTTACAAATAATCTTTTATCTCGTTGCGAAGCATTTCGGCAAACTCTTCAATTTTCATGGCTCCCATATCTCCCTCGCCTTGCCGGCGTACCGATACTGAGCCGTTTTCTTCTTCCTTTTCACCAACAATCAGAAGGAAAGGAATACGCATCAGTTCGTTGTCGCGTATCTTCCTGCCTATCTTCTCGTTCCTTTCGTCAACGTGGCTGCGAATATCGCAATTTTTTAATAATTCTGAAACTTTTTTTGCATAATCGGTAAATTTCTCACTGATAGGAAGAATTACAGCCTGCTGTGGAGTCAGCCAAAGAGGGAATTTACCGGCAGTATTCTCGATGAGAACAGCCACAAAACGCTCCATACTGCCAAAAATAGCACGGTGTAACATTATCGGACGATGCTTTTGGTTGTCGGAACCTTTGTAATACAGGTCGAAGCGTTCGGGGAGGTTGTAATCTACCTGAATGGTACCCAACTGCCATTTCCGTCCGATGGCGTCTTTCACGATAAAATCGAGTTTCGGACCATAGAATGCTGCTTCACCTAAAGCAATTACAGGATCAAGTCCCATTTCGAGTGCGGCTTCCTGTATGGCTTGCTCGGCTTTGTTCCAATTTTCGTCTTCTCCAATATATTTGGTGTTGTCGTTGGGGTCGCGAAGTGATATTTGTGCGGTAAAATCGTTAAATCCCAGCGATTTAAAAAGGTATAATACCAAATCAATGATGCTTTTGAATTCGTCTTTTACCTGATCCTGACGGCAAAATACATGGGCGTCGTCTTGCGTAAAACTTCTTACACGGGTTAATCCATGAAGCTCGCCATGCTGCTCGTAGCGATACACCGTCCCGAATTCAGCAAGACGAATGGGTAAGTCTTTATAAGAATACTGTCCGGCTCCAAATATTTCCACATGGTGAGGGCAGTTCATGGGTTTGAGCATGAACGCTTCGCCTTCGTGGGGCGTTTGTATGGGTTGGAAAGAGTCTTTTCCGTATTTTTCGTAGTGTCCTGATGTTTTGTAAAGCTCAACATTGCCAATGTGCGGCGTCATTACCAACTGGTAACCTCGGCGAACCAACTCACGGGTAAGCCAGGTTTCGAGACGCTTTCTTAATTCGGCTCCCCGTGGCAACCACAAGGGTAAACCCATTCCCACCCGGGGCGAAAATGTGAATAACTCCAACTCTTTGCCGATACGACGGTGGTCGCGTTTGCGTGCTTCTTCGAGCATCACCAGATATTCGTCGAGGAGTTTTTGTTTTGGGAAAGTAATCCCATAAACACGCAGAAGTTGTTTGCGTTTTTCGTCACCACGCCAGTATGCTCCGGCTATACTGAGAATCTTAACGGCTTTAATTTTTTCGGTATTCGGCAAATGGGGTCCGCGACATAAATCCGTAAAATTTCCATGAGTATACAGGGTAATGGTGCCATCTTCGAGTTCGTTGATTAACTCCAGTTTATATTCGTCATTCTTTTGTGTGTATAATGCAATGGCATCCGCTTTCGAAATGTCGCTGCGGACATAGTCGTTTTTCTGACGTGCCAGTTCCAGCATTTTGTCTTCGATTTTTTTGAAGTCGTTGTCGTTAAGCTGCGCTCCGGCAGGTAAATCAACATCATAGTAGAAACCGTTCTCTACACTGGGTCCAATTCCCAGCTTAATTCCGGGGTAAAGATGTTCGAGAGCTTGTGCCATAAGGTGTGCCGACGAATGCCAAAAGGCATGCTGGCCTTCTTCGCTTTCCCAAAGGTGTATTTTTATTGCTGCATCTTCATGTATCGGACGATTCAGGTCGCGCACATCTCCGTTTACCGAAATAGCCAGCGCTTCCTGAGCCAGACGCCCGCTGATGCTGTTGGCAATTTCCATCCCGGTAATTCCTGATTCGAATTGGCGGACATTGCCGTCGGGTAAAGTAATATGTATCATTACGATAGAATTTTAAAAGTTTGCAAAAATAGCATTTAATTCAATATGCTACAACATTTATAACCGTTGAAATTGACGAAAGTTCAGTGGTTTTACCGTGCCAGGATAGAAATTCGCGTTGTTAACTTAGTTAATACGAAACAAACCATATTTTAAAATACATATAATGGCGTGAAAACCGTCTTTCCAAACAATTTTTTTTCCATCTTCGTAAGTGCGCCCGTAATACGAAATACCAACTTCGTATATCCTGATTCCTTTGATGCGCGATATTTTAGCAGTTACTTCAGGTTCAAACCCAAATCGATTCTCCCGAAGTTTTACCGATTTGATGATTTCGCTTCGAAACAATTTATAGCAGGTTTCCATGTCGGTGAGGTTCAGATTACTGAAAATATTCGACAGGAAGGTGAGAAACCGGTTGCCAACAGTGTGCCAGAAAAACAAAATGCGGTGCGGCTTACTTCCCATAAAACGACTGCCATAAACCACATCGGCATGTCCCGACAAAACAGGGGCCAATAACTCGTTGTATTCATTAGGATTGTACTCCAAATCGGCATCCTGAATTATGATGAAATCTCCTATGGCTTCGGCAATACCACGCCTTATTGCAGCCCCTTTTCCCATGTTCGCGGGTTGTTCGTAATAGTGAACTGTTATATCACGATGCGAGGCAATATAGTTTTCTACCAGATTCCCGGTATTGTCGGTTGAACAATCGTTAATAACCAATATTTCAGTGGAGATGCCTTCAGGCAGGTTTACCTGTGTAACCCGCTGCAAAATAGTCAGAATACTCGACGATTCGTTGTAGGCAGGAATTATTACCGAAAGTACAGGCATGTTGCGATTCTTTGCAATGCCAAAAGTAATAAAATTTTCGGATTGCTATCGCCGCTTAGTTAATCGAAGCATGACGTACCTTTTGCAGCCTGCTGACATCGTAACCCAGTTGCTTCGCTTTTTCAATCAGCATATTGTAGGTGTCACCGCTCATATTGGGTGTACGACTGAGTATCCACAGGTAATTCGGCGATTTACTGCCAACAAGCGAATACTGGTAGTCAATTGTGTCGAGCTCTAAAATGTAATAATCGGCATAGAAACACAAAAAGAACGATACCTGGAGATATCCCGGAATGTTTTTGTCAGGAATACGGGCTTTACCATGTGCGGTTTTATGTTTTCCTCCCGGATGCATTTTATCTCCCGCATTCAATACATCGATTTTACCGTCACTACGCATAGTGTAAGTGGCAGTAACTGCCTGAAGGTCTTTTTCGAAGGAATGGGGAAAGCGAGCAATTTCGTACCATGTGCCAAGGTAGCGTTGCAGATCAACGTTGGGAACTGTTTTCATAACGGGTGTTTTTTGTGTGGAAGTGTATTGGCAGTAAGCGAATGCAGTAGCGGTCACAATTACTATCAGCACTGAAATTGCAATGAATATTTTTTTCATGGTCGACATTTTATTTTATTAAGTACTGGGAATTATTGTATTACTGATTTCATCGGTCAAATATTTTTCGAATTCTGAAGCATTAAATGCCAAGCCTTGCGCGACGATAGAAGTGATAAAGTCTTCATGATTCCTTTGCTTGCGATAGTCCGGTTCAGTGGCAGGATGTGCCAGAAAGCTCGATATGAACGCCGGATTTTCCGAAATATTAAGTACCCCATGCCACCAAACTTTGTCTTTGCCGCGATACATGCTGCTACCAAGAATTTTACGATTATTGATTGTAATATCGCTGATGCCGCTGATATGTGCATCTACAAGGCCACAACGATGTAAACTGTTTAAGATAGCATTGCTGCATGCCTGAAACCATTGCTTTGTTTTTGTGATATCAGGACTTTTTCCATGAATCGACACTACCAGTGTGTTGGGTGTCAGCACCACGCTGTGTCCGCCACTGGGGCGTTTCGTTACGAAAAATGCTTTGTCGTCGGGTAAATTTGCTGCAAGAGCTGTCTCGGGTTTGTCGCGCTGACCCAGTACCACATACACTGCATCGGGGGTCCATGTAAAAACACCTTGCGAGTGCTTTTCGACAAACCCAATATCAGGCAGGTTATAATCAGTAAGCTGAACCATGAAGCAAATTAATATGTAAAGGTAACAATATGTGGGCTGAAAATGTTTTTCCCATTCATTTTAATTTCGGGATTTTCCGCCGAACCCCTGTCGGTACAGACTTTCTTTGATTTGCACTTCGCTTTCGTCAATCAGATTATTTCCAATAGGATTGAGTAATTCTGCATAGTTGTTCTGCAGTTTTTTTATTTCGGGACCAATCTTGTAGGCATTCATCTTATCGCTGCTGTAGGGTTTCAGCATGGCTGTAATATCCGATAAGGGCGTGTCGGAATTGAGCCAGACAGATTCCTGCCAGGGTTCCAGAATCACCGGTGAACGGTGATGTGGAATTTGCTGCATCAACGAATTTGCAACCGTTGTAATTATGGCAAATCCCTTTGTGATCTCACCTGTTTCCGGGTTTTTCCAGATATCCCAGATGCCTGCAAAGGCAAATGGCCTGACTTTATTACGCAGAAATACCAGATGGGCATCAGTAAGTCCTTTTTCGGTGCTGCCTTCGATAAATGCATCGGCAATTACCAGACATCGCTGCGAACGAATGGCTTTACGAAATGCAGGCTTGTTAATAATGTCTTTACTACCATGGTAATTGATGTCGTTTTCAGTATTTTTATCCCCTTCGGTACGCGCGTTTATAAGTAGCATGTTTTTGGTGGCCCAATGCGGTGTAAGTCCAAACCGAAAGTGCTGAAGTATTCTGCGGTTGTCGTTGGTTACTACCAGACTGTTCATTCCCGGGCCAATATTGTAGCATGCCTTATGGTCGATACCGGTCGCAGTTACCTGAAAACGCTTTTCGATAGTCTCGAGTTTTTGTACCAATATAAAGCGACCGCACATAAAATTCTGAATTAACTGAATTCGGGTCTGTTGCAGATTTCTCTCACAACCCCGATTACTTCATTCAGTCGCGTCAGGTTTTCGGCTTCTGCAATGAATCTGAGGTAGGGTTCGGTATTCGATGGCCTGATGTTTATCCAGAAATCCTGGTAATCGAGGCGGTATCCGTCGAAATCAGCAAAATACATAGGTTTCTCTATATCGAAGAAATGTCTTTTCACGGCTTCCATCGCCTCCGCCTTTTTTTCGATACGGAAATTGATTTCACCCGACGAAATATACTGCGACACTGTGGCAATGGCCTGCGAAACCGTAATTCCTTGCTCATGCATCTTTTTCAATACTCCGCTAAGAATCAGACAGGCCAGTAACCCGGAATCGCTATAATAAAAGTCGCGGAAATAATAATGCCCGGCTAGTTCACCTCCAAATATTCCGTCGAGTTCTTTCAGCTTGCGCGATGCAAAAGCACGGCCCACCTTCCATGTTTCGACCCGGAATCCCATTTTACTGAGGTAGTTGCCCACAGCCTTGCTGGTTCTGATGTCCTGAACCACGGTTCCTGTGAGGCCTTTGTCGGCATAATAATGCCCCAGCAGGGCTATCATCAGGTCAGGCGAAATGAATTTTCCATGTTCATCAACAAACATAACCCGGTCGGCATCGCCATCGAAAATTATTCCTAAATCGGCACCGTGATGCTGTACAGCGTGCTGTAGCATTTCGATATTCTCAGGTTCCAGCGGATTGGGCTCGTGACCCGGAAAACTTCCGTCGATGGTATCGTTCAGGTAAATGGGGGAATCGCCAAAAATTTGCCGTGCAAACAAACCGGCCATACCGTTCGACAAGTCGATGCACACTTTCATGCCATCGAGAGGGGTAATGTGTTTCTTGAGGAAATCGAGATACACATCGTCGAAATTTTGTTGAAAAATCTTACCTTTTTTTGCAACCGGAATATGCGAGCGGGTGCGCATCAGTTCTTCGATTCGGTTAAGTCCGTTGTCGTAACCCACGGGCATGGCACCGGTTTGCGAAACTTTCATCCCGTTGTGGTCTTTCGGGTTATGCGATGCCGTAATCTGTACCGAAGCATCGAATCCGAAATATCCGGTTCCGAAATATACCTTTGGTGTGGTGCATAATCCGGCATCGTACACATCAGCCCCCGCATCGCATATACCACGGGCGAGATTTTCGAATATTTCACCGGAACTGAGTCTGGCATCACGACCCACCAGCACCTTGCTTGCGCCCAGTACTTCCGGCAGGAAAAATCCGATTTTATACGCGTCATCCTTATCAAAATCGCGGTTGTACACCCCGCGGATATCGTATGCTTTAAATGCTTTCATGTTGGTTAATTTGATGAACTCTTTCCTGAATTTTATCTTTTATTCCTGCAATATGCTGTTTGTTGCTGATACTGCTGATGATAATATCGGTGTATCCGGCATTGATTATCTGCTTCAGGGTTATTTCGAAATTGATATCGAAAATCCAGCTGAGCTGAAGAATTCTGAAGTCGTCAAGGCTTTTCATGTCTGCTTTGTTTACCACACTAGCCTCGTGAAAACTTCGTAATACGTCGGGGCTGATATCACCGTCAGGTGTAAGTCCCAACTCGATTACCGGGTTTCTCGATTGGGTTTGCAGGTAGTATTCGGTGACGATTTTAAATATGTCGGCTTTGTCGGCATCACGGGTAATGTTGCAGAAATACTGTTCCCTATCACTCATGCCCGGGTTTACCCTTAGTAAACCGTGATTCACAATGGCAGCCCTGATAACCGCCTTTTCGTCAGGGTTTTCAATTCCCGGGACAGGAGTGGAGTCGAATACTTCGGCACCAATACTGCCGTGATAGGTGCTTTCGTTATCAATAAAACTGCCGTAGAGTTTGAACTGTCGGAACCGGCCTATATCATGCAGCAATCCGCACATATAGGCGAGTTCAATTTCGGCAGGCGATAAACCCAGACTTCGGGCAATTTCGGATGCGAGCGTTGCAACCCTCAGGCTATGCTTCGATTTAAGCTCAATATTGGCATCGGCATCAAAATCTCCGGTGAGATGACTTGCTGAGTAATTGCGAAACCATGCCGTGATTTCGGTGCAACGTGAAGAAACTTCCATTACGTGTAATTATTGCACAACCGCGTGTTGCCGTGCAGCGGCAAACAAGTTGAGTCTGCGTTCGAGCTCTTCGGCCATTTGGGGTTTTATTTGCGACACACAGGCACGTAAGGCGTGAATTTGTTCGCTTCCCGTGTTCTCGAGGGTAATCGCTGAAATCCCGAATGCCAGTAGCTCTTTAAGTAATTCGTGACCGGTAAGGCCTGGATATTGAACCGTGAAGTAGAAGCCATCGGCCAGATCTTCGTCGAGGTCTTTGTCGTAAACAATGGTAAATCCGGCCTTTAAAAACAACTTTTTCATGATGGCAGCACGCTCACCGTATTCGCGAACTTCTTCCACAAAATTGAAGTGGCCTTCGTTGGCGGCTTTAAACATGGCTGCCAGTGCATATTGTGCCGAATGTCCTGCGCCCGACGACAGCGAATAGATAATGCGCAACACAAAAGTATAGCCGTATTTTTCGGTGCCGAAACGTTTTTTTAGTTCAGGGTATGATCGGTTGTATACGGCATCCGAAATGCACACAACGGCAATGCGCTGGCCTGCATAACTGAATGCTTTTGATCCTGAAATGAGTAACACATAATTGTTTGTAAAGTTGGCTACGCTCAGTTGGTAGGGTGGCTG
>Ga0209606_1002924_pt1 | contig 17943 bp, 15 predicted proteins | sample AD_UKC057_MetaG_FD_184412 | JGI IMG/M metagenome (GOLD analysis project Ga0209606, IMG submission 184412) | Active sludge microbial communities of municipal wastewater-treating anaerobic digesters from USA - AD_UKC057_MetaG (SPAdes) (version 2) | ecosystem: Engineered > Bioreactor > Anaerobic >...
AGACGACCTTGGCGAGAGCCGGATGGGGGAAATCTCCATGTCCGGTTCGACGAGGGAGAGGCGAGCCATCGGAGACTGACAACTGCGGTCGGTTCAACTCCATCATGGACGCCTCTCTACTCTACCGGGCTCTGCTTCTGAATCGCTACGGCTAAGCCCCGGACACGACGCCCCGCCAAAGATGTTGCCCGACCGCTTCCCCGGAACCGGTTGTCGGCACCCCCGGACTTCAAGCCCAACCCATCGCCGTATCCCCCTCTATACCCCCGGTATACCTCCTCTATACCCCCTGTATTAGAATAGAGGGGGCTTACAGGGGGTATAGACGGGGTATAGAGGGGGTATAGAGGGGGATACGGCACGGATGGGGGCGGAGGTGCAATGGCACGTCCAGTCTGGCTGGTGAACCCGACCAGTAAAACGAAACGCACGTCGAATAGCGACTGGAGCTTGCCGGGGGTACCGTCGCGCCTGGGCGGCCAGGGCGCAGGATGGTAATCGGCGCCCTTGAAGTTGCCGATCGTGAGCGACATAAGAATGGTGTCCATCGAGCGGAAGCCGACTGTCGGGTTTTTGGCGGTGGCGGCCAGGCGGGAGAGGGCGGGGCCAATGTCGTTGCGGGTGAGTTTTAGAGAGATGGAGGCGATTGCAGATGTGTTCCGTGCGCAAGGCAATGCGAGCTGGCGGCATGCCAAACGTCCGATTTCACAAGCTCATCCCGGCGTTAAGATTCCTCACACCCTCAGAATCCCCGCGTCGGCTTAGGAGTTCTGAGGTTGGGATGGTCGGAGCGACAGGATTTGAACCTGCGACGTCTTGGTCCCAAACCAAGTGCTCTGCCAGGCTGAGCTACGCTCCGGCAATCAGGCAACAAGTATTCCACAATGGCGCCGGCGCGCAATCATAATCGGGATAAACCTGAGTTCATTTGGCAATCGGCTATCCGGCATGCGCCGCCGCTGCCCCATGCTCGATCTCCGGCGCCGCCGTGCCGGATGGCCGCCTCAGGGTTGTGTGCGCACGCGGCTCACCAACGTTTCCAACCGAGTCAGCAACTGCGCCTCGATGCTAGTGCGAAATGGGCCGTAGAAGCCGTAGTAGATGAGTGACGAATCCGCTTCGTAGCCGCCCTCCTTGATAATGCGCGCGGAGGGGATGTAGCAGGGAACCTCATAAGCATAACCGATCGGCCACGGATGATCCTCGGCCAGCATGCGCTTGATCCGCCGCGAGTAGTCCACCACCACCTCGCCCCCCATGAACACGAAGGTCAGGTCCTCACCGAGGCGCAGGACCGCCAGGGGCAAGGGCACGGACTCCGGCAGCGGCTGGCCCGCCGCCAGCCGTTTGAGGTACGCCTCCGCCCGCAGCTTCACGTAAACGTCCGCGCCCCGGGCGTCCTTGTCCAGTTGCTCGCGGCTCGGGGGAGCAGCCAGCGGGAGTTCGACTTCATCGTAGGCCAGCTTGAACGCGCCGCGCACCGGGCGCATTGGCTGGTCCAGCACACCGATGACCGCGCCAGCCAGTTCCAGACCGTGCCGTTTGGCGTCGAGCAGGCGACCTCGTGGCGCGGGGTCGCAGTCGGCGCCCATGCCGGTGAGGTACATCGCCGCGGCGCCCGGTTGGTGCGCCTCGAGGTGCTGGCGGGCGTAGGCCATGTACTCGCCGGAGACGACGTACCAATCCTCCCCACCCCGAACCGAAGTGCCGTGGCAGGCGTAGCCGAACAGGATCGCCCGAACGGCGCCATTGGTGCCTGTGATTCGCAGCACGGGCACATCCCAATCCGCCGGTCCGTCGGGGTTGTAGCCAAAGTCTACGTTGTCTCCGCGATAGACGCGGCGGTTCATGGCGAAGCCGGCGCGCCCCTGGCCGTATTCCAATACGGCGGGCTGGCAGTCCTCCAGGGCGGCCTCGACGGCCTCACCCAGTTTGGCCCGCAACAATCGGCTGTAGCTCTCGATGCGCTGGCGTTCCTCCGTTTGGGGCTGAATCATATCTGTGAGCGTCTGGTCCAGCACCGGGGCCGAATGGGTGTGGCTGGAGACGACGGCTATCGCGCCGCGGTCCAGTTGCAGTTTGTCGGTCAACTGCTGCACGATCGGCTGCATGAAGGCGCGGCTCACCTCGAGGTTGTCGAGCCCCACCAGCACGAACCGCTCGCCCGAAGGATTCTTTAAGGCCAGCGCCTGGACCACCAGCGGGTGGTCTACTCTATGCGCGGACTGGTTTCGGCTGGCGTATCCCGCCAGGCGGATGGGCAGCTCCGGGGTGATTTCCCGCACGGCAATGCCGACGGTCGGGGTTGTGTTCCCCGCCGCCATCGCGGTGACGGGCAAGGCCACGGCCAGCGCCAGCCCTCCGCGCCAGCCGCGTCGGAACAGACGCGTGATCTTCATCGTTCGAGCCTTTCGCTTAAGCCTTGGCCAGCGCGGCGCTGTGGGCCTGAATCTTCCGAATGGCTTCGAGGATGTCGTCCATGCTGCTGCGGTTGGCCAGCAGCATGTTTTGCCCGAAGGCCACCGTTGTTTCGCAGACCTGCTTGTTGCCCTTCAGCTCCTGGAAGGAGTCGCGGTAAGCTTTCAGCCGCGCGGCGCTCCACAGCCGTTTGAAGCCGCGCGAGGCAATCGCCTCGTCCAGCAGGCCGTCGTAGTACTGTTCGTGGTACACGCCGCCGCACGGGACGCCCTCGGCGCTCATTGCCTGGGCGAACTTGGCATGGGGCAGGCCGTTGAACCGGGACGCGTCGTAGCGGAACGCGTAAAGGTGCCACACCGGCCGGCTGTTCTCGGGCAGTCGCACGGGGGTAATGCCGGGAATCTTGCCGAGGTTAGCGCTGAGATAGTCGGCGTTCGCGCGGCGGACCTCGGTTTCCTGCTGCAATTTGTCAAATTGCTGCATGAGCAGGACCGCCTGCGCCTGGGTCATCCGGTAATTGGCGCCGCGGGTGAAGCAGCCCGACCCCTTGTTCGTGCCCACCGCGCGCCCGCAGTTGTGGAACGAGTCGCACTTGTCAATCAACTCCTCACTCATGCTGGTGATCGCCCCGCCTTCGCCGGAAGGGATGTGCTTGGATTCCTGGAAGCTGAAAGCCCCCAGGTCGCCCAGCGTGCCGCACTTCCGGCCCTTGTATTCGGCCAGCCAGGCCTGGCAGGCATCTTCGATCACGGCCAGCTTGTGCCGGCGGGCGATGGCGTTGATGGCATCCATTTCGCACGGCATGCCGAAGATATGCACCGGCATGATCGCCCGCGTCCGCTCGGTAATGCGGCTTTCAATCTGGGCCGGGTTAATGGTTAAGGTCGCCGGGTCCGTGTCCGCGAAGACCGGCAGCGCTTTCATGCTCAGGATGGCGTTGTAGCTGGCGCTGAACGTGTAGGGCGAAACGATGACCTCGTCGCCGGCGTCCACGTCCAGGACGTGCAGCCCGACAATGAGCGCCGTGGTGCCGCTGGCGGTCGCCAGGCAGCGCTTGGCGCCCAGCAGCTTCGCGTAACCCTCCTCGAACTCGCCCACATGCTTGCCCGAGCCGCGAAACCATTGCCTGCTGCGCCAGACCTTGAGCAGTTCCGGTTCCCAGGCCTCGCGCCACTGCGGCCAGGGTGTCCACCCGCCCTGGTGGACGGGAGTGCCACCCAGCAACGCCGGCTTGGCTGCCTCGGCGGCAAACGCTCTGGGCGCCTGGCCCGCCCCGAGCCAGCTTAGGGCCACAGAGCCCGCTGCCGTGGTGCGGATGAAACTGCGTCGTGTCAGTGTTTGATTGTCTTTCATGGTCTTGCTTTCTCTTGTTGTCTTGTTGGCCGGTGTCACAATAAGCTGTTATGAGTGCTGCTTGGCTGACAGTTTGGCTCGGGTCGGGGATAACGACAACCCCAAACTGAAGCCCAAATCAACGCGAGGGAGTTCCTCAAAGCCGTGCTGATAAACCGACGAGTGAGCGCGGATGAACAAAAGGATTGCGTCCAGGATGGTAATTATGGCTTCATCCTTCCTGTCGGCACCGGCAGCAAGGTAAATTTGCTCCCGGAGGCAGACAGAATATGGCATATTGGCGCGAGTGAACAGCGTGAATCGCAGAAGAATGCGAGTTCTTTATACCGGCCATGTGCAGGGCGTCGGATTCCGCTACACTGTGAAATCGGTGGTGGCGGGTTTCGATGCTACCGGGTTCGTTCGGAATCTGTCCGACGGCGCGGTGGAACTGGTCGCCGAAGGGTCCAAAGACGAATTGGAGGCCTTTCGGAAGGCAATTCGCGAGTCGGGCCTGGATCATTTTATTCGGCAAGAAGACGTTACGTGGCAGAACGCCAGTAATGAGTTTTGCGGGTTCGAAGTAGTAAGGTAGAAGTTAAATGAAGTTTGCAATAATAGCCGACATACACGCCAATCTCGAGGCGCTGCAGGTTGTTCTGGAAGACATCAAGGAGCAGAAGTGCACCCACTACGCCTGCCTGGGTGATGTTGTAGGCTACAACGCCAATCCGAAAGAATGCCTCAACATCATCCGCAAGATGAATATCCCGGTCGTGAAAGGCAATCACGACGAATACTGCTCCACTGACGGACCGCTGGACGGCTTTAACCCGGCTGCCGCAGCGGCGGTGAACTGGACGCGCAAGCAGTTGACGGCTGAGGACCGCCAGTGGCTGCGGGACCTCAAATACGTCCGGATGGTTACCAACTTCACCATCGTGCACGCCACGTTGGATGGGCCGCAGCGATGGGGCTATGTGTTTGAGAAGCTGGCGGCAGCGGCCAGTTTCACCTACCAGAACACATCCGTTTGCTTCTTTGGTCACACGCATGTGCCGGTGGCTTTCATTCGCGACAACCTGGTGCGAGGCGGAACCTACTCCAAGTTCAAGGTCGAGCCCGGCAAGAAGTATTTTGTGAATGTCAGTGCCATTGGCCAGCCACGCGACAACAATCCCAAGTGTGGCTACGTGGTCTATGACACAGATGAGGGAACCATCGAGCTGCGACGGCTGGAATACGATGTTGCCACCGCCCAAAGGAAGATCCTGGATGCTGGACTGCCGCCGCGCCTGGCCGAGCGGCTCGCCTTGGGCAGGTGACGCACCGGGCCGGATGTTTCCGTTCGGCCGGACTTTGCCAGCCCCCTGCCGGTGAGGCGGGGGAGAGCCGTGTCCCAGTGGGCGCGGCTTTGCGTTGCCGTCTGCGTTGCGCCTGGTGAAAATACTGATTCTCAAACCCAGCTCGCTCGGTGACGTGGTGCAGGCGCTGCCGGTGCTGCGGTTGATCAAGCGTCATCTGCCTGGCAGTGAAATCTATTGGTGGATTGACTCCAACCTCGCGCCATTGTTGGCAGGCGATCCAGACTTGGCGGGTGTGGTGCTCTTTGAGCGCCAGCGCTGGGCCAGGCCCTGGCACTGGGGCGAGATGTGGCGGAGCGTGCGCTGGTTGCGGCAACAGGCCTTTGACTGGGTGGTGGATTTGCAGTGCCTCATGCGCAGCGGCGCATTCGCCTGGCTTGCCAATGGCAAGCTGACCGTGGGCCTGGATGAACCCCGCGAAGGAGGGCGCGGCTTCTATGACCTCATCGTGCCGCGACCGTCAGCCGCCACGCATGCCGTGGATTGGTATCTGGGAGTTCTGCCGCTCCTGGGGGTGCCCGTGGATGCGGGATTTCAATGGCTGCCGGAGTGTCCTGGCGTGGCCGAGTCGGTGCGGCGGAAGGGGCCAGTGGAGAAATCGCGCTGGATCATCATTCAACCCGGCGCGCGCTGGCCGAACAAGCGCTGGCCTGTCGAGTTCTTTTCCGAGCTGGTGCGGCGGCTGGCGGTGGCGAACCCGGGCTTTCGCTTCGCCGTCCTCGGCAGCGAGGCGGATCGTGCGCTGGGCGAAGTCATCGCCCGGGAGGATGGTCGGCGGTGTTTGGATCTGACAGGGCGGCTGTCCCTGCAGGAGATGGTTGAGTGGATTCGCCTCGGCGAGTTGATGGTGACCAATGACACCGGCCCTATGCACGTCGCCGCCGCGCTCAACAAGCCGGTAGTTGCGCTGTTTGGCCCCACAGAGCCGTGCCGCACTGGGCCTTATCGCCAGCTCGATCACGTCCTGCAACTCGATCTCCCCTGCGTGCCCTGCCTGAAACCTCGCTGCGCGTACTTCAAACCTTTAGAGTGTCTCCGCGCCCTCCCGCCCGCAGCCGTCTTCGAGGCTGTTCAGAAGCGCCTGGGGAATCTCTGAAGTCGGCGGGGCGCATCCGGCGTGGAGAGCGGCAAGGGGCTGCGGGGGCTTTTTGCGGCTTGCCAGCACACCAGCCCGCCTTAGAGTGGTGTAATGAGAGCATTGGGCTTATCGCTTTGTCTGCTGGCCGCCGCCTTGTCGCCGGTATCGGCTCAGGTCACAGTGGAAGTTACGCAAGACCAGGACCAGTTCCTGCCGGGCGAGGCACTGCCCACGGCGGTTCGTATCACTAATCGCTCGGCCCAGAGCCTGCGCCTGGGCGTAGAGAAGGATTGGCTGGTCTTCTCGGTGCAAGGTCGCGGCGTCGAGGTGGTGCCCAAGATCGGCGAGGTTCCGGTCGCCGGTGAGTTTGTCCTGGAGTCCTCCAGAGTGGCCACGAAGCGTGTGGATTTGGCGCCTTACTTCTCCATCAACCGTTCCGGGCGCTATTCCATAACCGCTACTGTGCGGATCAAGGAGTGGGATCGCGAGATCACCAGCCCGCCGAGAGAATTCAATATCATCGAAGGAGCCAAGTTGTGGGAACAGGAAGTCGGGGTGCCGGTGCGCCAGGGGGTCACCAACGCCGTGCCGGAGGTGCGCAAGTTCATCCTGCAGCAGGCAAACTACCTCAAGACACAGCTTCGACTTTATGTGCGCTTGACCGATGCCACGGGGGCGAGGACCTTTCGCGTCGTTCCCATCGGCCCGACGGTCTCCTTCGGGCGGCCGGAAGCGCAAGTGGACAGATTCAGCAATTTGCACCTCCTCCATCAAGAAGGCGCGCGCTCGTTCAGCTACGTCGTAATCAGTCCGCAGGCAGAGATCATCGCGCGCCGAACCTACGACTACGGGGACAAGCGTCCCCGGCTCCAGCCGGATATGAGCGGACAGATAGCGGTCGTGGGCGGGGTTCGCCGTCCCACCCCCAGAGATGTGCCCCCGTCCCCGCCGGCGACTCCGGTTGAGGAAGCGCCCAGACCTCTGCGCTCACCCGGTGAGATGGCGCCTCCCGGTTCCTGATGGGGGGGCTCAGACCGAGTCCGCTGGCGCCGTCCGCGGGAATATTTGGTGTGGGCGTATAGTTTTCTGGTCAGGCCGAGCCTGCCAGCACCCGGCTGTGCGTCCGCAAACTGAGTATCTTGGCCACGATCGCCTCGATGTCCGGCAGGACGAAATCACGGTGCACATTGCCCAGCCATGGCGACCTCAGCAGAAGCGACGTGCATCCGGCCGCCCGAGCCGTTTCGGCGTCCTGCCACTTGTCGCTGATGACAAAAGACCGGTCCAGGTCCAGATGCCACTTGAAAGCCGCTTCCAACAACAGTCCGGGCTTCGGCTTGCGGCACGGACAATGATCAATCGCGTCATGCGGACACACCAGGATGTCATCCAGCGGGAGGACGCGACGCAGCAGATCATGCATCCGCTCCAGTTCGCGCCGTGATTGATAGCCCCGCGACAAGCCCGGTTGGTTGGTGGTAGCGATAAGCAGCAGGCCGCTGGCCTTCAGTTTGTCCAGCAGAGGGACGATCGCCTTGTTGACATGGAAGTCTTCCAACGTCAGAGGGGCGACCTGGTGTCGTCTTTCGACTCGCACCTGATTCAGTATCCCGTCCCGCTCGATGAACACACCCTGCTTCATGCTTCTGCGAGAGCAAGAATCTCGCCCAATCAGCGCACTTTGGCCAAGATGATGGAATCCCGTGCAAAGAATGGCGAATCAGGGCCCCGGATGTCTCAAAACTGAGAATATCCGTGCCCAGCATCTTATCCGGCGCGCAGCAAGACCGCAGTCATTCTCAAAAGTGATTTCTGATGGCAGGCCCGGGCCAGTTCCATGAAGGGTTAGCTCTCTGGCGCCCGGAATCCGGGCTGCGCCCCTTGGCGGCGCGGCACCCCCCGATTTCTCACTGCAGGTCTTTGACCGACGTAACCTTCTTCTGCATGTTCCGGAGCACCGGAAACGCTCTGGCAAAGACATGCTGTTCCGTTTCACCGGTGGCAGGTTTCATGATCACACGCACTGCGGCGACCGGTTCGCCGTTCCGGTCACGCAACGGCAGAACCGCGGAGACAGACTCCCGTTCTTTCCCATAGTAAGGCATGCCGTTACTAATGACGGCCAACTCCACCTTTCCGCCGGCACGTCCCACTTCACCCGGATTCTTGCTGCCTGCTAGGCGTGTGGTCCCCGGCGCATCACCCCGCGTATAGACTTGCAGGCCGAGCAGCCGCGGAAACTTCTTTACTGTCGCGCGCACCAGGGCCTGTGCTGGCGCCTCGTGTGGGGTGTAAACCAGCCGCGGGTCGGCAAAGTAACTCACCGCGTCGGATTTGGTCCAGAATCCAATCTTCCCGTTCGTAAAGGGGTTCACTCGGTCCGTCGCGGTGATTAGCTCCTTGCCGTTGAGGCGGCAACGGATGGAGTTGCCTTTGCACTCAACGGTCAACTCATGCCAAACACCGCTGGGCACCGCTTGCTCCGGTCCGACCAGCGGGCCGCGCACGCCGTTGAGCACCTTGTAGAAGCGCAGGTTATTGCCCAGGGAACTGGCCCGCACGACATAGTAATTGGTCTCGTCCTGAATCCGGAAGGCGATTCCCGCCATCTGTTCCACGACGCCCTTGACGGTTTTGAAGCGTGTGGTCAACTCGAAGTCTCCGACGGTTTCCTCCTCGTAAATCAACAACGGGAAGTGTTCATCGGTCGGGTCCTGCGCCAGTTGGGCCAGCACCGCCTTCCTGGCGACCGGCCGCGCCCCGGGCGTCAGCGTTGGCAACAGGGGCGGCACCTCGTCCCGAATGACCTGCCAATCCCCCGGCTTGCCCTGCCCGGTCACCGCGCTGCGGAAGCCGGGGGGCATCTGGCCTTCGCGCACCTGGCTGAAGTCAAACTTCCGTTCCGCTGCCGCAACCGGCAGCACCAGCAGGGCCAGTGCCCAGTGGAAAAAAGGTCGCATGTGGTCGCAGCGTAACAAAAAGGCGCATAGCGACAAGCTCAAGGTGGCCCGCGCAGAACCAGCGTATGGCCAAGTCTCAACCAAGAGCGCAAGGCGGCCGCCTTCATCCATTCCTCCCTCCGTGGGCTGCGGTGCCTTCGAGGCCGGTGCCGTCCCTGCTTGCTCCGTTGCTGCCGACCGGGCGAGCACTTCTGAATGCCGTGGTTTTCACTTGGCGCGGCAGTGGCTTCGCCCCTAGGCTGGTGACCGAATAAGAGTATGCAAACTATCCCCCTTGGAGTCAGTTTGCTGATGAGCAGCCGGCTGGCTTATGGTTGTTGGCGCCTGGCGGGGACCTGGGAGCCGGCCGAGGTCACTCCCGCCAGCCGGGCGGCGGGACGGCGCGCGGTGATCGCCGCGTATGAGGCGGGCTACACCCTGTTCGATAACGCGGACATCTACTGCCGCGGCGAAGCGGAGCGCATTTTGGGCGAGGTGCTCAGGGAAGTGTCCGGCATGCGCGACCGGGTGGTGGTGGTCAGCAAAGGCGGTATCCGGCCCGCCGGCGACCCGCAGGCCGACGCGCCGGGACGTTACGACTTCTCGGCCTCGCACCTTGTCCACGCCTGCGAGCAGTCGCTGCGGCGGCTGGGGCTGGAGATGATTGACGTCTATCTGCTGCACCGGCCGGATTACCTGGCCGATCCTGAGGAAGTGGCGCAGGCCTTTTCGCAGCTCAAGGCGGCAGGCAAGGTGCGCTGCTTCGGCGTGAGCAACTTTCGTCCGACCCTGGTCACCGCTCTGCAGGCGGTCTGTCCGATGCCGCTGGTGGTGCACCAGATGGAAATCAGCCTGGCCCGGCTCGACGCGTTTACCGACGGCACGTTGGATCAGTGCCTGATTGAACGGATCACCCCGATGGCCTGGAGCCCGCTGGCGGCGGGCTTGATCGGCGACGGCGCCAGCCGCTTGCTTCCTTCGCAGGAAGCCTACCGGCCGCAGCGGTTTCTGCCCGAGTTGGAAACCATCGCCAGGGCGCGCGGTGTCAGCCGCACTGCAATAGCGTTGGCGTGGCTGCTTAAGCACCCGGCCCGAATCCAGCCAATCATCGGCACCACCAACCCCGAGCGCATCCGCGCAGCCGCCCGGGCCGCCGACCTGGAGCTGACGCGCGAGGAATGGTATCGCCTGCTCATCGCGGCGCGAGGCGAACCGCTGCCCTAGGAGAAGGTGATTATGACCGATATCGAGCGAGTGCGGTTGTTCATCGCGGTGGCAATACCCGAGGCGGTCAAAGCCGAACTGGAAGCAGCGCAAGCCGAATTGCGCCGCGCGCTGCCCGACGCCAAGGTGCGATGGGCCCGGCGGGAACAGTTCCACCTGACACTGAAGTTCCTTGGGGACGTTGAGGCCGCGCGCGTTGAGGCGCTGGGCGAAGCGATTCACAGCGCGTGCCGGGGATTCGCCCCCCTGCGGTTGCGCCTCGAGGGGGTGGGAGCCTTTCCAAATCTGCGCCGCGCGCGCGTCCTCTGGACCGGCGTGCGGAGCGAAGCGGAACAGTTGGGGCGGCTCCAGGCAGCGGTGGACTTCGCCAGCCGGGACTTCACGAGCGAAGAGAAGGAGCAGGAGTTCACCGGCCATGTCACGCTGGCCCGCATCCAAGGCATGAAAAGGACCGAGGCGGAAGCCCTGGCGGAGCTGGTGGCCGGCATGAAGGACCGGGTGTTCGGCCAGTGGACCATGTGCCGGATCGAGCTGATGCAGAGCCAGCTCTTGCCGCAGGGGGCGCGACACACCCTCCTGGCAGCAACCGCGCTGGGCGAGCCGCCCCGGGAATTGGCTTGACCCGCTTTTCCGAGCACGGCAGACTGCGCGCCACTGCAAACGATCTAAACCATTACGACAACACTGCATCTCTCATGAGCGAAACATCCAACCGGCGATCCGAAGAGTTCCTTAAGATCAGCGACCAATTCCAGCTTGGCGTCCTCACGACCGAATCCTCTCACCCCGTCACGGCGAACCTGAGCGAAACGGCCAAGGGCGACGTCAGCGCGGGGCTGGGCCTGCTGTTCGAGGCGGACGGAGACAATGTGCGGAAATACCGTGAATTTGCCGAGTCGGGCCGGGCGCGTCAGATTGCGGATACCGTGCTGCGCGTGGTGAAGGGGGGCGGCAAGGTATTCTTCACCGGGTGCGGCTCCACCGGCCGGCTGAGCATACAACTGGTCTCCATTTGGCGCGACTTCTGGCAGAAGCAGAGCGCGCGCGGCCTGAAGTGTTCGCCCTCGGCGGAAGAGTTCGAGAACCGCGCCTTCAGCGTGATGGCCGGCGGGGACTTTGCCCTCATCAAATCGGTGGAAGGCTTCGAGGACTTCACGGAGTTCGGCAAGAAGCAGATCGGCGACCTGGGCGTGTCGGCCAAGGACGCGGTGTTCGCCATCACGGAGGGCGGCGAGACGTCGTTTGTGATCGGTACGGCATGGAAAGGGCTTGAGGTCGGGGCGAAAGTCTATTTCGTCTATAACAACCCGGATGACATCTTGTGCAAACACGTCAAGCGCAGCCGTGAAGTCATCCAGGAGCCCCGCATCGAGAAGATCAATCTGACGACCGGGCCCATGTCCATCACCGGCTCGACGCGCATGCAGGCTACGACCATCCAGCTCTGCGTGATGCTGACGGTGCTGGAGATGGTGTTGCGCGACCTGATGCGGGAGTTGGAGCCCAAGGGGCCGTGCGCCCTCGATTCATCCTCCGTGGCGGCCGAGTTCCTCAAGAAGCTCACGGAAATGCACGGCAACCTGATGGCGCCGGATTTCCGATCCCAGCTTGCCAACGTGGTGGCCCTGGAGGAGGGCGTTTATCGCTCGAAACACAAGAACAATTACTATGCCGACCGGTTCGGCATTGACGTGCTCACCGACACCACGGAGCGCTCGCCCACCTATTGCTCGCCGCCATTCCGCAAGTTCGACGACACAACGGCGACCGAGTCCTGGTCATTCCTGTTTATGCCCTATGCGGATACCCCGAAGGCCTGGGAGCGGATCATCAAGCGCCAGCCCAAGTGCGTCGAATGGACCGAGGCGGAAGTGCGGGCCCTGGTCAGCGAGGAGAAGGTGGCGCGCACCTACGAGATCGTGCGCAAGATCAGCGCGGCCGAGTTGATGCGATTCAAGGTGGGGCTCGACGGGCTCAAGTACCGGCCGTTGGGCACGGGCGACAGCGCGGTGAGCATCGTGTCGGAGACCGAGAAAGCTTCATTGCTGGCGGCGGACGGCTTCTATCGCCGGCAGCTTGAAGCCGCGCGGACCGCCGGCGCCCGGATCGGACTCATTTTCGTTGGCCGCAAGGAGTCTTTCAAGGAGATCAGCGACTTCGTTGCCCAGTGGAACCCCGAGTGCGTCCTCGTGCTGGCCGCGGTCCCGGGCACCGACTTCCTGCTGGACGGTACGACGCGCGCGGGCCTCAAGATGCTCCTCAACGCGCTTTCAACCTGCACGATGGTGCGGCTGGGACGGGTCATGGGCAATTACATGATTTGGGTGGTGCCGAGCAACCTTAAGCTCATTGACCGCTCGACGCGCTACATTCAGCGGCTCACGGGCCTGGACTACAAGGCCGCCAACCAACTGCTCTTCGAGGTCATCGAATATATCGAGCCCCGCATGAAGGCCGACCAGGCCTATCCGCCGGTGGTGGGGGTTTCGGTGATGCGGGTTCGTCACCAGCTCGACAATGCGACAGCCGAGAAGCGACTCATGGCCGAGATGTAAGTTGTCTCTTTACAGTTCAGTCCCATTCTGCTACGCTGGAGCTACCTATGACACTGGACGACTTTCTACTTGAGGCTGAGGAGAAGATGAGCAAGACCGAGCAGGTGGTCGTGAACGAGTTTGCCGGCGTCCGCACCGGCAAAGCCTCGTCCGCTCTGGTCGAGAACGTCATGGTCGAGGTTTATGGTTCGCAGATGCGCATTCGCGAGCTGGCGGGCATCACTACGCCCGAGCCGCGCACGCTCAGCATCCAGCCGTGGGATGCTAACTCACTCCACCCGATCGAGAAGGCGATTCTCAAGAGCAATCTCGGCCTGACTCCGTCCATTCAGGGCAAGGTGATCCGGCTGTTCTTCCCCGAACTGAGCGAGGAGCGGCGCAAGGAGTTCGTAAAGATCATTCACAAGATGGCCGAGGACGGCCGCGTCGCCATCCGCCACGTCCGGCGCGACGCCATGGATCTCGTCAAGAAGCACAGCCATGACAGCGGCATCACCGAAGACGATGTGAAGCACGCCGAGAAGGAGCTGCAGAGGTTGACAGACGAGTACGTCGCGAAGATTGACGCCCACGTCGCGCACAAGGAAAAGGAAATCATGACGGTGTGACGCGGCCGCAGGTGCCTCAGGGATGTGTCGGACCCGGGACTTGACCTCACTGAGGTTTCTGTTGTCACTCTCCCGCACTGCAGGGACACTGTGCGGCCTCTGCGCGGCTTAGCCGGCACGTTCCCTGGTGAAGGGCGATGGCCCTGATAGCTGCCTCCGTGCCGCGCGCCGACCCCGGCCAGGGCTACTTCCCAATGCAGAACTGGCTGAAGATCAGGTCAAGCAGGTCTTCGGTGGTGGTCTGACCGACGATTTCGCCGACGGCATTGACGGCGATGCGAAGGTCCAGAGCGGCGAGCTCCAGCGGGGCGTCGGCGCGCAGGGCGTCGAGCGTCCGCAAGGTGGCGGCACGGGCGCGGTTAAGCGCGTCCTCATGGCGCGCGTTGATCATTGCCGGCAACATCTCCGTGTTGATCGCGCCGGACCACACCAGCGCCTTGATGGCGTCCTTGAGCGGCTCGATGCCCTGCCCTGTCAGGCAGCAGACCTTCGCCACCGGCACGTTGAGGTCGGCCGGCCACTGCAGCCGGGCTGGCAGGTCCGCCTTGTTGCAAACCAGGATGCGCCGCTTGCCCGCGAACTCAGCCAGGTAGCTTTCGTCGGCGGCCGTCAACGGCTCGGACCCGTCGAACACGTGGAGGATAAACTCCGCCTGGCGCAGGCTCTGGTGGCTGCGGCGGACGCCCTCGGCCTCGATCTCGTCGCGCGCCTCGCGCAGGCCCGCGGTGTCAATGAAGATCACCGGCAGGCCGCGGATGCTGGCGGTCTCCTCGATGGTGTCGCGGGTGGTGCCGGGAATGGCGGAAACGATGGCGCGGTCGCGGCCTAGCAACTGGTTAAGCAGGCTGGACTTGCCGGCGTTGGGCCGGCCGATGATCGCGGCGCGGATGCCGCGGCGGAGGATTTGGCCCTCAGCGGCGGTGCGCAGCAATTCGTCCATGAAGGCCACGCCCTGGTCGAGCCGGGCGACAAGCTGACCGCGGGTATCAGGCGCGATGTCCTCCTCCGGGAAGTCAATGTGCGCCTCGACATGGGCCAGCGCCTCGACCATCTGGCCGCGCAGCTCGTTGATGCGCCGGGAGAGCTTGCCGGCGAGCTGCTCATTGGCGGCGCGCAGGGCCAGCTCGGTGCGCGAGTGGATCAAGTCGGCTACCGCCTCGGCCTGCGCGAGGTCAATGCGCCCGTTGAGGAAGGCGCGGCGGGTGAATTCCCCCGGCTCCGCCAGCCGCGCGCCGCTTGTCAGGACGGTGTCCAGAACCATTTTCACGGCCAGTATGCCGCCGTGGCAGGTGATCTCGACCACGTCCTCGCGGGTGAAGGTGCGCGGCGCTCGCATGACCGAGAGCAGGGCTTCGTCCACGTTCTGCCCGTCGCGCACGACGTGGCCGAAGTGAAGGGTATGCGTCGCCGCCGCTGAAGGCCTGGGCGACGACTCGCCGGCTGGCCTGAAGCAGCGGTCGGCGACCGCCAGCGCCTGCGGGCCGGACAGGCGGATTACGGCCAGCCCGCCTTCGCCAAGCGGGGTCGCAATCGCAGCTATCGTGTCGTCAAGCATGAGAATGCCAGCGCCCGCAGTTCCGGCTTTGAAAAGCAGCGGCGCTGATGAATAGTTCGGCAATGATGCGCCATCCGCACTCACGGGACGAGAGATATTTGGGCGTTCAAGCCGGGGCCACACGCACCGTCGCGCTGCTGGCCGACGGCTCCGGACGCATTCTGCGGCGTTTGGAAACAGGGCCGGCCCACTTGAAACTGCTGACCGAGGCGCAGCTCGCGCGCTGGTTCCGTTCGATCGCGGCGGGGCTGCCACGCCCGGATGCTCTGGGAATTGGCCTGGCCGGCGCCTGGCTTGAAACCGATTCCCATAAGATCCGTTCGGCGGCGGCCAGGGTCTGGCCGCGCGTCCCGTGCAGCGTCACCAATGATCTGGAAACCACACTCATGGCCGGGGCGGACGGAACCTGTGCGCCGCGAATGCCCCGGGTGCTCGTTGTCAGCGATTGCGACTCCGGCAGCTATGGCAGGGGCTTGAACGGCGCTGCAGTCAGGATGGGCGGTTGGGGCCATGTGCTTGGCGGCAAAGGCAGCGGCTATGACATTGGACTGCGCGCGCTCCGGGTGGTGGTTGATGCCTACGACCACAAGAGGGCCTGGCCGCCGTTGGGGCATCGCCTGCTCCGGGCGTTGCAGCTTAACGAGCCAAGGGACTTGATTGACTGGGCGCTGACGGTCGAGAAGGAGGAGATTGCCAGCCTCGCGGCTGAGGTTTTCGCCGCGCAGGGCAGCCGGGACAAGATGTCCGCGGGCATCCTGGCGGAGGCGGCCAGGCATTTGACGCGGGAAGCTGCGGCTTGTGCGCGATTACTGGCCGAACCGGGTGCACGCGTCCAATTTGTGCTGGCCGGGCGTATTCTTCAGGAGCAACCGCGCTTCGCGGCGCAAGTGGGGCGCGCCTTGCGGAAGCTTTGGCCCCAGGCCCTCGTTGCGCCGCTCGAATGCGAAGGCGTCTGGGGCGCTGTCGAGCTGGCAAAACGGGCATTGAAGCCGGGCGAGCGCGGAGGGCAGGGCGCCGAAAGCGCACGGGGATGCGAAAGCGCCATCCCGGAGTCCGGCCGGGCGATCGTGCGATCAAGCAGGCAATCTCCAACCGAACTGCGAAATCCGCGGTCCATGCGCCTGGACAGACTGCCACTCAGTCGGGCGATCATGTTGATGCTTTCCGAGGAGCGCGGCGTGCCCGGGAAACTGCAGGCTGAGCGCCGCCGCATCGCACAGCTCATCCGGGCAATCGTCCGCGCCTTTCGGCGCGGAGGCCGCCTGTTCTATGTCGGCGCGGGCACCAGCGGCCGGTTGGGCGTTCTGGATGCGAGCGAGTGTCCGCCCACCTTCGGCACGCCGCCGGGCCTGGTGCAAGGCATCATTGCCGGTGGGCAGCCGGCGCTGTGGCGATCGGTTGAAGGGGCGGAGGACCGTGTGTGGGCGGGCGGGCGGGCTGTCGAGTTTCGTGGCGTGAACCGGCGGGACGTCGTCGTGGGCATTGCTGCCAGCGGGACAACCCCCTTTGTGTGGGGCGCGCTGGGCGAGGCCAAGCGCCGCGGCGCCACCACCGCGCTGATCTGCTTCAATCCATTCCTGCAAATTCCCCGTTCGCTGCGGCCGGGCATTGTCATCGCCCCGAGTCTAGGTCCGGAAGTGTTAACGGGTTCGACTAGGTTGAAGGCGGGGACGGCGACGAAGCAACTCCTCAACATACTAACCACTCTGGCAATGGTGCGCCTCGGCAAGGTTCGGAGCAACCTGATGATAGATTTGAGCGCAGCAAACTCAAAACTGCGGGGGCGCGCCGTGCGCATTGTGAGGGACCTTACGGGGGCTGACGCCAGCGGCGCGGCAGAGGCGCTCCGCCGCAGCGGCTGGGTTGTCAAAAAGGCAATCGCGAAGCCAGGTCGGAAACCACGAGCTGCAGTTTAGGGAACTTGCCTTCGAGATACGCGCCCGTGACGAACCGCACCGCACCGGTGAGCACCAGGAGCAGCAGCCCGCCCAGGAAGAACAACCCAAAGGCATGTGCCGGATCGGGCCCCATCATCCGGGGCATGCCATGATACAGCGCCCCAAGCGAGAGCACGATTCCTATTGACCAGCTTATCCAGGGCGAAATGGACGAGAACAGGTCCATCAAGCGCAGCAAGAACAACGGACTCAGGCTGTAGGCAACCGTCGCGAAGGCCTGGGTGTAGGTATGTCGGCCCCGGAACGTCTCGCCGATCGCCTTGATGAGGTTGGCGCCCACGAAGACTGTCAGCAGCGAGAGCAACACCTGGGCGCTCTCCACCACCACGGCCTCAGCGATGCTGAGCTGCTTCAGGCGGGCAATCTCGCCTTGCCATCTGCCCCAATTGACCAGCCCGTAGCCCTCAGCCGCCGCAGTGAACAGGAGCAGGGGCAACAGAAAGAAGATCAGAATGAAAAGAACGCTGCGCCGGGCGCGATAAATCCTATTCCACGTCCCGGTTGGCTCAAAGATCAGCAAGAGGGCTCTAATCATTCCCAGGGAGTTATAGAGGCGCGTTGGCGGCCTGACAAGCAAATACCGGGGCCCCATCCTGATTCGCTGACTGTGGAAACGTGAACATGTTCAGGTGCGCCGCGCCTCAAAAGTAACTGTTACCCTAGCGAAGCTCGGAAGTGTTCCGGTTGCCTCAAAAGGGTTGTTACCCTGATGGGTTACGTTTCAGGGAGAGCTTACCAGCGCTGTCAACTCACTGCGGGGGAGTGCCCTTCGGGCGGTGGAGCGTAGCGGTGAGTGCGTCAGCACTCACCGCGGAGCGGAACCGCCCGAAGGGCGGGTGACGGACTCGGCCTCCGATCTTGCTGCCGCTCGGGGGCTCTCACCGGTGCCCAGCCCGTTCAGCTCCTCAACTG
>Ga0209606_1002925_pt1 | contig 17942 bp, 12 predicted proteins | sample AD_UKC057_MetaG_FD_184412 | JGI IMG/M metagenome (GOLD analysis project Ga0209606, IMG submission 184412) | Active sludge microbial communities of municipal wastewater-treating anaerobic digesters from USA - AD_UKC057_MetaG (SPAdes) (version 2) | ecosystem: Engineered > Bioreactor > Anaerobic >...
CTGGATCGGATCCAGCGTCGGCACCTGGGAGGGCGAACCGCTCGCCTTCGGGGGCGAGACCAATGGTTCCCTGATGTATTACGGGTATGGCGGCAGCACCACACTCTCTGTTGATGGCTCCGCTTCAGGACTTCTGGGCGGAACCGGGACAACCCTCCTTTCGGGAAGCAACACGAAAGCGCTCATGATGGGCTCCTACGGGAGCGGTGGCGATTCTCAGCCCTATCTGATGTACGGCTCCGGCTGGTACTTCGACGGCGCCACCGTCTACGGGGGGGCGGAAAGCGGTTCCTTCAGCGGCTACATGGTGGGTCTCTGGGCCGGTGGAAAGATCAAGGCCAGAATGCTGAGCCTCTACAGCACCTATACGGAGGAGGAAGGCTACACCGCGGGCTATCTCGAAAGCGTGGACGCCGAAGACGATAACGTCGACGAGAAGTTCAATCTCGCCGGAAGCTACTATCCCGTCGTCGGCATGTGGGAAATCCCCGATGGAACCCTCCGTGCGATCGCCAAAGATGACACGTCGCCGGGTGGCTTCGCCAGCAACTATTTCGATGGCAATAAAGGCCTCGGCACCTTCTCCACCGGTGGAACCCTGACCGTCACCACAGCAGCCGGCGATCCGATCCGATTCAGCGCGCTGGATTGGGGCATCTGGAACGCCGGTTTCGGCGGGACCTACAGCGGGACGACCAGCGCAGACTGGGCCGTCAACACGGGGGGCGTCTTCAGAAACACCACAGGGGACGGGTATGGCGGATACACAGAAACGGGATACTGGCTGGGCACAATCTCCGGAGCGGCCTGGGGCGAGGCCGAAATCGACGGCACCTATGACGGCGAAGCCCTCACCAATCTGGCACATTATGCATTGACCGGCGACGTCATTGGCAGTCCCGTCGGAGTCAATTGGCAGGCGGCCGGCATCGGGACCTATACCCGGGAAGACCTTGTTCTGAACGGCACATGGGGAGGAGGGCCGGCGTGTCTTTTCGCCAATGACGGCGGACACGGCCTGTGGGTCGGCTATGATACGGGGCGCATCGGCGTCACGGAGGACCTGACCGTCTATGCCCTGGGGACCTTCCATGAGAACTGGCGTCTGGTTGGGGAAAGCTATGTGGGAGGTGGATCCCATCTCTGGAACTCCCCCCTCTCCGGGGGCGATGTCGATACCGGGCATACGCTTACCGATTTCAGCGGTTTTACCGGCGGCGCCTGGAAAAACGGCCTCCTGAAGGGCAATGCCCTTGCCATTTACAGGAATTTCATGACCGGAGATGCCGGGTTCCTGTACACCGCCACATCGGCGGCGGCGCCCTTCGGCTTGACCGGCGACTACTTCAATACCTATGTTTACGCGGGAACGACAAACGGCTACGGCGGCTTCGAGGAAGGCATGTGGAGCGCGACCGGCGCCTTGGCGTCTGTCTCCATGCCCGTGCCGGAAGGATTCGACGCATTCTCTTACGACCTTGCGTCCGACGGTCAGATGGCCAAGGCCAGGCTCGCCGGCAAGTTCGACGACAGCGGCTACCCGTCCCCGATCTCCGGCTCCGGGGGTCTGAACTCCGGGTCGCTGACCTTCCTGCGCAGCACTTATTCGCCCTATGACACCCTCCCCTGGGGCGTGTACAACCTGAGGCTCTACGGCGACGAGGTTGCCGCAAACACCTTCTCCGAAAAACCGGCCGGCACGTCCGACTGGTCGGCCCTCGCGGGCGGCGAGATCACCTACCCCGGGTACGGCGGTTACGGCGGCTTCAACGGCCGCTGGATCGCCACGGTCAGGGGTTCATGGACGGCCGACGGGGAGATTTCGGGCACCGTGGGCGCCGTCGCAGGCGACGCCGGGACCTTCGGGCGGTTCCTCACCGACAACGTTTACGGCACATTGGGCGGCCCGTTCACCGGTGTCAACAGCTACAGCTTCGGCACCTCGGGCACCTGGATCGGCCAGAGCATCGGCACCTATCAGGGGCAGCAGAAACTGGCCTTCAGCAGCCCGTTGATTGACGGCAGCCTGTATCAGGTGGTTCCCGGCACGGTGGTCGGTGCGGAGTACCTGAACCCCCATTACGAGAGTTCCGGGGGGCCCAATCCCTGGTTCGAGCCGCTGTCTTACGAAATCGACTACTTTGTGCCTGACGGGGGAACCTACGACGCCGCCCGGATGATCGCCTACGAGGACGTGGAGGTGGCGGGTGACGGTTATGGCTATGACGACGAATATCAATACCTCCCGTTCGGAAAATGGCTCCTGGTGAGAAAAGGGATGGGCGTAACCCATCCGGAGGGAGCCGGCCTCACGCCGACCGGTCTGGACTGGTCCGTTCCCTCGACATGGCCCCATTTCACCGGAACGGTTGTGACAAATCCCGCCGTTCCGTTCCCCGGCAGCGGCGGCAATTATGTCAAGGCCATCGACTGGAACTGGGAGACCAACGCGCTCGTTCGCGGTGGCGCGTTCACCGGCCTGCTGGGCGGGCTGCCCGGCCAGTCGCTCTGGAGTTCCGATTCCGGCCACCGGACCGGCCTCGTCCTGATGGGAAGCCATGACGCCTATGCCGGCTCACAGCTCTTCGGCAGCATGATGTCCTACGACGGGTCCGTCGACGAAAACGGCGCCTACATCGGCGCCCTGACCGGGATCATTCAGGATGCCAATCCGGTCGACGCCTCCGGGGAAAATCACCTCGAGGGCCTGATCGTCGGCATTTATGTCGATCCTGACGGAAACGCCGGGATCCTGAAGGGCGATGTCACCGGGACCTCCTACCAGGGGATCAACATGTGGGAGGCGCCCGAAGGTTCGGCAACGCTCTACCGCCATGCCGCAAATCTAGCGAGCGGACTGAGCGCCTCCGCCCTGGCCGAGAACCTCTTCGTGGGTTATCTCGGCGCCGGGATCAACTCGGGCATCCACGGCACGTTCGCCGGGGGCGCCGGCTCGTTCGACTCGCCCATGGGCATCCTGGGCCTCACGTTCTCCCTCCAGCCGGACTGGGGCATCTTCAGCCTGCAGATCGGCATGGACAACACGTATACGAATACGGGCGCCACCGCCTGGACGGGGACGCTCTTCGGCTCGGGCGTGTTCGGGCAATATGGCACAACGGTCCCGTATGCCGATCTGGGCTACTGGTTCGCCAAGTTCCCCTCCGGCACATGGAACGGGGGGAAGCTGACCGGGGACTTCGGCGGAGGCATCTTCTTTACGGACAGCGCGTTCGTCACGCACAAGAAGGTCGGCACCCTGGAGGGATCGCTCCTGGGCACCTATGACGGCGGCACGTCCGGCGCCTGGCAGGCCGCGTCCACGGGCACCTACGTCAAAACGAAGGACGTCCTCTTCAGCAGCGAGATCTGGGGAAACAGCTATAACCTGGCTCAGCAAACCTCAGGCGCCCTGAGCTATGCGGACGGCAGCGTCTACAACTACTGGTACACGAGTTCGGAAGGGTACGGCAACAGCATCTACTACAACAAGACCGCAAACACGGAGACGATCACCCGCATGGATACCGAGGGGCCTCCGGGCGCCGAAGCGGGCCGCAAAGAGGTGTGGGTGCATAATCTCACGGACAACACCTGGACCTATGCAACGCCGGCATACGGCTCGCTCGCGGATTTGGCGAACGCCCCGGCAGGCGGAGACTGGATGTTCGGGCCTGCAACCCAATGGGGCTTCCAGGACTTCGACTTCAACGGCATCCTGGCGGGGGTGGACAACCTCTGGGCCAATATGGGAACCACGACCCCCACGCACGTCTACCTGATGGGGGACATCGACACGTTCGACGGCGACGCCTTGAAACTCTTCAGCGGCACGGCCGTGAGCTTCGATCCGCTGGTCAGCCTGAATCCTGATGATTACTGGTGGGATTCAACGCTGAATGGCGGTTACGGCGGCTATGCGGGCGGCAGCCGATCCCCCATCGGCGGGGCCTACTACGGCTTCCTCGGCGGCACCGTAAACAGCGCCAAGGCCCTGTCGGGCATCTTCCGCGCCCTGTACATGGATGAGAACCGGAACGTCGGACTCGTCTTCACCGACACGGCGCTCGCCGGATCGTTCGATTCGACCGTCGGCATGTGGAAGGCCGAGGGCGATGTTTACACCTACCCGCTGTTCCCGGCCGCGCTCATCGGCCCGAATGTTGATCCGGCCACCTTTGCGGGCCAGCTGAACCACTGGGAGGACCGGATGAGCCTGTCCGTGCCCATCTGGGAAGACGGCCATGTCAGCGGTGAGGGGGTCGCCCTCAGCGCCAGCGCGGAGACCGGGATCTCCCTGCCCATCCTGGCGGCATATCCGGCCTTCGTGAGCCTCAATTCCACCCTCGTGGGCGGGATCCTGAGCGGAAGCGCGCCGCCGACAAGCTGGACCTGGACCGTGCCTCCGGGGGGACCTATCTATAATCCTGAGACCCATATGTACAACCCGGTACGAACGAACTTTATCGGCGTGAACATCGCGTCGGATCCGGCGAACAACACCTTCACCGGGAGCATGGTCACCGCTTCCGTCGAATGGGCAAACGCCATGACAGCCCTCAGCGGCGGACAGATCAAGGGCATGTTCGATCCCAACGCGACCTGGCAGGCCGTGATCTCGGCAACCGGCATGGATACGGCCACGTTCATCAGCAAGGCGACGGCTTTGGCTTTGGAGACGGAAGCGCAGCGGACCGCCTTCTACAAGGCGACCGGCATCCCGTGCTTCCAGGTGGGGTCGACCGACCTGCGCGGGAACGGGGATGTGCCCGTGTCAGGAGGCGCCATCAATCTCGGAAGTGCAGTGGATGCAAGCAGGGGAATCCTCAACGCGACCTTCTTCGCGCCGTCGACGGGCGCAAAGCCCCAGGTATGGGCATCGGGCCTGGTGAACGGAAGCTACACGGGCAGCCCCACGGGTGGAATCGTCGCTCTCAGCGGTTACGCGCCGGGAAGCACCGGGCAGGCGGCCAACGGCATCAACGCAACCTTCAACGTCCTGCCGTTCGGAACGACGAACTGGGGCGCGACGATCACGGGCCATGCGCCGGCCGGTTCACTGTCGGGGGCGCAGGGTTTCACCCAAACCAACGGCGTGACCTTCCAGGGCGGGGCCGCGGGTCAAATCACGAAGACGCCGGATGCGACCCCCGGCATGTTTACGGGTACGGCGGCGGGGGTCGTCCACTAATTGACCAAAAGGCCGGATCATCTTTCCGGCCGATAACCCCCCAACGGGCGCAGGCCTTAACCCCTGCGCCCGTTTGTTTTCATAAGGTTAAAGGCCACAGGAGGACACTGTCCGGGGGCCAACGCCGGCAGGGGGATATCCCCACCCCGTCACTCTTCAATTCCCCGCCTCAATCCCCCTTGACACCGTTCGGGGGACAGGCTAAAAACATGCGTCCCGGGATGGCGCCTCGGCACCCGGGACAGATCGCGTCGCAGGCAGCGGGGCCTGGCGCCCCTTTGAATTCATCAAAACGGATCGGGAGGGTTAAAACAATGAAGAAGGGACTGGTTATCCTGACGTCGATGCTCATCGCGCTGGTTCTGGCCGCGCCGGCCCTAGCCGCGCCGCCGAAGGCCAAGGGCGAGATCAAGATCGGCGTCTTCGACATGCAGAAGGTCATGCGCGAGTCGAAGGCCGCGAAAGCCGCCATCGCCGCCTTCCGGAAGGACCTCGACGCCAAGCGGGCGGTCCTGGCGACCCAGGAGAAGGAGATCCGCGCCATGGAGGAGGAGCTCAAGAACACCGGCGCCAAGATGACCGTCGAGGAGCGGCGGCAGAAGGCCGACAAGCTCGCCAAGGAGGTCCGGGAGTTCAAGCTCACCAGCGGCGACATGGAGGAGGAGCTCAAGCGCAAGGACCGGGATCTGACCCAGAAGATCGTGGGCGAGGTCATGAAGCTGGTCGGCGCCCATGCCAAGAAGGAGAACTACACCCTGATCTTCGAGCGCTCCATGCTCGTGGCCGTGGACGAGGACGTGGACATCACGGATACGGTCATCAAGCTCTACGACGCGGGGAAATAGAAGGCGGGATCCTGTGAACCGGGCAGGCGGCGGCCTCCCGGCCGCCGCCTTTTTTTGACTTCAGGGCAGCAGGCGATCCGCCCCGGCAATGGCGACGGTGGTCCGGGCAACCTTAGCCGGCGGGCGGACGAAGACGACCATGAAGGGGATCTGTCCCCCCGGCTCGATCTTCTCGTTGGACACGTCGCTCCCGCGGGGATGGGCCAGCTCCAGTTGGATCTCGGCCTCCGGCAGGGTCCCCAGTTCCTCCTCCGTCAGGAAGTTCCCGCAGAAGGCGGTCTGCTCAGCCAGGACCGCGCCGGTCGCGTCGTAGTGGCGGACCCGCACCTGGATCTCCGTCGCGGCGTGCGGCGCGCGGTTGACGACGCTTCCCTCCACGATCCGGAGGTCCCCGACCAGCCAGTTGTTCACGATGCGCTGCCGGACGTCCTGGATCGCCAGGGTCTTCAGGTCCATGCTCTGATCTTTCGTTGCCGCGCCGGGGAGAAGCCCGGTCACCGGTCGCAAGGCCTTGAGGGCTGAGTCAAGGGTCTGCCGGCCCGCTTCCGGGTAGAGCAGGAAGAGCGCGCCCGCGCCGAGGGCCAGGATCAGGATGAGGACAAGCGCCCAGAGCCAGCCCCGTCTCTTCCGGCGCGGGGGCGCCGCCGGGGTGTCCTCGTCCTCGGGTTCCCCGCCCGGTTCGGTCGCGTCCGGCTCGTCCGGCGCCCCCCCGTCGTCCGGCACCGCCGTGTGCGGGGCGTCGACGTCCTTTTCGATCGGCGGCCCGTTCTCCGCATCGATCAGGACGAGGTCGTCCGGACGGGCCTCGATGCCGATATCGGTTTCCTCGGAGCCACCGTCCTGGGGAAATCCCGACGCCTCCGGTCGGATGAGGACGGTTTCCGACAGATCGGGCTCCGCTGAACGCCGCGCCGGCGTCTCCGGGACCGGCGGCCGGATGAGGACCGTTTCCGTCAGGTCAGTCCCGGCCGAACTCAACGGCGCGTCGGGCCGGATCAGCACCGTCTCCGAAAGGCCGGGCGCCGCCGCGCGTGACGGCTCGGCCCGGAGGAGGACCGCACTCGAGAGATCCGCATCGTCCGGATGCGGCGCCTCCGGCTCCGGGGGGTAGAAGCGCGGCGGCTCCGTCCCGGCCGTTCCGGCTGCCGCCGGATTCTCCTCGAAGAAGACCTGCCGGCAGCGGCTGCAGCGGACCCAGACGCCTTCGCCCGCCATCAGGGCGTCGTCGAACCGGAACTTCGTCAGGCAGCGCTGACACTGGATGATCATCGGGACCTCCCTATTCCTCTCGCTCCCCCGTGGGTTCGCTCTTCATGCTTTTCGCTCTCTACCCCTCGCCCGTCTCGACGACGTAGACGTCCGGCAGGAACCGGGCCTTTTCGTCGAAGTCGAGGCCATAGCCCACGACAAACCCGTCGTCGATCGTGAAGCCCACGTAGTCGGCCTCGAAGGGAACCCGGCGGCGCCGGCGTTTGTCGAGGAAGGCGCAGACCTTGAGCGAGGCCGGGTTGCGCTCGCGGAACCAGTCGACCAGGAAGGCGAGCGTCAGCCCCGTGTCGACGATGTCCTCGACGATCAGGATGTCGCGGCCCCGGATCGAGGTCTCGATGTCCTTCGTCATCACGACCTTGCCGCTGCTCGCCGCGCCCGCACCGTAGCTCGCCAAGCGGGCGAAGTCCACGCGGCAGGGGATGGAGAGCGCCCGGACCAGGTCGGCCATGAAGATGAAGGCGCCCTTGAGGACGCCGATCACGATCAGCTCGCGCCCGGCGTAATCGGCGGAGATCCGCGCGGCCAGTTCGGCCACGCGGCGGCCAATCTCCTCCCTGGTGAAGAGAATTTCCTGGCGCGTAAACTCCGTTATCGCTCTATGCCGTTCCATTCGATAACCTGCAGGCGATCCGTCGGCCCGGGGTTCCCGCAGCGCCGCATCCCTCTGCTCCGCTTCATGCGGCAACCGGTGCGCGGTCCGTCGGTTCGCTGCCTCCCCGCGGTCACAACGCCGCGACAGGACCGTAAAGGCCGGAATCCCGTCCGCGCGGCAACGATGCGCGGGCCGTCGTTGATTTCTTAAACATCATCCGCTTGGAATAGGCGTACCGTACTGAAGCGCGGTTCCCAAGTCAAGGAAATTCAGGCCCCGGCGTAGTCCCGGACGAAGGCGTCGATCGTGTCCTGGATCAGGACTTCTGCCCGGCGGACCTCCCCCGCGTCCCGGAAGGTCGAGGTGAGGCTCAGGAAGATCTTGTCGAAGCGGGAGCGCGCCATCCCCAGGGCGTCGTAGTCGATGTGGCGGATCATGTACTGGGAGCCATCGAAGTAGTACTTGCCCAGGCGGTTCACCGCGTCGTCCCGGAAGGGCCAGTCGAGCTTGAATGCAAAATACGCGCGGGCGATGTCCCGCAGGGGGGCGCTCCGGAACCGCTCCGGGTCGGGCGTCTCGCAGACGGCGTCGCTCACGAAGCGGAACCACTCCTTGACGAGATCGATGTCCGTCAGGCACAGGCCGTAGAGGTACCAGTCGTCGAGCGTGTAGAGCAGGGCGAGTTTCTCCGGGCGGCTGAGGAAATGATAGCTCGGGCAGAAGTGCCCGTCGCAGAGCTCCCGGCCATAGAAGGACACATCCCGCCGGTCCTTCCCCGCGTTCTGCATCGGGTGGAGGAGACAGCCGACGCGGCGCTGCTCGTCGTCGAGGAACCCCGCGTACTCGCAGCAGTGGATCACCTCGTAACGCTTCGTCATGTCCTCCGTTTCCCGCACCCACGCCGCGAAGGCGGAGAGATCCTCGGGCTCCCGCACGGTGGCGCGATAGCGGGCGGTCCGCCGGGCCAGGCGCGCCGCGAGGGACGCGCGGGAACTGTCGGCATAGTTGTACAGGCCGCAGCACGCCCCGCAGGACTTGCCGCCGTCCGGCTGGCACAGATGGATGAAATCCTGGGATTGAGTGTTCAAGGGGTCTCTTCGCAGACGCCGGTCGTGTCCGGCTTTTCAATTGCTGTCGTTTTCTCCAAATAACCTTGGAAAATGTGTGAAATCGCTCCGGCGATCATCCTCATGTGTTCCCAGATTTGCTCGCTCGTTTTCCCCGGATACTTCTGGTACGAGATGAGCGCACCGTTGATCGAGGCAAAATACGCGCGTGCCAGGACCCTGACGTCCATGTCGGGTTGAAATTTCTTGAAGTACCGTTCGACCTGATCGAAAAGAGGTCGGGTAGCCAGATTCAACATATACGTGCAATCATCGCTGATTGTTTCATCAACGGCAAAATTTGCGAGATACCTGAAGGTCTGACCGTGAGTCCTGAAGAACTCCAGATACCTCATTGATAGTTCGTTGATTCTCAGTTCGGTTCCATCTCCGATCGCCTCCGATACGACCTTGCTGAGCTTTTGGGCGTCCCGCTCGTATGTCGCAAAAAACAGGCTCTGTTTGTCTGGGAAATAACGGTAAATGCCCGTTGGCGTAATCCCCGCCTCCTTGGCAATCTTGCGGATACTCACCTCATTGAACGGCCTTTCCGTAAAAACCATTTCGGCCGCATCAATGATGAGATTCTTGCGCTTTTCCCTTTGTTGTTCGCGCAATTTGGAAAACTTGCTTTGATTTTTCACAAAAGCCCCCTTCAGGCCTCATAACGGAAGGTTTTGTTAATATACTTGCTGTGTCATGTCAAATGCAATCGCCTCGACGGATCTCAAAACCCGGCGCAATATGATGTTACCATTGCCTCCATATGTTTACAATGTTAATCTGTTCACCCGGCTGTAAAACGCATCCCCTGCCTCAGCCTGAATCCCTGCTAAAAACCATCTATCTCTTATATAACTGGTATTATAGGATAATTAATCTTATCCATTTACTCGGCCAGCCTTAAAATATGGCGTGCGAAAAACCTTGACACGGGGTTTTAGATGACATAAGAGAACGCTGTACACCATCATAGACACTGGTATCCTCCATTCAGATCCGGGGGCCAAAAGGCCGTAAAAGGGCTATCGGCGACGAACCGCTGCCATGAGGTTCCCACCGGGCAGGCCGGCATCGTGTAAAGTCATTTTTGCATGCAAGGTCTTCTCCGCTGAGGGCACAAAGGGGTAATTCCATGATCAAAACGAGACTCACAGAGCTTTTGGGGATTGACGATCCTATCCTGATGGGCGCCATGCATCGGTTCACCACGGCTGAGATGGTGAGTGCCGTGGCTGAGGCCGGCGGCATGGGGTTTATTCCCGCCGCATCGTTTGCATCCGCGGAAGGGGTCCGGGAAGAAATCCGAAGGGCAAAGGCCCTGACGAACAAACCCATCGGATTGAACATCTCCCTGGTGCCTGCCGTCCATCCGGGCGCGGAGAGAATCCGCGCGATGGTCAGGGTGGGGATCGAGGAAGGGGTCGCCGCCTTCGAAACCGCCGGGGCCTCTCCCGCCGGATTTATCGAACAGATCAAAGAGGCGCACATCCCCGTCCTGCACAAGGTCACGCAAGTCCAATATGCAAAAAAAGCGGAGGCCCTTGGGGCAGACGCGGTCATCGTCATCGGTTTCGAGGGCGGGGGGTATATCGGGCCGGCGGAGATTGCCACGACGATCCTCGTCAACAGCGCTGCGAAGGCTGTTTCCATCCCCGTCGTTGCAGCGGGAGGCATTGTGGACGGCAACGGATTGGCCGCCGCTTTGGCGCTGGGCGCGGAAGGCGTCCTCATGGGGACGCGCTTCATCGCCTCTACGGAAGCCGGTTTACACCCGAATTTCCTGGAATGGATGGTCAGAACCGGCGAAGGCGATACGCTGGTCTTGCTGAGATCGCTTAATAACCCTTTGAGGTTTATCCGCAACAGATTTACCGAGACGCTCGCGACCCTGGAAAAGGAAGGGCATCCCATGCAGGACATGATCAATGTCATGAAGCAGGCGCAGGAGACGGACATCCGTCTTGACAACGACACGGAAAACAGACTTTTCCCCGTCGGGCTCGGCGTGAGTCTGATCGACAGCATCAAACCCACGGCGGAAATCATCCGGGACATCGTCCGGGATGCGGAAGAAGCCATGAAGCGACTCGACCGGATGAGAGGAATTTAATGGCGAGTCGAGAAACGAAAAGGGGGGTTGGGTGAACTCACGGGACTATTTCTTCAACGATGAGCACCATGCGTTTCGCGAGACGGTGAGACGCTTTATCCAGAAAGAGGTGCGCCCCAGAATCGATGAATGGGAACATAACGGCTGTTATGACAGGGCCATCTTCACACGCATGGGGGAACTGGGATTTCTCGGACTCAGCTACCCCGCCGAATATGGCGGGCAGGATGCCGACATCAAGATGTCCGTCGTTTTCTGGGAAGAGCTGTGCCGTTGCGGTGCCATGGGGTTCCCGATCAGCGTGTGCGTCCAAACCGATATGGCAAGCTCTTCGTTGAACGCGGTTGGAACCCATGAGCAAAAAAAGAAGTACCTCCATCCCGTCTGCTCTGGCGATAAAATCATTGCCGTTGCCATGACGGAACCCAACCACGGGTCCGACGTGGCCAATATTGAAACGAGGGCGGTTCTCGATGGGGAATATTACCGCGTCAACGGATCGAAGATGTTCATCACCAACGGCACACAGGCCGACGTCGTGAATACCGTGGTCAGAACAGGCGGTTCGGGATATGCGGGGGTCAGCCTTCTGCTCATCGATTCAGATACGCCCGGTTTCTCCGTGGGACGAAAACTTGAAAAAATGGGCATGAAGTCCTCTGACACGGCCGAACTGGTTTTTGAAGACTGCCGGGTTCCCAAGGAAAATCTGCTTGGGATCGAAGGTCAGGGGTTTCTTGCTCTCATGGCCGGGCTCGAAAGGGAAAGGCTTTGCGGCTGCGTCCTCGCGTATATGGCCGCCCAGACGTCCATGGAGGAAGCGATCCGGTTTGCAGGCGAACGGGTTCAGTTCGACAGACCCATCATCCGCCATCAGGTTATCGCCCACATGCTTGCCGATATGGCCACGGAAGTGGAAGCCAGCAGGAGACTGGCCTACCATGCCGTTTCGCTGATAGAGGCGGGGATTCCGTGCAACAAGGAGGTGTCGATGGCCAAGCTCTTCTGCACGGAGACGTCGCTCCGGGTGATTGACCGGGCGGTCCAGATTCACGGCGGATACGGGTTCATGGACGAATACCCGGTTTCAAGGCTTTACCGCGACGCAAAAATGGGCACCATCGCGGCCGGCACATCGCAGATCATGAGAAACATCATCATAAGAGAAATGGGGGTGCGTTGAGAGTATACCCTGACCTTTAAGCGAAACCAACATTGCTCAACAGGGAGGTTCGTCATGATTGATCGCCCGTGGCTCGAAAACTACGATGCCGGCGTGCCGAGCACGCTCGAGCCCTACCCTGGCAAGACCCTTTTCGAGGATGTTGCCGACGTGGCAAAGGAGAAACCGGACCATCGGATGGTCTGGTTCAAGGGCAGGTGGATGTCCTACAAGGAGATCGACCGCCTGAGCGACGTCCTCGCCGCCGGACTGGCCGCCATCGGGGTCAAGAAGGGCGACCGGGTGGTCATGCTCCTGCCGAATTGCCCGAACACCGTCATCAGCCAGCTGGCCATCTGGAAGGCGGGTGCGATCTCGGTGCCCATCAATCCGCTCTACAGCGAGGCAGAGTTGGAGTTCGCCCTCAACGAGTGCGGGGCGGAGGTCGCCATCGTCCTGACCGCCTTCTACGGACTGGCGAAAAAGATGCAGCCCCGCACCCGCCTGCGCCAGATCATCGCAACCAGTGTCAAGGAATACCTGTCTCCTTTCTTAAAATTCATGTTCACCCTGCTCGTGGAAAAGAAGCAGGGCCAGTACCTGGAAAGCGTGCAGGGCAATGATCTCTGGCTGCAGGAACTCATGAAAAAACACGCCGGGGACAAGAAGCCCGATGTCAGGGTGACGGGCAAAGATACCGGGCTTCTGCTCTTCAGCGGCGGTACGACCGGCACACCCAAAGCGGTGATGGTCAGCCATGAAGCCATCCTCATGATCGGACGGCAGGTACACTGCTGGTCAACGCCCCTCAGCACCGACTGGGTGGATACGCTGGTTCTGCTGATGCCCTTTTTCCATGTCTACGGCAACGTCGGCCTGCTGTCCACCGCCATCGCCGGTCGCTTTCCCGTCGCGTTGATCGCCAATCCGCGCGATTTAGACGATATCCTGACGACGATCAAGAAACTCAAGCCCGCCTTCTTCCCGGCCATCTCGGCGATCTTTATCGGGCTGATGAGCAGGCCCGAGGTGATATCCGGCAAGATAGACTTCAAGAGCATGAAGTCCTCCGTGGCGGCAGGCGCTCCTCTCTTGCCCGAGACCAAGCGGCAGTGGGAGGCCATCACCGGCGGCAAGATTGTGGAGACCTACGGCCTGACCGAATCGGGCGTGCTGGCCATGGGCCCCTACCTGGGCAAGTGGAAGGAAGGCGCCGTCGGCCTGCCCATCCCGGATACCGTGATCAAGATCGTCGACATCGACACGGGCAGGAAAGAGCTTAAACCGGGGGAGACCGGAGAGATCATCGCCAAAGCGCCGCAATTGATGCAGGGCTACTGGAACAACCCCGAGGCCACCGCGGAGATGTTGCGCGACGGCTGGTTGTACACCGGAGACGTCGGTCATCTGGACGAGGACGGTTACCTGTTCATCACTTCCCGCAAGAAGGAGCTGATCAAACCCAGCGGTCACCAGGTTTTCCCCATCGAGATCGAAGAGATCATCGCCCAGCACCCGGCGGTGCTGGAGGTGGGCGTGGCCGGCGTGCCGGACGCCGCACAGGGCGAGGCCGTCAAGGCCTGGGTCGTCTTGAGGCCGGAGATGCAATGCACGGAAGAGGAGATACAAGCCTTCTGCCGCGGGAAGCTGACCGCCTATAAGGTGCCCAAGCTTGTCGAGTTCCGGGAGGCCCTTCCCAAGTCCCTGGTCGGCAAGGTGCTGCGCCGCGTGCTGCAGGAAGAGCACCGGGCCAAAGGAAAATGATCAAATTTGTGCGGACCTTTGGTTTGAACAGGCGGCCCTAAAAGGAAACGGGGACGCGTAGATCCCTTCGCCCAACAGTTCTTCGCCCTTCATCGAGCTCCAAGACGAATCCCATTGCAGGTCAGGGACAAAGGTGGTAAAGACAACGCCATTCGTCGAGGGGCAACGCATGAAAACGCTGGTGGAAACGGCCGTTCTCGACAACGGCCTGACGATGGAGGTCTGGGACCGGTCGCGGCCGATCGCGGCGGACACGACGAAGGTCGAGCTCTACGTGCGCATCCCGGTTCGCCTCGAACGGGCCTTCTTCCCGGGCGACGAGGCCTTCGACGTCGTCCGCCGGATCTGGGGAAACCAGATCGTCTTCGAGTACGTCCGCGAGCGCACCTTCGTCGGCAACGACGCGCGGGAGGCGGTCTTCGCCGAGCTGCTCGCGGCCTTCCGAACCCACACCCTGCCCTACCTCGGCCGCCCGGGATTCGCCCGCGGCGTCGCGCTGGCCCGCTACCGCGAATACCTCGGCAATCCCCACGCCTACCGGAACCGGCTCCAATGAGAGAAGAGGCCTTCCTCACCCGGGTCGAAAAGCCCGGCCGCTACCTGGGCGGCGAAGTCAACGCCGTCGTCAAGGACCGCGCGGCCTGCCGCCTGAGCGTCGCGCTGGCCTTTCCGGACGTCTACGAGGTCGGCATGTCCCACCTCGGCCTCCAGATCCTCTACGGCATCCTCAACGCGGAGCCCGGCGTCGTCGCGGAGCGGTGCTACGCCCCCTGGCCGGACCTGGAGGGCGAGCTTGCCCGCCGCGGCCTGCCGCTCGTCACCCTGGAGTCGCATACGCCGCTTCATGCCTTCGACCTCGTCGGCTTCTCCCTCCAGTACGAGCTGTCCTACACGAACGTCCTCGCCATGCTGGACCTGGGCGGCATCCCCCGCCGCGCGGCGGCGCGCGGGGAAGACCATCCCCTCGTCATCGCCGGCGGCCCCTGCGCCTTCAACCCCCTGCCCATGTCGCCCTTCATCGACGCCTTCGTGATCGGCGAGGGAGAGGCCGTGATCGGCGAGATCGCCCGGGCCCTGATGGCCGCGAAGTCGCGGGGCGAGAGGCGGACCGCGCTGCTCGCGCGCCTGGCGGAGATCGAGGGGATCTACTGCCCCGGTCTCCACACGCACGGAGAGATCATCCGCAAGCGGACCGTCCCGGACCTGAACGCCTGGCACGGACCCGCCTGCCCCATCGTCCCCCTGGTGAAGACCATCCACGACCGTCTGATCCTGGAGATCGCCCGGGGCTGCACCCGGGGCTGCCGGTTCTGCCAGGCCGGCATGGTCTGGCGGCCCGTCCGCGAGCGCGATCCGGACATGCTCATGCAGATGTCGGGCCGGATGCTCGCCGCGACGGGGCACGAGGAGCTCTCGCTCCTGTCCCTGAGCGCCGGCGACTACCCCCACATCGAGGCCCTCCTCGGCCTGCTCATGGACCGGCACTACGCCCGCCGCGTCGCGCTGGCGCTCCCCTCCCTGCGCGTGGAGACCCTGACGCCACGGCTCATGGAGGTCATCCGCCGCGTCCGGAAGACGAGCTTCACGCTCGCGCCGGAGGCGGGCACCCAGCGCCTGCGGGACCGGATCAACAAGGGGAACACGGAGGCCGACCTGATGGCGACCGCCGGCAACGTCTTCGACGCGGGCTGGCGCTCGCTCAAGCTCTACTTCATGATCGGCCTGCCCGGAGAAGAGGAGGCGGACCTCGACGGCATCGTCGACCTCGCCCACAAGACCCTGCCGCGCGGCAGGGCGCCCGGACAGGTCGCCGTGAGCCTCTCGACCTTCGTCCCCAAACCCCACACGCCCTTTCAGTGGGAGCGCCAGATCGATCTCGCGGAAACGGAGGCGCGCCAGGCGTACTTCCGGAAACGCCTCCGCCATCCCCGCCTGACCGTCCGCTGGCACGACGGGCGGATGAGCCTCCTCGAGGGGCTGCTCTCCCGGGGGGACGAGCGGATGGGAGACCTCGTGGAGCGGGCCTACATTTTGGGCTGCCGCTTCGACGGCTGGGGCGACCGCCTCCGGTTCGACCTCTGGGAGGCGGCGATCGACGGCCTCGGCGTCGACCGGGAGACCGCCCTGGCGGCGCGCCCCTCCGCGGCCGCGCTTCCCTGGGACTGCATTGAAACCGGCGTCAGCGCCGATTTCCTGCGCGAAGAGGCGGCACGGGCGCTCGACGGGCGGCTCACGGAGGACTGCCGGACGGGCCCCTGCCGGAATTGCGGTGTCTGCGACCACGAAACGATCCGGATCGTCCGCGCGGGTCCGCCGCCCGAGGCCGCCGCCCCGGCACGTCCCGGGACGCCGGCGCCGGCCCGTCCGCCCGTCTATCGCCGCTACCGCCTCCGCTTCGCCAAGGAGGGCCGGGCGCGCTTCCTCTCGCACCTGGAGCTGGCCGCCATCCTGATCCGGGCCGTCCGCCTGGCGGGGCTCGACTTCCGCTACAGCGAGGGCTTCCACCCCCATCCGCGCCTGTCCTTCGCCGTGGCCACGGCGGTGGGAATGGAGAGCCGCGAAGAATACGCCGACATCGAGCTGATCGATCCTGGGCTCGAACCGGAGCGCCTGCGCGACGCCGTCAACCGCCGCCTGCCGGCGGGCGTCGCCGTGATGGACGCTGCGCCGGTTGACCCCGCCACCCCGTCGCTGGCCGACGCGATCGGCGGCTTCCGCTACGAGATCACCCTGTCCGACGACCTGGACGACGCGGACGGGCGCGCGATCCCGGAGCGCGTCGCCGCCTTTCTCGCGGCGGACGCCTGCCCCGTCGTACGCGAGGGCAAGGGGAAAACGCAGACCCGGGACATCCGTCCCTACGTCGCCGAGCTCTGCTGGGCGCCGGAGGCGCGGCGGCTGACGGCCGCGGTCCGGTTCGACGCGCGGGGCGCCGTCCGCCCGTCCGAACTCCTCATCCACGTCCTCAAGCTGTCGGACGCGACCGCCCGGGAGGCGCGCATCGTCAAGATCGCCGTCCTCGGGAAGGAGGGGTGAAGGCGCCCGCGCGCGGCACAAGATTTATGTTGACAAACAGCCCCGTTTTTTTGTAAGGATGCCGTTCCAAATTTTCGGCAAGGATGACAACCATGTATGCGGTGATCAAGACAGGCGGAAAGCAGCACCGGGTCGTCGAGGGCGAGGTGCTGAGGGTCGAGAAGCTCGAGGGAAGCCAGGGCGATACGGTCGTCTTCGAGGACGTCCTCCTGGTCGCCCGCGACGAGGACATCCGCGTGGGCGCCCCCCGCGTGGCCGGCGCCCGGGTGACCGGGGAGATCGTGTCGCAGATGAAAGGACCCAAACTCAGCGTCTTCAAGAAAAAGCGCCGCAAGGGGTTCCACAAGAAGACGGGACACCGCCAGCTGCTCACCGAAATGCGGATCAAGGAAATCGCGTTCTAAGCGGAGGTCGTTATGGCACACAAAAAAGGACAGGGCAGCTCCCGCAACGGCCGGGACAGCAACGCCCAGCGGCGCGGCGTGAAGGTGTTCGGGGGGCAGTCCATCCGGGCAGGCGGGATCATCATCCGCCAGCTGGGCACGCGGATCCACCCGGGCGTCAATGTGGGCCTCGGCAAGGACTACACGATCTTCGCCAAGATCGACGGCGTCGTGAAGTTCGAGCGCCTGGACAAGCGACGCAAGAAGGTCAGCGTGTACGCCGCCACGGCATGATGCGGCTTCCCCGCGGTTCAAAGACCCCAAGGCACTGTCTTCAGTGCCTTTTTTTTTTCATGCCCGAATGCCGGCGCGAAAGAATAGGGTTGCAATCGCCGGCGGCGGTCATTACAATGCGTCACGCTGCGCACCCCTGACGGGAGGAAAATCGTTTGATGGGATTCAGGATCTGGCGGAACCG
>Ga0209606_1002929_pt1 | contig 17917 bp, 21 predicted proteins | sample AD_UKC057_MetaG_FD_184412 | JGI IMG/M metagenome (GOLD analysis project Ga0209606, IMG submission 184412) | Active sludge microbial communities of municipal wastewater-treating anaerobic digesters from USA - AD_UKC057_MetaG (SPAdes) (version 2) | ecosystem: Engineered > Bioreactor > Anaerobic >...
GGCAGGAGCGCCAGCGCCGCGCGGATTGACGGGGCATATCGCCGGGATCGTTTGTTTGATTCTTCCGCACCGGCCGGATGGCGCCGGAGTCCGGTTTCCTTCAAAAAGCGGACGCGGCCGTATTCTTTTCTGAACGGCCGGCTCACCCCTTCAATGCTTTTAAGATTCTGAAAATGTCCCCGTCGTCCATGATTCTGGGAACCGGATAGGGGACGCACTCCCCGTGCACCGATTCCGCGATTTCCGGGAAGTCCGCTTCCCGAAGCTCCGGAATGGTCTCGCCGATGCCGTAGGCGCGGTTAAAGCCGCGAATGGACGCAATGAAGGCGGCCGCTTTCTGATGCAGGCTCATGCCGGGTTTTGAGGCTCCGATGACATCGGCCAGGCGCCCGAGGCGGCGGCTGACCGTCTCATTGTAAAATTCAAAAACCGGCGGCATCACCGCGCCGATGACCCGTCCGTGAGGCAGATGATACATGCCGCCGATCTTATGGGCGAACGGGTGGACATAGCCTGTCAATGCGCGGTTGAGGACGATGCCGGCGTAATAGGAGGCAAGCATCATCTGGCCGCGCGCTTCCAGGTCGCCGCCGTTTTTATACACGCGGTCGATATGGCTGAAAATCATCCGGACCGCCTTCTCCGAATAGGCGTCGGAGAACTTGCAGTGCGCGCCGCCGATGTAGCCCTCGACGGCATGCGACAGAGCATCCATGGCGGTGATGGCCGTGAAGAACGGCGGCAGGCCCAAGGTAAGCTCCGGATCGAGCACGATGACGTGCGGATGGATCAGAAAGTCGTTCACCGTGTACTTGGTGTCTCTGCTGTTGTCGGTGATGACCGCGGCGCTGGTGGTTTCCGCGCCTGTGCCTGCGGTGGTCGGCACGGCAATGATGCGGGGGAGTTTCTTCGGGAACGGCAGCATGATTTTGAAGTATCCCCCCAGTTGCTCGGCCGTCAGGTGAGGCCTGACCGCTCTTCCGGCTACCACCTTTGCGCAGTCCATGGACGAGCCGCCGCCGAAACCGACTACGGCGTCGCAGTTGCTTTTTACGTACAGCCCGTAGGCTTCCTCGACGTTTTCAATGGAGGGATTCGGCTGGACGCCGTCATAGACCATGTAGGGCATGCCGGCGGCTTTGAATGCCTCAAAAAGACTGACGGGCAGATGTTTCTCCATCAGCACGCGATCCGTAATCACGAGAGGTTTTTGGATATTCTGTTTTTTCATCAGATCGGGGAGCTTTCGAATGCTCCCCGGACCTTCAAGGACCACGTTTTCCCGTGAAGGGACAAGAACCATGAAGCAGGCCGTGGAGGCCTTCAGGGTTTTGAGAAGCGGCTTCCGGAAAGGAATCATATTCTCTTTTCTCCTTATGCGCAAAAGGCATCGTGCTTTTGATGTGGAGCGAGTATAGGGGAAAAAGCGGTGGCCTGTCAACAAAAAGGCGCGACGGCTCTTCATGCTCCGGCAATATTTCATTGACATCAAAGTGAAGTTTTCCTATGCTCGCTTTTCCGTAAAGACGGGCGCCTCTCCAGGAGGCGCTGCCCCGCGATGCGCCGGAAAATTCCGGCCATGCGTCGGGCGGATCCAGGATGCGGGGATTTTGAAAAAGTAGAATTTATTGCTTCTGACGGGAATATGATGAAAGAACGAAACAGAAATGATTTGATCCATTTGAGACGGGTTCAGTTGACCCGGGCGGCGTACAAAGTGGTCGGGGAAAAAGGCTATTCGGATTTCACCATCAAGGACATCGCGAGGGAAGCCGGCCTCTCCACGGGTCTGGTTCACTATTATTTCAAGAACAAGGAAGATCTCCTGTTCAAACTGCTCAAGGGAATGAACGCCAATCTCAAAAGCGATCTGGGCAAGGCGCTTTCGGCGCTGGAAGATCCGCGGGAGAAGCTCCTGGCTTTCTGCAACGAAGCGTTCGATCTGGTGCATAAGGAAAAAGCGTATTTCAGCGTGCTGGTCGATTTTCTGGCGCAGATTAACCGCAACAAACGGCTCCGTCAGGCGATGGCGAAACTTTTTCAGAGCTACCGCGATGAGATTGAGGCCATTCTTCAGGAAGGCATGGCCAAGGGAATCTTTGCGGTGAAGGATGTTCGCTTTACGTCGGTCACCATTGTTTCTCTGATCCAGGGGAATATTTTCCAGCACCTCATTGATCAGGAGGCTTTCGATTATTCCGCCTATACCGAGAAAACAAAAAAACAGATTTTTGCGCTGGTCATGAAGGATTCATGACGTCTTCAGGGAAGGCTTTGCGGGTCGCGCGCGGCAAAGGATTCAGTGGAGCAGAGCCCGCCGTGCCGGCCGCTTCCGCCGCTTGGAGGCTTTCCGCCAAACTATCGCTTGACAACTCAAAACGGACACCCTATAGTCTTGCACCAAAACAGGGAATCCGCGGAATGCCGAAGACCTGTTCACTGTCTCGTTTCCGGCGCAGTCCGGCAGCGGAGAAAAGAGGGACCATCCATGAGCAGAGAATACAAATCAGGGACATACTGCGTCGAGGTGAAGTGCCCCAAGCACAAGGAACTTGAGGGGCTTGCCGGGGACGCATACCTCAAGAAGAAGAAGGTGCACTGCAAGACGTGCCTTGCCTGGAAATTTTTCAACTGGGCAAAAGACAACAAATGGCGCATTGTTCATACTTGGCCCGAAGTCTCCAACAAGCAGCTGGCCGCCATGATCAAGGGAATTGATCCCGTTCGTGTTGAGGATTTGACCGAAGAAGAAATCATGTGCCTCTAGAAGGGACATTTCAAACTTGCAATACGGTCCCGGTCGAAATTTTGTGAGACTGGCCGTTCGACTCGCCTGGCCGTTTATTCGGGCGGGGAAGCGGCTCAGCAATTTCCCCTTTTTGAAATGGCTGATTTATCCTTTTTTCATCCGGCCGTACAATGAAGTGAGCTCCATTCCCCTTAATATTGAAGTTCAGCGCCCCGAAAACATTGCGATGCCCCGCCGCGTCGTCAAAAGACTTCTGGCGAATGTGGACGAGCTGTTCATTTTTGACGAATGCATCTGTCGAAGACACAATAAAGTTTCTTCTCCGCCGCAGGACATCGGGTGCATGGCGCTGGGCCCCGCCATTCGCCGGATTCATCCCAGCCATGGAAGAAGGGCGACCCAGGAGGAAGCGTTCCGCCACGTGGACCGCGCCGCCGAAGCGGGTCTGATCGCCAACGTCGCCCATGTGTGGATTGATCCGGTCGCTTTTCAGACGAGATTCCATGATCTCATGTTCATCTGCTACTGCGACGACACAAACTGCCTGTATCGCACGCATATGAAAAACCGGGGACCCTCCCTGCAGGGCGCTTGTCAGCGGCTTCCCGGTCTGTCGGTCCGGGTGAACGAAGACGCCTGCCAGGGCTGCGGCACATGTGTGGAGCAGTGTTTCCTTGGAGAGATTGCCCTGATCCATGAAAAGGCGGTGATCGGAGATTCCTGCGCCGGCTGCGGCCGCTGCGTGGAAAGATGCCCGCATCAGGCCATCTCGCTTGAGATCGAAAACGAGGAAGCCCTGTATGACGACCTGGTTCGATGGATTCGAGGGGTTTCCAACCTGCCGATTCAATGCGAGGAGAAAGGACGCTGACGTGAAAAAATTTGTATTTCTGACCGGTCTTTTAAATGTCCTGCTGGGCGTCCTTTTCACGATGCCCGGCTTGATCCGCCTGGCGGGGGTAGAGCCGCCCGACCATTCTTTCTGGCTCATGTTTCCCGCCGTTTTCCTGTTTTTTCTCGGCATCATCCTGATGATTTGCTCCAGAGATCTGAAGAACCGCTCCACGATTGTTTTCTGGGACGGCATGTCGCGCGTGGCGGCTTTTTTCGGCTGTTTATGGTTTGGGCTGTACGCCGGAATGGGGGTTCCTCTGGCGCTTGCCGCGCTGGGCGATCTGGCCATCGCGCTGGTGTATTTTATCGGACTGCCCCGCGTCCTCAACCGAAGCTTCCTGAGTATTCTTCTGGACCGGCGTTGTTGAGGATGCCGGATAAGAAAAAGGGTTTGCCGTGGGAAATCGGCCAAAGTGGTACCTGACCTTTCTGGCGAAAATCTGGAAGCTTGCCTACATCAAACCGTCCGTGCCGGTTTTCGGCAGGCTCATGTACAAAATCCGGGTGAACGCGACGACGCCGGATCAGTTGAATATTTCCTATCTGCCCGTCAACGCGGCGCTCAGCGTGGACAGCCTTCCCCTGCCCAGGGTCATTCTGGAAGGCATGATCCTCCGTTCGGAACATCGCATTATTACGCATCGGTGCACATGCCGGGACGCCTGGAAATGCAAAAACTACGACTGGAACATCGGCTGCATTCACATCGGACTCCCCACGGCCGAAGAAGACGCCACCGTGGCTCACCATGCGTCGGTGGAAGAGGCGATTGCGCACCTGCACAAGGCCCTTGCCGCGGGCCTGGTCCCTTTCATCGGACATGTATCGGCGGACAATACCATCTGGAATGTCTCCAAAGACCGGCCGTTCACCACGGTTTGTTTCTGCTGCCCCTGCTGCTGCACGAATTTCGACTATTACCGCCATCTTCCGCCCGAGGCACAGGCCTGCATTCATCGCCTTCACGGGGTGACGGTCAGCGTGGATCGGGACCAATGCATCGGCTGCGGCAAATGCGCTTCGGTATGCTGGACCGGCGCCGCGGTTCTCGGCGGCGGAAAATCCCGGATCGACCCCGATCGGTGCAAGACTTGCGGCGTTTGCGCGCAGGCGTGCCCGCAGCAGGCGATTCACGTTTCCGTGGAGAATATCGAGGCCACGGTCGACGATCTTCTGGGGCGGATCAACCACGATGTCGGGGGGCTGCCGGTCGCATCCTATCAGGAGCTGAAGGCGCAGCGGGAAGCGGCCGCTTTGTCCAATCCACACCAAGACCGGGGATGAACGAATGCACGAATTGCCGGTGATGAAGAGCATTCTGGATATTGTGCTTGAGCAGGCCCGGATTCACAGCGTCCGGAGCGTCCGCGCCGTCCACCTGGAAGTCGGCCGGTTGAGCGACCTGGAAGAAGAGTGGATGCAGCGCTATTTTGATTATCTCAGCAAAGACACGATTGCCCGGGAGGCGAAAATCAAAATCCGGTGGAACCCCATTGTGTTCCGGTGCGAAGACTGCGAAAAATCCTTTGACGTTGAGAGGGAAAACCTGCGGGATTTGGCCTGTCCGTTCTGCGGCCGGAAGAGCCTGCTGCTGGTTTCCGGCAGGGAGTACCGCATCAAAAATCTGGAAGTGGTATAAGTCGGCAGGCCCGGGAACAAATTTTATAATCCCAGAAACTGAATCGCAGCTCCGCAAAGACAGATCGATCCGCCGGCCAACGCGTGGTTAAATCGCTCCATCCTTCGCAGCGGAAGGCGGTTGAGTCCCCATGAGGAGGCAAGGACAACGGCCAGCATGGTCAAAAGGGTCGAGGCGCCGAATACGGCCGTGACCAGAAACAGCCCCCTCAGATTTTCCTTCGCCGCCGGATACATCAGGAGCGGAATCAGCGGTTCGCAGGGTCCGAGCACGAAAATGGTAAAAAGCACCCAGGGCGTGAGATGGCCTGCACCGCTTTCTTCATGAAGGTGGGCGTGTTCTTCCGTATGCACATGCGGGTGGACATGCGCGCGGCCGTCGGAGTGGACGTGGATATGTTCATGAGGCCTGTGCTTCCAGGCTCTTCGCATGCCCCAAACAAAATACACCAGCCCGAAGGCAATCAACGCCCACGCGGCCAGATTGCCGCGAAAGGATTCGATTGCCGCCAATCGGGTAACTGTGATCCCCAGCGCGATGCCGATCAACCCCAGCCCGACGGAGCTTGCCACATGACCCGCGCCGCACAGCAGGGTAATCCAGAAGGTTTTCAGCATCGACCATTTCCTGGCCTTTCCCATGACAATAAAAGGGAGATAGTGGTCGGGACCCAGCAGGGTGTGAAAGAAGCCTAGAAACGCGGCGGTTCCGAGCAGAAGAATCATTTCCTGGGGCATGGCGGGTTTTTCTCCCTGAGGCCGGCCAGAAAATCATCCGTCTCTTGCTTCAGCCACTTTATCCATTCCGCAACGCCCGCGCCGGTTTTGCAGGACACTTCAAAAATTTTTATGCCGGGCTTCAGCGCCAGGGCCCTTTCACGCGCCGCGGCCACATCAAAATCACTTAGCGCCAGATAATCGATCTTGTTGATCAGCAGGACATCACAGACGGTGAACATGAGCGGGTATTTGAGCGGTTTGTCGTCGCCTTCCGGAACGCTGAGGATCATTACGTTTTTGTGGGCGCCGGTATCGAATTCGGCGGGGCAAACCAGATTGCCGACGTTTTCGATGATGATCAGGTCCAGATCGCGGGCGGACAGGGCCTCCAGACCCTGCGTAACCATGGTTGCGTCCAGATGGCAGAACCCGCCCGTGCGCAGTTGAACGGCGGGAATTCCAACGGCCGCCACTTTTTCCGCATCGACTTTGGAATCGATGTCGGCTTCGATGACGCCGAGTCTCACGGCGCCTTGCAGCCCTTCGATTGTGCGGAGGATGAGGCTGGTCTTGCCCGAACCGGGCGAGGACATCAGGTTGATCAGCAGGGTTTTCGTATCGCAAAGACGCTGACGAACGTCTTTGGCCATTCGGTTATTGTCGGCCAGGATGTCTTCTCTGACCTCGATCATTCGCACATCATTCCCCATGCCGGCTCCCTGCTTTCGGTTTTTAGCTTTGCACGACTTTCATAAAGGCTTCCAGTCTTCCCTTTTCCTGAAGAACCTGAATCGCCATATCCTGTGTTGTCGCGGGAATGGCCGGGACCTGCTTTCTTTCCGTCAGATCCATGGCGCCGGAGGGACAGGTGGAAACGCACAGACCGCCTTTCTACAGGCACATGATTTCGTCTTCCGTCAGGTCCTCAACCCGCACGACATCAAGACCCCTGAGTCTGGCGGCGAGTTCTTTGCTCGACATTTGGGGCAGGGAATGAACAATACGGAATTGCTTTTCCTTTGACCAATTGAAAAATTTCCAGGCTTCACAATCCTTGCAGTGCACGTGCTTTTTCCTGAGATAGGCATTTCCGCTGAGTCCCTCGAGGGCCTTGTGTTTTCGGCACTTGATGTCTTTGCAAAAGGTTCCGATCTGGTATTCTTTCTCCATGCGAAATCCCTCTTTTCTCCGGGGCCGGCGGCGGCCGTCCCCGACAGGTTGATGGGCCGTATTTTTGACGGCGCCCTTGTTGTAGTGAATTTTATAGGCGGTATGATTTTTCTTGTCAAGCGTTAGTTCGAATACTCAAAAATCCTGTTTTGCCCTGTGGCGTTTTTGTGCTACACGACAATCCAGGGTTCCCCGAATCCATCACGCGGGAGAAACTGCTGGCCTGCCGTGGATGAGGGGGAGGATGTTGAGAAGTCGCCTTTTCTTCAAATTTGAGACAAATCGTTTTCATGGAGGTGAAAGCAATGAAACCGCGCGGACTCCTGATGATCGAACATCGATTGATCGAAAAAGTATTGTTGGTGGCGCAGCAAAAGGCCCTGTCCATGACGGAGCTGGACTATCATCCGGCTTTTGTTGAAACGATCGTCGATTTTATCAAAACCTATGCGGACAGAACGCATCACGGAAAAGAGGAAGATATTCTGTTTGCGGAGCTGGCGAAGAAAAAGCTCGATGACGACCATCTGCGCATCATGAAGGAATTAATCGATGAGCATCGACAGGCAAGGGCAAAGGTAAAGGAAATCGTCGAGCTGAATGAAAAATTCAAAAAAGGCGATCGAAAGGTCGTCCCGGCGATTACGTCCGCCGTGATCTGGCTGGCGGGGTTTTACCCGGCCCACATTCGAAAGGAAGATGCCGTGTTTTTTCCCGGCACGGAGCCGCAGTTTCGGCAGGACGAGCTGGAGGACCTCCTCAACCGGTTTTATGAATTTGATCGCATGATGATTCATGAAAAATATCAGAAAATGTACCAGGCCCTCCGGTCCTGAAAAGAGGCCCTGCCGGGGGCCCGTCAGGCGACGCGCCGCCGGCGGAAAGAACGGACAGGGTTCGACAAAAGATGTTTTGCGCCGGAGCATGCCGCCTGTGAACAAAGACAATAACCCATCGGGAAAACGAGGCCGCCCGCGGCCTGGATTTGACGCGGGCAGGAGGCCGAAAAGCGTCCGCAGAACCTCGGCGGCCCCGGAAGACGCGGATCCCCGCTTCTGCGGCCTGCAAGACGCGGTGAGGCGCGGTTGGTACCGCCTGGAGACCGGAGAGCTGTTTGCGGGCTTTCAGGTTGGCCCCAAGGATGTGGTGCTGGACGTGGGGTGCGGGGAAGGCAACGCCGCGCTGTTTTGCGCCAGGCAGGGCGCGCATGTTGTTGTTTCCGACGCGGATGCCGGAAAAATCAAGGCGCTCACGGAGAGAATGAAGGAGGCGGGCGCGAGAAAGTTTGAGGCGTTCGTCAGTGATTCGCTTCCGCTTCCGCTGCCGGACGCATACGCGACGAAAATCCTCTGCACGGAAATGCTGGAGCACACGCCGGAACCCAAAAAAATTATGGCTGAGCTGGTCCGGGTGGGCAAGCCGAACGCCCGGTATCTGATCACCGTGCCGGATGCCCGGTCGGAGAGACTGCAGATGCCCGTCGCGGATCCGCTCTATTTTTCGGTGCCCAACCATATTCAGCTTTTTGACCGGAAAAGATTCCTTCGACTGGTGGAAGATGCGGGACTAACGGTGCTGAAGTACGATACCTGGGGGTTTTACTGGACGGTTTTCATGTCGTTGTTTTGGGTCGCGCATCGCAAGGATCGACTGCAGGGCGCCATTCTGGACGCCATCCATCCCCCCTATCCACCCGTTTTACAAAGCTGGGCCAACACCTGGGCGCAGGTCATGGAGCTGGAAGGGTCTGAGGCCCTGATGGAGTCCTTTGATCAATATCTGCCCAAAACACAAGTCATTGTCGCCGAAAAAAGATAAAATGGATCGGGGTAAGCAGAGCATCGAGCTCTGGTGCCGCCGACATGATTTGGGGTTCATCCGGTACTTGCGTATAGCTTCCTGAAAGTGAGAGTCAGCTAATGTTTGATTTCATACACTCTTTCAAATAGTAATCCTTAATATTAATGAAACTGATAATCTCCGGTAAACAATCTCCGGTAAACGAGTTGAGATATTATACCGATCCAGATAATATCCCAGCTAAAAAAATAAAATATTGTTGAAAATGTTTTAATATTGAAGTATTAGCTTAATATCGTGTAAAATTGAAAAGGGGTATTATGCTGACGACGTTGTCAGCGTTTGCAACATTAGCACCGATCCATATAAACAATGTTAGAGCGCACATGACGGGAGAACGGCCGCGAGGCATCGACCACCACCAAGAGCCCAGGAATCGTCGCACAACAGGGGGACTGTCATGAAGGCATTCGTCGTCGAGAAATATGGCAAAACCGGTCTCCGCGCCGCCAAAGTGCCAGATCCCACCATCGGGCCCCGTGACGTTTTAGTCCGAGTGAGTGCCGCCAGCATCAACCCGCTGGACAAGATGGTACGCAACGGCGAGTTCAAGCTGCTCCTGAAGTACAAGACGCCGTTCGTGCTCGGACACGATGTCGCGGGCGTCGTGACGCGGGTCGGGGCCGACGTGCGGGACTACAAGGTCGGCGACGAGGTCTACGCCCGACCACGCGACCTGCGTATCGGGACCTTCGCGGAGTACATCGCCATCGACCATGCCGACATCGCCCTCAAGCCGAACTCACTCACCATGGAAGAGTCTGCAGCGGTCCCGCTTGTAGCGCTTGCCGCGTGGCAGGCGCTGGCCGGCCTCGCACAGGTTAAGCCGGGGCAGAAGGTACTAGTCCACGCTGGCGCGGGCGGACTGGGCTCGACAGTCGTCCAGCTCGCCAAACACCTGGGCGCATACGTCGCCACAACTGCGCACGGGAACGACGAGGTGGCGGTGCGCGGGCTCGGCGTGAACGAAGTCATCGACTACACGAAGGCAGACTTCGCCGAGTTGCTCTCCGGCTACGACGTCGTGCTCGACTCCCTCGGTGGCGACAACCTCGCGAAGTCGCTGACCGTGCTCAAACCTGGCGGCCTGGCGATCAGCGTCGTCGGCCCGCCGGACGCTGCGTTCGCCGAGCAGATCGGCCGACCACTATTGAAGCCTGTGATGGCACTGATGAGCCACAAGGTGCGGGCGCGGGCCAGCAAGCTCGGCGTGCGCTACTCGTTCTTCTTCATGCGGGCCGATGGCGCGCAACTGAAGACGTTAGCCGCTCTCTATGATGCGGGCACCCTGCGTCCGGTGCTCGACCGCACGTTCCCATTCGACGAGACGCTCGATGCGATGGCATATGTGGAACAGGGGCGCGCGAAGGGCAAGATCGTGGTCACCATGCCGCCCTCAGGTGCGATCTAACAACCGGTTGCAGCGGACGGCGCTTCGCGCCGCCGCTGAACCGGAGCGTTAAACCTTACAATTGGAAAGAAACACATTACCAAACATAACGATATTGCAACATTGTAGGTGCAAAGAGGAAAAGTACGCTTTAGTCGGACGAACCTTATTTGGACAGCAGACCGCGCAGGAAAGCCTCTGCCTCGAGCATTTTATGACGAAGCGCGTCCATGACCGGGTGGACAGGATGGTCGGAGCAGGTTTTTCCAGGCGCGGTTCCCCGAAGGTAAGCCTCCTGAAAGGTCCGGGGACAAAAGGATGTGGCGAGGGACCCGGAATCCGGATCGATCACCGCCCACTCAATCCCGTCCGGAGCGGCGACGGCCGGCGGTCCGGACTGCGAATAGAAGGAGCGCATAAAACGCGCATGAATCCGCAGCGCGCCGGTCGCGCCGGTCAGACCGGTATCCGCCCCGGAATCATACCCCACCCACACGGCGCAGACGACGTCGGGCGTATAGCCCACAAACCAGGAATCCCGGTTGCCGTTGGTGGTTCCGGTCTTTCCCGACACGGGGAAATCGATCTCAAGGGCCCTGGCCTCCCTGGCCGTCCCGCGCTCCAAAACCCCTTCCAGGGCATAGCTTGTCAGATACGTTGCCCGCGGATCAAACACCTGTTGGCGTTTTATTTCTCCGGACCAGAGCCGGTCTCCGTCCGGCGTCGTGACGGAAAAAAGGGCAAACCGTTCAAAGCGCGTTCCGCCGGAAGCAAGAGTCGCATAGGCATAGGCAAGCTCCAGCGGCGACACTTCAAAGCTGCCCAGCGCCATGGAGGGAACGGGCAGAAGGGGGCTTGCGATGCCGGCCGCCCGGGCGGTTTTCAGAACCTCTTTGAATCCCACGTCGGCGGCCAGCCGGACGGTGGCGGTGTTGACGGAATCTTCGATGGCTTTCCGGATCGTGATGCGGGCGTATTGCTTGTTTTCAAAATTGGTCGGCGTCCACATTCCTTCGGGCGTGGAAAGGGAAATCGGTTCGCCGGAGACCGGCGTGGACAGCGTCCATTCCCCCTTCTTTTCCAGCGACCGGGAAAGAGCCGCCAGAAGAACGAAGGGCTTGAAAGCGCTGCCCGGCTGGCGCAGAGCGTCCACCGCCCGGTTGAATCTTGTCTGCGCGTAGCTTCGTCCGCCGACCATCGCCGTGATGCGCCCTGTCTTGGGATCGATGGCGACCAGCGCCGCCTGCAGCGGCTCCGCGGCTCCACGGGCCTTCTTTTCGATGATCTCCATGCCGCGGGCAACCGCTTCTTCCGCGGCGGCCTGCTGAAAAGAATCAAGGGTCGTGTAATACCGGTATCCGGGATGATAGGGTCGCTCCGCGCCCAGATCTTCTTTGGTGATCCTCAAAATGTAATCGATAAAATAGGACGGGAGATGGGCGGGGGGCGCTCCGGCATGGATTCTTGCCGGCGCCGCCGAGGCCCGTTCGAACTCCGGCTGTGTGATCATGTCCAGCTGCCTCATGCTGGACAGGACTCTATCGCGCCGCTCCAGGGCTGTCCGGGGATTTCCGGCAAGGCTGTACCGGTTCGGGGCGTGGATGATGGAGGCGAGCAGCGCCGCCTCCTCCAGGGAAAGGTCCGCCGCACGCCTGGAGAAATAAAAGCGGGACGCCTCTTCAACGCCGTAAATGCCGCGATCGCCAGCCTGTCCCAGGTAAATTCTGTTCAGATACATTTCCAGAATCTGTTGTTTCGAGTAGCGCAGCTCCAGCGCCAGTGCGAGTTCCATCTCCCGCAGTTTGCGCGCGAAAGTTTTTTTCGGAGAAAGGAAGACGTTTCTTGCCAGTTGCTGCGTTATCGTGGATGCGCCCTGGGCAAATCGCTTCTCCCGAAGGTTGACCGATAAGGCCCGTCCGGCGGCAAGAGGATCGATTCCGATATGATGATAAAAGCGCTTGTCTTCGCAGGCGATGACGGCGTTTTGCAGGTAAGGGGAAACGCCGGAAAGAGAAACCGTCGTTCGGGATTCCATTTTGGGGCCCGCGAGGCGGCCGATTTCCTCCGGCTCCAGGCGAACCGAATCCAGCGGTTTGCCGTCCGGGGACGCAAGCGAAGCTACCCGTCCGTTGGCGAGGGCGATCTCCACAGGTCCGGAAGACTGCAAAAATCCTTTTTCGTGCGCGCCGCGCAGAAACAGCCACAGGCGCTCCTTGGTCAGTGAAAAGGTCCCGGATTTTGCCGGTTTTTCCCGAACTTGCCGGTAGGAAAGCCGATTCAGCCGCTCGGTCAGGCGGAGATTTCCCGGGTGATCGCCTTTCCGGATTTCCAGCGGCTGTCCGTAAAAGATCGTGGGCGCCGCCTTGGCGCCGCCGATGCCTTTGCCCGCCTCGATCAGCGCAAAGATGAAATGAATCAGCAAAGCGGCCGCCGCCAGCGCAAAAATGATTCGACGAATCAATGAATCCTCCCAGCCTCTTTTCAGATAAAGTCGATGGACGGCAAATCGTTTTTTCAGGGCCGAATCTTACGGATAACACGGCCGGATAGCAAGATAATTTAAGCCCCTTGCGATTTCCGCGTTGACGGCAAATGCAATTGCGGATATGCATGATCCATGAAGATCAATCAGCTTCCCGCGCCGGTTCTCACGTACGGCCTTGTGCCCCTGGCTCACCGCCTGATCCTGCTTCACACCTTTATGATTCGCACGGAGGTGGTCGATGAAGAGGTGATTACCTCCCGTCTGGACCGGGGAGAAAAGGGAATTGTGGCGATCTGGCATCAGCGCATGTACGGAGTCATCGGCTATGCCAAGGCCGCTAGCCGATACCGGCCTTCGGCCATCATCAGCCGAAGCGGCGACGGCGATCTGATCAGCGAGCTGGTCCGTCGCCTCCATTTCCGCCCCATTCGGGGCTCCAGTTCCAGGGGAGGGAAAGAGGCGCTCGCCGCCATCGTGGAGGACCTGAAAGAAAATCTTCTCGCTATCCATGCGGTGGATGGGCCCCGTGGACCCGGCGGCACGGTCAAAGCCGGATTGATCCGCATGGCCGAGCTTTCCGGCGCGAAAATCTTTCCGGTTTACGTCTCCTTCAGCCGAGCCTGGCCTTTGCGAAGCTGGGACCGGTTTCTGATTCCCAAACCTTTCAGCCGGGTCCGGATCCGCTGGGACCAGCCCATCTCCGTTCCGGCAAACATGAAGGAACAGGAGTTCGAATCCATCCGCCGGTCGCTGGAAATTCACATGCGGCAAAACCAGATCACCGACGACCGGTCTTTCGGTCAAGAGAGTCTGCTCCTTGAACCATAGGTTTGTTTCACGGGGCTGCCGTCCTTTTCGTTGATCTGCTTTTCGCAATTTTTCCTCACAGACGGAATCATGAGGCCGCGGATTTTCCCGAACGCGACATTTACGTCGCGCCCCCGTGACAAATAAGACATCCTGCTCAAAACCTGCACCGGTCTGCATTTTCCGGGTGTGCCCTTGACGGTGCGCGATCAAACCGAAGACATTCGGGTCGCCCGTTCCGACGGCGTTCAATGGCATGGTCTTCGCACCATCAGCAAAATCAATGGTTTGCGTAAAATGACATTTCTGGCACGCCGATTGCTCATTGGTTGGGGGAAACCGAGGCAGTCCGCTCTTTGATCCGCAGTCATGCAGCATCCTCATGGGGAAACCGGCAGGTTTCCCAAAGAAGCAGGGAGAAGGCATATGCTGGCATCGTTGAAGCTACTGGATGTGATGGCAAACAATTCCGAGGCGATTGCACGAAACTGGGCGAAAGACGTCGCCCAAAACGCCAAGACGCCTTCCTATCACGATCTCCATGAAAATCATCTTATTCCTCAGGCTGCGGATTTTTACCGCAAGTTAAGCAGTGTCTTTACCCTGAAAGATCCTTACCCCGCCATTTACGACTTCATGTCCAAATTTGCCGAAAAACGTTTCAGGGAAGAAGTTCCGCTGCAGGAGGTGCTTTACGCCATCATTCTCATGCGCCGCCACATTTGGCTTTACGCCGAGTTTCAGGCCATCTTCGTTACCATTACCGAGCAGCAGCAGGCCCTGGAAAGTCAGACGCGGACGATTCTTATTTTCGATTACATCGCTTATATCCTGACGGATAAATACATGGCATTAATGGGAGCCGCTCCCAAGAAAAAATAAACGAGGTGAACGAACCGTGGCCGAGCAAACAAATCAAGGAAAGGTTTTATCCGTTCGCAGCAGCGTCGTTGACATCCACTTTCCCGTTGCCCCGCCGATCCGAAATGTGTTGACGGCGGGCGAAAAGGGCGAGGTTGTCATCGAGGTGTTTACACAACTGGACAACAACACCATCCGGGGCGTCGCCCTGACGCCGACGCAGGGCCTGGCCCGCGGCGCCGTGGTCACCGACACCGGCAAACCCTTTGAGGTTCCCGTGGGAAATCAGTTGCTGGGAAGGGTGTTCAATGTTTTCGGCAACACCATCGACAAGAAGGGCAATGTCGAGGGGTGCGAAGCCCGATCGATTCACCGCGAGCCCATTCCGCTGCGCGATCAGTCCACCGTCTCGGAAATCTTTGAAACCGGCATCAAGGCCATCGACGTCCTGGCGCCTTTGGAACGAGGCGGCAAGGCCGGGTTGTTCGGCGGCGCCGGCGTCGGCAAGACCGTTTTGATCACGGAGATGATTCACAACACCGTCAGCGGTCACGAAGGCATGAGCATCTTCTGCGGAATCGGCGAGCGCTGCCGCGAAGGCGAGGAGCTCTACCGGGAAATGGAGGAGAGCGGCGTTCTGGGGAACACCGTCATGGTGTTCGGCCAGATGAACGAACCGCCGGGCGCGCGGTTTCGCGTCGGACACGCGGCGCTGACCATGGCCGAGTATTTCCGCGACGATGCCAAACAGGACGTGCTTCTGATGATCGACAACATCTTCCGCTTCATCCAAGCGGGCATGGAAGTGTCGGGCCTTCTGGGGCAGCTGCCGTCCCGGCTCGGGTATCAGCCGACGCTGGCCACGGAGCTCGCGGAGCTCGAGGAGCGCATCTGCAACACCAAGACCGGCGCAATCACCTCCATTCAGGCCGTTTATGTTCCGGCGGACGATTTCACCGATCCCTCGGCCGTGCACACCTTCGGTCACCTGTCCGCGACCATCGCGCTTTCGCGCAAGCGCGCCAGTGAAGGCTTGTATCCCGCCATCGATCTGCTCCAGTCGGGATCCAAAATGCTGATGCCCAACATCGCCGGTGAACGGCACTACAAAATCGCCCAGGAAATTCGCAAGACCCTCGCGGTGTATGAAGACCTCAAGGACATTATCGCCATGCTGGGCATTTCCGAACTGTCCCGCGAGGATCAGCGCACCGTGTTCCGCGCGCGCCGGCTGGAGCGGTTTTTCACGCAGCCTTTCTTTGTCACCGAGCAGTTCACCGGCACGGCCGGAAAAATGGTTTCCCGGGAAGAAACGCTCAACGGGTGCGAGCGGATCCTGAACGATGAGTTTGCCGAGTATCCGGAGCGCGCGCTTTACATGATCGGACCGATTGAAGAGGCGAAGATAGAACATGTTGCTTAAAATTTTATTGCCGGCGGAAGTCATGATGGAGCGGGAGGTCAAGAAAATCGTCGCGGAAGCGGAAAACGGTTCTTTCTGCCTGATGCCGAACCATATCGATTTTGTCGCCACGCTGGCCCCGGGCATCTTTTCGTTTGTGCCGACCGAAGGCGGCCAAGAACTTCTGGCCATGGATGTCGGCACGCTGGTGAAAAAGGGATCGGATGTTCTGGTGTCCACGCGCAATGCCGTGAAGGCGGCGGAACTGGGAAAGCTCAAGCAGGTGGTGGTGGAACAGTATGACGCGCTCGACGAGCGGGAAAAACTGGTCCGCTCCGCCGCGGCAAAACTGGAGGCGTCGCTGATTCGGCGCTTCGTGGAACTGAAGTAGGGCGCGATCCCCGAACGCGCCGCACGGACCCCAAACGAGCAAGGAAGGAATCTCAACATGGTTGAAATACGAAGAACCACCAACCGGCGCCGGCAGATGGCGGATCACTTCGCGGAAAAAGTCGCCCAGCGGGAGGCGCTGCGCATCAAAGGCCTCAAGCATAAGAATGAAACGGTCTGGTTCGGCCTGGGAATGTTCGGCATCGTCGGATGGGCGGTGGCGATTCCCACGCTGATCGGCGTGGCCCTGGGGCTCTGGATCGACCGGACCTGGCCCAGCCAGTATTCCTGGGCGCTCATGGGGCTGGTGGCCGGCGTGATCGTCGGCTGCATCAACGCGGCCTATTGGGTCAGAAAAATCCGCAGCCGGATCATCGAAGAGGAATGACATGACGCCGAACGCTTTGGGGATGTTTGTTTTGATGGGTGCCGCGGGAATGGCGCTGGGCGCTCTCTATTTTGTCGGTCTGTGGCAGACCGTGAAGAGGCTGCCGCAAACGGAAGGCCGCGGCCTTCTTCTGCTGGTCAGCCTGGTGGCGCGCCTGTCCGTCCTTTTGGCCATATTCTACGTTTTGCTTCAGGACGGCCGCTGGGAAAGACTGGCCGCGGTCCTGATCGGTTTCGTGGTGATGCGCAAAATCCTGACGGTTCGTCTGGGTCCGCAAAAGACGGCGTCAGCGATGCAGGAATGACGAAAAGGGTTTTGATCAACCGGGGAAGGAGATTCTATGGAAATCGTCGCGTTAAGTCAGATCAGCCCGGATCAGGTGGTTGTCTGGAGCTGGAATTTCATCACGCTCAATGTGACCATTCTCTATACCTGGCTGGTGATGGGCATTCTGGTGGGCGGTTCCATTTGGGTGACCCGCAATCTTTCTTCAGAAATGAATGTATCGCGCTGGCAGCATTTCCTGGAGATCGTGGTTTCCATCGTCCGCGGAGAAATCAGCGAGATGACGAAGAAGGGGGCGGACAATTATGTTCCCCTGATCGGCACGCTCTTTTTATTCATCTGCACCTCCAATGTGCTGGCCGTGGTGCCGGGATATATCGCGCCGACGTCTTCCATGACGACCACGGCGGCGCTGGCCACCTGCGTATTTGTCGCCGTTCCGTACTATGGAATTTCCCGAAACGGCGTTTTGCATTATGTAAAGGAGTATTTTCAGCCGAACTTTATTTTCTTCCCGTTCCACGTCATGGGTGAACTGTCCCGGACGCTCGCGCTCACCGTTCGTCTTTTCGGCAACATCATGAGTCATGAAAAGGTCATCGGAATTCTGCTGGCCGTCACGCCCTTTCTGTTTCCCGTCGTGATGCAGATTCTGGGGCTTCTGATCGGCGTGATTCAGGCCTACATTTTCGCCATTCTTTCCATGGTATATATTGCCTCGGCGCTTTCCGCCGAGGACGAAGATCATCACGCGGAAGCCAAAAAAGAGGGCTCTGCAGCCTGATAAAATTGAAATAAAGGAGGAGTATGTATGGACAACGTAAGTCTCGTCGCGATGGCCTCGATTATCGGTGCGGGTTTGGCAATGGGGATCGGTT
>Ga0209606_1002931_pt1 | contig 17911 bp, 15 predicted proteins | sample AD_UKC057_MetaG_FD_184412 | JGI IMG/M metagenome (GOLD analysis project Ga0209606, IMG submission 184412) | Active sludge microbial communities of municipal wastewater-treating anaerobic digesters from USA - AD_UKC057_MetaG (SPAdes) (version 2) | ecosystem: Engineered > Bioreactor > Anaerobic >...
ATCGCCGCCGCGGATCACCCAAAAAGGCCAACTACTCCAAGAATGACTTTGGTGCAGACCTTTTAGGCTCGGCAGCGTATTACCAGGCACTTACGCATTCAACCACCCGCCAGTAGCGAAAGGCGGGCTAATATCCTGGGGCGATTTATCACGTGATGAATCGGGGCGACCGGCGGGAGGACATCTCGTGGACGGCAGCGGTAACGGCCACCTCAAGACCGTCTGCGACCAGCCGGCATATTTGGCACTCTGATGGAAGCCCCAACAGTGCGCCGCGTGAGAGGCCGTGCGGCCAAATCGCCCCGTTGACGAATCAGAGGCCTTGAGCTCGCGCGGGGCCGTGCGCGCCGGTTTATGTTGCTTGCCGCCCGCCTGCGGAGAGTTATGCTAGGCTTGGAATTGAAAGCAAAGCCATGATCAAGGACACAATAGGCAAGATCGAGGCCCGGATTCAGGGCGCCGAGACCATCAAAGACGAGCGCCGGCAGGAGCTGCTCGATTTGCTGGGAACGCTCAAGGCGGAAGTCACGGAACTGTCCAAGACCCACGGCGAGCAGGCCCAGAGCATTGCCGGGTTCACAGAGGTCTCCGCCCATGAAGCCACGCGCGCGAAGCAGAACCGCGAACTGCTCCAACTCTCGCTCGACGGCCTCGGGTCCTCGGTCCGGGAGTTTGAAGGGTCCCACCCACGCCTCGTCCAGATCGTCAACGCCATCAGCAACACCCTCTCCAATCTTGGCATCTGACGGTATTGGGCCTCCTTTCCGCGCTGAACCTGTCGCGCAGAGTTTTCTTGCCACCGCCGTTCCGAACTAATTGTATTGTCGTATGACTGACTCCATTACTCGCCGTCGTTTCCTGAAGCAAACCTCCGCTCTCGCCGCGGGCCTGGGCGTTCTCGGCGGAGCCGCCCCGCTGCGCGCTGCGGGGAGTCCCAACGAGAAGGTCGTGGTCGCCATTGTCGGCTGCAACGGCCGCGGCATGGCGCACATCGCCGGGTACCTCGCCCTGCCCAACGCCGAGATCGGGTATGTTTGCGACGTGGACAGCCGCGCCGTCGAGAAAGGCATCGCCGCTGTTGCCAGGAAGCAGCAGAAGAAGCCGCAAGGGGTCAAAGACTTTCGCACTATCCTGGACCGCTCCGACCTGGACGCCATCTCGATTGCCACGCCTGAGCACTGGCAGGCGCCGGCCACCATCCTGGCCTGCGCGGCCGGGAAGCATGTCTATGTCGAGAAGCCCGGCAGTCACAACCTCCTCGAAGGCGAGCTGATGGTCGCCGCGGCGCGCAAGTTCAAGCGCGTTGTGCAGATGGGCAACCAGCGCCGCAGTTGGCCCTGGGTGATCGAGTCCATCGAGGCGCTGCGGGCGGGCGAGTTGGGCAAGCTCTTCTTTGCCCGCGGCTGGTATATGAACCGGCGCACCTCGATCGGCCGCGGCAAACCGGCCCCTGTCCCCGAGTGGCTTGATTATTCGCTCTGGCAGGGCCCGGCGCCCGAGCGGCCGTTCCGGGACAACATCCTCCATTACAACTGGCATTGGTTCTGGAACTGGGGCACAGGCGAGAGCGGCAACAACGGCGTCCACATGCTGGACCTCGCCCGCCTGGGGCTGGAAGTGGACCTGCCCAAACGCGTCACCTGCGGCGGCGCCCGTTACTTCTACGAGGATGACTGGGAAACGCCCGACACGATGAGCGCCACCTTCGATTTCGGCGACAAGGGCGTCGCCTGGGAGTGCCAGAGCTGCGCCCCGCGCGGTTTCGAGGGCGCTTCGGTGGGGGTCAACTTCTACGGTGAGAAAGGCTGCATGGCCATGGCGGGGAATAACACCATCATCTACGACCTCAATAACAAGGTGATTCGCGAGATCAAGAGCAAGCGCGAGGGGCTGTTCGACTTCGACGCCGTCCACTTCGCCAACTTCCTGGACGGCATTCGCGAGGGCAAGCCTCTGAAATCCGAGATCGAGGATGGGCAGAAGAGCACCACCCTTTGCCACCTGGCCAACATCGCCTGGCGCACCGGGCACACCCTCAACTTCGATCCAAAGAGGGGCAAGATCATCGGAGACGAAGCCGCCTCGGCGTTGACCAGCCGGGCCTACCGCCCGGGCTGGGAACCGAAATTCTGAGGCGTGAGGCGCGAAGCGTGCCGGGCGGCGCTTCAGGGGAACCGCGTTTTGTCCTCGTGCGGTTCCAGTTTGGCAATGGCCGCCATGATCTCATCGGCGACCTGTTGGTAGATTTCTTTGAGGCGCGACTTTGAGCAAGCCTTGGCCTCCGCGCGCAGTTGCGCGAAGTCCATCGGTTGGCCGTATTTCACAGCCACCCGAGAGGGCCGTGGCAGGCGCAGGTGCCGTCCGTAGGCATCGAACGTGCCGAAGACGCGCACCGGCACCACCGGGGCGGCGGACTTGATCACCGTCAGCCCGATGCCCGAGCGTGCCGGCTGTAGTTTGCCGTCGCGCGTGCGCGTGCCTTCCGGGAAGAGGATGATGGCGCCCCCGGCTAGCAGCCGGTCCAGGATGGCCTTGAGTCCCTTCGCTCCGCCGCCGTCGCGGTCCACGGGCACGACCTGCCACTGGCGCAGGACCCAGCCCATGACCGGAAACCGGAACAGGTTTTCACGCGCCAGATAGTTGATGCCGCGCCGCAGGCCGGCGCCGACCAGCGGCGGGTCCAGGAAACTGGCGTGGTTCGAGGCCAGAATGACCCCGCCCTGCAGCGGCACGCGCTCGGCGTTATACACGCGCCAGCGGAAATAGAACTTGAAGAGCGTTCGGTAGGCGCACCAGCCCAGGAAATACCAGAAATTCATGGCAGTTCATCTGCCCTGGGCCTTTTCCGCTTCGGCGAGCCGCTTCCGGATGTCTGCCAGAATCGTCCCGCTGGTCTGCTCCGCGGTCATCTGCGAGTTGTTGATGACCTTGGCGCCCAGCGCAATCATCAGCGGCGCGGCGGCGCGCTGGCTGTCGCGCTGGTCGCGCGCCGCGAGGTTCTCCTGGATGCCGTCGGCCGCCCGCCGCCGCGACCGCTCCTCCAGCTTCGCGTCCAGGTAATACTTGAAATCGGTCTCCGGAAAGACGTTCGTGCCGATGTCCCGCCCTTCCATGACCAGGCTGCCGAACTGGATGCACTCGCGCTGCTTCTTCTTCATCCACTGCCGCACCTTGGGCACGGTCGCGACGTGCGAGACCGCCGCGCTGACCTCGGCGGAGCGAATCTCCTGGGCCGGGTAGTAGCCGTCCACAGCCAGGTAAGCATGGCCGTCGGCGCATTTGAGCGCCGTTTTCCAACGGCGGCAGGCGGCGGCGACGGCCCTGGCATTCTGCACATCAATCTTGTGCTGGAGGCAATGCCACGCCAGCGTGCGGTACATGGCGCCCGTATCCACATGGACGAAGCCCAATGCCCTGGCCACCAGTTTGGAGTTGGTGCTCTTGCCGCTCGCGCTCGTGCCGTCAATGGCGATGACAATCGGCGCTTTGTTCTTTGGCTGCGGCATGGGCTTTACACGGGGTTGGACCAGTTCATTCGGCAAACAGCTCAGCATGGCTCAGCGCCCGCCCGCCATTCGCCTCGAGAATCTTCGCCCCCAGGCCGTTGGGCGGTAGCGCCGCCAGCTTCTGAAAAAAGTTCGGAAACGTCTTCTTCACGCACGACGGATTCTTGAGCCTTATCCCGGGCACTTTCAATCCCAGAATCGCAAAGCACATCGCCATGCGATGGTCGTTGCAGGTTTCGACCTCCGCGCCATGGAGTCGGGAGGGAAAGACCGTCAGCGTGTTGCCCTCCTCCGCCACCTTTGCGCCGCACCGGGTCAGTTCTGTGCGCAGGGCCAGGACGCGCTCGCACTCCTGCACGCGCAGCCGGCCCAGGTCGGTGAAGCGAACGGCCTGCCGGGCAAATGGCGCCAGCACCACCGCTGTCATGATGCTGTCACCCAGTTCCCCCCGGCGGGAAACACTCGCCGGCAGGGGCAGGAAGCGCGGGAAAGCCGCATCCACCTGCCAATCAGTAGCCGGCCAGGCTCGAACCGCCACCGCAGATTCCGGCACAAGCAGGCCCGCGCCCCAAAAGTAGCTGGCGCTGGAAGCATCAGGCTCGATTTGGAATCGCCCGCCGTTCCGAGGGAACGCGGCGGCAAGTTTGTGCGTCATTGCCACATAAGGGGATTCCTCGGCATTCTCGCCCGACACCTCGACTTGCCATTTCCCGGCATCCGCACAGAGCAGCAGCGCCGAGGCGAACTGCGAGCTTTCGGCGATGCTCACCCTGCATTTCGCCGGGCGGGCGCCGCCGCCGTGAATCAACGCCGGCAGCCTGTCGTTGGGCGACTCGACCCGGTAGCCCAGTTCGCGCAATGCGCTGAAAAGCGCCGCTTGTGGCCGCTCGTGCATCCGCGGCACGCCATGCAGCCGATAGACGCCTCGGCCCAGGCACGCCAGCGCCGCGAGGAACCGGGCCGCCGTCCCCGCGTTGCCGGTGAAAAGTGCCAGCGGCTGCTGCCCGGTGCCAGCGCGCGGCACCACGCCACCCTGGCCGTGGACGGTGAGGTTGCGGTTGCACGGCTCCTGCGGGTCGGGCGCCACGTTCACCGCGAAACCCAGTTCCCGCATGGCCGCGACCATCACCTGCGTGTCCTCGCTCCAGAGTGCGCCCTCCAACGTTGTTTCGCCCGTGCTCAGCGCCGCCAGAACCAGTGCCCGGTTGGTGATGCTCTTGGATCCCGGCACCGTGATTTGCGCCCGCACAGGCCCGGCAAGCGGAACGACTTCGATGAGTTCGGGCAGAGCCATGCAGCTACGCGGTTAACTGCGCACGCATCACTCCGCCGACCGCCCCCCGGCGCTTCGCGACCATGCACGGCGCCTTTCCCTTGCCTGCACGAAGAACTTTGATATAGCGCGCGCGTCCCCGGCCTTCAGCGCGTGTCTGAATTCCTGCAGGCCCTCCGTGAAGCTCTCCAGCGCGCGCGACAGGTTCTCCCGGTTGGCCAGGGCGATGTCCCGCCACATCTCCGGCGAACTGGCCGCGATGCGGGTTGTGTCCTTGAATCCGTTGGCGCAAAGAAGGCGCTGCTGTTTCGGTCGTTTCGGGCCGAGGATCAGATTGGCCAATTGGGCCGCCACGACGTGGGGCAGATGGCTGGAGCGGCTCACCAGCTCGTCGTGTGCTTCGGGCGTGAGCCGAAGCAGGCGTGCGCCGAGCGCCCGCCATAACTGCTCCACCCGACGCACCGCCGCCGGGCTCGACTTGCGCGTGGGCGTCACCGCGCACACCGCGCCGGCAAACAAGTCCGGCCGCGCGGCAGCCACGCCCGTCTTCTCGCTTCCCGCCATCGGGTGGCTGCCGACAAAGTGCGCGCCCGCTTTGGCCACCAGCGCCTCCAGGTCCCGCACCACGCTGCCTTTGACGCTCCCCACATCAGTCACTACCGCGCCCGGTGCAAGCGATGGGAGCATTCGTTCCACGAGGGGACGCATTTGGGCAAGGGGAGTGCACAGGACAACCAGCTTCGCTCCCTCTACTGCGCGCGCCAGGTCCAGTGTGGCCAAGTCCACCGCGCCGAGCCGCTCACACTCGACGACGCTGGCCGTGCGCCGAACAAAGCCGACCACCGACTTCGCCCGCCCTCTCTTCCGAAGGGCCATCCCCAGCGATCCGCCCAGCAAGCCCACGCCGATCAATGTGACTTTCTTCCAACGCACCCCCGGAGTTTCAGCTCTGGGCCCGCGTCTTTCAAGCCGTGAGTTGGCCAAAGGGAGCGCGGTGCGCATCTAAGTTTCTGAGCGGTCGTTTCCGGGCAAAGGCCCCAGCGCAGCCGTTGAGCAACCACGGTGTGGCATTGACCCCTCCCCACCGCATTTTCCAGGCACGCCCACCCCCCCGCCAGGGATAGGCAAGCCCGCCGTCCGCCCCCCGTCCCGCTACCGTAGTACCTCTAACCCCGGGTTAGAGGTACTACGGTAGCGGGACGGGGAGCGGACGATGGGCGGAGGGTGAGGCGCGGGGGCGGAGAATGGGCGGAAGTGCCGTGCGGACAGGCGGTTAGCCCAATGCGGCGCGCAAGGGCGCGGATAGGTTCCCGGCGGGGCCTGGCTGGCTTGGGCTAGGGGGAGGCGTCCGGGGCCCGGAGTCGGCGCCGCAGCCCGCTTTGGAGGCGCCGGGAACCGTTGCCGCAGGCGCCCCAAGCCTTGGGAAGTTGCCAGAAATTGAGATGCGCCGGGAGCGCGGGCGTCGCCCTGGTTGTGGCTGTCAGGCAGCTTGCCACCGTGCCGGGCTTTCACCATCCTTCGGCCATGCAACCGTCTGCGCCCCTTCTCGCTCTCATCACTGCCGCGCTGCTCGCCGGCGCCGCTTGCGACTCGGCTGCAAAGCAAAGCGCCGCCTCTCTGACGTTTTGCTGTTCGGCGCAGAATGATTTGTACCTCGCGCTGGGCAAGGAGCGTTATCCACGCTTCGCAGCACCGCTCGCCGCAATCGAAAGCGCCGCCCCGGGCTCCGCGGTCCTGTTACTGGCCGACAATTATCCCGCGCGGCAAACGGCTCTCGACGCAGCCGGCTTCGACCTTGCACACCAGAAGAAACTTCGCCTGTTCGTCGAATACCCCGCCGCAGTGCCCGGGCTCGAACTGGCCCCGCCCCGCAGCGCTAGCTGGGAGCGTCTTGTGGTCTCGTCCGGCCGGTTCGCCCCCGCCCTGCCGCGGCTCCGCATTCTCACCGCGCACGACTGCCATTTTGTACCGGTCAGCAATGCGCCCCCCGCCGATCTGGTTGTGGCGCGCGTGGCGGGCTATGACACGGCCATCTTCGGCATTCCGGACAAGGAGGCTTTTCCTGTTCTCTTTGATATCCCGGGGCGTAACATCATGGTCGCCACGACAAGACTGAGCAGCTTCGTTACCGGGCGCTATGCCCCGGTCGGGGATTGGCCGCTCGTGTGGGAGAGAATCCTGGCGGCGCTGGACCCGCAACACCCTCACCCACTCCGGGCAACGCCGGTCGTCATGCCGGCCTACAGCGCCACCGCCAGGCTGCCGCGCCGTTTCCAGCGCGACGCCTTCAATCAGGCTGCCGCATGGTTTGCCAACTCGCATCTGTTGGTTCATTCCTCGGAGAAGCCGGCCCTGTATCGGGCCCTGGCGGCGGGAGAGATCACCGCCGCGCCTCCACAGCCCGGCGCGCCGCAAGGCGACGGCGCGTTTGGCATACTCGAAGGTTACACCTCGGGCATTCTCCCCGACGGCAACCAGCGCCGCTGCCTGTCACTGCGCGCCGACTGCAGCCTGGAATCCGCGATGGTCTTCGCGCTGGACAGCCGTCTCAACCGCCACAAGCGCAGCGGGCTCCTCGCCAGCAACCTGCTGGACTTTGTGTATTTTAACTCGGGCATGTGCCGGGGTGCGCGAAACGACCCGCAGCACGGCGCTTTTGGTTTGATCGGCTGGGGCGACATCGCGCCGGCCTGGCTGGTTGCCAACTACGGGGATGACAACGCCCGCGCCATGCTGGCCACCGCCGTTGCCAGCGCCGCCTTGCAGACAACGCGCTGGGACGAGCGCCTGATGCGCGCCTTGCTCGCCAACCTCCGCACCACCGGCAAGCTCGGCTTCCGCGGCGACCGCATTGACATGCCCGCGCTGGACAAGAACGGCTGGCGCCCGTATTTCGAGGGCGAGCCGGTCAGCTACTCGCCTCACTTCGAATCCTATCTCTGGGCCTGCTACCTCTGGGCCTATCGGCAGACCGGGTTTCAGCCGTTCCTGGACCGCGCGCGCACCGCCATCAGCATGACCATGAAGGTCTATCCCGCCCAGTGGCGCTGGCAGGACAACCTGGAACGCGCCCACATGCTCCTCTGCCTGGCCTGGCTCGTCCGAGTCGAGGACACCCCTGAGCACCGCGAATGGCTGAACCGCGTAGCCGGCGACCTCATCGCCTGCCAGCAGCCCTCGGGCGCAATCCACGAACGGCTTGGTCCTCCCCATGCAGGCCACTACCGCACCCCGCAGTCGAATGCCGAGTATGGCACTGGTGAAACGCCGCTCGTGCAGCAGAACGGCGACCCCGTCAGCGACCAGCTCTATACCACCGGCTTCGCCTTGCTCGGCTTCCACGAAGCTGTCGGCGCCACCGGCGACCTCAAACTCAAGCGCGCCGGGGACGAGCTTGCCGCCTACCTCTGCCGCATCCAGACCCGCTCGCGGAAGTTCCCGCACCTGAGCGGCACCTGGTTCCGTGCCTTCGACGACCGTCGCTGGGAAGCCTGGGCCAGCTCGGCGGACGCCGGCTGGGGCGCATGGTCCATCGAAAGCGGTTGGGGCCAGGCGTGGACCGCCGCCCTCCTTGCGCTGCGCGAACAAGGCACGACTGTCTGGGACTTCACAGCCAATAGCGGCGTGCGCCAGCACTTCCCCCGGCTCAAAGCTCAAATGCTGCCCGACTCCCGGTAAACGCGGCCGCCCGCACCGGTCGCTTCCGCTCGCACGGCGGAAATGCGCAGCGCCGCAAGAACCGCAGCGCGCCGGATCGGTTGGACAACGGCTCGGCCAAACCCCTATGCTGCCGCCATGACCAAGACCAATGACCAGGCTCCAGCCTGTCACGTTGTGTTCGCAAGTAGAGTGCTCCGGCTCGTCAGGTGGGGGCTGATGGTTGCCGTGGGAACCAGCACCTGGGCACAGGCGCCCGCAGCCCCGACGGCCTCAGGCGAAGCGAAGCCGGGGTTTACCCTGAGAATACTCGATCCGCGCGGCGAGGCCACTTTCACCGCGCGCGAGGTTGTGCATGTGCTTGGCCGCACCACGCCCCAGGCGAAAGTATTGGTCAGCGGCAAGCCGGCCGAGGTCTTTTCGACCGGGATATTCGTCCGCGACAACGTGCCGCTGCAACTCGGGGAGAACCGCATTGCGGTGGTTGCGACGGCGCCCGATGGGCAGAAACTCGAACAGGTTATCACCGTGAAACGCGAGGCCGAAACGCCGGTCCCGCCCGAACCGATGGAGAGCCGCCTGGAGATTGACAGCAAGAGCATCGAGCCGGCATGGAACACCGTCTTGTCACGCGGGGATGTGCTCGAACTCAGTTTCCGCGGCACGACGGGGCAAGAGGCTGAGTATTGCCTGTCCGCCGAGGCCTGGGAGCCGATGAATGAGGTGCGAGACGAAGCCACGGGCAAGCCCGCCGGCCTTTACCGGGCCTCGTTCGTCGCCGTGGCAACCTCCGACAGCACCAACTCGGCGGTGCGTTTCCGGCTCAGGGCCAAACCCGCCGGAACGAACGCCATCAAGATCACTGGTGAACCGGTGGTCGAGGTCGCAAGTCAGGCGAAAGTCGGTTTCTGGGATGATTCAAAACTGCGCCTCGTGCGCGTAACCGAGGACGGCGCGGCGATCAGCTTCGGCATACACGAAGTCCGGCTCGGAGGTCCTTACCTCACCGAGTTGCCCGCGGGCACGCTGCTGCGTGTCACCGGCGTGAGGGGCGACAATTACCACGTCCGGCTCAGTCCCGGCTTGGACGGGTGGGTTGAAAGGCGCGCGGTGGAATGGGCTCCTGCCGGCACACCGCTGCCGCACCTCTCCTTCACCGACCTCTCGGCCTACGGCAACGACTCGGTGGACTATGTTGCCATCCCCTACACCGCGCCCGTGCCGTTCGCGGTAACACCCTCCCGCAGCGCCGCCGGCCGCGCCGCGGTGGACATTGACTTTTACGGCGCGCATAACGCGGCCACATGGATCAGCCATCGCCCAACCGCCCGACTGATCCGCGAGGTGACCGTCCAGCAGGTGGCCGCTGAACATCTGCGGGTCTGCGTGGAACTGAAAGGGCAGCAACTGTGGGGCTACAAGTGCGCGGTGACAAATCGCGCGGTGGTGTTGAGCGTTCGCCGTGCGCCGAAACTTGCGGCGGCGCCCGGCTCGCCCTTGAAGGGCCTCGTCCTCGCGCTGGAGCCTGGTCATGGTGGCAACAATTCCGGCGCGCGCGGCATCAGCGGCAGCCAGGAGAAAGACATCAATCGCCACGCGGTCGAGGAGTTGGCGCGCCAGTTGGAAGCCGCCGGCGCGAAGACCGTGGTTGTGCGCCCCAATGACGAAGCCCTTTCGCTCAGTGAGCGCGTTCGACGCGCCATTGCCGCGAACGCCGACCTGTTCATCAGCGTGCATGCCAACGCCGCTGGCCATTCGCGCGGCTACTTGAGCGTATCCGGCACCAGCACCTACTATAAATGGCCCTTCTGCCGGGATTTGTCCGAGGCCATCCACGCCCGCCTGCTGGAGATCACCCGGCTCAACGACTTCGGGAACGTGGGCAACTTCAATTACTATCCGCTGCGCGCGAACACCTGGATGCCTTCGATGCTTGTCGAGCAGGCCTTCATGTCCAATCCGGCGGACGAGGCGAAGATGCTCGACCCGGCATTCCGCAAAGACATGATGCGCGCTGTGTTGCTGGGCACGGAGGATTGGCTGAAGCGCGTGCGCGCTGAGACGATGGAATAGGCCCCGCGCCTGCAACGAACGCTTGCCAGGCTGGAACAAACCGGCCTAAGCTGGTTCCAGCAACCGATGAACGCTGGTTTATACATTCAACGCAATTGACTCATTAACTGTCATATCATGAATACCGTCACCTCGCTCAAGACTGTCACCAGGAACGTGAAATCATTGGCCGAAGCCGCCCTGCAGGAAAGCGGCGGCCTGTTGCGCCTCGCGCCCAATTGGGTGCCGCGCTCCTTCCTCCAGCCCGGTCTGCGCATCAAGCTGCACCCCGACGACACCTACGCCTACGGCGCCAACCGCGGCGGCATTGACGAGCGCTGGTTCGCCTCGACCACCGAGGCCGCCAACGAAGGCCGCGTGCCCGACGAGGGGCTAAGCTATTGCGTGGCGGGCAAACGGCGCTTCACCCTGCGCCAGGCTGTCGCCGAGTGCGGCGCGACGATTGTCGGCAAGGCCATCTGGAAGAAGTACGGCAAGTGGCCGGTCTATTCGAAGTTCTTTGACAACATGGGCCCCATACCGCTGCACATGCACCAGAATGCCAGGCAGGCCAGGCTCGTCGGCCAGGAAGGCAAACCGGAGTCTTACTATTTCCCGCCGCAGCACAACAACGTCGGCAATAACTTCCCTTACACCTTCTTCGGCCTCGAACCCGGCACCACCAAGGCCCAGGTCCGCAAGTGCATCGCCGACTGGAACAAGGGCGACAATGGCATCCTCGACCTTTCCAAGGCCTACCGCCTGAAACCCGGCACCGGCTGGCTCGTCGGCCCCTGCATCCTCCACGCCCCCGGTTCCTTCTGCACCTACGAGCCGCAGTGGGGCTCGGACGTCTTCGGCATGTATCAGAGCATGGTCGAAGGCCGCTACGTCCCCTGGTCGCTCCTGGTCAAAGATATGCCCAGGAGCAAACACAAGGACCTGGACTTCATCGTGGACCAGCTTGACTGGGAGGCCAATGTGGACCCGAAGTTCAAGGACCACCACTACCTCGAACCCGTGCCCGTGGCCGACACCCGGGAGGAGGGCTTCGTGGACCGCTGGATCGTCTATGGCAAGATTGACGGCGCACAGCTTTTCACCGCCAAGGAATTGACTGTCGAGCCCGGTGTCTGCTGCACCATCAAGGATAAGGGCGCTTACGGGCTGATCTGCGTCCAGGGCAGCGGCACGATCAACGGGCAGCCCCTCAACAGCCCCAAGCTCATCCGCTTCACCGAGTTGACCGAGGACGAATACTTCTGCACCGAAGACGGCGCCAAGGCGGGCGTCGCCTTCGAGAATACCAGCCAGACTGAGCCTCTTGTCTGTCTGCGCTACTTCGGCCCGGAAGTAAACCCCGATGCCCCTGCTTTGGGCGCCTATCGCAAGAACAAGTTCTGAACTCTGCCCGCTAAAGCCGCGAAAGACGCTAAAAGGGACACGGACTGAAATGGGCGCAGAAGCTCTCACCGCAGGCGTCGGGAGTTTACACCTCTTTAGCGTCATTTAGCTTGGTTAGCGGGCATTCTCCTCCCTCTTAATGAAGCGGGTCTGCATCTACTGCGGTTCCAGCCCCGGATCGCTGCCGGAATACGCCGCGGCGGCCCGGCGCTGCGGCACGGTCCTGGCGGAGCGTGGCCTGGCCGTTGTTTATGGCGGCGGGAATGTCGGGCTCATGGGCATCCTTGCGGATGCGGCGTTGGCGGCGGGCGGCGAAGTCGTCGGCGTCATCCCGCACAGGATGATCGAGCGCGAGCTTGGCCATGAGGGTGTGACGTCACTCATTGCCGTGGACTCAATGCACGCGCGCAAGCAGAAGATGGCTGATCTTTCCGATGCCTTCATCGCGCTGCCGGGCGGGATTGGCACCATGGAAGAGCTGTTCGAGGCGTTTACCTGGCTCCAGCTTGACCTTCACCACAAGCCTGTCGGCCTGCTGAACGTGGCGGGCTTCTATGACCGGTTGGTGGAGTTCCTGGCCCACATGCGCGCCGAGCGTTTTCTGAAGCCCGAGCACTTTGAGACGCTGGTGGTCGAGGACAATATGGACCGCCTGCTCGATCGGTTTGCCCGCTTCAACCACCAGCCCACCGGGAAATGGATGGATAGTAAGCAGCGCTCCTCAAGAGGCTGACCAAGCTCGCTCGGAAACGGAGGGGTTGATAGATGTTGATTGTGCGCAGCAGGCGAGACTACCGGTCCGCTTGGCGCTCGATCACAAAGAGGTTGTTCAGACCCAATTGAAAGCGCTGGTGCTTCACGAGCCTAAACTCCGGCGGCGGAAAAATGTTCGTTGTCTCCCGCACGTCGTAGCCGTGATGCTCCTCCACAGACATTCCATCAATCAGGCCCAGGGCCAGCAGCACCTTGAGGATGAAATCAACCTGCGGTGAAGGCACCGTGATGATCAGGCGGCCACCAGGCTTCAGAAACCGGGAGCAACGAACGGGCGCAGCTTCACGGTGACCGTGGCGGCTCCGCCTTACATCCTGATCCACCCCGTCAGCCAAATGGTGGCGCAGGGCCAGGATGCGACCTTCACGGCGTCCGCTACCAACGACTGCGGCAGTGCGCTGATCTATCAGTGGCGCTGGAACGGGGATGAGATTGCCGGGGCCACCGACAGCGCTTACACCCTCACCAACGCGCAATGCGCCGATGCGGGAAGCTTCGAGCTGGTGGTGGCCATGCTGGCCGGCTCGCAGACCAGCAGCGTCGCCAGCCTGACTGTGGTTGCTCCGCCAGTGATGCTTAGTGGTCGCGCCGACCAAACCGTGTCGTTGGGGCAGGAGGTTACGTTCGCGGTCACCGCCACCAATGACTGTGGCAACCAACTTACTTACCAATGGCGCTTCAATGGGACTGAGATCCTCGACGCGACCGCCAAGGATTATGTATTCACCACGCTCCAAGTGAGTAATAGCGGCAACTATGCTGTCGTGGTGGCAAATCTCGCCGCCGCAGTGACCAGCCCGGCCACATTCCTGACTATCGCCGGGCCTTACCTCACTGTTTACCCGGCGGAACCATCGGAAGCTGGCACTGGGATGACAAACTTCAACTTCGTTTTCCCGAGCGTCGCCGGAATTGAATACGCCGTCCAATACAAGGATACGCGCTCGGACACCAACGATTGGCTGCCGCTTATGACCAATTCCGGCACCGGCGGCTTTATCACTAACGACTTTCCGATCACGACCGATTCTCCTGGCCGCTTCTATCGCATGCTGGTCCGATGATTTCGGGCTGGGTGTAAGCGGCGAAGGACCAAACCCCGATGCGCCGCTGGTTTGTCAGCAATAGGGCCAGCCCGCTTGGGCACGATCACGGCTTCGGATCACGACTGCTGCGCTGCGCCGGCCGCTTGCAGATCAGCTTCTCCAGCTCCAACAAGCGCAGGTTGGTGCTGTTAAGGATCAGGCCCAGGCCAAGAGTGAAGAATGACAGCATGATCAAAAACGCTGCCAACACCGCGCTGGGAACCGCATAGACATAGCGCTCCGTGATGTATTCATAGACGGGCCGGAAGCCCACGGCCAATCCCGGCACAACCAGCGCTATACTGCACAGGCCGAAGAATGTCAGCGGCTTGTAGGATTTCAGTATTAAGAAGAGTTTCAGCATCACCGCCAGCCCGTCGGAGAACGTTCGCAGCTTGGAGAAACTCCCTTCGGGGCGGGCCCGGTAGGGTGCGGGGATCTCCTTGATCACAAACCCGCGGTAGAGCGCCTGCAAAGTAAGCTCCGTTTCCACATCAAATCCCGCCGCCGTTATTGGAATTTGCGCCGCCGCCTCGCGCGTAAACGCCCGGTATCCGGAAAAGATGTCCGAGATGCGCGAATGAAACGCCCAATTGATAATCCCGCAAATCAGCTTGTTGCCCAGCAAATGGAAGGGGCGAAATGATTTGTCCTCGTAAGTCTGCAGCCGCGCGGCTGCCGTCATGTCCGCGTCGCCCTTCAGGATCGGTTCCAGCAACGCGCTTACCGCCTCGGCCTCATAGGTGTCATCCCCATCTACCATCACTAGGACGTCCGCGTCCACCTGCTCAAACATTGTGGCGACCACGAACCCTTTGCCCTGCCGTTTCTCCCGCCGGACCATGGCACCCGCCTTCCGGGCGATCTCCGCCGTAGCATCCGTGCAGTTGTTGTCGTACACGAAAATGCGGGCCTTGGGCAGAACGCGCCGGAAGTCAGCGATAACCTTGCCAATGGTTTGCTCTTCCTGATAGCAGGGTATCAGAACGGCAATGTCAGGATTCGTCAGGATCTCACTCGCCATACTTCGTCAGTGGTTCAGCTTTGGGTTTGGCGGCCGACTATCAGCACTGATTGTCCCAGTGGTGGGGGCAACATTTTCTCAATTCGTGATATCATTGGCACAAAAAGCCTGTCAAACACGCGGATTTGTGCATCCCTCTGGCTCTGTCGTCGAGTAACCTTTGCATTCCACCACCAGGCCCATACCCCGATAAAATTGTAATAGCGGAGTTTCTCCACCTCCAGGTTCAACTTGGCCATCAGGTCGCGCGCCGATTTCCTGGAGTAGCGCCGGTAATGCCCCAACCGCACATCCGTGCTGCCAAAGGCCCATGGACCCGCCGGAACCAATACAACGACTCGCCCGCCTCGCGCCAGCCGCTGTTTCAACCGCCGCAATACCCCCTCGTCGTCCTTGATGTGCTCCAGCACGTTCATCAGGATGATCGTGTCGAAAGCATCCGCCGCCGACACCTGGTTGTCCAGAGCCTCCACCGTCACGTTAAGGACCTGCACATTCGGCAGAACTTTGGTCTTTTCCAACAGCCGTGCATGACAGTATGCGTTTGGCTCAATACTGGTAACCCACTTGGCCACCCCGGCAAGCTCGGGCGTAAAATTCCCGATACCCCCGCCAACCTCCAGCACTTTCCCTCTCACGAACGGGGCGACCACGTCAAACTGCCATCGTCGATACCTTTCCGCCTTCGACATCTGCAGCAGGTCCGCTACGTAAAACGGATCCTCTTCGATTAGGAACGCTTCCGGTGAATTTGCCATAGAATCACTCCGGATGAGCTGTTGAAATGTGAATACGCCGCCAGGCGGACCGCCCTCGCTCCCGCTTCCTCTTGCCTCCAGACACGGTCGGCAGCGGGAGCGGACTCCGCTGCTGAGACGGAGACTGAGGGGCGGCTTGGTGGATTGCCGGGTTCATTCTTAGCCTGGTGGCTTCTGGTTTGGCCTCGGTTCACCCTGGCTTCCAGGCGGAGCCAACTCCACCAGGTGCCAAACAAACGGTGGCTGGCTTCCATACATCTTCAGCTTCACTGTGTGCAGTTCTCGCGCGTCCATGCGCTTAAGCCACGCCGGCCAGGGCTCACCCAGCCTGTCCTCTGACAGAAGCAGGTACTTGATGCCGCGCTGTCGTATCTCATCGGGAGAGTCGGAGAGTTTCACGTGGAGAATCCGGCGCGCCCCAAAGGGTTTCCAGAGCGAAGGCTCCGGATAGTCGTACGCGAAGAATCCCAGAACGGACGCATCGGCCGGCAACGAGGCGACGATCGGCGCAAACACATCCGCCCGCGAGCCCTTGGCCGCATAAGCGTTTATCGCGCGCACACCCAGTCGGCTGGACTGCAGCCGGGAACCAAAATGCTCTAGGAACCAATCTGCCGGCCACAAGGGTCTGGCCGGCGAAATGACCAGCAGCAGCCCGGCCAGCCCGCACGAAAACAACGCCCAGGACCGCCACCAGGCTCTTCGGAGCAGTCCTGCCTGCGCGGGACTCAGCAGCAGTCCCATCATCAGCAAGGGATAATAGGACGCCAAATACCTCGGTCCGCTGGTCAGGTTGAGCTTGCTCATCGCGTAGAGCAAGCTGACCCACGCGGATAAGCACACCAAGCGCGTCACCAGGTCGCCCGACCGCGCCACCTCGGGCCGGGTGCGCCGTCTGCGCCTGATGACCACGGCCACGAGGCTCAACCCCAGCAGAATGGTTAGTCCGAAACCCATGCCGGTCTCTTCCTCGAGTTGGAGCTCGAGTAGCCTCCAGTGCGCGGCGTTCACCTCGAAGTGCTGTTCCAGCAGCGCGGTCAGAGGAGCCGGAGTCATCGCCTCGCTGATTCGGTTCCAGGTGGGGGCGAAAGGAAACACGGGCGGAGACAGGTTGTTTAGGGTCCAGTTGATGCTATTGGCGAGCAGGTGCAACCATGCCGGTCCGGTGCCGATCTGCCGGGTCCCCGCAGTCCATCCCGTCCAGTCACCACAATAGACGGCGTTTAACACCGAGATGGGCGCCAAAGACGCCCCCAGCACGAGAGGAACGACCGCCGCCACCACCAGTGGACGCGCAAGCCATATCCGCCACGTTGGCGCAAAGGCAACTGCCCAAGGCAGCAACAGGGTCAGATTGGTGGCCTTGGTGCCTGTCAGCAGTGCTGCGGCAAGCGCAGATAGGCAGACTTCCGAGACTCTTCCGGATTTCCGTGCCCGCAAGGCAAAGTCTATTGCCGCCAGGGCGTACACCGCGCTGAACATGTCGTTGGCAATGCTGCCGGCCTGCAACAGGTAGCAATACCCCGTGGGCAGCAGCCACATCCAGTGCCAAGCCACGCGCCGCCTCACCCCGACCCGTGTGAACAAGCTGAACACCAGCCCCGGCAAGAGGCAGAATGACACGGCGTTGACCGTGAATAGCCAACGGTCTGTCTGCGTGAAGGCAATCAGCGGAGCCGAAAGCCACTCGATGCCGCAGGCGCGCGTGTTCAGGCGCTGAAAGTCGGTGTGAATCCAATGCCATTGCCCCTCCGCCAGCCAGTGCAGCACCCGCGGGACCCGATACGCCAGCGCGTCGTAGTTGCTGGGAGCGTGAATGACGCCGCCCAGAATCGCCAGCAGCGCCAGGATCAGGAACGCCAGCGGGAAGGGCCGTCGAAAGCGCCGCCGCGCTTTTCGAAAAACCCAGCCGCGCAAACCCTCCGGAAACAACCTTCGGCGCAGCATCCACACCGCCGCCAGGCTCACCAGAAACACCACCGCATAGCCGGCGGCGTTGAGCTGATGAAGGGCGGACAAAATCCACCCGGCACAACTGCACAGGGCGCTGAAGACAATCCAGGCAGTCAGCATCACCGGAACGCGCGCGCTTCCGGTTGCTGCCGGCGAAGGGCGCTTTGCGGCGGCCTTTGTCTCAGGCCGCGCTGGCTGGATTGGGTCGTTCACAATAGTTTGTCACCACGAACTGACGCGCTAGGCTAACAGGGCGCTCGCTGGGCGGTCAACTTTAATGAAAGACTTTAATGAAAGACCCGAATCCTTAGCGAACGCGCGGAGTGACCCAAACTGTGGCCACGACGCACCAAGCGCGAGGAGATAGGAGTCGAGGACAACCCTTTTGAGGCTTGCGGTTGCTTTTGCAGGACCTCCGGGGAGCG
>Ga0209606_1002934_pt1 | contig 17907 bp, 15 predicted proteins | sample AD_UKC057_MetaG_FD_184412 | JGI IMG/M metagenome (GOLD analysis project Ga0209606, IMG submission 184412) | Active sludge microbial communities of municipal wastewater-treating anaerobic digesters from USA - AD_UKC057_MetaG (SPAdes) (version 2) | ecosystem: Engineered > Bioreactor > Anaerobic >...
ATCACCGAATGTCGGCGGAACGTCTCCGGGGCTGAGCGGCACCTCACCGGGGCTGAGCGGCACCTCGCCGGGACTCAGCGGCACCTCGCCGGGGCTGAGCGGCACCTCGCCGGGACTGAGCGGCACCTCGCCGGGACTGAGCGGCACCTCGCCGGGACTCAGCGGCACCTCGCCGGGACTGAGCGGCACCTCACCGGGACTCAGCGGAACCTCTCCGGGGCTGAGCGGCACCTCGCCGGGACTCAGCGGCACCTCACCGGGACTGAGCGGCACCTCACCGGGGCTCAGCGGCACCTCGCCGGGGCTCAGCGGCACCTCACCGGGACTCAGCGGAACCTCTCCAGGATTGAGCGGGACGTCTCCGGGACATCAAAAAGGGAAAATTCGATAAGACAGGCCATCCCGGAACTTGGGGCCTGGTTCAGAAAGATTATTGTGTCCTCGAAACGGCACTAACGTACTCCGCGATCATTTTTCCCATATCTGAAGGCATGCTCTTGTCGCTGCTCCCGAAGGTCCAGGCCGCAGCATAGGGATTGTTTGCGGTCGAAAGTGATTTCTCCCGCAAAACATTTCCCGTGCTGGCGTCCACAAGCTTCAACGTTACCGACATATCCGAATTTCCGGCCAGGGCGCCACCCCAGAATCGCGCGGCACCGCTGACGATGCGCAAACTGGTCAAAGTGGGTTGAATCATCAGCACGGCCCCGTCATACTTGCTTTTCGATGCGCCCATTTCCACCCTTTGAAAAATGTTTTTTGCTTTCAGGGCTTCGAGAGCGCTGGTTTCACATTCGTTTGCGGCATCCGGGTAATCCGCCGCCAGGTTTGGAGGAACGTCCATTTTCTGAATGATGATGATATCAAATGTTTTGCCCAAGGGGGCATCTGCCATCTCCTGCTGTGCAGCCGATAAGGGTGAAAGCATCAGCATCAGAAAAATAAAGCTTAAAATGACTCCTTTGCACCAAGACGAGCATTTCATCTCCGACCTCCTTTTTTTACGTTCAGGCTCCGGATCGCACGGGTGATTAGCGATTAACACAAGTCTATCAGAGTTCCGGCGATTATTCCAGAACGCCATCTCATCCAAGTGGAGAGGGAGAAGTTCCTCCAGCGCCTGGAGGAGCGGCAGGCAGCATGGCCTCGGGCACCTGAACGGCCACCACCTCGCCGCGCGCGCACACCTGCCCGTTTGCGGCGACCGTGATGGCCACGACGACCTTCCGCCCCTTGATTTCCTTGACCCGTCCGCGGAGTTCGAGCGGGGGACCCAGGGGCGTCGGCCGCAGGTAGTCCACGTGCAGGGAGGCGGTGACGTAACGCAGGGCCGGCTCCGTGTCCATGGCGCGTCCTTCGGCGCGGTAGACCGCCGCCGCGGCCGTCCCCGTACCGTGGCAGTCGACCAGCGAGGCCAAAAGACCGCCATAGACGAAGCCGGGCATGGAGATATGATGGGGCCCGGGCTGGAAGGTGCAGACGGATTCGTCACCATCCCAGGTGCTCCGGATGCGGTGGCCGTGTTCGTTCAGCCGGCCGCAGCCGTAGCAGTGGCTCAGGATGTCGGGGTAGTACTCCTGGAAGGCCTTTTCACTCATCGTCGCCATGCTCCTCTCGAAAGGGGGTAAGCCCCTGCCCGGCGCTACGGCCGTCGGGAAGGCGGGGCGACTATGCCACAAACGGGACGATCGATCAAGCCGCGGACGGGTCCGGGCCGAAAAGGAGTAAATATATCTTGTCTCTGCCCGCTTTTGATGTTACCCAGACACAAATCGTATCCTTTGCCTCAAAACAACCTGTGCGCGAGGTATGTTATGGGCGAAAATCTCTCCCGTCGTGATCTCCTGAAAAAATCGGTCAAAGTCGGCGCTTGCGTTGGCGGCGTTGCGCTCCTCGGGTACGGCGCGTACGCCTTCATGAAGCAGGACCGGATCGAAGACCTCTACGGCGCCTATCCCGAAAGCGCCTCGCGGTATGCCCTGAGGATCGTCGATCAAAACGCGCCCAGGCCCAATATCGTCTTCATCTGCTGCGACGACCTGGGCTACGGCGATGCGGGCTGTTACGGCGGCCGGGCCATCCGCACGCCGAACATCGACTCCCTGGCCGTGACCGGCACCCGCTTCACGGATTACTATACCTGCAACGCGGTCTGCGCGCCCTCGCGGGCGGGGTTTCTGACCGGCCGTTATCCCTTCCGCACCGGGGTGATCGGCAATCCGAGTCCGAAGCGCGAACCCCTGGGGCCGATCATGGCGCGGAAGGTGGGCTACGCCCTCAAGGACCTGGGCGTCATGGACCTCAGGGAAAACTACGTGAGCCTGGGGCTTGACGCCGCGGAGATCACCCTGGCCGAGGGACTGAAAAAGGCCGGTTACCGCACCGGCATGGTGGGCAAGTGGCACCTCGGGGACTACAGCCAGGACCCGGCGCGCAATCCCCTCAGGCACGGCTTTGACCGCTATTTCGGCGTGCCGCATTCGAATGACATGATCCCCTGTCCCCTCTACCGGGACGACGCGATGCTCGAGGCGGACATCGGCGCGAACCAGGCGCGCCTCACCGGGCTGTATACGGAGGAGGCCCTCAAGTTCATCGACGCGTCTGGGAACGGCCCCTTTTTCCTGTATCTCGCGAACACCTTCCCCCATCAGCCGATTTACGCATCGGAGCGCTTCCTGAAGAAATCGAAGGCGGGAATCTACGGGGACGCCGTCGAGGAGATCGACTGGGAGGTGGGCGAGATCCTGAAGCTCCTGAGGAAGAAGGGCCTGGAGCGGAACACGCTCCTCTTCTTCACGAGCGACAACGGCCCCTGGTTCGAGGGGAGCGCGGGCCCCTTCCGCGGGCGCAAGGGCCAGAGCTACGACGGCGGCTTCCGCGTGCCCTTTCTCGCCTCATGGCCCGGGCGCGTCCCGGCAGGCAGGGTGTGCGGCACGCCCGTCATGAACCTGGACATCCTCCCCACGGCATTCGCGCTCGCGGGCGTGGGGCTTCCCGATGACCGGATCGTTGACGGCAGGAACATCCTGGACGTTCTCAGGGGAAACGATGCGCGCGGTCCCCACGAGGCCATCTATTTCTATCACTATGACCTGCTGGAAGGGATTCGGATGGGCAACTGGAAATATATTGAAAAGATGAACCGCTATACCTGGCCCATCGCCATGGACGCGGCGCCCGTGCCGGACGGCATGGGGAAGAAACAGATGGGCAACCGCTGGCCGCTGCTGTACGACCTCTCCGTTGACCCCGGGGAATCCTACAACGTCATCAACACCCGTCCCGACGTGGCCCAAAGACTCAGGGCCGCGATGAAGGCATGGGAGCGTGCGGAGAAGAAGGACCCGCGCGGTTTCAGGAGTTGAAATAATGGGTGCCCCCGGCGCGATTCGAACGCGCGGCACCCGGATTAGGAATCCGTCTTGTAGCATTTCAGAAACCTTCACGACCCTCCATTAAGTACTTGACAATTAACCTAATTTCCGATATTCTTCGTCACAACCCATCATGACGTTTCAGGCATTTTCAGCCTAAAAGTGGGGAGAGAGTGGGGAGAGGATGGGGAGAGGATTCGCGGGAGGCCAAGATCGGAGGGTGAGACAATGCCCGTAATATGGAAGAACACCAAGTGGCCCGGCATCCGGTACTACGAACACCCGACCAGAAAACATGGGGTCGGCAGGGACAGGTATTTTACCATCAGGTACCAGAGGGACGGCCAGCGGGTCGAAGAAGGCATCGGGTGGGCAAGCGAACTGGACCCCAAAGACAAGAAGCACTGGACCGCCGAAAAGGCCGCCGTGCTTCTCGCCGAACTGAAGGAAGCCGCCAAGGGGTTGAAGCGGGGTCCCTCCCGACTGAAGGAACGCCGGGACATCGATCGCAATCAAAAGGTAGAGGCCGAAGCGGAACGCCAACGCCTCGAAAGAGAAGCGGTGACCTTCGGAAGCTTCTTTACGGAGACCTATCTGCCACAGGCGAAGATCGACAAGAAGGAACGCTCCGCCACCCGCGAGGAAGGACTCTACAAGGTCTGGATTTTGGACGTCCTGGGGCATCTGCCGATGAAGGACGTGTCGCCGTTTCACCTGGAAAAGCTCAAGAAGAAGATGGCGGAGGGTAATCAATCCCCACGGTCCATCGAATACGCCTTCGCGGTGATCAGGCAGGTGTTCAACACGGCCGGGCGCGTGGGCGTCTTTAGCGGTGAGAATCCTATCAAGAAAGTCAAGATTCCCAAACCTGACAACAACCGGATGCGATTCCTGACGCACGCCGAAGCCGACGCCCTCCTCGCCGCCCTTAAGGCGAAATCCGCTGACGTTCACGACATGACCCTGCTCAGCCTTTATGCCGGGCTGAGATTCGGGGAGATCGCGTCATTGACGTGGCAGGATGTGGACCTGGACAAGGGCGTCCTGACAATCCGGGATGCAAAGGCCGGATCGCGCTATGCATTCCTGACAGAGCAAGCAGCGGAAATGTTCAGGACAAGAAAGCAAGGGAAGCCATCAGATTATGTTTTCTCGAAACGAAGCGACCGGGGAATGGACAAGACCCCTCAGAAGCTAACGAAAATCTCTCATTCCTTCTACAGGGCCGTTGATGAATTGAAATTGAACGAAGGCATCGACGATCCCCGCCAGCAGATCTGTTTCCATAGCTGCCGGCATACCTACGCCTCATGGCTAATTGAGGAGGGGGCGGACCTCTACACCGTCCAGAAGCTCCTAGGCCATAAGACAAACGTCATGACCCAACGATATGCCCACTTGAGCGATAACAGGTTACGGGATGCGGTGAAGGCGCTAGAACAGGCCAAGACGATCACAACCGTGGATGATGCCGACGAGGGCGCGGACTCCTCTCCCATTCCAGAAAGCCAGTCGGCCTGAAGTCATCGGCCGAAGGCCTCCAGCCCCTGTCAGTCCGAACAGCACAAAAAGAATGCTTTGCCCGGCCCCGCGACACGACCCGGAAAGGAAAGAGGCCGGGCGTTGGGTCCTCCCTACCTCCCACGCTTCTGTAACTCATAAGTCCGGAGAAGAGGACCCGGACAACTTTAGGGAGCTACCGCAATTTTCTTCATCAGGACAAAACTGACGCAAAAAATGTCCAGAAATCTGGAAACGTGCCTCATCAGACAATTCGACGACGCCGAGTTTCCGCGACGGCCAGAACCAGCAGCAAGAAGAGCACGAAAAGAAGTTTGGCGGCAGATTTTATCGAGATCAATACAAGTTACACGGCGCATCCGACGGGCGATTGATGTTCTAATCTTTGGCTCCAGGCATGTCACGTTCCGCCGGGCTTCACGCACTGCTACACCATCTCCATGGGTGAAGTCATCGCCTCTCGCAGGTTCATCTTGACGCGAGGAGGTATTTAAGATAACCCCCATCATCGGGAAAGTGAGCCTGAACATGACCGACCAGACGCAGAACCTCCACGATCCCGCCGCTGGGGCGCCCCCGCCCATCTCCCGGGGGAAGGCCTATTATGCCTACGTCCTGCTCTTCCTCCTGTACATGTTCGACTACATCGACCGGCAGGTCGTCGTATCGGTCTTTCCGTTTCTCAAGGCCGACTGGGGGCTCACCGACATGCAGTGCGGCATGCTCGTCTCCGCCGTTTACTGGTCCATCGTCATCTTCACCTTGCCCGTTTCCATTCTGATCGACCGCTGGAGCCGGAAAAACAGCATCGCCATCATGGCGATCTTCTGGAGCGTCGCTTCCATCGCCTGCGCGTTCACCCGGAGCTTCACCCAGCTCTTCGCCGCCCGGACGGCGATTGGCATCGGCGAGGCGGGATACGCGCCGGGTGGGGCCACGCTCATCTCTACGACCTTCCCCAAGGCGAAACGGGCGCTGATGCTCGGCATCTGGAATGCTGCGATCCCACTTGGGATCGCGATCGGAACCGCCCTGGGGGCCGTGATCGCAGAGCGCTGGGGCTGGCGGCATGCCTTCGGCATCGTCGCCATCCCCGGGTTCTTCATCGCGTTCCTGTTCTTCCGGGTCAAGGATTACAAAACCGTTTCCCTGGCCGACACGCTGGGCCGCGCGGAAAGCGGGACCGGGGACAAGGTCAGCGTCGGGACGGTCGCCAGAGATATCCTGGGCAACAGGACGCTGTTGCTCATCTACCTGGGCTTCGCCGCCAGCGTATTCGTCACCACGTCCCTCAGCACCTGGCTGCCCTCCTATTTCCAGCGGACGTACCACATCCCTGCCGGGCAGGCCGGTTTCATGGGTGGCATGGTCATGCTCATGTCCATCATAGGCGCTCCCCTTGGCGGCTTTTTCGCCGATCTCTGGATGAAGAAGACGCCGAACGGCCGGCCCTATTTCATCGCCCTTTCCTCCCTGATCACCTCGATCGCCCTCTTCCTGTCCTTCGCCGTCCTTCAGGGGATTGTCCAGTATGCCATGCTGATCTTTGCGGGCATCACTGCCGTGGCCTTCGTCTCGGGCGCCATGGCGATCATCCAGGACGTCTCCAATCCCGGTCTGCGGGCAACCTATTTCAGCCTCAACGTCGTCATTCAGAACCTGCTGGGAAGCTCGCTCGGCCCTATCGTCATCGGTTCGATTTCCGACCATTATACCCTGGGCACGGCCATGGCCGTCATGCCGTTCTTCAGTCTCGTCGCCGCCGCCGCCTTCATCTCCGCATCACGGTTCTACAGCCGAGCGGCCGGCAAGGTGGAGGACATCGAGGCGCAGATCCAGGCTGCCCCCATAGATACCCGGAGGTGATTCATGATCATCGATTCACACGTCCACATTCTCGAAGAGGGCTGGCGTCCCGAAGAGTTTCTGCAGGGGGTCGCCAAGATCGGCGCCGACATCAGCGGCATCGACAAAGATGTCATCCGCAACAGCATCTTCGTCACCTTCTGGGATGGTGAAGGCAAAAAACGCATCGCCGCCATGGATCGGGACGGCATCGACATCTGCATCATCCATCCCATCGATTTCGGCCTCGCCGACCGCTGCTCGGAGCCGGTCGTCCCCTACCAGCTTCAGAACGAGACCATGTGGAACATCGCCCGGAACTACAAGGGCCGGATGTACTGCTCCGTCAGCGTCGATCCCCGCCGAAAGGATGCCGTGGCACTGCTGGAGCGGGGCGTGTCCGGCTTCGGTGCGGTTGCCCTGAAGCTACACCCGGGTTCTGGCTTTTACCCCAACGACAGGATCTGCTACCCCCTCTACGAGAAGGCGGCGGAATTGAACGTGCCGGTTGTCCTCCACACCGGCCCTATCGCCACCCCGCTCAAAAGCAAGTTCTGCCTGCCCATGTTCGTCGACGAGCTGGCCGCCGATTTTCCGCAGATCAACTTCTGCATGGCGCACATGGGGTTCCGGCTGTGGCCGGAAGCCATCGGCATAGCGGAGGTCAACACCAACGTGTTTCTGGACATCTCCGGCTGGCAGGGTGAATCGAAACATCCCCGTCGGTTCTACGGGATCCTGCGGACGGTCCTGGATACAATCTCTTCCGAAAAGGTGATGTGGGCCACGGACGGCCCCATGTACAGCCAGATCGTCCCCGACAGGGAGTTTGCCCAGGTCATCAAGGATGCCGGCAAGAACGGGGCGGCCTTCGGTTATGCTTTCTCGGATATCGAGATCAACAACCTGATGGGCGGCAGCGCCGCGCGTTTCTTCAACCTGAAACTCGGCCCGTCAAGAACCGAAGCCGCATTGGGGCCAGCATGAGATTCTATAGACTCAATGCGGAATCGGGCAGAGACACGCTCCCCCTCCCCGCGCTTATGCTCGTGGGCCGGAGGGCGTCACCCCCAGTGGCCGGCGCGAAGAATGGCCGAAAGACCCTTCGGACCACCGGGGTGAAGGTGCCCATTGCCCACCTTGACAAGGTTGGGGAATTCCCCTATGAATTGTAAGGTTTCCGGGAGCGACGGAACCGAAGAGGGCGGCTTTTCGTTCGAGTTGCCTTCCGAATCGCGCCCGGTACGTCGGGGGACGACCCCCCGTAAATCACAGGCTCAGAAGGAGGAAAGATGAAGGCATTGGTCACGTATTACTCCCAGACAGGTAATACGGAAAAGGTGGCTCGATCCATTTACGACAGTTTGAAGGCGGACAAGGAACTTCTTCCCGCTCAAGACGTTCGGGACGTGACGGGCTATGACGTTGTGTTTTGCGGGTTTCCCGTGCAGGCGCACAGCGTGCCTGTCAAGGTTCACGGTCTTCTCAAGAATCTGCCGGACGGGCAGAAGATTGCTTTTTTCTGCACCCATGGATCGCTGCGCGGCGGGTCGCTTCCGAAGCAGGCCATCGAGAGCGCCATCGGCATAGTGCCCCGGGCCAAGGTCCTGGGGACTTTCGGTTGCCGTGGGAAGGTGGACCCCCAGATCATCGCCATGCTGCAGGCCAAGCCGGAGCATCGGCAGTGGGCGGAAGAGGCCGCGGGAGCGGATGCCCATCCCGACGAGGCAGACCTCAGCGACGCGCGGGCATTCGCAGCCGGCATTCTCGCCAAGGTCCGATAACCGGCCAAGGGAGAAGTAGAATATCGTCCCACTCAGCCTTGCGTCTGCCGTTCGAAAGTTTCGACGTAGGCCTGCAAGTTCGGCAACTCGAAAGGCGGCACCCGGGTGGTCGTCAGCGTGAAGCGCTCCGCAAGCTGATGCGGAGACATGCCCTCGTGGGCGGCCAATCCCAGCAGGGCGGCGCCGAAGGCTGAAGCCTCTTTCAGGCCGGTGAGCATCACGGGGGATTCCGGGGCGAGCGATGCGATCAGACGCGTATACAGGGCGTTGTTGGAGAATCCCCCCTCGATGATGACGGGCATGCCCGGCGTATAGCCCGCACGCTCCATGGCCTTGCGGGTATGGAGGGCCATGCTGAGTGTCAGCAGGGCGCAAGACCGCTCGTAATCTTCCAGAAAGCGCGGGCCTTTGCCCGAAAAGACATCTCCCAGGGGATAAACCTGTTCCCCCTCGACAAGACGGGCCGCGGAATTCAGGTACATGCCGAAGGGGACGATCGCCGGCAGGATGAATTCCTCCCGGCGGCCGACGATGTTCGCGAGCAGCTCCGGGTCGATGTCGGGCTGGTCCTGCCGGCCGTGGCGCCCCCCAAAAATTCCCATGTAAATGTCGAACTCCAGTCCGGCCACGAAGAGCGCCGTCTTGAAGACGCCGTCGAAGGCGTTCAGGTTGTAGTAAACCATCTCGCCGAGATCCTCCTCCCGGAATCTCACGCGGGGTTCGGGATGCATGACCACGCACATGGACCCGGTGGACACCAGCATGAAATCCTCCGGCTGCTTGATCAGAAAGGGCACCATGGCGGCGTTGGAGTCGTGGATGCCCATCGTCACGCGGACCTCGGGGTCGAGCCCTGTTTGCCGGGCCACCTCGGGAGTCAGCGTGCCCAGCACGTCCCAGGCCCGGGAAAGCGTCGGGGGGATCAGCGCCTCCACACCCAGCCGTTCGCGCACCTCGGACCAGGCCATCCGCTCGAAGTCCCACAGAGCCGTGTGGGTTCCCATGTAGGTCCTCTCGTTTCCCGTTTGACCGGTGAGCAGATAGCCGTAATACTGGGGCAGGTTGATCAGGGTCCGGGTCCGTGCGAACTGCTCCGGGTAGCGCTCCTTGACGTAGTGGATCCCGCGCGCCATGACGCTGAGGAACGGCATCCGGGGCGTGGCCATGCGGCGCTGGATCCGGCGGGGATCGCCGATGAGCGCGTCAAAGGACGCCTGAATGTCCTCCCCCGGATCGGTGGAGCCGGAAAGGGCGGGCAGCGCCACGCGCCCCTGTTCGTCCAGGCAGACGAAGGCGCCGCCATACGTCGTGATCGTGATGTTGGCGATGGGGTGTCGCGCGGCCATGTCCGCCAGCGCATTCAAGAACCAGGCTGCCGTTGCGTCGATCGGCTCGTGATTCTCGTTCCCGTGGGGAATATCGTCGATCGTGGCATAGGCGCCGTCCACCGGGTTGAGCTTCAGATCGTAGAGAAGCAGTTTCTTGTTGGTCCGGCCGATGTCGATGACCGCGATGTGCGTCGATGCGTCCTGCATGCTTTCCTCCTGATTCCGCCCGGCGGGCGGGCCTGTCGGCTTACCCGTCCGGTAGACTATTGAAAAATGGGGAACCGACCCGTTATTGGCGCCCCCGATCTGTCAACAACGATACTCCATATCACTCCTTACTTTTAACGCGTTTATCTTTAGGGGAAGCTTACGAAATGATCTCATTAAAGCTGGGGTTGAAAAGTCCTAGGTCACGTTTAAGTTATTCCAGATAGTTCCTGAAAATTCTCGCCAAGAAGCCTTTTGCGTATCCCTGAATCGGTAAATATCGTTTCTATCCTCCTTTTTATAAGGCCATAGTCGAATTTTCCATCCTTGCCATGAAATCCGTAGGGCCCGTCAGTGCCAAACACGCAGCGCTCAGCGCCGAGATACTCTACTGCACTCTTTAAGATGTTCACTCCAACGTAGCTCGTTTGCGAAAGGTCAACGTATACATTTTCCCTGTGGACGATATCCTTCCATGTATCAGCATAGCCCGGAAAGCCGGCATGGGCAATAATCAGCTTCAGGCCGGGTACTGCATCCAGCAAGGCGGGATAATCGCCTTCTAAACCGTAGCCAAGGTGGATGATCAATGGTAGCCCTGCCGCAGCGGCCTTTTCAGCCACGGGCTTTAATTCAAGCGGCGTATGATGATTCCAGAATGCATGTGCCTTGACACCGATACACCCTGAGGATGTCTTCCATTTTTCAAATTCTGCGACCGGGTTCTTTTTGCCTTTGGGGTTCACGAACACCCATCCCAGGAATCTATCCGGGTGCGCGCGAACAAGATTGAATACGGGCTCGTTGTCAGGATCGAACCTTAGGGGATAATTGTTGCCAAGAATTTTTATCCCGTTATTGGTGAAGTTTGCAATAAATGATTTTCCAATGCGCCGAAAAGGGCGTTTGAAGAGAAGTACCTGCAGTAAGGATATCAGCAACCTGCTTGGTTCAGGGTAGGGATCAATTTGAAGTCCCATTAGGGCCGTTTTATCGACACCTGACTGATCCATTTTCTGCAGCAATTCATTTACAGAGAGAAGACGCTCTTCTAAGTGGTAATGACAGTCGATCACCATGATTCACACTCCTTAAACTTAATGTACGTCATGGCCTGCTTACGTGTCCGTGGAAGACGGCTCCGGCGCTATCAGCTGGAACGAATCCATCTGCAGTTATGCCCGCGCGGTCACCGGCCTAGATGACGGACGAGAAAGTCGCCGTCTTGTTGCCGTCCGCATCAATCAGCGCGGCGGATACCGCCTCATATGGCCAGCCAACAAACTGCTCGATGACGGCATTCAAGTTGTTCGCAAAGAGCAAAAAGGAGCTCGCCGCGATTTCCTGTCCGGCTTTTCATACTTCCTCGGATATGGGCATCATGCCCCGTGCAGCTGTCTCAAATGAGATTTGGTCCGCAACCTTTCGATAGATGAGATTGGGGAAACCATACAGGTTATAGACGCCCCATGCTCTAAATTTCGTGATGATTACCGATGGAAACCTATCCCCATTGACAAGGCTTGTCAAATATCTCTTTCAGGAAGCTGCGCGAGAACCGGATGAGCCCCAAAAAGAATGCTTACCCGGCCACCCCACCACGACCTGGAAAAAGGAAAGGCGGGGGGCGTCGGGTCCTCTTTAAGTACACCATGCATGTATTTAGGTTATCTGAATCTTCTAGCCAAGGGCATCCTTAATTTTGGGGTAACTGGGGTAACCGTGTTCAAACAATTGATTCTATTGAACAAATGCCTCATGGCCTAGGGTAATAAAGGGGTAACCAGCGGGTAACGAAATTTATAGTCAGGGGTATGTCTCAAATTGGCGTGATTCGCGTGACCGGCACCCAGATACATAGAATTGTTAAGATACCAGCGATCATCAAGGCGTGACCTGGCGTGACCCTTCCCGTGACCCGGGGAGGAGCAAAAACCCAGGGGTTGAAGCGTCACAAGCGTCATCCGGAGCTCGACGAAATCCTATTTCCTTAATATAGTTTACCTTTCTTCGATGACGCTTTGTTTCACCCCAAGCGTCACCATAGCGTCATCTCCCGGGGGGATGCGTCATCACAGATGCCGGTTGCGTGTATAGGGCGGAGAACCCACCCGCGCGTACACTGAGCGCGACTATCAGCAGGTTCCCAGTTATCAGGGGTCAAACCCCTGCCCCCGGATTGGAGCGTGTAGAAGGTTCTGATGGGGGATTATCGATTTCTTATTTCCAGGCTCATCATTCGAGCAGGCGTTTCAGACCTCATTCGGGCAACGTATGGCGGCCCGTTGTCACGGAGCTAATGGATTCTCATGCGCAGACGATCCACGGCGCCAAAGGTCAAGGCGACTGAAGAGCAATGCAATAAGATTCCAGACTGTCTTGAAATGACGTCCGCATTCGGTGCAGTAACGCCCCTGCCGGTCGTTCTGGCAGCTTAATCCTCCATTGACAGGGCCGGGCCGATCAGGGATAATCCCCGAAAATCCAACATCGGGAGGACAGAGGCTATGCGGGATGTCCCGTGATCGAGGCTGTACGCTGTGGCGCGTCGCCGCCCCGATCGTCTCCGGGTCCGGGCGCAAAACGGATCTGTGAGGGCCCGCCATGACCCGTCTGGAGTCCCTTACCGACATCCGCCACAGCCTGTTCAAGCCCCGCCTCCAGGAAAACTTCACCTTATGAAATTTTAGCGACACATGCCGGATTTGATGTCCGGTTAGTTGATTTTTTGTGTTTTTTAAATTTTTGTGTTGACAAACAAGGAAAATAATAGCACGTTCCATATGCCCCTTTAAAAATCACATCAAAGCACCATTTTTACCTGTGAGGTGATGTATGGTGGCATTGATCAAAGACCCCGTGTCTCGGATGATGAGAGCGGGATTTTGTGTTTTAAGGAGCTATCGGTAGAACAAGGGCTGCTCGATTCAGTATGTTGTTTTTTTTAATGCCACCCTTGGGGCTGTTTTAACTTTCTCGCCTTCCAGGCGAAGTAATTTCGTACGATATCTGTAAGGGATTAGCAACAGGCAACCTTTCCATATTATGGCCGTTTGCAAAGTCGAATTCATTAGACGCGGCCCCTAAACCCATCGGTTTGCAGCCGATGGTGGTTCAGCTGTGCGATAGGAGGGCAATCAATATGGCTATGAAACGCTGTGATCAGGGACATTACTATGATGCAGACAAACACACGATGTGTCCAGCTTGTGGGGTTCCCGACCTTGAAATCGGGAAAACGAAGCCCCTTGGAAATGCCTCGCCACAACTTGAAGCTACTTGGCATTCACCGGCACTTGATGAAGGGAAGACTATACGCCACGGCACAAGCAGGGTTGGTCCACTTGATCCTGGTAAAACCGTTGCTCTCGTAAGGAAGAAAGCAGGGATTGATCCCGTTGTTGGATGGCTGGTGTGTGTTGAAGGAGCTGATAAGGGCCGAGATTATCGAATTCGCAGCGAAAAGAATTTCATTGGCCGATCGGAGAAGATGGATATTCAAGTCAGCGGAGACGATACAATATCTAGAGAAAATCAAGCGGTTGTCAGTTTCAATCCCAAAAATGGCACCTTTAAGGTACACCCCGGCGATGGCCGCGGGATTGTCTACCTAAATGGTGCGGATGTTGATGCCCCTCAGGAGTTGAAGCCGTACGATGTTATTGAAATTGGACAAACAAAACTGACATTTGTGCCATTCTGTGGGGAGAAATTTCAATGGTGAAAATACTACAGAATTGGTTGACCGTCGCTGCGCTATGCTTAATCTACTCTTCTGTATCGGCAGCAGATGTGATTACATTCCGGGCCAGACAGGCCGTAGCGCGGCATCCTGAAATCAAGGTGTACATCGATGCGCTTGGCCCTTCAGGGCTTCCCGTAGATGCTCCTTCAGCAGGGCAGCTCTTTGCAACGGTCGGCCAGATACAAGCCGATATCAAGGACATCAAACGCTTCGACCAGTTAGGAGAGGGTGTGGGATATGTTTTTCTTGTAGACATTTCTCGTTCACTTTCTTCGGGTCAGTTTGATCAGATGAAGGCTGCCATCAACCTTTGGGTTGAAAAGATGCGAGATACTGACCGTATGGCTATCATCTCATTTGGCGAGAAAGTCACTACGGTTCAAGATTACACCGGTGACAAGAACGCCTTGAAAAATGGAGTCAAGGCGCTTGCTATGAGTGATAACAAAACTCAGTTGCATCAGGGCATTGCGAAAGCAATAGAAACGAGCCATCGGATTGACACGACTCTGCCGAGCCGACGGGTGATTGTAATGCTCTCTGATGGTGAGGATGACTTCCCAGGCGGCATGACCCGGGATGAAGTGCTTGCAAAAATGACAGAAGATCGTGTTCCGGTCTATGTGATTGGCTTTTTACAAAGGGGCGTGGGAAAGGATGAAAACCTGAAGGCCCTGGGTGAGTTTGCGCGAACGTCTGGTGGCGAGTTTTTTGATGGCAATCGCGCTGTGTTGGGAAAACTATACGAATCCATTCAGCAGAAGATTCTTAAGTCGTTCTTGGTGAAGTTGGATGCAACAAAAGCCATTGCGGATGGAAAGTCATACAGGCTGCAACTCACCTTAAGTAGTTCAGGAAAAATCATGACCGATGGTCTCGATCTCCGCATATTTCCTCATACGGGGACAACGCCAGAAAAAACTCTGCCCCAACCTTGGTACAATGCCTGGCATAAGAAGATCTCCGTTTGGGGATATGCTGCAGCAGGTTGTTTTCTCGTTCTGGTTATCGCACTTTTCATAAAGTCGCGTCAGAAAAAAGCCGCCAGGCTTCGTGCCGAAGAGGAGGAGCATAAACGGGAAGTTGCCGAGCAGGAGGCTGCTCAAAAGAAAGCGGCAGCAGAAGCCGCAGCTCGTGTAGAGGAAGAAAAAAAGAAAATTGACGATCAATTGACGGTCAGAAAATCACAAGCGCCCGGCTTGAAGATGAAGCTCTCCGTGCTGGGCAATTCAGCTGATAGACGTGATTACGGCATCATCCTCTCCAACCAGGCATTCATCGGCAGATCTTCAGAATGTGACCTTTCGATTCGTGACGATGAGGAAATATCAAAACGGCATTGTAAACTGACAATTGAGGGCGGTTACGTGATGATAAGCGACCTCAATTCCACGAATGGTACGTTTGTTAATGGAGTTCCGATCAAGAGTGATTATCGATTAAAAAGTGGTGATCTTGTGCTGCTTGGAAGAACGGAGATGCGGATAACTTTCTGATAGCTGTATCATTTTAACAAGGATCTGAAGATTACCCTATCTTCTATGGTAATCTTTAGTGATAGCCCGACCGAACACTGAAGATACATCCGCCAATAGACTGCTATAGCTTTTGCAGTTTAAGAATCCCACTATTAGAAAGTCATTGCATGCTCATTCGTCCGGGAAATGCCCAACACATCGGTTCGCGAAATGAGCAACAGGACTCTTTTGCTTTCTCGCGCATCGAGGATGCTTCTTTAGTCCGCCGGGCGGGTGTGCTTGCTGTACTGGCCGATGGAATGGGCGGTTTGGCAATGGGGAGAGAGGCGAGCGACTGCACGGTAAAGACAATCTTGTCTTCGCATGCGCGCTCTCAACCAGAAACACCGCCAACCAACATCCTGCAAAACGCTGTCAAGTTGGCAAACAATGATGTCCTTGCTATGGCGCAGAATGCGGGAGTTGACGGAGAGGTTGGTTCTACGCTGGTTGCCGTTATCGTCAAAGACAACAACCTATACTGGACTTCAGTGGGGGACAGCAGAATTTATCTTTATCGGTCTGGTGAACTGGTACCGCTTACAACGGCCCAGAACTATGACACTGAACTGCTCCAACGCGTTATAGATGGCACGCTAAGTATGGAGGAGGCGCAATCACACCCTGATCGGGCAGCCTTGACCAACTTCATTGGAAACCAGGACATCAGACCAGCCGACAGCAACCTCAAGCCCTTCCCGATTTCTGATGGCGACTGGATTATCCTTTGTTCTGATGGATTGTTTGGAACACTGACAGATTACGAAATAAAAGAGGAGCTATTTGGCAATCCGCATGATTCCTGCGAGCGGCTGATTAAGAAGGTTTTAAGCCGTAATAAACCTCACCAGGATAATACTACCGTGACGATTCTCACCTGCGGAGATCGTAACTCAGTAACGATTCGGACAAAGAAGAAAATCCGTCAGCACAAGATTTTCACACCTGAGCAAAAACAAAAAAAGTTTCGATGGATATCTATTCTTGTGGCACTGGCCTTTTTCGTAGCATTAACGCTCGCCGCTTACATCTTTTATAAACAAGCTCAAAAACATTTGATGGAGAAGCCCATCACAATAGGCGAAAATATTCAAAAATCGCAGTCAGGCTCAAGCGAGGTGCCAATATCTAAAGGTAAAGCGAATGCAGAGAATGAGAATATTTCCGATTAAATACAGATATCTGATTCCTCTGATAATGCTCTTTGTAGCGGAGATTTTCAGCGCCGCATCTGCGTTAGCTGTACCCATTGAAGCGATGAAGGCCAGCACTGTGAGAATACTGTGCCGGTCAGCCTTCTCCTCCGGCATTTACTCCGGATCAGGCGTTATAGTAGGCAACGGTGAACATGTGGTGACAAACAACCATGTCATAGAATGTGCTGACAATGGTGGTAATGTTATCGTTATTCAAAACAAAGAAAACAGCTTTCAAGCCAGCGTTTTATGGAAATCTGAGGCTAAAGACTTGGCTGTGCTTCGGATTGATGGAACGATTGGTGGCGCTGTGCCAGCGTTTGCAACCAGTGAAATGGTCGGAGACGCTGAGACGGTTTACGCAATGGGTTTTCCAGGCGCTGCCGACTTGAACAGGGAGACTCTCTTCTACGTTAAGACAACTAAAGGCATAATCAGTTCACGCACAACCATTAATGGTTTGAGGATATACCAGACCGATGCCGCAATCAATAGCGGCAATTCAGGCGGTCCGCTCTTCAATGAATCAGGCCAAGTGGTAGGTATCAACTTCCTCAAAGCTTCTAGTTCTGGAATTGAGGGTATCGGTTATGCCATCCAGGCAGATGAACTGCTTCCCGAACTTGCACGGCTGGGCATATCCTACCGAAAAGCAAGTTCTGACGGAAAATCGGATGCCCCAGTTGCAGTTGCCCCTTCCGCACCATCAACACACATACCTGGAAACAAGACAGAACCACCAACAGACGGGCAAGCTTCATCACTCCTTTATCTTGCCATTATTATTGCCATAGCCGTGAGCGCGGTTGCCATCTTCGTGACTTTAACCAAGCGGGGAGGGGAAATGGCGCAATGGACGCGCACTCGCGGCGGCAATGGTACGTCGCAACATTCTCCCCCTACCCCCAGAGAGAAACTACCGCCACTAGGAAATCAACCGCTTCTTCTTGGTTTATCAGGAACATTTGCAGGCAATGAAGTCAGAATGGGTCCCGATCCTATCGCTATTGGAAGAGACCCCAAGAGATGTCAGCTGGTTTATCCTGCCGATGTTAACGACATAGGCAGACTTCATTGTGTGGTGAGATTTGATCCGATACGCACCGCTTTCATACTTGAAGACCGGAATTCAACTAATGGAACATTTTTGGGCAATGGTGTCCGCCTTGTCCCGGGGAGAGAATTTCAGATAGCCCACGGCGGGAAGTTTTATCTGGCCCACACACGCAATATGTTCAAAGTCATGTTGGTTTAGGAGGACAGATGAAGTTTGAGAGTGCCTCGATCTCAAAGACTGGTGGCCGTGAAGAAAATGAGGACTGCTGCGACAGCATAGATGTCGGCTCTGCTGGACTATGGATCGTTGCCGATGGTCTTGGTGGTCACC
>Ga0209606_1002939_pt1 | contig 17887 bp, 9 predicted proteins | sample AD_UKC057_MetaG_FD_184412 | JGI IMG/M metagenome (GOLD analysis project Ga0209606, IMG submission 184412) | Active sludge microbial communities of municipal wastewater-treating anaerobic digesters from USA - AD_UKC057_MetaG (SPAdes) (version 2) | ecosystem: Engineered > Bioreactor > Anaerobic >...
ATTTCGATGTGCGGTTTGTGTTAATCAATGCACCTCACCGTTGTTGTTTCGCTTACCCAGCAGCCCACGGTGTAGCTTTGGCCTTCGGTAACATTATACCAGAAGAGTTTTTCGCGGGTCGGGAAGTACGAAGTATACTTACGGATTAAATCATTGGCATCGTCAGCTACGGTAGCATCTGCGTTTTTTGCTTTGATAAGCTGATCGACCACAACCCAGTAAATGGCTACTTTGTCAATTTCGTTTTCGCCACATCCGCCACCACCTGCTGCATAAGCTTTTGCAATAACCAAATATGCTTTTCCATAGTTTGCATTAACACCCAGTGCCCGGCGTGCATAATCGCGTGCCTTGCTGTATTGCTTCAGGTTCAGGTATAAACTGGCAAGTTCATAGTACAGGTCTGCTTTAAGCGATTCGTCAGATTGCAGTTTGGCTGCTTCGAGATAATAAAACTCGGCTTTTTCGTAATTGTTTTTCAGGAAATAAACCTTGGCAATTTTGTGTGCAGCTTCCGGTGTTTTTTCTTCGTTATACAGTGCTTCCGAAACTTTGGCATAGAGGTCGGTTGTCAAACAATCCTGATTCCTCGTTTTTTCCATCAGTTTGGCTATTTTCTTTTGCAACTCAATGTCGTTTGGGTTAGCCTCGAATTTTGGGGTGAATATCGAAACAATGGCATCGCAATCAGCAGCCCCGCTATTTACGAACATCTCTTCGACTTTGACGCCCAGTTCCCTGATTTTTTCGCGTTTTGCACTGTCTTCGGTCTCAGCAATCTGGGCTTCGATTATGCCGGAAACGGTGGCATAGTTTTCAACTACAGTTTCTTTCGGCAGGCTGCCATTTTTGAATAATAAAATGGTAACGTTGGTGAAATAGCCCAAAACCGAACTTTCTGATTTATTGCCAACCATTCCGATAGATTCCACATACAGTTTATAAGCTTGCATTGCACTATCGGGGCGGTATTTGAGAATGTCATTGGCTTTTCGGCCTTTCACGCGGCCTTCTTCGCCATAATACTGTATTCTCTGATCATAAATCATCAGCAATGAGTCGATGTATTTCTCTTTTTCTACTTTATCAGCAGCCTTTTCGATCATGTAATCCAGAATTGTAGGACCATGAATGTAAAGGTTCTTGGTAGAAGCAGGGCAGTTGGTGTAGCACCACTTCCATGCAGGATATGCATCCTTGTAGTTTTCCTGCTTGAAAAATTCAGTATAGGTCGATAGTTTAACCTTACATGTTTCGGGATCCGACCCGTAATCAGCTGCATTTTGAGCTTTCAGCACCAGTGAACTCATTAAAACCAGTGTCGAAACCAGCAATGCTCTTTTTGAAAAAACAGTTTTCATTTTTAATCAAATTTACGTTTAACAAACCAAACATCCGACAGGGTAAGGTTCAACCCGATGTTCGCGTAACGTTCGCGAACCAGATTGTTTCGGGTGGTACCCCGCTGCCCGAGTTCAATCGAAATATTAAAAGATGTCTTAGAACGATTCAGTGGTAATCCAAAACCAAAACTTATGCCAAAGTCGTCAATCTGTTCTCCGGAGGAGGCAAAGTTTAAATAGGTGTTGTCGTAATAAAAGCCCAGCCGATACGAAACTTTGCTTCCATAATTATTGGTTGCCCGGTTCAGACCTGCAGGTGTATATTCCAGTCCAAACCTGAAACAGTTGCTGTTTCCAAGCGAATCAGACTGGTTGAAAAAAACAGCATCTGACCAGTCCTGCATAGTATAATCAACCCCAAGTTTCAATTTGTCATCAAAATTGTACAGTAAACCACCTCCGATACTCATGGGTAAAGAAACTTCGCCCCTTTCGTCCTCGGTATAATATATGGTGTCGACGGCAGCAGAACTTCCGACGCTGAGCGAATTGGTAACCAACGCGTCACGACGGCTGTTCAGCCGGGTGGGATACGTAAACACGGCACCCAGGGTCAACGAATTCTTTTCACCCAGCCGTAAATCATATTGTAAACCACCCGAGAAACAAAAATCGTTTATAAACACCATGTTCTCTTCAAGTATATTAACGTAGGCTCCTGATTCATCTTCGAATTCTACACTGTTGGTGCGATTTTGCATCCCAAACAGGTATTTCATGTTCAAACCGATTCGGAAGTTTTTAAAGGGAGCAAACCCATGACTCCAAAACACCTGATTCACACCACCGCTGCCCTCGTAGAAATAATACTTTGAAACATTATACAGGCTGTCGACCGATCGGATATTATAACCCATGGTACTAAACGGCATGATGCCAATTGAAGAAGCCCACCAGCGGGTAATCGGGAACCCGAACGAAAGGTACGACATCCGGGTGTCGTTGTTAAGTGCCGATAAATCGGGATTTGTTGTAGCCAATTGCCTCAGCCCTGATTCCATGCCAAATTCGAATATGAAACTCAGGCTGTCGATGGTGGCTAGTCCGGCAGGATTAGAAATATTGAGGTGCCTACCCGAACTAGAGGCAAACGAAATTCCTCCCATAGCCCTGGCCGGTCCAAAATATGAACTCGTCAAACTGCCGAGGCCGTAACGTGTGTAGGGAGATCCATTCTGGGCAAAAGCAGCCTGCGATGCAATAATTGCAATAAATACCAGTAATACTCTATTCTGCATTCAAGTCAAGTATTCGTTTTAAACCTATCGGTACTAAATTTAAGTTGACAAAAATGCTACTTTTTATTGAATTCACCAAAAAACTTGCATCTCCGCCGGTAACAATAACAATATGCCGCTCCGATTTATTGCTCCACAGCTTTATATAATTTTCGATTTCATAGAAAACGCCGTTCAGAACACCGGCAGTGATTGCCTCCGATGTAGTTGTACCTGTGGGTTTGTATGAATCTTCTTTGCTCAGTAGTGGCAGCAGCGACGTGTGTTGATTGAGACTTTTAAAACGGAGGTCTATTCCAGGTGAAATATTGCCGCCCAGATAATTGAGGTTTTCGTCAAGATAATCATAAGTAATTGCGGTTCCTGCGTCAATAACCATAATCGCATATCCTTCGTAGAGTGTTGCGGCCCCGCATATAGCGGCAATACGATCTTGGCCTAATGTTTCCGGAGTTTTATAGCAAATTTTAACCGGAAAATTCAAATGGTGACTCATCTTTATCACTTGAACTCCTTGTTGTGACCAGAATGAGCAAAACTGCCCGGCATTGCCCGAAACATCCGAAACAATGAGCTTTTCGGGGACCGGAAGTTCGCTGAATGAAAAATTATTTAGCGCCGATACGGGAAAATCGTAAGAAAAAATAATACTCCCCTGATTGTCGAAATATCTCAGTTTTGCTTTGGTGTTGCCTATATCTGCTGCAAGATCCATAATTGAAAAATTCCTTTAACAAATCTCATAATAAAAAACTTAGCTGAAATATTTACATAAAATTATTATATTCGCAGCCTGAAAAAACAATGAGTTAAAACATAAATTTTTTAACAATGGCAATTTTACAAAAAATCAGGAACAGAGCAGGTATTTTTGTGATTATTTTTGTGGGTGTTGCACTCTTTCTGTTTATTATTGACCCTACCACGTTCGATACCCTGTTTCGTTCAAATCCTACCGATATTGCAGAAATTAACGGTAATGACGTGAAATATGAACATTATCTCGAAATTGCACAGGAACACGAAGAGTTTCTGAAATTATCGCAACAGACCAATACGCTGGACGCTGAAACATCCGAGAGGGTTCAGGAACAGGCCTGGAATGATATTCTGCGTGAAAACATTCTCGAAATCCACTACGATGATCTTGGAATCAAAGTCAGTGACGAAGAAATTGAAGATATGCTTTGGGGACGGAATATCCACCAAATCATTCAGCAGAATTTTACCAATCCCAACACGGGAATGATTGATACAGCATTTATTAAAAACTATTTTCAGAATGCCGATAAGGATGAAACCGGAAAGCAGACGTTTATTGCCAACTATCTGAAGAAAGCGATTAAAACCGAAAAGCTGAACACAAAGTTTAACACATTGGTTGCCAAAGGTTTATATGTACCGGTATTTTTAGCAAAAGACGATTATTACAGCAAGAACAACAAAGTTGATTTTGTTTTTGTAACCCGCGGCTTTAAAGATATTGATGATGCAACAATTAAAACTACTGATGCCGATATTAAAGCATATTACGATGAGTATATCGAAAGGTTTAAAGTGCTCGAGGCAAATCGTGATATTGAGTTCGTAGTATTCAACATAACCGCTTCTTCCGAAGATTCTGCGGCTGCATTGAAGGATCTTGAGAAAAATGCGGCTGAATTTGCAACAATACCCACCGAAGAGGTGCCAAATTTTCTGAACCGGTATTCTGATTCATCCTATGTTGAGAAATATTATAAACCCGAAGAATTTACCTTATTTACAGGATTTAAGCCTGAAACCACAAAAATTGGAGATATTTCGCCTGTGTATGAATTCGATGGTGCATACTGGCAGGCCCGCGTGCTCGATATTGCAGTCCGCCCCGATTCGGTGAGGGCAAGTCACATTCTTATCAGGCCCGATTCAACCCGATCTATCGAAAGAGCCAGGGTAATTGGGGATAGCTTGCTGAATGTAGCTAAGAAAAATGCGGATTTTGGTATGTTGGCAATGCAGTATTCCGATGATCAGGGTTCGAAAAGTAAAGGCGGAGATATCGATTGGTTTGCCGAAGATGCAATGATTGTAAAGGAATTTAAAGACGCTTGCTTTAAAGGTAAAAAAGGCGACATTGTGAAAGTAGAAACCCAATTTGGTGTACACATTATTAAAATCACTGAGCAAACAAAACCTTCGCAAAAGTTTTCTATCGGTTATCTAACCAAAGACATAGAATACAGCAATGCAACTGCCCAGAAAAAATATGCAGAAGCCAGTTCGTTTTCGGCGACAAACAATACCGCTGCTAAGTTCGACAAAGCTTGTGGCGACCTGCAGCTTACCAAACGCATTGCCAGCAATGTCAAAGAAAATGACTTTAAAATAAATGGTCTCGAAAACCCACGGGTAATCATTAAGTGGGCTTATGGTGAAGATATAGTTAAAGGTTCGGTTTCTCAGGTTTTCGAGTTGGCCGATATGTATATTGTAGCAAAAGTTTCGGCAGTCCGCAATAAAGGCAATGCTGATATTGAAGATGTGCGCGACCAGATTGAACCTATTGTTATCCGCAAAAAGAAAGCTGCCAAATTTATTGAAGAATTCAATAAGGATATCAGCGCGGGTATGAGCCTTGATGCGATGGCAGCTAAATACACCAAGCCTGTTGATACAGCCACCAATATCAGTTTCAACACATTCTCGATTCCCGGGTTTGGTATCGAACCCAACGTAATCTCTACAGCCACTGTGCTTGAAAAAGGAAAAATGTCGAAACCCATCGAAGGCAACAATGGCGTTTATGTTATTCTGGTTACCGCTTCGGTTACGGCTCCTGAAAAAACTGATTTTTCGGCCGACCAGCTCAGCATGATTCGCTCTGCAACTGCCCGCGCTTCCTATCAGACTTACGACGCCATGAAAAAAGCCTCTGAAATTAAAGACTATCGCTCTACCTGGTTCTAGACTTTATTCCAAAATATTTATAAAGGCCTGTCAGCGACAGGCCTTTTTTTGTAAACAACAATTCATGAATTTGGTTATAATGACAATAATCATTGTTTAATAAACCGAAATGCAAATATTTGCAATACGAAAAATTAATAAAAAATATAACTATGAATAATGCAATTTTTTCTTTCGAAAGCCCTGTAAATGAGAAAATTCTGTACTACGAAAAAGGAAGTACGGAACGGGAGGAAATGATCAGGGAATTAGAGGCTCAGGAAAATAAAGTGCTTGAGATACCATTAATAATAGGTGGGAAAGAAGTTAAGACCGGAAATACCGGTACAGTGGTAATGCCGCATAAGCATCAAAAAGTAATCGCAATCTACCATAAGGCCGGCGAAGCCGAGGCAAAAATGGCAATCGAAAGTGCCCTTAAGGCTAAGGAACAATGGCAGGCAATCTCATGGGTCGAAAGGGCATCGATTATGTTACGTGCCGCCGAACTTGTTTCGAAAAAGTACCGGTATAAAATAAATGCCGCTACCATGCTGGGCCAGGGAAAAAGTGTTATGCAGGCCGAAATTGACGCTGCCTGTGAAGTGATTGACTATTTGCGCTATAATGCCTATTTTGCCAGCCGCATTTACCATGAACAGCCAAAATCGAATCTTGATCAGTTGAACAGGCTGGAATACAGACCGTTGGAAGGGTTTGTGTACACCATAACGCCTTTTAATTTTACGGCTATTGCCTCTAACCTCAATATGTCGGTGGCTTTGTTGGGTAATACAACCGTGTGGAAACCTGCAACAACAGCCTTAGTTTCGAATTATTATCTGATGCAGATTTTTAAGGAAGCCGGCTTACCCGATGGAGTTATTAATTTTATTCCGGGTGAGGGATCGGTGCTGAGCAAAGTAATTCTGGCACATAAAGACCTGGCCGGAATTCACTTTACGGGTTCCAATGCTACCTTCAACAGTTTGTGGAAACAGGTTTCGCAAAATATCGAAGGATATACATCATATCCGAAACTTGTGGGCGAAACGGGAGGCAAAGACTTTGTTATGGTGCATAATTCGGCAAACCCGCGCGAAGTGGCTACAGCCATTGTGCGGGGCGCTTTCGAGTATCAGGGGCAAAAGTGCTCGGCAGCATCAAGGGCTTATATTCCTGTATCTCTTTGGCCGGAGGTAAAGAATCACATTGTTTCGATGCTGAAAGAAGTGACAGTGGGTGATGTGAACGACTTTTCGCATTTTGTTAATGCAGTAATCGACGAGAAAGCTTTCGACTCAATTATGGGTTATATCAACTACGCCAAATCTTCGCCGGAATGCGAAATAATTGCAGGCGGTTCAGGCGATAAATCTGTGGGTTATTTTATTGAGCCCACGGTGATAGTTACCTCCAATCCAAAGTTTAAAACCATGCAGGAAGAAATTTTCGGCCCGGTAATGACTATTTATGTTTATGAGGATTCGAAATACAGCGAAACCCTGAAGCTGTGCGACCAAACCAGTCCGTATGCTCTTACAGGCGCCATTTTTGCTAATGACAAATACGCCATGGTGCAGGCTTGTCAGACCTTACGCTATGCAGCAGGTAATTTTTATGTTAACGACAAACCCACGGGCGCTATGGTCGGACTACAGCCGTTTGGCGGATCCCGTGGTTCGGGTACCAACGATAAAGCGGGGGGACATTTGAATTTGCTCAGATGGACAAGCCCGCGTACAATCAAGGAAACATTTTTGCCTGCAACCGATTTTGAATATCCCTATATGAGGTAGTACAAAGCTAAAATTTAGTTGCTCAACACGATAGGAGTCAGTAGAAGTCATTTTTCAGACTGAAAACTTGTCTGATTTCTGATTGTGCAATAAGACTTACAGATATCTTTCTGGGGTTCTTCGATTAATAATTGGTAAATTTAAGTTTTTGATAATTTTACATTATTGATTCGAATGTTTTCTAATTTTGGAAAAAAAACATGAGAGGTCTGTTTGGATTGTTCTCGTTATTATTTGGGTCCTTGTTGCTACAAGCACAAAACAATAATATTATTTATATTGATGAAGTTGAAGTTGTCGCAGCGAAGCAATCAAACCTGTTAAAAAATTGCCCCGAAATTATCAGGGTTGTAAGCCGTGCCGAAATCGATAAATTTAATTATGGCTCAACGGGCGAAATATTGCAGCATATTGCCGGGGTAAACATCGAAACCGGAACCGGGTCGGGACAACCGAAACGGTCAACGGCCAGTTTAAACGGATATCCGGCACAATATACGCTGGTTTTGGTTGATGGTAACAGGGTATTGTCTGACCATGTGCATACCGGACAGAACCTTGACCTGATACCCACCGAAAGTATCGAGCGCATCGAGGTTATTACCGGAGCCGCTTCGGCGCAATATGGCAGCGATGCAATGGCCGGTGTGGTAAACATCATTACAAAAAGCGCATCTTCCGATACCGAAGCCTTGCTCTATGCCGATGGAGGTAGTTATCACTCTTATCATGGCGGATTATCCTTACAAATACCGGTCAATAAAAACGTAAAGGTATATTCACTCACCGACTGGAATGAATCTGATGGACTGCCATTACTGCTGCCTGCGAGCCGTGTCGGCAAAATGGCCTATTCCCACCTGAGCAGTATCCAACGCATTGCATTCAGACCAACCGAAAAACTTGAACTCTATCTCAGCAGCAGATTAACCAAGACCAATATGTTGTGGCAAAATCTGATTAACCCCAGCCATTTGTTTATGCCCGATGCCGGCTTGAATTATCGGATAGGAAGTCGTGCTGTTGTTAACGCAAAATTGGCTTACTCGAACTGGTACAGCAAAACGAACAATGAACAGAACCGGTTATTACGGCCGGAATTGTGGATAAACTACACAATTTCAGAAAAAAATCACCTGGTTGCAGGAACTGATTTCTCAGCTAGTTATTTTACCAGAACATCTGTGCTGGGTCATAGCCGCAACGATTTTGGTTTTTACATTCAGGATGAACACCGTTTTAACGAAACCCTGATTGCACAGGCCTCGCTTCGTTACGACAAAGTGCAGCATGTTGCAGGGGTTATCAGTCCCAAACTATCCGTGTTATACAGCCCGATTCAAAGTATACGTATGCGGGCTGTGGCGGGCAGGGGATTTCACGCACCCGGTCTGATGGAATTGTATGAATTAGGTTATGGGCATGGTGGAACAGCCTATCGTTTTGGTAACCCCGATTTAAAACCCGAGTATAACACCAATTTTTCGCTTGGTGTGGAATGGAACCATGCGGATAAACTGGTGGCCGGCATTACCGGTTTTTATAGCATTATCGATAACATGATTGTTCCGGTTTATGCCGGCCCGTGGGACCAAAACCCGGCGGTAAATGTATGGATGAGGCAGAATATTCTCAAGGCTAATATAGCGACAGGGGAGTTCAGTCTTCGTTGGCAGTTCATGAGTAATTATGGTGTGTTTTTAAATTATACTTATTCGCAAAACACACACGCTGATGCAAGCCAGCAATTACCGTATCAACCGGGAAGTTCGGCCGGCATACGTTTGTTTGGAGTTCAGCATGTATCTAAAAAACTCAGCATCGAAGAATACATCAGTGTAAAGGCTGTGCACGGACGAAGTGCGTGGAACTGGAAGCCTGCCACAGGAGCAAGTTCTGATGATCCCAATGGCTTAATTACTGAGTTAGCCGATTACCAGAAACTCGATGCGGGCATTTCGTTGCAGTACGACAAGCGCTTCGAAGTATTTTTCAATGTATATAATATACTGGGGCAGGATATTCAGAACCTTGATGATGCACTGACGCAGATTGACGGAGAACCCTGGTTTAACCTGGGTGCAAAGTTCCGGTTTTCGGGCACAAAATAAGGAATGTCCGGGTTTATTTCCCCGAAACCAGGTTCAGTATCTGATTTGCCATGCCTACTTTATAACCGCTCTGATAGTATAGTATTTCACCTTTGGCATTGCATAGTGCCACCACCGGAAGCTCGGATTTTGTTGCCGGTTTATCAAGAGCAATGATTGAAAAATCAGGATTGGGCGAAATCTGTGTAAAAGTACACGTGGTCGGCAAACTGTATTTTCCAATATTCGCATCGGATTTATAGCTGTTAACACATTGCAGGTTAATCGCAATTGGGGCATTGACGAAACTATTGCGGTTATCGGCTAATTCCTGCAAAATATGCTTGCCCGGCTCCTTGCCGGTGTCGATCCAGACTGTGAGATAATAGTCAGCTTGTTTTGCCCCGGCAATTTTGCTGAAGTTGGTAATTTTACCTATCACCTTGTTATTATTTATTTCGTTACGGACAATTATGTCCACACTCAGGGTTTTACCGGCTTCCACACTAAAAAATTTACGCCATACAAGCACATCCCCGTTTTGCATGCGCTTGCCCGACATAAGCATGTAGTAACCTGGGCGAAGCTGTAAAGGCATCGGCAACTCTGACAATGGTGTGTCCCAACCATAGTCAAGCGTGGTAAACTTTCCGTTTTCGTATTGTGCAATGGTGAAGTCTGCGTAATATTTCAATGCCTTGTTTTCGGATTTCAGAACCAGTGATGCTGATTTTTCGCCACCGGTTTCGCCGGGTGCATCAAAAAGAACTTCTTGCCAACGGCTGCCAAGGTAATATTCAGGTATATAGGTTACAGGATTCAACCGGGCTGCTATCCCAAAGCTCCTGCACACGGCCACAAAATAGATGTTCCGGCTGCGCTTATCGGCAATTTTCATTGAGTGTACGCCCACGGGAGTTATTGCAACGCCATAGTAATTCCACTCATCGTCAACGGCAATCTGTTTTTTTACCATGTCAGCCACCAGTCCGGGATTGCTCCGGCATGAGTCAGCAAAGCCCGTACTAAACTGCGCCTGCAGATAGCTTCGGTAGGCTTTCATTTTTTCGGTCGAAATGCGAGGGTTTAGTACGTAGTTTAGATAAATGTCGTTGCTATACCCGTTGTTTGTTGAATGATTGAAATGGTCAAGCAATACATTGCTGCGTGCATCGCGATGGTCTTTTTCGTTGAGAATGTTCAACATGTCAAGACATTTATCTTTATCAATGGCAGCCGCCTTATCGATAAAATCCATGATTTCGGAGTAGTTGCCGCAGCTCATTTTAATGTGTTCCCCTATATCCATCGAATTCAGGTCGCGGGTTTCGGCAAAAACAAAAATCAGTTTGTCGTCGGGGAATGTTGCGGCATAAGCATTTCTCAGAGAATCTTCCTCCTTCACCCGGCATTGGTTGCGGGCGTCATCTTCGGTATTGTGCTTGGCTGTAGCCGACTCCACCGGAACGATTATATCGATATTCTCCTCAAATGCAGCAGGAGTAAACGGGGCCAGAATCAACACTAAAGTATCCGCGCTTTTTCCTTCATTTACCCTGAAATCATCATAGGCCATCCGGTTGTCTTTTGTTGCCGAAACCAGTAGTGTGCCGTGATTGGTGTTCAGGCTGCACAATCCCTTGGCATTGGTGTTCAGGCTGGCGATAGGATAGAATTCGGCATAATTGTATAGCCCGAATCGGACTTCAGCATTTTCAACAACGGTCCCGGACGGTTCTTTTACCAAAACAACATATTGCACCGGTTTGATGTAGGTGTCAATCACATTGATAATGGAATATTTCTTTTTGGTTATCATCTGATTTTCCGTTTCGGTGTACTTGCCAAAAACACGGGTGTGTACCAGCATGGCGCGTGTCGCTGGTGCTTCGAACCAACCCCGGTTGAGGTCAGCCTCAGGCTCACATGCACCCATAAAATACCACTTACCATCGACCCAAACTTCAACCCAGGCATGGTTGTCGTCGCAGTGCGCCCAGCGTGGGGTGTAAACCTGCCTGGCAGGTATACCCACCGAACGAAGGGCGGTAACTGCAAAAGTAGATTCTTCTCCGCACCGTCCAAATCCGGAGCGAACTGCATCGAGGGGACTGATGGTACGATCATCTGTTCCGCGGTAATTTACCTTTTCGTGACACCAGTGATTTACCTCCAGGGCGGCATCATTCATGCTAAGATTTTCGATCCTTGGTTTCAATTCACGATAAAACACCTGGCGGGCAGTATCGGGATATTCGTTGTTCACCCGATAGGGTAATACAAAATGACGGAAAATATCATCGGGGATGGTTTTACCCCACGAAAACTGCCCGCGTGCTTCGAGTGCAGTCCGAACCTGGGCAAGAAAGAACGCTCCATCAAGGTCTGCAATGTCCGACAAGGGCATATAGGCATATAAAAACTTCAGGTAGCGGATTTCTTCGTCGTTCAGATTTTGTTCGAATACCGTAAATAGCGCATCGTTACGGTGCACAGAAAGTTTTTTTACCTCTTCGAAATCGGTATCTGCCTGTTTGTAATACGCCTTATCGATGGCTTTATCTTGTTTGTTGCACGAAATGAACAAACATAGTGTTGCGACAACAATTGGAAGTATTTTTTTCATGTGAACTGAAATTTATTTATTTGTTCGAACAGTTGTTTTAGGATGGTTTCAGAAGTTTCGTAGTGCAGGTTTTCGTCTGTGTTGTTCTGGTTGAATTTTACGGAGCTTGCGATTGCATTCATCGAATTGTACACAGGTGCCCGTGCCGAAAGGTGAATTTCTCTTGCCCCGGCCTGAAGGATGCAACCTACATTTTCGGGAGTCAGTCCACCCCCGGGCATGATGGTAATCTGGTTTGCAGCCTTTTCGATGAGCGAACGAATCAGCTCACTACCTGCTTTTACATTGGACGCCTGCCCCGAAGTCAGTATCCTGTCAGCCCCAAGCTCAATAATTGCTGATAGGGCCGACATTGGGTTGTTTGTGCGGTCGAATGCCCGGTGAAATGTAAAAGGGAATCCATGGCTGGACCGGATAAGTTGTTGCGTGGCTTTACTATTTACACTGCCTGTGGCATCGAGGACGCCCGAAACGATTCCCTTAGCGCCGGCTTCGATAGCCAGCTCAATATCGCGGTTCATCAGCGAAAGCTCCGAACTGTTATAGACAAAATCTCCCTGACGCGGACGTATCAGTACAAATACAGGAATTGACACTGCCTCACATACCGAACGAATCAGGCCCAGCGACGGGGTGATGCCCCCCAGATCCAGTGCGGAGCAAAGTTCAATACGCGATACCCCTGATTTTTCAGCAATTAATGCAGATTGAACCGACTCAAGACATACTTCGACAAGTACAGGCATGATGATAAAATTTTGTCTAAGATAGAAAGAAATGTGATTATATAATTTTCACCAGCACCTCAAAATTTTTCACAACATCCTTTATTCCTTTGAATTTCGATTCAATATTCGTAAATTGCAAGGCAAAATACAAGCATCATGAAAAAGCTTACCGCACTACTGTGCTTTGTTTCGGTGTTGGGTTTAGCGTACAGCCAAACTATGTACACCCGGCTCAGCGAGCATTTCGAAGATGAGACATCATTAATACGGATTCGGATTGACGAACCGCTCCAGCAAAATTCCGAAGGTGGTTACGGTTATAAACTAAAGACGGCCATCCCTTTTACCTCTTTTTCGATAGGTTGGCAGGCAGCTTCCAATAATTATCCGGCAAACATATATACTGTAGTGTACAAGGTTCACAAACCCGGTTTGGGCTGGTCGCAATGGAAAACCGATGATGGATACACGCGGCCGGGAGAAACTGCCACCGGAGCGTATTTCACCGATTTGCTATTTGGTATCGACGAATGGCTTCACGACTCGGTTGAGTTTTATGTTCATCCGCCCGAAGGCGAAACCATAGCCGAAATTCAAATGGTGTTAATGGATATCAGCCATGATATCAGAGTGGATGCGGATAATCATGCGGTGGCATCTGGGGCGAAATCGTGCCCCGAATTCCCCGAAATAATTCCCCGTTCCGAATGGTGTGGGTCATACGATGCATGTCATAATCCAACTTACACTGTAACCTACCGTACGCCCACACATACGGTGGTTCACCACGGGGCCAGCCCTGATTCTTATACTGATGGATATGCCATCGTAAGGAGTTACTGGAATTATCACGTGAACACCAATGGATGGTCTGATATCGGTTACAATTATTTGTTCGACAAATACGGGAATTTTTTTCAGGGCAGGCATAATCCAAACCTGCCGAATCAGGATGTTCATGCTGCCCATGCCGGATATGCCAATACCTATTCCATCGGGTTGAACTTTTTGGGTAATTCCGATGCGGTAAACACTGCCCCGACTGAGCCGCAGATTCAGAAGTGCTGTGAATTTCTGGCCTGGTGGTACGATTACAAAGGCTTTGATCCGCTGAGTTCAGCAAGTATTCTCAATCAGGCCGGAACCGAATGGATTACCCTGCCCCGGATTTGTGGACACAAGGATGTAAACCCGGGAGGAACCACTTGTCCCGGAAATGCCCTGTATGCATTATTATCCTCTTTGCGGACTCAAACAGCTCAAATTATTACCGATTGCACGACGCCTTCGGATGCAGAACCGCCCACGACAGCCATCACAACCGACCGTCAATGGTATAATACTGTTTTTCAGGCTGCCTTTTCGGATGCAGATAATGCAGGAGGTACCGGCGTGAAATACAGTTTCTATCAGATTATGGATTACAATGGTACCGAATGGCGTGCCAATGCATCGAAGGGTTTCTTTAACGATAACTTTTCAACAGCCATTCACCCTGACTGGACAAATAATTCAGGCACCTGGACAATCAACTCCGGTCACCTGAAACAATCGAATGAAACCAGCACAAATACAAACTTATATGCCAGCCTAAGCCAGCAATCAGGAAACATATACCTGTATCACTGGCAGCAGAAAATCTCGGGAAGTGGCAGCGACCGCCGTTCGGGTATGCACTTTTTTTGCAGTGACCCAGCGGGTACCGGGCGTGGCAATTCCTATATGGTATATCTGCGGGCAGATGCCAATACAGTTCAGATTTACAAGTATCTCGACAACTCTTACGCAGCTACCGGTGCCTGGTATATTACCGAGACTTTTGTAATTGATCCGGATATCTGGTATGATGTAAAAGTTATACTTAACACCAATACCGGTGTGATTTCGGTTTATGTTGATGATACCCTTGCAGCTTCGGCAACTGACGCATCCCCTCTGACCTCGGGAAATGCCATTTCGTTACGTACGGGTGGCTGCCAAACCGAATATGATGATGTGAAAGTGTACACTTCGCGGGGTAATTCCGTTACGGTGATTCCGGCCAATGCAGCGAATGCCGACATACGCTATGAAAGTCCGTCGCACACTCAGGAATCTGGCAGAATTCGCAGCTTGCTGGTCGATAATGCAGACAACTGGTCGGAAAGTGTTTCAAAAAACGTATTTGTCGATTGGGATATGCCTGCAACCGAACTCGCTGCAACCGAACCCTGGTATACCGATGATTTTCAGGTAAACATAAATGATTTGGATAACCTGAGCGGCATCGAAAAAGGATTTTACTCCATATCAGATTTTGATGGAACACGCTGGGGGTCGAATCCCGAAAGGGGGTTTGTTTCGAATGGCTTCGATCAGACCATTGGCACCGAATGGACACAGCAGACCGGTAGTTGGTCGGTTCAGTCGGGTGCATTGACGCAAACTGATGAAGCTTTGAGTAATACCAACTTGTGGACCTATATCCGCCACGATTTGTCGAACCGTTATCTGTATGAATTCGACATGAGAATAGATGGCTCCAATGTAAATAAGCGCGTAGGATTTCACTTTTTCAGTGATAACCCAAGCTTACCCAACCGTGGCAACGGTTATTTTGTCTGGTTTCGTCTTCAAAGTCAGGACCTCGAATTTTATAAAGTTACCAACGATGTGTTTTCACTCGAAAAGTACTACGATATAAGTATTGCTGCAGGGCAGTGGTATCACATAAGCATTGTTTACGATCGTATCACCGGCGAAACCTATGTGTACATGAATTATACTTTGGTTGGAGAATATAAAGACCCGGAACCTTATGCTACGGGTAACTATATTTCGTTCCGTAGCGGGAATGCGCAGCTTTCGGTACAGAACCTGCGGGTTTACCGCAGCAGGACAGCCATTGTCGATGTGAACATGGGTACTTCTGCCGATGATATCCGCTATCAGAATACCGCACCGGATTTATATGCTGCCAGCCTGTATTCGGTGGTTATGGATTCCGCCAAAAACATTTCGGAGCACGAACAACAGTCCATGAAAGTTGACTGGACAGCCCCGTCGGCTGTTGGAAATCTTTGTGATGGCTCTGCTGCCGATATTGACCTGACGCAAAACCTTACCCAGTTATCGGCGAATTGGTCAGCCTCAACCGATGTGAATTCAGGAATTACGGCCTATTATTATGCAATCGGAACCAGCCCGGGTGGTACGCAATTGGTGAACTGGACGGCGAATGGCACGAATAATTCATTTCTAAAATCGGGCCTTAACCTTTTGCCCGAAACCATATATTATATCAGTGTAAAAGCGCTCAATGGAGCCGGGCTGTATAGTGATGTTTCTGTTTCAGATGGCGTGAAGGCGGTTGTTGTGCCCGTTTGCCCCGACGATATTTCGGTCTGTGCCGATGAGGCGCCATTTGCATTGAATGGTGCAAGCCCATCAGGTGGAAGCTATAGCGGTACAGCAGTTGCCGGTGGTGTTTTCAATCCGGCAGTAGCCGGCCCGGGTATGCATACAATCAATTATTTACTGGAATCACAGTCGTGCAGCTTCACAATAACTGTAAATGCATTGCCGGAAATGGGTTGCCCCGATAATATATACATTTTAAACACAGCAGCCCCGTTGTCTCTTACCGGTGCGCTACCGGCTGGCGGTGTATATTATTATGACGGTACGGCTATCACCACTTTCGATCCGGTGGCTCTTGGAATTGGAACATACGAAATTACATACCAATACCAGGTGCCGGGAACAGGCTGTTTGGGCACGTGCAATTTCTTTATCTATGTGTATTCCGAAACCATCGTTAATTGCCCTGATGATTTTGGAGTCTGTATCGATGCGCCAACTTTTGTACTCGAAGGAGCCACTCCTCCTGATGGGGTTTATACTGTTAACGGTGAAAGTATTAGCGAGTTTTCACCCGAATATTGGGGCGTTGGACAGCATACGGTAACTTATACCTACAATGATATTAATTGTAACTATGTGATTACGGTAAATAATCTGCCCGTGGTGTCGTGTCCCGCCGATATTACCCTATCGCAGGATGATGATCCGCTGGTTTTACATGGAGGGGTTCCCGAAGGGGGCAACTATTATAATTACATTACCGGAACAATAGATACGTTTGATCCGGAATCCTTTGAACCCGGCGAATACGATATAATTTATAATTACACCGATGAAGTCACCCATTGCACCAATACCTGTTTATTCAATATTACGGTAACCCAAGGAGTTTTCACCCCGGGGATTTCAAATTCCGAAATACATTTGTATCCGAATCCAAGCCAGGGAGAATTTATACTTGAAATCGGAGACATGAGTGGTGATGGTCAGTTAATTATTTGGAGCATCAATGGTAGCGTTGTTTACGATTCGGGTATTATTGTGTGTGACCGGAACCAGCAGATAAAACTTAGTTTAGATGTAGCCAGTGGATTGTATTTTGTTAAACTGATAAACGGCGGGCGTTGTTTTGTTGAAAAACTGGTAATCAACCGATAAATCAGGTTGTTGACCAAGTTGTATAAAGCCGGCTTTCGCAAATGTTATACATGGGAATAGTTGAAATAAATACTTAAACAATGAGTCAAAGTGTCCGGTTTGTTTTTAGGGGAAAAATCGAAACGCTCGATGAGGATTCTTGCGGACTACAACCTTCAACCACATTGTTGAATTATTTGCGCTCGAAAAAAGGCCGCCAGGGAACAAAAGAAGGTTGTGCCGAAGGCGATTGCGGGGCTTGTACTGTGGTGCTTGCCGAAGTCGGTGATAACGGTAAACTGTCATATAAGGCCGTCGATTCATGCCTGGTTTTTCTACCCATGATACATGGGAAACAACTCATTACGGTCGAAGATTTGTCATATTCCGAAAATGGGGTAACAAAGCTTCATCCCGTTCAGCAATGCATGATCGAAAGTAGTGCAACCCAATGTGGCTATTGTACCCCTGGCTTTGTAATGTCGCTGTTTGCATTCTATAAAACCCACAATAACCCTTCGAGAGATGAAATTGTGGATGTCATTACCGGAAATCTGTGCCGCTGCACCGGTTACCAGCCCATCATCGAAGCGGCA
>Ga0209606_1002940_pt1 | contig 17885 bp, 16 predicted proteins | sample AD_UKC057_MetaG_FD_184412 | JGI IMG/M metagenome (GOLD analysis project Ga0209606, IMG submission 184412) | Active sludge microbial communities of municipal wastewater-treating anaerobic digesters from USA - AD_UKC057_MetaG (SPAdes) (version 2) | ecosystem: Engineered > Bioreactor > Anaerobic >...
AACTACTCGAATATTCACTTTCTTTCGTTATCCCGTCTTATCCCTCGTTGTCCCTGATCGTGCGTTCAGGGTCTAGTGGGTGTACGCCTGTGCTGGTTCAAGTCCAGTCTTCGGCACCATTTTTTTATCCCCTTTTTTTCGTAAATCTTAACCTTTTGCCGTATCCGGAGAAAAACACACCATTATTTTATGAAAGCTTTGTAGTTGTTGGCATGAGGCGCGCAACCGAAAAACATTGATTATTGAGGGTAATGATAACAATTACTTGAATGGTTTATGGATATTCTATTTACATTTGCCGGCAACCGCGATCCCTTCAATCCTGAAGTGGTAAAGGGCGTTTTTACCGATGGGCCGGTTCTTACTTTGCTTGCGGAGCGGTCCTTTCATGCTATTCACATCTTTACCAACCCGAGCAGCCTTCCCAACGCCCAGCGGCTTCGGCAGGAGATCGCCAAAAGAGACGGCGACGTCCGCACGCGGATACACAACATCGACATTCCCGACCCTACAGATTACCAAGCCCTTTTCCTGAATATGAGCGCGCGATGCAGGGCAATCCTGGAGGAATATCGTGATCAACAACCCGCCTGCTTCATTGCGACAGCCTCGGGAACACCGCAGATGCAGACCGTCTGGTTCCTGATGGCCCAATCAGGCATTGTGCCCGCCACGCTCCTCAAGATAACGCCGCCGCGTTTTCTGAGACCACGGCAGAAAGCCGTTTCCGAGATACGTTTATCCCTTGCGACCTTTCCCAAAATTACAACGCCCTCGCCGGAAACGCTCGATATCGCCGCGACCTGTCTGCGCAAGGAAAAACTCGAAGCCGAGCGGGATGAGATCATCCGGGAATTCTCCGGTCTTCAAATGATCGGCAACAGTCCGGCTCTGAAGCAAGTGATGGACACGGTCAAGTCGGTGGCCCTGTATGACACGCCGATTTTGATCCAGGGGGAAACAGGAACAGGCAAGGAACTTGTCGCCAAGGCTATCCATTTCAACAGCGCACGAAAAGAAGAACCCCTCATTATTGTTAACTGCGCGGCTATTCCGGAAACGCTTGTGGAGAGCGAACTTTTCGGTCATGAAAAAGGCGCCTTCACCGGCGCCACACAGCAGAAGAAAGGGAAATTTGAACTGGCGGACGGGGGTACGATTTTCCTGGATGAGATCGGCGATATGCCGCTGCCCGCTCAGGCCAAAATCCTGCGCGTCTTGCAGGACAAGGCGCTTATGCGGGTGGGCGGTGAAAAAACCATTCGCGCCAATGTCCGGATTCTTGCCGCGACCAACCGAAATCTGGCCGTTTGCATCAGTGAAGGAAAATTCCGTGAAGACCTTTACTACCGTCTCAAGGTGATTGAAATCCCCATGCCCGCCCTGCGGGAGCGCGCGGAGGATATTGCCCTTCTCGTGGAATACTTTCTTGACCGGCATAACTCCCGTTATCGGCAGCAAAAGCAATTCAGCCGGGAAGCGATGCGACGTATCCTTTCCCATTCGTGGCCGGGAAACATCCGGGAACTGGAAAACGCCGTCGAGCGGGCTTGTGTTCTTTCCAAAGGCAGCGTTATCAAAGAGGGCGATCTGCCGCCGGAAATGACTTCATCGATTTCCCCGCTTCCGAAATCTTCCGGCAATGCAGACCAAACAAACGCCACCGCAATCGCCATCCCCCTTGAAGGTCTCGATCTGGACATGCACCTGCACAATCTTGAAAAAGCATATTATGAAGAAGCCATTAAAATGAAAGACGGCAACCGCGAAGCCGCCGCCCGCCTCCTCAACATCAAACCTCACACCTTTCGAAAAAGGGCAAAAGAAAAGTTCGGGCTGGAGCGGAAATATGGGGAGAAGACCGTTTCGGATCAATCTTTACTCACACCAGATAATGATGGGAATTTGAAGATTCATAACATGACAGAAATCAAGGTCATTAAGACGCGGGAAGAAAACTGATGCTTCAAGTGCCTCCTCAATTTTTCTTGACATACAAGAGTGGCTTTTTCTACACTCCCTGCCAATGAAAGCAGATTATTATCAAAATTGGGGCGGAACTTTAGTTGATTTTCAAGGCTCATATGTTAAAAGTAAAATAAATTAAACATTTATTTCGTATTTCCCGCCAAAAGCGTCGGCGGTGACAGCGGGGCAGGCAAAGATCAGTTTCCATCTATAACGCTATTCGGCAAAAAAACAAGAAATAGGAGATTATCATGAGGGCAGAATTTACGGCAATAATTGAACCGGCGCCCGAGGGTGGCTACTGGGCTATCTGTCCGGAGGTTCCTGGAGCCAATGGCCAGGGCGAAACAATTGAGGAAACAAAGAATAATCTTCGCGAGGCAATTGAGTTGATTTTTGATGACCGGAAGACTGATATTCTTCGAGGGCTTCCCGATGACGCCATTCAAGAAAAGGTGATGGTCGGATGAAGCGCAGGGATTTGGAACGAAAGTTAAGAATCGCGGGTTGCTATCTGAAACGAGAAGGAGCCGCGCATTCACTTTGGATAAATCCCAAAAACGGTTCGATTGAAGCCATCCCAAGGCATACTGACATCAAAGAACCATTAGCAAAGAAAATTTTGAAGAATCTCAGCGCGGAATAAAACTTGATTTAAGCAGGCCAGTCGATGTTGCATACCTGGATGCATTAACAAGGCGCTCCTAACTATTGGATACATCGAGTATCTGAACAAACGAGCGAATACAGATAATGCAAGAAAAATAACGTAAAAGTAAGACTGAAAGCAAAGTGTCGAGGTCAGTATAAAGGATAATATGGTCATTAGATATGGAAAACCTGCGGCAACAATCGGGCCGGCGGAAAAAGGCACCAGCATGAGAACCTTGAAAGAATTGGCGCTTGTCTTGAAAACAATGCCCAACTGGACGACGATGATAAATTTGCGGCCGATGTTGAGGATATAATCACCAAGCAGAAGACGCCTGCGAAAGTTTTACTGGAGCTGTCCGGGTCATGGGAAGATGGTAGAACTGCCCAGCAGATTAATTCAGACTTGAAGCAATCACGAAAATGAATGCCTCGACTGGGTCAATCTTGCAGATTGAACCGGAAGATTTTGGAACAAGAAAAGTTTCGAAGCAATCAGCTTGATTGCTCCAGTCAAGAAAAGTAATAAATGTTACCATATTCGAAATAAATATTACCTATAAAATGCTCAAGGACAAAATGCTTTTAGGGAAGCATTATAAATTATCTTATAATTACGGCATGTTGAGAATATAATCATTTTCTGGCACAGAAGTCGCTTTATGAAAGGGCATGACGAAACAGACTATATGTTTAACTGGACAGCTACTTTCAAAAAGAAAAACGGGTGAGAAAAATGATTCAAGAAATTCGATTATCAAACTTTAAGGCGTTTGCGGATACGGTAACTATCCCCATCAAACCGATTACTCTGATTTTCGGGCCAAATTCTTCCGGGAAGAGCTCCTTTCTTCATGCCCTATTAATGTTGAAACAGACGATAGAAGAGTCCGTCAGTGATAAGCAGACCCTGCTGCCTAAAGGCAGCCGCATCGATTTGGGAAATTATCGCGAGTTTATCCATAATCACGAAGAAAGCCGCTCCTTTTCAGTGACTTTTAAGGTGGCTCCACCCATTGATCTATTCGAAGCCATTCCGACTGAGGATTATATTTCACAAAAAGAGCCTAGCGCAAGGCTAGGAAAGCTTTCTGATAGTGTTGAATCGCTGCCACTCAGTATCACAATCGACTTTGCTTTCAATAACGATAAAAGAATCCATGTAACAAAAATCGATTTGCTTGTCGGAGACGAACCAACGCCGATCATTACTTTTGTCAACGAACCACCGGAAAGCATGGAAAGTTTGGGAGACGATGCAAATAACGAGGTTAAAAGTAAAAGAGAGAGACAATGGCGAAATTATCGAAGATCACCCAAAAATTATCTCAGATTTAAAAAAATCGAGAACCATGATTACTGGAAAAAATATTTTGAAGCTATCGACGAAAAAGAGTCATTCGAAGATATTGAATTTTTAGATCGTGTAAAAAAATCTGACTGGGAAACGTTTTTACAAAGAGAGGAGATAAGCTCAGACCTAAAAGAGACCATTTCGACCATTGTTGCCATAACTGACGAAAGAGAAATAAAGTTCAGAGATGATTTTCTAATTCTATCTAAGTTCCTGCCCGTTGAATTAAACGGCTATAATCCTCAATATCTGACAAGTTCGGATTTTGATGTTGAAGATCAGGACAACATTTCTGTTTTGATTCTGGCTGTGTTTTTTATCATCAAAAGCTTCCTGTCCAATTGCGTGCATTTAGGTCCTATTCGTCATAGGCCGGAAAGAAATATGTTATACGGCGAAATTATTTCATCATATGTTGGCGTAAATGGCCAATATACATATGAAATATTAGCTACCAATCCCGAATTGGTTGAGAAAGTGAACAAGCAACTTTCCAGTCTCAATATTGGTTATGAAATCAAGATTGAGCCACTCGAAAGTCATTCATCAAATCTAAAAGTTTCTACCATACGATTAATCAGTGACTCTGGAATTGATCACGCCATAACCGATGTGGGTTACGGTATCAGCCAGGTTCTGCCTGTTATCCTTCAATGCATGCTGTCCACGGGAGAGACCATTCTTATCGAACAGCCGGAACTTCATCTCCACCCGGCCCAACAAGCAGAACTTGGCAGTTTCTTTGCTTCATGTGTCAGAACAGAAAACATCAATTCATCTGAAGTTGAAGGTGGTGTTGAGAGGCCATTGCCTAATAATTTTATCATTGAAACTCACAGCGAAAATATCATTTTACGTTTGCAGAAACTCATTCGCAAAGGCGAATTGAAAAAAGAAGATTTAGCGGTGATCTATTTTGATAAAACCGCTGAAGGGACCGTAGCCAAAGAGTTACGCCTCAACGACAGAGGTGAATTTCTTGATCCTTGGCCAAATGGGTTTTTTGAAGAATCTTTCAAAGAAATGTTTGGTGATTGAGATGATCTTCTATGTCTATATGAGTCCCGAAGTGATTCAGGATGCTAATAATGGCGGCCCCTTCGCGATGGACTCACTGATTGGCATTCTTCGTGGGTTTATCCAAAACTGCTGTATCCTTGAATTTGAAGATAACCGATTGCAAAAGGCGGTATTCAATAATGTTAATCAATTACCTCCAAGTGATGCAAAAAAAGGAATAATGACGTTATTGGGAGTGCTTAAAAAGCAAAATCGTTTCATCGGTAATCTTGTCCCTAATTATAATGTCGAAAGCATCAACATATCAGATGTGGATGACCAAGCTGAGAGTAAACTCTTGGATTTCCTGCTTGCCGGGAAAAACGAAATGTCTAGTGTTTCAGCGAAGGTGGAAGCTGCATCACTGGGAAATTATAATCAGTCGCGCTTTGAATCGAAAAGATCAAATCTGGCCAGCAATGGACGAGTATTACAGGATGGTGAATTAGAGCAATCCGAATTTTTGGAAGAAGTGCTGAAAAAAGCATTTATCCATTCAAAAAGGATAGAAATCTGCGATGGTATATTTGGGAAAAAATTTAATGATAATTTTGAATATACCTTCTCAATACTATTCAAATGGCTAGGGAAAGTACTCATTGAACCTGACAGCTTTGAAAAAATTGTCATTCATTGCGAAAAGCCGGAGGGTTCCACGGATGAATACATAAAAACTCAGCTATCACATCTAAAAAGTAAAGAACAATCAAATATAAAGATAGAAATCAGATTTTATCATCGGGAAGAAAAGAAATCGCATGCATTACCTCATGATCGCTTCATCATTACGGATCAAATCACACTCGACATTGGACGTGGGATGGACTTTTTTAACAAGCACACAAAAAGAAATCGAGACATATCGATAAAGACCGCGAAAAATGAGGAGATTACCAATTTAATTAACAGATACCACCATTGGATGCTCGCACCTGTTATCGTTTAATGTGAATAGAAGCCAGATTGAGGAGAAATTTATGAAAGCTATTAAAATCGACAATGAGGTTTACACCTATCTTCAGCAGAAAGCCATTGCCTTTGAGGAAGATCCGAATGGTGTTCTCCGGCGAATTTTCGGTCTCAATCGAGTAGGCACGCCACAAAAAACAGCGGCCGATCATATTAAAAATCCCCGAAAACCCCATAAGCAGCCTAAAACAAATCTGCATGATCTGATCAGCAACGGCGTTCTCTCAGAAGGCCAAAAGCTCATCTTTCAGCACGGAGCGAAAAAGCTTGCCGAATATACGGCTATCATTTCGGAAAAAGGTTTAATCTGGCATGGCAAACATTATTCCATGAGCGATCTTGCCGGTAAAGCACTTGAAACAATAGGCCTTGATGGCACATCTGTTCGTGGGCCTTTATTTTGGTTTACCGAAGATGGCAAAAGCATTAAGGATATATGGGAACAATACCTCCGGAATCAAAGCAAAGATTCCGGGGCAAGACCACGGTAAACCCGTGTTACGCGTGAGTCAAACAGCATGAATCATAAAAAGAGCAATCCCCTTTACGACATAATCCGCAAAGCAAATGAACAAAAATGGTGCGTGACGCCCTACTGTTCAACGTGTGGCGCTCATGAATACCGGAATGCACTGAGAGAATTATCCGGTCCTATGGGAGGAGGACTTGCAAATGCTCTTGAGGATATTGATCTGCATGAAATCACCTGGCTGCCCAATTGGCAAGATGCATTGCTCGTCGCGATCATGGATTTACCTATTTCGCAACAAGTAGAAGGTGTCTTGGAGGCGTGGCTTCCGAAAATATCAGGACACATAGTTTTTGCTGATTTGATCTTGTATAAAATAGTCCGCTATATGAGAAAAGATAATGCAACGAGAAACAACTGGATTGAGCGCTGCATTGATATCGCCATAAATTCAAGAAACTTTTCCTTAATAGAGTCTCTGCTTCTCGTATTAAGGCGCGAAGTATGGAACTATCGAAAGTTAATCGCGATAGCCAAGGAATACTCTTATTCTTCTGCGCAGATGGACAGAGTATTGCGAAATTCTTACAAATTGAAGGCAATGGAATCGGTTTAAGTATGAACAAACCTAAAATACTAATTGCTGATGATGGAGAATCGCAACGCTTTGTGCTCAAGGGGTTTCTGCTCCGCGAGGGTTATCTTGTTGACGAAGCAGAAAACGGCATCAAGGCAATCCAATGCATAAGGGATCATCACTTTGACATTATCCTTCTTGATCACAAAATGCCTGGCATGAACGGTTTGGAAGTGCTGAAAGAAGTCAAAAGCATAAATCCCGAAATCGCTGTGGTAATCATTAGCGCCTACGGAACAATTGAGCGCGCTGTGGAAGCAATGGAAGCAGGAGCTTTTTATTATATTACAAAGCCGGTTGAGCTGGATAAATTATTGATTCTTTTGGATCACATTTCCAAGCGTCATTCTCTGATGAAAAAGGATAACCAGTTGTTGCGCCAGGAATTGGGAAATAATGATTCTGTAATCGATATCATTAGTGATCGGCGCTATCAAAAAGAAGAGAACATAACGGGCAACGAACTAGCCAGCATGCTGATACGTTACATAAATGCATGCCCTGATAATTACATCACAACGTGATTTAACATGACGATCTATTGCAATATTAGAAAAGAGAAAGCACAAAAAAGACATGTGCTACAACACATAAAAAAGAGGGATTATAATGAAAAAGTCTTTCGCGATTATGTTGTCATTTTCATTACTGGTCAGCATTTTTTTGCAAGGTTGTGGCGTTGCCAATCAACCTTATGTAAAAAATGATGCGTCTGAAGCCGCGCCTCTCAAAATGATCCGTTACGAGACGCCTAATGTTCGTGTCTATACCACTGGTGGAATGGTCGGTGCTGTTGTTACAACTGCTGTTCTCTTTGGAATTATAGGCGGCAGTCTAGGTTATGCAGCTCATTATATTTCAACAATAGAACCAGATAACCCTGAACTCCTCGATTTTGGCAAACTGGTAACGGATAAGTTTGTTGAAAGATCTAAAAAGGAAATTCCCAATTGGCCCGCAATGATTGTCCAAGATAAAGCCGTCGAGAAAATTGTTGAAAATACAATGGCAAAAGACACTAATCTGCCTATTGACGGGTCCCACTATCTTATAGAGCTTGTTGTCGATGACATTAGAATTGAAGAAAATTCAGGATTAGCGACAAAAACTACCATAACCATGAAAGACACTGAAGGTAAGACGGTTTGGGAAAAAGGATATGTTTATGATTGCACGATTTTCAATCGGGGACGTAATTTTAATAGTCTAAAAGCCCATAAATACAGAAAACTAAACGATGAATTCATTTTTGCTGCCGAAAAAACAGTGAACGATTTCATAACCCACTTCAATGACTCGCTACCTGGTAAACCATACGCGGATGACAAGCTTATGTCTCAAGAACAAAGCCAACCCGAAAAACAATTAATTGTGCCACAGACACAAAACCGCTATGAGAAAAAAGCTGAGGTTCCCACAAGCGAAAATCCTCTTTTTAAAAGCATAAAGGGAATTGTTTTAATGAATGGGAATGTCATCGAAGGACAAATACTCAAAATGAGCGCTGAAACCGTGATGATTCAGACAGAGGATGGAAAGGTATCAACCTATTCATTTGAAAAAGAGGTTCGTGGGTTTGTTAAATAAAAAGGTAAAGCCGATCGCATTGACCTTTACGCGCGCAGGCCGCTTAACTTTTCCATAGATTATACTCCCGTATCCTTCATTTGATCTTCGATGAATTTCTGCATTTCTTCTTTCTTGGGCAGTTCAAGGAGGTATTTGGAGACAAACAACTGATTGTCCATGCCCGCCAAGGCATACTCGACCAGCGCGTGATTCTTGCCGGTGCACAGTAGAATGCCGATCGGAGGATTGTCGCCTTCCGTCATCATGTTCTTGCGAAACCAACTCACATACGTGTTGAGCTGCCCGATGTTTTCCTGACTGAACCTCTCCAGCTTCAACTCCACAAGGACGTGGCACTTCAGAATCCGGTGATAGAAGACCAAGTCGACGAAGAAATGCTCGTGACCGATGAGGATTCTCTTTTGCCTTGTTTCAAAGCAAAAGCCCTGGCCAAGTTCAAGAAGAAAATCCTGTAACTTGTCCAGAAGCTGATCCTCGATGCGTGATTCTGTCATCACCTCCTTGGGTGTGAGTCCGAGAAATTCAAAGACATAAGGGTCGCGGACAGTCAGTCTCGGCTCGAAGACCTCGGCGCCTCGTCGCGCCATTTCAGCCAGTTTATTCTTGTCTTGGGAAAGACCGGACCGTTCGTAATACAAGCTGCCGATTTGTCTTTTCAATTCCCGAACCGACCAGTTGCCCCGAATGCATTCGATTTCATAGAATGCCCGTTTCCACTCATCATCGATCTCAACAAGAAGATCGAAATGGCTATAGGCAAGACGGTGAAGCAACGACTCTGCATCGGGGTGCAATTGTGGTGACGGCGTCCGCATTTTCTTTTTCTGCACGCCGGGAGGCAGATATTTCCCAAATTGTGGGGACAGCGTCCCCACAATTTGGGGGTAAAGCCGATAAAATCGAAGATAGCGGTATAGTTGCCGCCGGTTGCAGTTGCTGACGTTCAGCTTTTCCAGCCGCAGGGACAACAACGGCAAAAGTTTATCTCCGTAGCTCGCACGATCCGCGCCTCTCAGCTCGTACTCGGCGATGTAGCCGCCGATCAGCCAGTTCCGCAGCGTCAGGCTGACATTTACCGCCTGGATCGCCTGTGTCGCAAGTTCATCATGAGCCAGACGGATCGCGTCGATTAGTTTTTCAAAATCCCATTCCTGCCGGGCGTTGCTTTGCAGTTCTTTCATAAAGGCTTCTCCTCTCTTTTGATCTCCATATTCAGAACGAAGAGGCGATTGATCTGGGGTTCCCGTTCGGCCTGTGCGCGAAGTGCGTCTCGCACATTCCGTGGCAAGCCAGCGCGCTTGGAGTTTGTTGCGGGCCGGACGATCAGCCGCAGAACCAAGCATTGCCAGGTTACCGTCTGCACCGAGGTGTAGAATCAAGCGGGACTTGGGTGTTAGCCTGGTCGCATTGACCTTTACGCGCGCAGGCCGCTCAAAAAATGATCCAGGGCCTCCATGTACAGGGTTTGATATTCGCCCTTGCCGAGAATGGTTTTTTCCAGCTTCTTGAGCTGGATCACGCCGTTGAAAGTGCTCCAGAGGATGATGGCCTGCCTTCGGGGATCCCCTTTTTTGAATAGTTTTTTGTCGATGCCTTCCTGGATCGCGGCCGTGAGCGTCGATATGCTGGCATTGCCGCGCTCGTCGATTTCTTTCTTCAGTTCGGGGGAAAAGATGGTGTTCGGCGATGTTAAAAAGTAGTTGATGATGTCGAAATAATTTTTGTGTTCTTCGCTGAAGCGCAAATAGGCCTGGGCAACGGATCGGATTTTTTTCTCCGGCGTCGATTTTTTATCGATGGCCTGGTTGATGGTTCGGTACAGCAGTTCCAGCCCCTCCACCTGCAGGGCGGCAAAGATTTCCTCCTTGTCCTTATAATAGAAATAGATGGCGCCGATGCTCAGCTCGGCCCTTTTGGCAATCTGATTGATGGATGTCGCCTTCAATCCCTTTTCCAGCAGAAGCTCTCTGGCCGCATCCAGAATATAGTTTTTTCTCTGTTCTCTTTCTCTTTCCCGTCTTTCCTTGGAGCCCATAGATTAATCCTTATCGTTATTTTTGATGACCGGTAATGGCACTTCCGTTTGCTTCGTGGATCTCATGTCAAACCACGGCTTCTGCTTTTTAAAAGGGCACCAGGCCGCCCGGCAGTATCGAATCGGATCATCAGGCGGTATGGTGATCTTCGGCAGCAGACCTTCCCGCTGATTTTTCACCCAGGCTTCAGCCTCCTCTTTTGAATTTGCGCATCCGGCGCTGTAGGTGGTTCTGCCCCGGCAATGAACAAAACCGTACAGCAGTTCATAGGATTCGGACATGCGTCCCCCAGCCGCTAAAATTCCTCGCCGATTTTCAACAGCACTTTGACGGCCAGGCCGGTGTCGATTCTTTCCCGGTATAGCTCGGGAAGGCGCTCCAGCGGCTCGTAGTCGGAGATCAGCGGCCGGGCGTCAAGTTTGCCTTGGGCCATCCATCTCAGGCACTGAATATTTTCCTCGTGCGTGTTGGAGTTGGAAGCCGTAAGACGGATTTCCTTTAAATTGACCAGAAAAGGCGCTTCCAGGATGATCGGCGAAAAGATCATGCTGATAATGCACACTTCGCCGCCGTCCGCAGCAAGGAGCACGGCGCGGTTGATATTGGCTTTCACGCCGGAGCACTCCAGGATTTTTTGAAAGCCCCCCGGCGCCGCGGCCAGCGCCCGTGCGTCCGCATCCTTCTCCAGCGGGTCCAGTGCGTGATCGGCGCCGTAGCGAACGGCGATGTCTCTTTTGGCCTGCACCGGTTCATAAAGAACGATCGGGCCGTAGCCGAGAATTTTGAGAAGCCGTACGGCGCAAAGCCCGATGGGGCCGCCTCCCATCACCAGGACGGAGCCTTTCCGTTCACTGGTGCAATGAATGCCGTGCAGTGCGGCGGCAAAGGTTTCCGCCAGCGCGGCGTTTTGTGAATCGACGCCGTCCGGAATGGGAATCAGCATCTGCGGAAAGACTTTGACGTACTGGGCGAAGCCGCCCGGCAAATCGCCGATTCCGGCAGTCCGCCGGTGAACGCGGCACAGGTGCGGCTTGCCGGAAAGGCAGTTGGCGCATTTTCCGCAGTAGGTGGGGCGAATGCAGACTTTCGTTCCCAGGGGCGGGCCTTCAGTGTCCGCCCCTTTTTCCACGACGACGGCGCTGATTTCATGCCCCAGGATATAGCCGTCGGCCAGATGACCGCCTGCGACCAGGGAATGATCGGAGCCGCAAAACCCCGTATTGGCCACTTTGACCAGCACCTCGCCTCGCGCCACCGAATAATCGGGCACGTCTTCATAGACGAGGCCTTTGTCTTTGCGAAATACAACGGCTTTCATAGATTTTCTTTCTTTTATAACAAGGGATTTCAATCCCTTGCTCTTTCTTGCGATTCCTTGTTTTAATCCTCACATTCCAAAGCAATCTTTTCCACTTTGTCCAGATCCCTCTTGTAAAAAAAGGAGCCGGTAAAAAACAGCAGAGCCGAAATCACGAGAAAAACGGGGATGATCGACATGGCCACCTTGATGCCATGGAGATCGGATATCTTCCCGATCACAATGGGCGCCAGAGATGCCCCCAAAAGATTCTGAACAATCACGCAAACGGAATAGGAAATCGCCCGCAGGCCGGGGTGGATAACTTCCTGCGTGGCGATAATCGCAGCCGGGGCAAACGCGGAGGCCAGAACGCCCATGCCCAGAAGAGTGAGATACTGCGTTTTCCCCTCCATGAAGGAAAAGGCAGTAAAGATGAAGAGGGCATTCAGGATCGTGGTAATCGCCGGAAACAAAAGTCGCGCGCTCGGCCGTTTCCTAAACCACATGTCGGCCAGCCATCCTCCCAGAGGCAGTCCGATAATCGCAAGAATCATGAGCATGCTCACCTTCATTCCCGCTTCGCTCACGGGAATACCCGTCGTCCGGTGAAAATAGGTGGGAAGCCAGACCATGATGGCATTGTTGGCGAAGACACACCCGATAAAGCCGAGATTGGTAAAAATCAGCGAAGGGGTGCTTAAAAATTCCCGCACGATATCCATTTTGCTCATTTTACTGGGACCGGTCTTGCAGGTAGCATCGGTCTTAACCAGCTCTACCGTCTTGTAATCCTTGACGAAGAAAAAAAGGATGGCCACAATCGCCCCGGGGATAGCCACCACGCCGAAGGCGTGACGCCAGCCCCAATGCGCGGCAATGAATCCCCCCAGCCCAATCCCGACGGCTGTTCCGAGAGGAATGGACATATTCCAGAGACCCATCATGCGGGACCGTTTTCCCTCAGGGAACAACCCTGAGAGCATGGCCGTGCCGGCCGGAGCATAACCGGCCTCGCCAATTCCGATGGCGGCCCGGGTCGCGAGCAGTTGGGGAAACGTCTTGGTAAAGGCACAGGCCAACGTGGCCATGCTCCATATAAAGGCCATGATGCCGATGGTCCTTTTCCGGCTCCAGCGGTCCACAAGGATCGAAACCGGAAGCACAAAGGCGACAATGGACCAGTAAACCATCGACACCAGCAATCCTGACTGGGTATCGGTCAGCCCCCACTCCTTTTGAATAAAGGGGAAAAGGGACGTCACGATCATCCGGTCCACGTAATCGAAGAAATACAGCAGAAACAGCAACGCGAAAATATAATAGGTGCTTCGCGTAGACAGTTTGTATTCTTTTGGAGAAGCGACGTTATTCATGGGACCTCCTTTGTATTGCACAACCGGTTTGACCCGTCATCACGATCAGAGTGATTAATTGCATTTGTATCCGCCGAGATTGGCCAGGGCTACGCTGCCGGGGCTGATCACGGAAGGATCCACCTTGACATTGATGCAGGCGGTTTTTCCGGAGGCAAAAGCCGCTTCCAGCGCGGGTTTGATGTCTTCGGGCTTTTCCACCATGGCGCCGAAGCCGCCCAGGACTTCCACCATCTTGTGGTAATCCACCCAGCCCAGCTCCGTGCCGTTGGGAATGTTGTGCCCCAGCCTGAGCGTCTGGCTGTGCGCGATCATCCCCCAGGACTGATCGTTGCCGATCACGACGACGATGGGCAGTTTCTTGCGGATCGCCGTGTGAAATTCCATGAAGTTGAAGCCGACTGATCCGTCGCCCATGATCAGCAGGACGCGCTTGTCCGGATTTTTTAGTTTGGCCGCGTTGGCATAGGGAATGCCGACGGCCAGACAGCCGTAAAGGCCGTAGTCCAGATACGTGCCGCCCTTTTTGACGGTTCTCGTCATGCCCATCCAGGTGGACGTATCCCCGCCGTCCGCGACGACGATGTCGTCTTCCCGGTTCATGAATTCGTTGACCTCTTTGGCCAGGCGCATGGGATGCATGGGCAGGGTCTCGCATTCCCACATGGCTTTGGCGTCTTTTTTGCCGGCATCATGCGCCGCCCGGACGGTATCCACCCAGGGTGAATACTGTTTTTTCAGCGTGTCGCCGATTTTTTGTTCATCCAGGACGGTGTTGAGCTCTTTCAAAAACGCCTTGATGTCGCTGACGATGCCGAGATCAATCGTGCGGTTGCGGCCGATCTCGTCGGCGGCGATATCGACCTGAACAAATTTGGCCGTCGATGGGAAAATTTCGCCGAAGATGTAGAAGAGACTCAACCGCCCGCCCAGGAAGAGCACCAGGTCGGTCGTCATCAGGGTGATCATGGCCGAACCCGGCCGGATGGCCAGGGAGCCTTCAAAACACAGGGGATGCGTATCCGGCACCACGCCGCGGCCCGCGCCCGCCGTGTAAATCGGAATGCCGATTTTTTCGACGAATTCGAGGATTTCCTTTTCCGCGTCCGAATACCACAGGCCGCTGCCTCCGATGACGATGGGATTTTTGGCCGCTTTGAGAAGATCGACAACCTTCCGGGTGTTTTCGCGGTCAACCGGCTTGGATGAAAGGGTTGTGCCGGGCTTCTTGACCGCGGCCATATCCACTTTGGCGTTCAGAATGTTGCAGGGAAACTCCAGATAAACCGGTCCCGGTCGTCCGCTCATGGCCGCGCGAAAGGCCATGTCGATATACTCGGGAATGCGTTCCGGCATGTAGCAGACCAGCGCTTTTTTCACCATCGGTTCGATGACGGGAAGCTGGGTCATGTCCTGCAGGTCCAGCTTTTCAACGCTGTCGAGTCCCACGCATCCGGAAATCAGAATCACCGGCGCGTTGGACAGCCTTGTGCTGGCGATGCCGGTGAGCGCGTTGGTGAATCCCGGGCCGGCCGTGACCATCGCCACCGCGGGTTTGCGGTTGATCCTGGCCCAGGCCTCGGCCATGAAGACCGCCGCCTGCTCATGGCGCACGTCAAAGATGGTGACGGGTGAGTTTTCCAGAAACTGGTAAATGGGCGTGATGTGCCCGCCGCTCAACGAAAAAACATAATCCACGCCCCGTTCGACCAGGGCGTCCGCAACGAGCTTGCCGCCGATAATGTTGTCCATAATATATCCTCCTAAAACAGGTTTATTGTTCATTGTGCGCAGGGAACGGTCGCGACGGTTCCCTACAGTTCCATGCACTGGCCTCCATCAAGGTTGACGGCCTGTCCGGTAATGTACCGGGAGGCGTCGGACGCCAGAAAAGCAACCAGGTCGCCCGCGTCGCGGGGCAGGCCGATATATCCCAGCGGGATGGTCTTGCACATTTCCTTTTCCCTCTCTTCGATCGTTGTGCCGAAAAAGGACGCCTCCAGGCCGAATCGCCATTTTTCCAGATCCGTGGCAATCTGTCCCGGACAGATCGCGTTGACCCGAATCCCGCCCCCGCCCAGTTCTTTGGCCATGACTTTGGTCAGCATGATGACGCCCGCCTTGGCCACGGCGTAGGCGCTGTTGAAGATGGGAGGCACCTTGCCGGCCCGCGAGGCCGTGTTGATGATCGAGGCAGGTTTGCCCGCCATCAGGGGCAGAACGGCCCGCGACATGCGAAAAACGGAAAACAGATTCACATCGATCGTTTTCATCCAGGCCGCTTCGTCGTAACCCAGCACCGTGTTGGGAACGCCGAAGGACGCTCCCGCGTTGTTGCAGAGAATGTCGATATGATCGAAGCTTTTTTTGATGGTCTCCACCATTGCGCCGATGGCCTGGTTGTCCGCCACATCGACGGCGACGGCCAGGGTGCGGACAGCATATGCTTTGGCCAGCTCCGAAGCGATGGCTTTCATGTCTTCGCTGACGACCGGCTGCAGGGGGCTTTCCGGCGCGGGCGGCGCGCCCAGATCGGCAATAATCACATTGCAGCCGCAGGAGGCCAGCTTCTCGGCGATGGCGTAGCCGATGCCGGTTTTTTTGCCGGCCCCGGTGACCAGGGCCGTCTTGCCTTTCAAATCATTATAAATCATCGCTTCCTCCTTCATCGACCCAGCGGCGATGGTCCAGATGGGCGTACTTGGACAGGAAGCGCGTGGGCAGGGCCAGCGCGTCCTTGCGGAAAGGCGGCGCAAGCTGCTTGCCGTCCACCAGAAATTCAAGCACGGTGGGCTTGCGGCTTTTCAGGCAGGTTTGGAAGGCTTCCCGAATATCCTGCGAACGGCTGACCTGCATCGCATGGGCGCCCATCGCTTTCGCTACCGGGACAAAGCTTTCCGGGTTGGGAATATCGACGCCGATAAAACGGTTATTGTAGAAGTCCACCTGATTTTTGGCCTCCGCGCCCCACCACATGTTGCGAAAGACGCAGGCGATCACGGGCAGGTTGTGCTCTACGGCGGTGCTGACTTCATGAAGGCTCATTCCCCACGCGCCGTCGCCGATGATGGCGATCACCGGCGCTTTGGGGCGGGCGATCTGCGCACCCAGCGCCGCGGGGTAGGCAAAGCCCGTGTTGCCGAAGGTCAGCGCCGCGATATGCCGGCGCGGATGGTTGAATTTCAGGTAGCTGTTGGCCGTCGAAGAGACATTTCCGATATCGGTGGTCACGATGGCGTCATCCGGCAACGCCCGCGACATTTCCAGAAGAACGCGGCGCGGGTTCATGGGATTGCCGTCCACCATGGCCAGATCAACAATTTCCTTTTCCCATTTCTTTCTTTCCCGGGCGGCGGCCGCCAGGCGCTTCTCGTCCGGCTTGCGCCTGCCGTCCATCGCTTTCAGGCGCTTCAGAATTTCCGCGGAGGCTTCTTTTGCGTCGCCGATGATGCCGACTTCAATGGGATGCGTCCGGGCGATGTGCTTGGGATTGATGTCCACCTGGATGATCTTCGCGTTTTCCGGGAAGTAATTGATGTCGTACTGCGGCAGGGTTCCAAAGACGGAAAGCCGCGTGCCGATGGCCAGCATGACGTCGGCCTTGGCGAGCGTCTTCATGGCCGCCTTGGAACCCATGTAGCCGATGGGTCCCACGGACAGGGGATGATTTCCGTAAAACGCGTCATTGTGCAGATACGTCACCGCTACCGGTGCCGTCAGATGTTCGGCAATGGCTTTAACAATATCCAGCGCGTCGGCATCCACCACGCCCCGTCCGGAAACGATGACCGGGTTTTTCGCTTTGGACAGAAGCTCGGCCGCCCGGTTCAGCTGTTCCATGGAGCCGCAGCCGCGCGCGTCCACACGGTACTGCGAAGGCTTTAGAATCTTTTCTTCCAGTTCGCCGTAGAAATAATCGCGGGGTATATCATACAGAACGGCGCCCCGGTCGGCGTAGGCAATGCGGAAAGCGGTGCGCAGACAGTCGGCCGCCCGTTTCGGATGGGGGACGCGAACGACGGCTTTGGTGACGGACTTGAAAACCGACATCTGATCGCATTCCTGGAACCCGTCCCAGCCGATGGTCGGCGTTCCCGCCGAAGGCGAAATGATCACCAGGGGTGTGTGGCCCATATTGGCCGCCGCCACCGATGTAACCATGTTGGTGATGCCGGGGCCGTTCTGGCCCGTGACGACCCCGCAGCGGCCCGATATACGGCAATAGGCGTCTTCCATGTGGGCCGCGCTTTGTTCGTGACGCACCGGAATGAATTTAATTCCCGCCGTCGGGAAAAGGTCCAGCATGTCCATAAAGGCCGAACCCACGATGCCGCAGACGTGGTCCACGCCTTCGGCCAGCAGGGTTTCGACAATTGCCTCGCTGGGTGTCATTTTAACTTTTTTCATCTTTTTACCTCCAAAGTATTCAATTCTGACTCCTGCCGAAAATTCTTTTTTTAATGGATCATTTTGTCAACC
>Ga0209606_1002943_pt1 | contig 17854 bp, 9 predicted proteins | sample AD_UKC057_MetaG_FD_184412 | JGI IMG/M metagenome (GOLD analysis project Ga0209606, IMG submission 184412) | Active sludge microbial communities of municipal wastewater-treating anaerobic digesters from USA - AD_UKC057_MetaG (SPAdes) (version 2) | ecosystem: Engineered > Bioreactor > Anaerobic >...
TCCTTGTTGCAAACATCCACCTCACGTGGGGGGCCCGTTCTTATGGATCCCTTTGTCTCCAACAGCTCTTGCAGGGGACCCTTTCGTATTGGATTTGGGGCTCCCGTGGGGTTGGTGATGACGCTCGGTTCCTCTCTCCCCGCGGGCCAGAAGAGAGAGCGCGAACGCTGTCCAGAACGCCCTCGTCGCGCGCTCCTTCACGCCCGTGGCGCTCTCTGCGCGAACGCTGTCCACGCGCGCGTGGTGCACGCCGAGCGTCGAAGGTCGCGGAAACGTGGGGGAGAAACGCAACGGCCCCGGAGATCGCTCTCCGAGGCCGCTGTTAAAAAGTGCGGGGTCGCGTTTCCGCGACCCCGCTTGAATGGCTCCGCATGGGGAGCGGCTTGCTAACCCATTCGCGGTGCTCTCGGCGGGACGGGTTCGCTCCGCTCGCACGGTCCCGAAGACGCGAACGCCTGCGAATCCAGGCGGTTGCGGGCGGCGATCCGGGACGCTCTCTCGGATTCGCACCGTCCCGTCGGGGGTGGCGCTCGTCGCCGACCAGTTCGAATCCAGGTTGGGCCGGCCGAGGGCCGGGGTCGCGCGTGGCTCAGTCAAGGTCGGCGCCCGTGACCTGGACCAAGTTCGCGCCCGCGCCTTCCGCCAGGTACGTGTTCAACACGAAGACGACGGGGGACATGCGGTGGAGCGCGGGCGGTACTTCGACGTGGAGCCGCACTCGCCAGTGCGGCGTGGCGCCGAGAGAGGCGAGCCGAGCGTCGAGCTGTCGAACGAGCTTTGCCAAGCCGTGGGCGGACGGCGAGCCGGTACGCAGTGGAGCGACCACGGGGTCCATCGGGTCGACGGCCATGAGCGCGAGCAACAACTCGCAGGCATCCCTGAAGGGCGTGCCGTACTGGCGCGACACCTTCTGGCGCTGCTCGTCGGACGGAACGTCGACGGGAATGCTGTGAAGGAGTCCTTGAAGAGACCGTCGGCACTGAGCGATGACCAGCGCCGCCCCGCCCGGAGCGGCGGCCAGCGCACCGATGAAGGCCGGATGTCGCCAAGCAGCGTTGCCCAGCGCCCGCATCGTGAGCCCCGCCAATGCAGCATCGAAGTTGTCGCCTTGGCCATGACGCTGAAGGCGATCAAGCAGTCGCTGAAGAAGCGTGGCGCGTTCGCCGACTCCATCCCCGACGAGGTTGGCGAGCATGGCGGCCGTCTTCCGGTAGAGGGGAACCGGCGGCCCGACGTTGACCGGCATTCGTTCATCGCCTGCCACGTCATCGAGCTGAAGGAGCCAGCCCACGACCTCCGGTGGCGCATCTTCGTGGAGCAGCGCCAACACCTCGAGAGCGCGCGGTATGTCGTGAACGATGAGCTCGGCCGGCAACGCATCCAGCAACTGCTTACAGAAGCTCGGGAAGACGCGCTGAACGCTGGCCGGAGCGGTCGAGAGGCTTCGTCCCTGTGACCAGCAGGCGCGCGTCACGGCGAAGAGAAACCTCGCGTACTTCTCGTCACCGAGGCGATGAAGAGATCGCGTGGCATCGACGAAATCCGCAGTCCCTCTCTGCTCCCACGGCATGTACTCAAGAGCCAGGGGCTCGCGGGTCAACGCCGTCGTGGCTGCCTCGCCTCCCTTGACCCACTTGGCCTCGACCCTGGCGAACGGGGAGTCGTCCGGGGAGGCCGGCTCCACGGAGAGTTCGTAGCTGTTGTCGAGACCGTACCGGTAGGACAACCGCAGCCGTGCCCGGACGTCGTGGTCGAGCGGGAACGCGGGCGAGTCGAGCCGCGCCTCCCATGCGACAGGGCGGCGTCCCTGGCGACCCACGAGCAGCGGGAAGGAGAACCACCGATGGCCGCGTCCAAGGGTCAGGTCCTCCGGCACCGTGAATTGCACGGCGTCGCCGAGGAACGGGTCGACGAACGTGCCGCGCTCAAGCAACGGCAGCTCACCGAAGTGGCCGTCGCGCACGACCTCGAGCGAGAGCTCGGGCAGCCACTCGCGCCACGTGAGCGAGCCAGTGTCCAGCCGGAGCAGGCACTCACGCGCGCCCGAGGCTACCGCCTGCGACGTGACCACCGTTCTCCGACGCAACCACGCTGCGAGGGTAGACACCAAGGTGACTCGCTGGGCTTCGGGCCCCTTCCTCCCCTGGCCGACGTCGAACTCGACGGCCAAGTCCCGCCGAAGCACCACCCCGTCGGGGACCTGGACGGAGTTGATGTGAAAGAACACATCCGTGCTTCCCTCGTCGGGATGGATGAACCCGAAGCCCTTCTCCTCGTTGAAGAGCTTGAGTCGGCCGGTCTGCCGCCCCGTACCCTGAAACCGTTGGTAGTCGCAGGGGCCGCCGATCAGCACCGCACGGGCCTTGCCGAACTCCGAGAGTGCATTCCTCACGCTGTGATCGAGTCGCCCGATCCATCGCGCCACCTCGCCGTCGAACCACGCAGGGTCCTCGAAGAACTCCACGACGTCGGGCGTCGCTCGCTGGCTCGACGGGACCTGTACGAAGATCGAGCCGCCACGCGCTACGAGCGCACCGATCTTGCCGCTGCGAAGGAGGTCTTCGACGACGCGCTCCTGGAACTCTGGAGCCAGCGTGCTCAGCTCTCGTTCGACCAGCATCCGCGCGTAGGCGCGGAGGATATGCGGCCAACCGAGCGTCTCCAGTTGCTCGTCGGGCGGAAGCGGCGGCTTGCGCTCCCAGTAGATCCCGCGCGACGACGGGTGTGCCTGCTCGAGCTTCTTGTCGTGACGGGCGGTGAGCACGGTCAGCGAGACGCCGCCGAACTCCGTGTCGACAACGACCACCGACTCACCCGCGCGAGGTCCGCGCTCACCCGCGGCCGACGCCCAGGACATCGCGGCCGCGACGCTCCTCCACACCGGAACCGGGCGATGGAACGAGCCCCCGAACGCGCTCCGCAGGCTTCGCTGCGAGAACTCATCGACGGCATCAGGGACGGCGTAGGCGACCCGCGCATCGGTCGCCACCTGAAGTTCTGACGCGAGGCTCCCCAGCAAGCGGTCCGCCGCCAAGGCGAGCATCCCTGCGTCGGCCTGATCGCCCGCGTCCAAGACGTCGCCGGTGGCTCGCAGCGATCGACCGGCAGCGCCGAGGACCAACTCTCGGTCCGTGCGTCCCTCAAGCCAGTCGACGCCACCCGCTTCGCCCGGCACATCGAGCGCCAAAGCCCACGGCGCCGACAGCAGTGGAAGGCCCTGCTCCGCGCTGACGTGCAGGGAGGCGGTGCCAAGCTCGATGCCGAGCCTAGCGCCGTCCGGGAGTAATACAGCGGCGTGCTCTCGGCGCTCGACGTTGGGGTTCACACTGCAGCGCTGGAGGATCTGCCGAGCCATCTGCGTGGCGAGGGGCGTCAGCCCGGCCAGGTCGGCGAACGCGCGGTCCGCCCCACGAAGCGAGGTCTCCAAGCCGTCGATCGCGATGCCGATCCCCCGCTGAGGCTGGAGCCGTTCCGAGGTGGGCCGCACCTCGAAGGCGAGCGCAGAGACTGACTCCTCCACGAGAAGCCCTCGCCCGCCCAAGCTGGCGACATGGGCGAGGATGAACTCCCCCTCCAGCGAGAGACGGATGCGGAACGCCGCGTCGTTGTGCCCGCTGGGCAACACCAAGAAGTGAAGCGGCGGGTTCAGAAACCAGTCGGAACCGACGGTCTCGGCGCCCAGCACCTCAACTCCCAGGTGGTGCTCGTCGCCGCGTCCCGTGAGGACGCGGCCCAGCGTCTCCGCGACAACCACCCGCTCACGGGTCACGAGCTGCGCCGCGACCATCCAGCACAGAAGGACGCGGGTGCGCTGGAGGGTGTCGTTCCAGGACTGACGCAGTGCCTCCTCATCGTCGCGCAGCCACTTCCATGCGCGAAACACCCGCGAGTAGTGCGGGTCGCTCAGCAAGACGTTGTTGGGCTGCAGGCGGGTCAGCGTCGGGACCTCGGCGAGCTCGGACCGTCTCATCCGCTCATCGCAGAGGCGAACGCACTCCTCCAGCCGACGCACACGCTCTACATCCTCGGCCGTCCCGTCGTAGGCGTCTCTGTTGTCCAGCCGGGTGCTGGCTCGCCGAACGAGAAGCTTGGCGAACGAGCGGAGGAGCCGGTTCTCGGTCGTGTCGACGGACAGGTCGCGCTTCACGCCCAGCGCATGGGTGCGGCCCGAGAGCTTCTCGCGGATGTTCCTTCCGGGCTGTCGGGCAAGCCACGCCATCGATCGGGTATCGACCTCGCGAAGCTGATGGAACGGGAGCTGCTCGTGGATCCTGACGGTTCGATGGCGATGCCGGTCGAGCAAGTGCTCCAGGGAGTCGGCGGTGAACTCGGCGGCGACGAGTAGGCGATCGCGCGGAAACGGCCGACTTCCCTTCGAGGTCGCGCTTCGAACGTCGCGAAGGATCTCCGTGAGAGGTCTCGGGAGAGGGTCGCCAGTGCGCCGATCGCCGTGCGCGATCGTCGCGAAGACATGCTCCGGGACCTGATGGGAGATCCACCAAGCCGCCTCCACGGTCGGCGCAGTGGACGCCGCGAGAGCGTCCAACTCGTCGAACTGCGGGAGCGGCGGCGGCAGCGCCGCCGTCTTGGGAGCGGCGCGGTCGCGCGCCGCGCGAGCCTTCTTCATTCAGCGTTCTCCAGATACCTCGCGCTGTTCCAGACGAACGCGCCGTGTCCCACTCGGCATGCGATGTCGAAGTCGTCCGACAGCCCGAGACCCATGTCGGCGCTGTCGAGCTGCTTGCGTATGGGGTCGAGGCAGTTGCGCTTCGAGTCGCCAGTGGTCTCGATACCCCGGAGCTTCGGCATCACCTTGAGGACGAGTTGGTCCTCGTAGGCACGTCGCAACGTGCGCTGGAGCGCGTCTGCATCCTGCCGCGCGCGTGCGTCGATCACCTCGGGGTGGTTCGCCATGTAGTACTCGACCGACTGCCACACACGGTGACCGAGGGCGCGGCCCACGTATTCGAGCCGAGAGTTGATCTCCTGGAGCCCCTCCTTGAACGGCTTGAGCTCGTCCGACGTGAACGGAGAACGAAGCTGCAGCCACTCGCGCCATGCGCTCTCCGCGAGCAACGGCGACTCCGGGCCGAGGGTGACCTCCGTGCGGCTGTGAAGCTCACGCGGACGCGGGAAGTACAGCAGGTTCGAACGGTCAACGACCTTGTCGGACAGAGCCTTGGTCGTCTCGTCCTCGTTCATCGTGCCCACCCAGAGCACGTTCCGACCGAGGCGCAGCGGGTACGGCGGCATGCCGGCACCGAGGTCGATGTCGAGCGTGATGTCTCGACTCTCGCCACGACGCTGCTCGAGTCGGCTGAGCAGGTCGCTGAAGTACTGCTCCACGTGAGCGAGGTTCATCTCGTCGAGCAAGACCAACAAGAGCCGGTCCGAGAGCCCGTGCTTGTAGGTTTCGTGGTCACGCTCGTGCTGGGCCTGCACCATCGCACGGAGGACCGTCGTCGCGTTGAATCTGTTGTCGACCGAATTGAAGAAGCCGAACAACGACTGCGGGCTGTCCCAGTTCGGCTGGACCGCGAGCGAGAGGAACCCGAGCCCGCCGAAGCGCGAGTAGAGCCGAGGAAGCTCCGACTTGCCGGTGCCGCTCACGCCGGCGAGCACCGTCAACGGTGACAGCTCCGCTGCCTTGAGCGACGTGTGGAAGGCGTGGACCAGGCGCTTCGGGAAGCGCATGCCGCTGCTCTCGCACGCGGCCACGATACCGCTGAGCCAGTCGAGCTCTTTCGGCGTGCTGCCCTCGGCGCGCTTGAAGTCCGTCCGCCACGGCTCCTCGATGGCCCCAACACGCGCGGCCCGCTCCTCGGGGCGCTCGTACAGGGCACGCATCCGGTCGACGTCGGCCTTGTACTTCTCCATCTCTCCGGCGAGCACCTCGAGTCGGCGCTCCGCCACCTCGCGACGTTCTCGTTGCTGCTCGAGGTCCGCAACGCCTGTAAGCCAGCGGCTCTGCTCAGCCTTGAGCTGCGTGAGCTCACGAACCAACCGGTCTCGTTCAGCCGCCCAGGCGCGCTCCTGCTCCTGCAGGGTCACCAAGAGTTCCTTGTCGCTTGCGCTCGGGCGACGGAGCAGCTCCTTCTCGAGGTCGCTGATCTTCTTCGCCTGCTGCGCGATGCGCTTCTCGATCTCGGCGGGATCGTCCCCGAACCGCGCCAAGAGGTCGCGCGACGCTGCCAACTGTGACTCGAGCGAGATGACCAAGTCGCGGTCCCGTCTGTGGTCCTCGCGCAGCCCGTCCAACTGGCGCTCCAGCGACGCCACCTGGTCACGCGCTCTCTCCTCGATGGACCGCTCGATACCCGCGCGGTACCCGGCGAGGTCCTCCTCCTTCCAACGCAGGTCGCCGAGCCCGCGGCGAAGCTCGGCCTCCAGGTCAGCGAGGCGAACGCGCTCTCGCTCGATCTCCTCAAGCGCGGTCTGCTGCTCCTTGGCGAAGCGCGCTCTCTGTTCACCAAGCGCAGCATCCTGTGCAGCGCCCTCCGCAGCGAGCTTCGCGAGGTGACGCTTCCGCTCCGCCGCGATCTCTGCGTCGAGAGCCTCGGTGCGGGTTCGCCGCTCATCGGCGAGCCGCTTCTCAAGGTCTTCGAGGCCCTTCAATCGAGCCGCGTCCAACTCGGCCTGCAGGCGCTCTACCTCGGCGCGCAGTGACGCATGCGCCTTGGTGAGGGCGCCGAGCGCTTCGCGGTTCTTCGTGGCGAACCCTTCGCTCGCCTCGATCTCACGCTGCGCCACATCACGAGCTCGCGCTTCGAGAGCACTCTCCGTCTCTGCCACCTGCTTCTGGCGCTTCGCGAGATCGGCGAGGTCACGCTGGACCTTCGCCTTCGCGGCCTCGACCTCCGCCTCACGCTCCTTGAGCGCCCCGGCTTGGTCCTTGACCTGCCGTTCGCGATCCTTGATCGCATGCTCACGTGCAGTGAGGGACTGCTCGCGCGCGTCGAGTTGCTTGAGGCGAGCTGCCGCGTTCACGTCGAGCGCATTGGCAGCGCTCGTCTGGCTGGCGTCGACGGTGGTGGCTACTTCGTTTGGGCCGCTCATGGTGTTCGGTCTCTCCTCAATCAATCGCTTCGAGCATCGCCCGAATGTCGTTGGCAACCATCGTCTCGAGCTCGGCGACTTCGGCTGCCGTGACGACGACATCATCTCCGTGCCCGCGAGCCTCAACGAGGCGGCCCACGTCCAGGAGCAAGGTGGGAAGCCTCTTCGCGACCTCGCGAAGCGGATGGTCCGACTGCTGGTGCGCTGCGAACAACTGCGCCGCGACGCGCGCCGACAACGTCTCGCCCTGGCCCTGTGCGGCCCGCCGGATGCGATTCGCCTTCGCATGCGTGAGAGCCTTAGGGAGCTGCCCCGACGGTTCGACCTCGAAGCCGACCGCTACGGCAGCGGACGCGAGTCGGACCGCATTCTGTTCGCGGTCGTTCGAGATCGTCTGCACGACGGAGGCTGGCGTCGATGCCTCTGCTTCGAGCTCGGCGAAGGCCGCCTCCATCACGATGGTGAATGCCACGAGGGCATCGCGAGCACGTGTGCTCAAGGTCCCCGATGCAGTGGCTGCGGAAGCAGCAAGCAGCTTCACGAGCAGCGCCGCGTGGTGCATCTCGATCACGCGCGTGCGAACGTTTGGGCGCTCGGAGAGTCCTGGATAGCTCTCGGTTGCCTGCTCGGCTCGGGCCCGGACGCGAAGCAGCAGGTCAGCCCCCCAGGACGGCTCCGACGTGCCGGCTTCCACGTCCGCCGCACCAGCGCCGACAAGCGCCCGGAGGACCGCGAACAAGCGGTCGCGCATCTCGACCGCGACCTCGGCGGTCGGGACGGCGGAGGTATCGTGCGAGGCGTCGATCCTGAGTCTGCCGATCTCCGCGAAGAACTCGAGCGCGTCAGGCTCTCGAGCGCCCAAGCTGACGAGCGGATGCTCGCCGTTGCGCTGCGCCGCTAGAAGGGCCGCCGCGAGTCGGCCAGGGAGGGTCTTGTTGCCGAAGCAGATGGCTCCCTTCACGACGCCACGGGTGACGCTCAGGAGCGGCAGCGTGCGCGGCGAGGCAGCGAAGCCCACTTGCTCGGCGACTCGTCGAAGCAACGGCGCGTTCTCGGGCGCGTTGTGCCCCAGCGCCGAGAACAGGCTCGGGTCAGGGTAAAGAGACACCATCCAGCCGAACACGCTCTCGAGGGCCGCATACGCGTTCCCGAGGAAGTCCTCGATCGGCTTGGCAGTCTGCGCGCCTTCGAGGCGTACGTCGGCATCGGCGAGCCGCGCGAGTACATCTGCGGGGAGCAGCTGCGCGGCGTCGCCGAGACGACGCTGAACGCGCTCCGTGGCCGCCTTCGTTGCCTCTGCCAGATACAGCGCGAGGTCTCCTTCATCGACGTGCCACGCCTGACCGGCGACCTTCTCCAGCAGTTCCGCGAGGCCGTGCTTCCCCTCCTTGGCGAGCTTCGTCACGCCCGGGCGAAGCACGTCGCTGACGCCCAGACCAAGGGGATCGGTGACGAGCCACGAACGCTGCCGCGCGTCCTTCGGGAGAAACACGTAAGACGCCACGAAGATGGGCTCCGGCTCGACATCGACGACACGCAGGCCACCAGACTTGAGTCCATCGAGAACGTCCTCTGCGTCGCCGCGGCGAGAGACCTCTCGTCGGAAGGCGCGCACACGGCGGGCATGGTGTCGGGCGGCCTTCTGCGCCTCGTACGCGCTAGGCGCGAAGGAGCCTGCCCCGGTTCCTGGCCAGACCACGTTGGCGAAGACCGGTTCTGGGTTGCCCGGGGTGCCCCGCTGGAACTTGGCCTTGGACTGCTCGAACTCGGCATCGACGATCGGCAGACTGCCGCGATGGACGCGCGGCCAGACACGCTTTCCATCGACCCCATCGACGAAGACGTAGCCGGCGTCCTCCACCTCGCTGGGTTCGTCGTCCTCGTTCATCAGGCGCAGCGCCCGGTGCGTCGGTACGCGCGCCTCATCCAGCATCCCGATGCTGAGGAGTTGCTCGAGCACGAAGCCAATCAGGTCCAAAGGGAGCGCGAGGCGGCGGGAGATCTCCTCGGCGTCCCTGACGCCGGCGCGGCACATGTCGAGCGCGGCGCGCTGAAAGACGTTGAAGGGCGGGTTGCCCCGAGACGGCAGGAGGACCTTGTACGCGAGCGCAGGCCACACCAGCCATCGACGAGCCTCGCGCTTGAACGGCGACGACGTGGCGCCGAAGTCCACGATCGGCGTGGTGCGATCAAACACGGGCGGCATCGCGCACCTCGCTCAGCTTGTGGAACTCGACCAGGGGGCTGATCGCCTTCGGCGCGTTGGCCGCGCGGAGCATCCCGTCGTCGCCTGCAACGATCAGGAGCCGCTTCTGACGGCTCATCGCCACGCAGAGCCGGTTCGGTGAGGTGACGTGCCCGAAGATCCCGCGTGGATTGCTTCGGACCATCGAGAGGAACACGACGTCGAACTCCATGCCCTGGAAAGCGTCGACGGTGCCAAACCGGAGGCGCTCCACGACGCGACCGTTGGGAAGCAACAACTCGCGGTAGGGCTCGACGATCTCCGTGGCGTCGTCGGTTCGAGCGACGATGCCAGCGTCCACGAGCGCGTCCTCGATCGCCTTGACCTGCTGCTTGTAGAAGGAGATCACGCCGAAGGTGAGCTCGCGGCCCTCCCTCGAGTCCATGAGCCGCTTCAGCTCCGCGACGATCGCCTCCGCCTCGACGGGACGTGACTTGCTCTGGCCATCACGCTCCGGACCGAGTTTGCGCGGGACGCTCAGCCACGACGCCGGCCCGCTATGCCCGGGCAGCGAGTGAACGAACTCCGAGGCAGGACGGGGCGACCTGAACGCCTCCCCGTACGGCTTGTAGAACTGGTCGCTGACGAATTGCCCCAGCACCGGGTGCATGCGGTACTGCTCGTCAAGGGTGACGACGCGAGGGATGCCGTCGCGCTTCTCTCGGTCCCCGAGGTCCTTGAAGAGCCGCTCGAAGAGGCTCTCTTTCAGCATCTCGCTCGTGCGCTCTCCCGCGCTCTTGGCGCCCGACAGTGCCTCCTCGAGCTCGCGCTCAAGCTCCTGGTCGAGGATGTGAGGGAGCTGGCGGTGGTCGCCCACGAGCACGATTCGTCGCTTCGCGCGGGCCATCGGGATGAACAGGTCGAGTGGCATCGCGCGCGCGGCCTCATCCACCACGACGGTGTCGTAACCCTCGGAGCCCTTGAGCGTTGCAAGCTCCTGCCTTGCCGACTGCTGGCAGGTCGCAGCGAACACCGACGTGTACGAGATGACGGCGCGCTTGACTGCTTCGGGCTCTCCTTCGAGCGCCGAGAGGAACCTCCACGTCGCCTCGTCTGCCGCATCTCGGGACGTGTTCTGACGCTGCTCAAGGTGGTCACGCACCTCGCTCAGCAGCTCGAGGACATCCGTGCGAACGCGCGGGATGGTGTCCTCGGTGCGATCGGGAGGGAGCAGATCGAGCAACAGCCGTCGGCGAAGCGCGCGAAGGTCGTCAAGGAATGGTGGGACTCCAGCTCCGCTCCATCTCGAGGCAACCTCGAGCAGCCTCTCCGCCTGCTCGTCTCGACGCCCTGAGCGGGCAAGCTCGCGCGCGAGCCGATCGGCGTTTCGCGGCCCATCATCGGCGAAGGAGCGCCCGTCGCAGCGCAGCGCGCGCACGCAGCGGACGAGCCGCTCGTGGTCCGGGTCTCCACCGCGTGCCGCTCGCGCACGCTCGGACAGCTCGCGCGCAAGCGCGACGAGGCGATCGACGAGCGCTGCGGGCACCGCTCCTCGGACGCGGAGCGCGACGCTGTGAAGCAAGGACGCGGTCTGTTCGCGCGTGCCCGGCGCCAGGAGATAGCCCTGCACCAGCTCGGAGAGTTCCTTCTGCAGCGCCGAAGCGGGCCGTGGCGGGAGATTCTTGCGAATTTCTGCGCTCCGGTCGCTGCACCACCTGTCGATCGTCACGTCGACACGGTCGGCGTCCTCGCTGCTGTTTGATCGCCCGCCGAACTTGATGGGCGGGAGACCGTTGACGTTCATGCGCTGAATCGCGTTCTCGACCGCGTCGTGCTGGAAGCCGCTGAGCAGGAGACGGCCCTGGACGCCGTCCTGCGTGTCCCAGACCTCTTGAAGCCGCTCGACGAGTGCGACGATGACCGTCGTCTTCCCGGTGCCCGGAGGGCCTTGGATGAGCGCGATGTCCGGCGTGTTCAGCGCGACCCGAAGCGCCTTCTCCTGCGTCGGCGTAGGGCTACGCGCCCCGAACACCTTTCGCCTCACGTTGGGCGTCACCGGGGCGATGCCACCGTAACGGGGGACAGCAACGTCCAGACCTTCCAACAGATGGCGGAGTTGGGGCATCGGGTTGGTGTGCCCACGGATGGCGGTCTCGGCCTCAGCTCGCCGCTTCAGCCGCGTCTTGTCTCCGTGGAGCGAGACGATCAGCGCACCGGTGTCAGGAGGCGCACCTTCATCGCTTCGGCGCTGGGCCAACGTGACGGTGCGGTCTCTGCGCTGTAGCTCGATGCGCCCTTCGAAGGTCGCGGGCGAAGGCGCGTCCTTCGGTCGAGGCTGGGCCTCGTACTCGTTCCACGACATCTCGCGCGTGAGCACCTCGGGGACCTCGCCGACGGCTTCGACTCCGAGCCCTTGCTCTTCGGTGAGCGTGCGCTTGAACCGGTCTGCGTCCTCGATGCTGCAGTCGTTGGCCAGCGAGAAGCGAAGCCGACCATCGGGGAGCGACTCGACGTGGTCGTACTTGAGCCACCCCGCACGTCGCGCACGACGCAGCGCTGCTTCGTTCTCCATCGCGCCGTAGCGGCTCCACAGGTCCAGGAAGCTCGAGCCAGCGGTGACCAGCGACGAAAGCTGAGCTGCCGCATCGGCGCGGAGCTTCCCCGCTACGGTTGCGTCGACGAACCGGACGTCCCCCGAAACCAGCGCGAGCTGCTCTCCTCCTTGGCCGCGTCCGCGAGCGACGCGATCGACGAGAAGCCCCTCGGTGGAGTCCGAGCGCTTCACCCGCCGAATGAACGCGCGCGTGGTCCGGCCAAAGAGCGCAAAGGCTCCGGTCTTGGACTCGGCCGTCGCGAACCCTCGCCTGCCGCTCTCTCCGTCGAGGAGGAACTGCTCGTCCAGCCATTGCAGCGCACGCTCGGGAGAGGCGAGCTTGCGGTCGATCCGCTCCAGCGCCTCGAGCACCTTCTCGTCAACGCCGAGCTCGATGGGCGGCAGCGTCAGTGCGTGCAGGAACGTGTGGACCTGCAGCGTGAGCACCTGGGCGCCTGCGTCGACGACCCAAGCGATGCGAGGGAAGTGGCGCGTGCCGAGGTCGTCGAGCAGCACCTCATGCTTTCGACCATCGCCCTGGACGCCCAAGACGTCTCCACCGACCCGAAGCGTCGCCTGCGCCTCTCGCTCGGAGAATTGGAGCAGCGCCTCGGCGCCGGGCGCCGCCGCGTTGGGCAGCGCGCCGCTCGCCGACTTCCAACGAAGGCGAAGGCTCTCGATCTGGCCGTAGGGAACCTGATCGAGCTTCACGTGCCCTCCGAATAGAGCCGGAGGACAGCCATGCGGTGGGGGCGGTCCAACGGGCCGAAGTGCAGGAACGCTTCGTTTCCAGCCTTGGGCAGCGGCAGCTTGAGCTCGGCACCCAGGCGCTGCATGCGCCCGCCGAGGACCACGTGGATCTCGTGGTTCGCGAGCGCTTCGATGGCGATGCCGCTCTTCAAGACTCGTACGCGGAGGACCGGCGCGTCCTCGGCGTCTGCGAGAACCGGCTCGATGACGTGACGGAGCACGACGCTGTCCTTCGTGACGTCGAGCATCTTGTGCCAGACGGCCCGGGTGCTGACCGCAGATGCCCCGGCCGCGTCGTCGAGCTCGGGGTCCCAGCGGTTCACCTGCATGTGGATGAACGACGCGCGCGGGCTCGCGGTGCAGAACTGACAACTGCCAGCGGTCACATCGAACGACGAGCCGCAGCTCCTGCAGGAGACGACGCGATCGGCTGCGCGACGGAGCGCCTCGGCCCACTCGGCCATGCTCGGTCGCTCCACACGGTCCTTTCGACCAGCTTCGAAGGTCCGCTGGAACAGCTCGCGAATGGGCTTCGAGAGCACGAGATGCCGCGCGATCCCCTTGTTGGTGCGGTTCGAGTCGTCCGCGGTGTCCTCGATCCACGGCAGCTCGCCGCGAAACGCGAGCTGCTCGCGATCCTCGCCGCCGTCGTCATCCCAGCCGCCCTCCTCGACGTAGTCGCCAAGGAACGGGTGCTGCTGCGTGAGGACCCAGAACGCCAGGACGGCGAAGGAGTAGGAGTCGGAGAGGGTCGAGACTCCGGCGCGTCCCGTCACGACCTCTGGTGCACCAAAGCCAGGCGTGAAGATCCCGGGCGCGTTCGCCGAAAGGTAGTCGAGGTTGTCGAGGTCGATCAGCCAGACCTCGCTCGCCTCGGCCGTCTCCGAGATGAACACGTTGTTCGGCGAGACGTCGGCGTAGACAAGCGGCACGGCGTGCAGGCGCGCGAGTAGGCCCGCCGTGTTGGCGAGCAGTTCGAGCCGCCGCCCGAGGCCACCGGACGATTGGTAGAACTCGCCGAGCTTCGACGTGCCCGGTTCGGCGATAAGGGTCCTCATCGGCACCATGCCGGTGAGCAAGCGCATCGTGTAACCGACGTGGTCGCGCAGCATCGACAGGGGCTGTGCGAGATGAAGTCGGGGCAGCGGCAACGCGCGCACATCTTCGAGCCGCCGGCGAAGCGCGGAGTGCCTCTGCGCGTCGGGCGAGAGCGCGATGCCAGGCGCCTTGGTGAGCTGGCCCCAGAGCTTCTGGGCCGACCTGGCTTCGGGCGCGGCCGGTGCGTCTTCCACCGCGCCGATGAGCTTCACGGCGATGTGCGGGCTACGCGTGCGGAGCACGACGCCCTGGCCACCTCGTCCGAGGGGCTGCTTCAGCAGGTGGTGGACGTTGCCGTCGTCGTCTACGACGGTGCTGGGGAAGTCGCTCATGGGGGGGCCTCCGTCGTGGCGTCGTTCCAGAGCACGGCCACCGTCTTGTCGTCGCGATGCCGAGGTGTCGGCCAGTCACGGAGCTGCTTCGCGATGGCGCGGGTTCTCGCCGTAGCGGGGCGGTGCCCGTAGTTCGTGACGAGGAAGTTCAGGAAGTCCGCGCGCTTCTCCGGCAGAAGGTCGTCGGCTACGCCATCGGTGGCGAGCAGGATTGACGCAGCCCCCGTGAAGTTCGGCTCGAGATGGAGCCGCCACTCGCGAACATCGGAGGCGATGCCCAACCCCGTCGTCGCGTTTCCAAAGCGCTCGGCAGGAGGCTCGAGCGTGATCGTCCCCTTCGACGTCTTCAGCATCACCAGGCCGTCACCGAGCTGCGCCAGCAGCAGGCGGCCGTCCTCCGTCGCGACCGCGAACAGGCAGGTCGTCGCGCTCTCGTCGCGACCGGTCTCGTGCACGCGTAGGTTCCACAGCGCGTGGACGAGCCGCAGTAGGAGGTCTGGCGGTGCGTCAGGATTATCGGCCCAGTGGCGAACAGCGTCGGCGACAGCGCGGCATGCCGCGCGCGAGCCGACCGCAGAGTGCGGGCGACTCCCCAGCCCATCGCAGACGACCGCCAGCGCAGTTCCGCGCGCGCGGCGACTCAACCAGGCATCCTGGTTGGGCCGACCGTCCTTGCGATGTTCTGGGCCTCGAACGCTGGCCCCCATGGCGCTCCACATTCCCTTGATCCTCACACGCGATCGAGATCGAACGGGTTCTGCATCTGCGGGACTTCGTTCGGGTTCGCGCTCCGCGAACGTGCCGTGACGGACATCGTGACGAACTGGAAGAAGTCCTTGATGCGGCGCGCATCGGCAGCGACGAAGACCTGCTTCTTCTCGTCGTTCAGAAAGCGCCGCAGCATGTCGATGTCGGCGTCGCCACCGATCGCCAGCGCCATGCGGTCGGCCTTCTGCGCGCGACCTTGCTTCGTCATGCGGTCCAGGCCCGTCTGCCACGAGTCGGTGGGCTGGCCATCGGAGATGAGAACGACGGTGGGGCGGTAGGCGCGCCCCGGGATCTTGTCCTTGTCGTCGACGAGGTCGGCTGCGAGCGTCATCGCCTGGCCCATCGGCGTGCCGCCATCGGCCACCATGTCGCTCCACTTCACCGCGCTCGCGGGTTGAAGCTGGGTGTGAAGTCGCGCCTCGCCGCCGAAGGTAACGATGGCGACGTGGATCTCGGCGCGAAGATCGTCGGTCGATGCGAACGTTGCGAGCATCTCGCGGACGGACTGGTTGAGAGCCTCGATCTTTCCCTCGGCGGCCATGCTTCCGCTGACGTCGGCGAGGAGGATCACGGGGAGCGGTCGGGCGGCCGACGAGGTGAACTCTTTGAGCTGTGAGGTCATGGTCTTCTCCGGTTGGTCTCGCGGTGCGGCCTACGCCACGAGGGCGAGAGGGCGGCGACGGTACGTGCGGCGGTCGCGGAGCCCGTTGAAGGAGCGGTTGCGGTACACGGTGAGGATGGCGCCGTCGGCCGTGACGACGACCTGAACCCCGTCGTAGGCGGAGAGGTCGATGCCTTCCTCCGCGTAACGAGCGATCTCCTTCCGGCCGATCGCGTAGATGTCGGCGCCACGGACGTAGGCGACACGCCCGTAGGCCAGCGCGGCGTCGATGGCGTCGGCGCGGAGCCCGCGCGTCGCCATGCGCTCCTTGGCGTGGTTGGTGAGAGTGAAGCGGCCTTCGGTGCGGTAGGTCTCGAAGCGGTTGTCGTTGGCGGGCATGCTGAGTCTCCGGGTTCAACGACAACCTCCCGTGGTTGCCGTTGGCGAAGACCGCATGAGCAGCCGGCGTGCCAGGACTCGAGGGCGAGGAGAAGGTCACGCGTCGACCTCGTACTTCTTCAGCCAGTTCGACAGCGTCTGGTAGCTAGGAGCGCCGACCAACTCCGCTGCCCGCGTCTTGTTTCCGGCGGCTTCATCGAGCGCGCGGCCCAAGTAGTGTCGCGCCACTTCCTTCAACAATTCTTGTAGGTTGAGGCCGTCGCCGAGGGGACGACCGAGGACGTCGCGGCGCTTCGCGTGGGGCACGGCGAGCAGGGACTCGCGGATGTCCTCGGTCGAGATGGTGACTGCGTCGCTCCAGATGGCCGCGCGCCGAAGCGTGAGCTGAAGCTCGCGGACGTTGCCTGGCCAGGGATGAGCGAGAAGAAGGTTTCTTGCGCCTGTAGAAAGTTTCTTGTGGACGTACCCGGGCTCGGCCTTCTCGGCGTCCTGGTTCTCCTTCTTCAACAGCTCGTCGATGAGGAGTCCCAGGTCGCCGGCTCGCTCACGGAGCGGCGGGATCTTCAGCACAGCGACGGCGAGCCTGTAGAAGAGGTCCTCGCGAAAGCGCCCGGCCTCCACTTCCTCGATGACGGTGCGGTTGGTCGCCGAGACCACGCGAACGTCCACGTCGATGTCGGACGTGGACCCGACCCTCGTGACCTTCGATTCCTGGAGGACTCGGAGCAGCTTCACCTGCGCGTCCAGGGGCAGCTCGCCGAGCTCGTCGAGGAAAAGGGTCCCGCCGTGAGCCTCTTCGAAGACGCCCTTGCGTAGCCGGTCGGCGCCGGTGAACGCCCCCTTCTCGTGGCCGAACAGGACGCTCTCGACGAGGGTCGAAGGGATGGCGCCGCAGTTCACGGACTTGAACGGCCTGTCCCGGCGTGGACTCGCTTGGTGGATGGCCTTCGCGAACAGCTCCTTGCCCGTGCCCGACTCGCCCTCGATGAGCACGGGGACGTTCCGAAGCGCGACCCGACGCGCGCGTTGGACGAGGCGAGCCATCACCTTGCTGCGGTGGATGATGTCCTTGAACTCCGGCGCGGAGGGCGACTTTGCCGTGCTCTGGCTTCGCAGGCGCTCGTCGGGCTCACGCAGCAAGTCGGGGAGAAACTCGGCCGCGATGTCGAACGGAACCGTGACCGTCTTTACGCCCTGCTCGCGCGACGACTCGATCAGCTCGGCGGAGAACACCGTCTTCCCGAGCAGCACCCACACGGCGGCCATCGGCGGCGAGCCGGGGCTCAAGTGGAAGGTCAGCGCCGAGTCCCTCTCCTGTGCCTGGCAGGCGCGGAGCGCAGCCTTGTAGATGCCGCCCCAGTCCGTCGGGCCGGCCAGCTCCTCGGGGCGCTCCACGACCTCCGCCTTCGTCCGTGCCTTGAGCCACGCGACGTACGACGGGAGCATGTTCTGGTGCTCGGGCTTGCTGAAGTTCTCGAGGAGCACCACCCGCTCGAACTCGCGGACCTTGAGCGCCTGCGCGACGGGGCCAACGTCGCCGGCCGTCTCTTTTGAGGGGCCGAGGAGGTCGGAGACGCCGACCCACGCGATGAGTACTCGCCGCATTGAGCAACGGTACAAGAAAGCTTGCGTCATCACAACGCCGCTTGTGCAGCGAGCTTTGCGAAGCGGAATTCCGCTGCGATTCGCGGCTGATCGAAGCCGCCAAACCGGTGGCACGCCTCCTGCGTCATCACCAACCCCACGGGAGCCCCAAATCCGATACGAAAGGGTCCCCCGCAAGAGCTGTTGGAGACAAAGGGATCCATAAGAACGGGCCCCCCACGTGAGGTGGATGTTTGCAACAAGGAGAATTGGCCCGGTTGATTCTGCAACTCCGGGGCATCGGGGACCGGTTGACAGCCGCTATGGCGCCGGGAATGGGTGGCAGACGTTGCTGACGAGCCGTGTCTGGGCAACAAAAAGGACAATTTGTCCGATCCATCTTCTTGAATCTTCTTCGGTCCTTTTGCTTCGTGTGCTTCGGGGAGACAGGGAGTCGGGTCGGTGGTCGTGGGGATGCCCGCGGGTCA
>Ga0209606_1002957_pt1 | contig 17794 bp, 4 predicted proteins | sample AD_UKC057_MetaG_FD_184412 | JGI IMG/M metagenome (GOLD analysis project Ga0209606, IMG submission 184412) | Active sludge microbial communities of municipal wastewater-treating anaerobic digesters from USA - AD_UKC057_MetaG (SPAdes) (version 2) | ecosystem: Engineered > Bioreactor > Anaerobic >...
TCGTCGTTGGTCCGCCAGGTGGGGCGGACGATCGGCTCCTTGAGGTCCTGCCCCTGGAGGATCCGCACCTCGCCGCTGGCCAGCGCGACGAGGGCGATGCGACCCTTCTCGGTCGGCAGGGCGATGCTTGCAAGGGTCGCCCCAAGCCGCGGGGGTGTCGCGAGTTGTCAGGCGATGTCAAGGCATGACGCGTTTGGGTAAGCCCTTCGACTTCGCTCAGGGCAAGCCAGCGAAAAGAATCAAACCCACAGCCGCCGTCCCCGAGGGACGGTGACTACATGGTCTTGTTCCCCAAGCCAGCGGAGGGAATCGAACCCACAGCCGCCGCTTTACAAAGACGGACGCACTGATTTCTAACCAACGTATAAGGCGTGAGTTACGCCAGCATCGTTCCCTTGAGTGCCGAAATCGGTGACGTGCCCGCGGCAGGGGTTTGCTGGCTTCTTCTGTCCCATCATCTCTGCTCGGGCCTCTCTTGCCTAATCTCCACCGTTAACGATCCCTCGACCTCTTCATCCCCCACTATCACCAGATACCCTCCTCCTCCGGCCCCTGTCAGCTTCCATCCCACCACGCCTCTCGCACTTTTGTATGCGTTGATGGTATCTTGGCACCCTTCAACCATCCTTGGGAACATCTCTACCTGGGCTTCGAACGATTCCAGGACACTACTCCCGAACCTCTCCAAGTCCCTTGCCAGAATCCCCTGAAGACACTTTGCTGAAGCGCTTGCCAAGGACTTGGCCGCCCCGAACGAGACCACTCCTCCTTCAAGTGCCCGATACCCGTCTCTTCGAGGCCCGATCCTTATCAGCCTGATATGATCTTGAATCCACGTTAGCAGATTCGTGTCCGTGTAGGAGTCTATCCTGCTCGGGAAGTACCCTCCCTCATACCACGAACACGCCAGCCCAGGATACACTATTCCAATCGCGTCCTGAGACCCGGAAACCTCTTCGGTGTCCGGGGGGTTGTCATAGCAGAACAGCAACCGGGCCAGCGTTTCCCGCTCTTGTCCTGTCGGTACATCCTGTCCCCAGATCTCTATGGCCCTGTTCCTCGTGCTCGTGGCCATCCCGCTTCTTCTTTCAAACTCCATCGTCGGCTCTACCGAGACCGTCAAGACCGGTCCAGGACATACTCTCGACACAAAGGGCTGATCCAACCAGCCTCCGGCCAAGTCAATACGAAACGGAATGTTGCTCGTCTTCCTTCCGTGCGGGCTTGTCCGAGCCTCCAGTCCACAAAATGGATTGCTCTTCAACATCAGCTGGCCTCACTGGGAATAAGAGTCCAAACAAGGGTCAAGAGAGATCGCATTTGCACGATCGGTCGGGGCAAGCATTCTGGGCGCAGGTGGGCTTGGGCACCCCCTGACACCATCAACGAATCCCAGTGGCTCTCTCTGCACCCACCGTCCCAATTGCCCTTGGTAGGTGCGGTTCCGCTCCAGGTGCGGCCCGGCCTCGGCGTCGAATACGTAGCCCGCGAAGGGGACGTAGCCGCGGGCACGTTGGAAAACGTCGGACGCGACGGATGCGTCAGGGCCGGATATGGCAACCTGCCCGTACGGCGTGAACACGAAGCCCCGGGCGGCGTCCCAAGCGGACATGCCCGCGAGGCCCGGCGTCTCCGGGTCATCGTCCGTGAAGTAGAGACTTGCATCGGCCTCCGGTCCGCAGCCGGGCTCATCATCCACCGTTTCGTCGCCCCGATCCCAAGGGCCTGGAATCCCGTCGGCCATGTTGTCGTCAGCCCAAGCTATCATTTCGTCACCTACTCTGTTATGACTTCCGGAAACTCGCAATCCGCTTTGCGCCCAAGTCCGGCAGAACGCCGTCAACGCCAGGAGTCCTGCCCTTGTTCAATCATCGCCTGCCCGACATCCCACTGCCGTCCCAGTGGGCCAACACCGTCAAGGCCGCCGTCCTGCACGTCATCTCGCTCGCCCAGTACGCCATCGTGGCCGCCCGGGGCTGGGCCGCCAACAGCTTCAACGCCCGCGTCCGCCTGGCGGCCGAGAACGACCGGCTCATTCAGGAGGTCGATCTCCTCCGTGAGGAGCTCCGCATCAAGGACGCCCGCCTGTCCAAGATCGACCCGCGCCGCCGCCCATACTACCCGCCGGCCCAGCGGATGGCCATCCTGGAACTGAAGGCCGCCCGCGGCTGGTCGCTCGCGCAGACGGCCCGCGCGTTCCTCGTCGAGCCCGACACCATCGCCGCCTGGCTCAAGCGAATCGACGAAGCCGGGCCGTCCGCGCTGGTCCAACTTCACCAGCCGGTCAACCGATTCCCGGACTTCGTCCGCCACGTCGTGCAGCGCCTCAAGACCCTCTGCCCGTCCATGGGCAAGGTCAAGGTCGCCCAGACGCTCGCCAGGGCCGGCTTGCATCTCTGCGCGACGACGGTGGGGCGGATGCTCAAGGCGAAAGCCAAGACGCCGCCGCCCACGGAGCCCCAGGCCGCCGAGGATGCCGAAGGCCCCGTCCAAGCCCAGCGAGTGGTGACGGCCAAGCACCCGAATCACGTCTGGCACGTGGACCTGACCATCGTGCCGACCGTCTCGGGGTTCTGGACGGCCTGGCTGCCGTTCGCCCTGCCCCAGTGCTGGCCGTTCTGCTGGTGGGCGGCCGTCGCCGTCGATCACTTCTCTCGTAAGGTCATGGGCGGCGCCGTCTTCCGCAAGCAGCCGTCCAGCAACCAGGTCTGCGACTTCCTGGCCGCAACCATCCGCGATGGCAAGGCGACACCCAAGTACGTCGTCTGCGACAAGGGCACGCAATTCTGGTGCAGCCCGTTCAAACGCTGGTGCCGACGCCGCAAGATCAAGCCGCGCTTCGGCGCCCTCGGCCAGCACGGCAGCCTCGCCGTCGTCGAACGCCTCATCCGCACCCTGAAGGCGGAAGGCCTCCGCCGCGCCCTGCTCCCGCTCAATCTCCGTCGGATGCGAGAGGAACTTGCCGCAGTGGTAGGGTGGTACAACTCGCACCGGCCGCACACGTGGCTCGGCGGCCGGACGCCGGAAGAACGCTACCGCCGCATCCCCGTCGCGTGCCGCAGGCCGCGATTCGAGCCCAGGGCCCGCTGGCCCGCCGGCTCGCCATGTGCGTCACCGCGGGCGAAGGTCCGGGGCAAGCCGGGCGTGTGTCTGCAACTCGTAGTGGACTACTGCCAGGGCCGAAGGCACCTGCCCATCGTCACGCTGAAACGCGTGGCGTAGCCGCCGGGGCTTTGGGAACCTGCTGACTGCAATGGTTCCACCTTGCGCCAACGACGCCAGAACAGTCTCATCGCTCCAGCGCGTCAGCCCGTGCCTCACGTCTTGCCTCTTCGATTGTCAATCTCTGCCTTCGACGGTCCTCAACGACCGCCCACAGCTACCGAACATGTCCCGCACGAATCTCGATGGACCAGTACAACGGTCCTCAACGACCGCCCACAGCTACCGAACACGTCCCGCACGAATATCGATGGACCAGTACAACGGTCCTCAACGACCGCCAACAGCTACCGAACATGTCCCGCACGAAGCTCGCTGGACCACTACACCAAGGTCGATGGACCACTACACCATTACACTGATTCGGAATCTAGTCTTCATTTAAGAGCGTTTCCAACAACTCCCCATTCAATGCATATACGCTCTCGGGCAAAGCATACTTCTCAGGGTCACCGCTGGCAAAAAAAATTGTCATCATTGTCTTGATAGAACAGAGCTCCTCATCAATATCGCCATGGATCTGACGCGCTGGGACATCACAATACGTCGCGTTCATCCATGTTCTACCATCAAAGTAATTGATTATAAGAATGTCTCTAATGTCACCAGCTCTTTCGATCTTGTCGTGTCTCATTGCCCTCGCCAGAAGGCGATCAATGCTGGGAGAGAGGCGACTGGTCAATGGTGCAGTCAATCGTGTCGCATTATGTTGAGCAAGTAGCAACTCTGTTGGGCCACTCATTCTCCCCCACCAGCGGATAAGAGTAGAAGATTCTGCGCCCATCGGAGGACGAAGATGGACCAGATTGACCACAAGAACATGACAATTGGGTTCGTCGGTGAGCCTGTGGCAAAGTGTCCTTTGAAAGTCATCGCAGTTTCGCATCTTAGTCATGTCGGCATATTTCGGCGTAGCATTGAGAGCGTTCAACACAGTGACAAAGGACAGAGGGATACCCCTGGTCCTCTCCCCAACCGCTGGCGCCGCCCTCATGGGCCTCTCCACAACAGATTGCCGCTTATCGGCACAGCCCACAATGAATACATTGCACAAAGCAAGTATGTATAGGTACTTTTTGCTGGCTAACATTGCTATAGTCCGTTCATCTTGTCATCAAATGCGGCACTGCCGAAGTATAACATCCAACCGAATCGTGCTCTCACCGCACTTTGATACCTGGCAATGTCAGGTGCGTTGTCTAGAGCAATGGCGGCAGCAAGCCCGGGCTGAAATACTGTTCGGTACGCATTCTCATCATAAGGGAAGACAGGAAGGCCCAAAAGGTCGCCCCCTTGTCCAATCCTGAATTGTCTTGACTGGTCTGATTCCACCAGAAACTCCATTTGCATCCTGGCATCTAACTCATCCACTAACCTCCGACCAGCATCGGAGTCACCAGCGCCGGGGGTTGAAGAGAGAAGGGAGATTAGTTCATCGTAACTGCGTACGGAATGAGCAAGCCGCTGATATCCGGCCCCGATATCAGAGAGATAGGAATTCTCCCAGTTGGTCACCGCATTAAACTCATAAGGACCGGTCTCAAAAGAGTAATATCCTCGTGCGCTTGCGGGTACCGCAGTCGGTGGTTGAAGGCCATTATGCACGAAGCAACAGCGTATATTGTTCCTTCTAGCATAGTCAACTAAGCCCTGTAAGACATGTGATGCCTCGTGGACAATTGCCTCATCGAGAGGCCATCCAGACCGGACCCCTTGTGTCGTCCACAGGGACATCGTTCCAGCGAGGACCTTCTGAAGTGGATTGATGGTAATTAATCCTAGGCCAGCAATATCTACCTCATCAAGCACCTGCTGGATAGGGTTGCCATTGCGTGTTGTCCAGTAAGATTGGGGCGCACCTTCGATGAATCCGCCCTGGCTACCGGTAGAACTCGATGCTGTGATCGTTATAATGATCGGGACATTTAGACACAGTTCGAATCCCTCTAGAAGGCTGATCAGCCGGTTTGCGGTGGGGGAATTACGGTTGTGAAGCCGGGCCCAAGCCTGCCGGATGTCCGGGTTCTCTGTGTCTACAGTGATTGTTCCATACGGATCTCCATGTTGTGCGGGTTGGCTTCTGGTATATTCATACAAGTCCGATCCGTCCACATATCCTACCGGATCTCTCTGGATCCACCGTCCCACTTCCGCCTGGTAGACGCGGTTGCGGACGAGGTACAGTCCCGACGGTTCGTCGAAGTAGTAGCCGGCGAAGAGCGACCAGTTCTTGTACGCCGAGCCGTCCGGGCGGACGGTCCAGTCGGCTTCCAAGACGATGGGGACGCCGTAGGCGGAGAAGGCGTAGTACTCGACCACCTCGCCGGCGGTCACGCTCGACTGTGCGGCCGCGCCGTCCACCACGGCCGTCGTGTTCATGTTCGCGTCTTGGCAACAGAACAGGATCGAGTCCACGCCGATGACAAGCTCCTGGTTCCCGTCCAGGTAGTTCAGATCGGCATAGTCGCCGTCGGTGTTGCCGTCAAACCACCGGACCACCATCGCGTCGATGTACCGAATGTCCCACAGGCACTGCTCCAGCGGGTCGGCGTCGCCGTTCAGCCGCACTTCGAGGACCTGCCACTGCTCATTGAAGAAGAAGTCCTGGGTGTCCAGGCCGGCTGTCTCCTCGATCCGCCGGTTGAGGCCGTCGAATTCGTAGACCGCAATCGTGGCGCCGGGCTCGCCGCTGCTGTCCGCCTTGACTGCGGCCATGCGGTTCCAGGCGTCGTACGTGTAGTGCTGCAAGTCGGAGGTGCTGCCGGGCTTGGGCCCGCGGATCATGTTGCCGGCCGCGTCGTAGGCGGGGTCGGCCCAGTTGCTGATGCCGGTGATCTCGTTGACGGCGTTGTGGGTGCGGGTCTGGGAAGTGCCGTTGTCGTCGAAGCCGGTCCAGTTGCCGAGCTGGTCGAGCGTCCAGGCCTGGCCGAATGCCGTGCTGGTGAGGAACAGCTTGCTGCCGTCGAGGTTGCCTCGATTCATCTCCTCCAGGCGGTTCAGGCCGTCGTAGGAGTAGAGCTCGTCGAAGTTCGACGTCTTGAGGTTCTCGCGGTAGAGGCGGTTGGAGTTCATGTCGTAGCCGTAGGCGTAGGAGTCCACGGCTGAGCCGTTGACGGTCCACGTCTGCTGGATGACCCGCCCGAAGCGGTCCCAGCCGGCATACGTGCCGCCGGTGCCGTAGGACAGCACGAGGTTGTTCTGCACGGCCGGGTGGGCGACCTGGACGATGGTCGAGGCGCCGAGGTAGGTGTACTGGGCGTACTTGGTGGTGCCGCCGGCGTCGTCGGCGATGTTGTCCAGGCGGCTGAGGACGGCCCCGATGCCGGAGGACGGGTAGTTGTAGAAGACCTCCCGGCCGTCGGGGTAGGTGACCTTGGTCAGACGGTTGTAGAGGGCCACGCCGCCGGAGGCGCCGTCGGCGTAGGTGTACTGGACCTGCGGGGTGCTGCCATCGACCTCGCCGTCGTGCTCCTGCTTGGAGGAGGTGACGTTGGACCAGCCGTCGTAGGTGAAGGTGACCTGGTTGACGATGTTGCCGCTGGTGGCCGCATCGTAGCTGGTGACGGAGGCCACCCGGCCGAGGTCGTCGTAGGCCCACTCGATCCGCAGGACGGTATCGTCCACCGAGGCGGGGTAGTCGGTGACGGCGTTGGCGGTCCGACGGCCCAGGAAGTCGTAGGCGTAGGTGTGCTCGACCTCGCGCTGATCGGTCCTGGTGGCTTCCAGGCCGCTGGCGACGTACGTGGTGGCCACGAAGTCGCCGGTGTTGCCGGCATTGAGGGTGGAGATCGTCGTGGCGGCGGAGTCGCCGTCGGGGTAGCTGACCGCCCGCAGGAGGGCGTTGTCCTTGACCGGCGAGCCGGCCGCGGAGGCCTGGAGATCCAGGGCATAGACGTAGCTGGTGGTCTCGTTGTCCGTCTGCGTGCCGTCGCCGTTGGCGTCCAGGGCCACAAGCTGGGTCAGCAGGCCGAAGACGTTGTAGACGTACCGGGTGACGCGGTCCTTGGAGTGATCGGTCGAGTCGCCGGTGTTGACCGGATTGCCGGAGCTGAAGCCGAAGTCGTCATAGTTCTCGGCCACGTAGGTCTTGCGGCCCACGTCGTCGAAGTACGTGCGGGTCTTGAGGCCCTTGTTGTCGGTGGTCTCGAAGACCTGCCCGTAGCCGTTGTAGGCGGCCTGGGAGAGGATGTAATCGTCGCTGTTGGCGCTGGTGCGGGTGGTCATTTCGGCGTCGGAGTAGTCCTCCCCGTCGCCGTCGCCGTCGAAGTCGTAGGACTGGCTGGTGATAGCCGTCCCGCCGTTGTCGCCGTAGGTGGCCGACCACCTGGTGCGGCCCAGGTCGTCGAACCATATCACGTCGTAGGTCGCCCGGGCGTTGGAGGTGGTCAGGGCCCCGGTCCCCGAGCCGTCGTCGTGGCGCTGGTAGCTGACGGTCATCCAGACGCGGCCGAGCGAGTCGTAGTAGGGGATGGTCTGCTCGACGATGGTGTCGGCGGTGACGTTGGTTGCGTCGACGGTTGCGCCCTCGTCGGTGCCCAGGTAGGAGCCGGTGACCCGGCCCCAGGAATCGTACAGGGTCTTGGTGAAGGCGCCGTTGGGCTGGGTGGTCTTGACCTGGCGGCCGAGGCCGTCGTAGGCGTAGGTGGTTTCCAGATAGTCGCCCGCGGAGCCCGAGGCGACCTCGTAGACGCGGGAGGCGCTGGCTTGGCCGGCGGAGTTGTAGAGCGAACGGGACTGGGAGAGCAGGGTCTCGGTCTGGCCGTCCTTCTTGAAGGTCTTGCTGTAGGTCGGCCGGCCCAGCAGGTCGTACGTGCTCTCGTACTTGGTGGGCAGGAGGCCGCCCGCGCCGTCGGGGTCGGGGGTGATGGTGACGTTCTGGCGCCCGGCGGAGTCGTACTGGTAGAGGGTGGTCACGTAATCGGCGGACGTGCCGGCCAGCGTGGCCAGGGCCTTGAGGGTGGAGACGCCGGTGAGTCGGCCGGTCTCGCTGCCGTTGCCGTCGGCGGTGGTGTCGTACCAGTACTTCTGGACGGCGACCATGTTGTCGTTTTCCCCGCCATAGACGGTGCCCCGCTTGATCTGGCTGACGCGGTCGCCGGAGTAGACGGTCACGGTCACGTTCAGGACGGTGTCGCCCGAGACATCGTCCGCGTCGCCGTACGAGGGGGAGCTGAACTCGGTGGAGTCGAGGCTGGCGTAAGACGCTACGGCCCTGCCGGCGCCGTCGTATTGCGTCTTGGAGAACAGGCCCAGGGCATCCGAGGTCTTCATCACCATGCCACGTGGATTATACCACGTCTGGGAGTCGATTACGCTGCCCAGTTGGCTGCCGTCGGACGGGTCGATGGAATAGGTGACGGTCTTGTACGTGCGGCCCTGATCGTCGTAGAAGGCTTCGTTCTTGGCCCGCAGCTCGCCCGAGTCGATCACGAAGTCCGTGTCGGCATCCACGTATATCTGCGACATGGTGACCTGGCCCAGGTTGTCCAGCGTGCTGAGCGAGGCGACGTTGTCCGGCCCGCGGGAGCCGATCTGGCGGTTGCGCCAGTCGTAGTCGTAGACCGTCTCGTAGTAGTCGTTGGCCCCCGAGCCGAAGAACGTGCGGCTGGCGGTGACGAGGCCATCCCCAGTGGAACCACCGTCGTAGATGGTGGCGGAAAGTTGAACGAGGTCCGTGCCGGTCATATTGTCCGGTGACCAGGAACCGCTGGTGGGCGTATCGTCAGTGCCGATCCACTCGGAGAGGGTGCGGCCGAGGTTGTCGTAGACGATGCGGCGAATGGTCCCGGCCGAGTCCTCGATTCGTTTCATCCAGCCGCGGCGGTTGTAGCTGTAGATCGTGGACAGATAATTGGTGCCTTTGGTGCCGAGGTTGGCGGCGGTGGAGTAGGTGACACCGGTGAGATCGGAGTACTGGCGGCTTTCCGTGGTCTGGCCGCCGACGTTGTAGTATGTGCGGGAGAGGGACTGAATGTCGGAGGCCATGAAGGTCTCCAGGCCGGTGGGCTCGTTGCTGCCATCCAGAGACGGGCTGACGGAGACGGTAAGGTATTCGCTGTATCGGTACTCCCCGACCACGATCATACGGCTTATGCTGATCGGGCCGTTGGGGCGGTGGTTGGTGCTGTCCCAGTTCGGATAGGTCCGGACTTCGCCGGTGATCTTCGCGCCCGTTCCGGAGTCCGTGTATTCGTCGTCGCGGTACACGGTGTAGCTGACGACCCCGTTGGCGTCAGTGTTCTTGACGGTGCGGCCGAGGGAGTCGACTTCGTATTGCGTGATCAGGTGCGCCCCGCCGCCGGTGGGCGTGGACCAGCCGCTGGGCAGGCCCGTGAAGTCCCCGGTCTCGGTCGTATCGACGTCCGTGATCATCTTGACCACGGCGCCGGTGGCGTCGTCATAGGCCATGTGGGTCAAGAAGCCCTCGGCGTCCTTGGTCCAGGTGACGCGGCCGAACGAGTCGTAGACGGTGGTGGACTGGTTGGCGGTGCCGGAGCCGTTCTGGGCGGTAGAGACGACCGGCAGCGAAACGACGGTGGTCTGTGTCTGGAGGGTGTTGGGGATCCAGGTGTACGCGTAGCTGGTGGTCTCGGCGCCCGTGCCGTCGGTGTTGCGGTAGACGGTGGAGTTGGCCGTGGGATACGCCGACTTGCCCTGGATATGTCGAGCGAAATACTCGACATGCGACTGGAGCACCGGCGTGTCCAACTCGCCCTGCTGAACGCTGGACTGGTGGAAGTAGCCCTCCACGCCGCCGGCCGTGGTCTCGGTGGCGGTGGTGGCGGCGTAGTACTCGGTGACATAGATCACGCCGGAATCGTCGTCCAAGTAATACAGATTGCCATCGACCTCGTGGAGCAGGTCGGCGTACTGTTCGTCAAAGCCCGTGATGGCAGAGGTGGAAGCGGTGAGGATCGTCCGGCCTTCGTCATCATACCGCGTGTACTCGTACCAGGCGGTGCCGGTCGCGTCCTGCTTGGTGATCTGCAGCATGGTCTGGCCGGCAAAGTTCGAATAGACTGTGACGCTGGTATTCTGGGTGTTGTATGGATCGTTGGTATCATAGCCTGGCAGCTTCTCGACCTGCTTGTATTTCCAGGAGTTGTACCCGTCGGTGTTGGAACTGACCGTGTACTCGAAGATGCTTGTGCCGATGCCGTCGCACATCGATGAGCAGCCGCCGCCCTGAGTTGAGCGTGTGGTCACACGCTGTTGGCTATCATACTCGAAGTAGTCGGTCGCATACGGCTTGACGGTCGAGTCATCGGCGGTTTCCCAGCCGGAGACGGCCTGCTTCAGCCGGGCGAAGGACGGCCCGTCGAAGTACATCTTGATACCGTGCTGGAAGCCGTTGGACTCGCCGGACTTGTAGTAGCGGTAGTACTTCTCCTCGACGACGTTGTTCTGGTCGTCCTTGATCGTGATGAGCTTGAGGTCGCCCTCGTTGCCCCCGACGGCCTCAGCGCCATAGTACGTGTAGTAGGCCTTGCGGACGTTGACCGCCTGCTGGCCAGTCTCCTGCTCAGTCGTTTCGGTCGACGTGACGCGGCCGTCGCTGTAGGTGTAACTGACGGTTGTGGTGATGTCGCCGGAGACGGTGGTCGTGCTGGCGATGGTGCCGTCTTCGTTGTACTCTTGCTCGGTTTCGTTGCCGCCGGGATCCTTCTGCGACTGGAGCTTGCCGCACGTGGCAGCGAAGAGGTACTTGGTCCCGTCGGGGCGGGTCTCGCAGAAGCCGCTGGTGGTCCGCTCGAAGATCCCCTGGCCCTCGGTGCGGGGCTGGAAGCCGGGGAAGTCGTACAGGCGGATCTCGTCGCCTTCGAAGATGGCGACCGCGTTGCCGCAGAAGATCAACTCCGGCACGGCCCCGATCACCATGTCCTGACCGTCAGCGGAGATTTCGACGGGTGATCCGGCATAGCTGTCTTGGCCGAAGTAGTCACCGTCGGGCCCGATCGAAGACCCACAGCACGCACAGGCGACTATCTGGTCGATGACGGTGGCGTTGACGGAGTCATCTACGGTGATCGCAATGTCCGGGGCGCCAAGTTCCACCGCGATACTCCCGCCGCCGATCCCTGTCCCCTTCATATACAGGGTGTTTCGGCCCGCGGAGAGCCCCAGGGCGCTGACGGTATATTCCTGCTCCGAAGTGATGGCGGTCTTGTCTGCCTTGTACAAGGCAAGCGGGCTGGCGAAGGTGAACGTCACGGTCTGGTTCGCTATCACATCGTTAAGCAGCTCGACCACGATCGGAACGTACTTCTCGCGGTCCTCGAAGGGCAGGGCAATATACTTGCTCGGAGTTCCGTCCTCCAGCCCTTCCTCGGCGGTGGTCCCTTCAGGCAGGCCGGAGAAGTCATTGTTGTCCGCGTCGACCTCCAGGTCCGTCCACAGGTGGTACACCGAGGCGGTGGCGTCGTCGTAGGTTCGGCCGACGTCGTTGTTGCCCAGATTGGTGTTCACGCGAAGGATGATGCTGGCATTGGCCACGGCGTTGACGCCTTCGGCCCAGAAATACGCCGTGGTGTCTATCCACGTGCCGCCGCTGCAGTAACCGAATCCCAACTCTTCCGCAGTATACTCCTCGCCAAGCTCGATGTAGTCGAGATCGCCCGTATCCGGGGGATTCTCCTGAAGCCCGTCATCAATCCACAGCCGGAGGAAAGAACCGGTCGAACCGCTGCCCACCTCTTCGCTCGGCCATGCGGCTGGGTACTCGAACGTATACGTGAATCCGGCCCGATCAGCGGCGGTGATCTCATGCCACTGCCAGCTTTCGTCGAAATATCCGTACATGCCGGCTGCACTGGCATTCATCCGCGCGAAGCGATAATCGTCATCATCCGCGTCACGGAAGGCCAAAGATGCCGTGTCGCCGCCGTCAAACGACAACCACAGGCCGCCGCAGCAATACTCGAAGGGGTTGTACTGAGCCCCTGGCTCGGCCGAGCCTGCCAGCGTGTTTTGGCTTTCGCCGGCGGCATTGACGGCCGTCACGCTGTAGGTGCTGGAAGACGACGATGAGGCGAACTCGTCCGTCCACGTGGTCTGAGCCGTCATCGCCACGATCGTGCTTTCTTTGTACACGTTGTAGGACGTGGCGCCCGTGACCGCGGACCAGGAGACGGTCACCGAACCGGCGGCCGTTTCGATCTGGGCGTTGCTCGGCGCGTCGGGAACCGACGGAGCGGAGGGCATCACCGCGGTGACCTGGGAGGAGCTTGCGCTCTCCTGCTGGGCATTCACCGCCTTGATCGTGTAATAGAAAGTGCCGGCTTGACCGTAAGTGTCTTCCCAGGTCGTGGCCGACACCGCACGGGCCACGCAGTCGCCAAGCTGCCCCTGCGTGGTGCTGCGGTATACGTCGTAACTGCCGGAGGAGACCGAGCCCGTCCACGTCAACTCTACCGTGCGCTCCTGCGCGTCAACCGTAGCCTCCAGGTTGCTGACGGCGTCGGGCGCCTGCATGGCGGCAGCGGAAGTCCCAACCTGCTCGTTCACGCCCGTCCCGTAGGCCCAGACCTTGTAGATGTAAGACGAGTCCCAGGCGGATTCCGTGTCGGTGTAGGCGGTTGCGGTGATTTGCTCGGCGAACAGGATGTCGTCACGAAGGATGTTGTAGTAATCGGCGCCGCTGACCGACGACCAGGCGATGGTGACACCGCCGCTGCCGTCGGATGCGGCCACAACACCCGTGGCCGATACGGTAATGCCGTGGGACTCCGGCGTGCTGCCGCTGTCGCCGTCGGTCACCGTCAGCGTCGCGGAGTAGCTGCCCGACTGGGACGGGGTGAACGTCAGCGTCCGCTCGTTCGTGACCACTTCCGGCGGCAGGGTGTATGGCTGTCCGTCGCGCGTCACGGCCCAGGAATAGGACAACGGATCGTTGGGGCCGGCGACGTCGGTGGCACGGCCGGTCAAGGTGATCGCCGTTCCCGCCAGTCCGGTGGACTGACCGACAATCGAGACGGATGGCGCCACATTGTTGACGACCACCGTGGCTGGCGTTGCCGTGTGCGCTCCGTCGGCCGCCATCGCCGTGGCCGTGATCTGCCGACCGGCGTGGCTGTCTGCGTACACGTGCGTCGCGCTGGTGCCATACTGCCCAACCGGAACCGTCTCGACCGGGGAGCCGTCGCCCCAGTTCACCGTCCAGTACTGCGCGACGTACCAGGAGTCATTCCAGTAGAAGTTCGCCGTCAGCTCGCTGCCCTCGTTCACCGACGCAGCCGCCGAGACATACGGGTCCGGATGCGAGCCGGGCACGGTCCCCCGCAACGTGCCGGCATAAACGGTTGTGCCGCCGGAATAGGTGTTGGCGCCGGTCAGCCACAACGTCCCGGTGCCGACCTTGATCAGAGCGCCATTGCTCAAAACCCCGCCGTACGTCGTGTAGAGGTTGTTGCTGCCAATGCTGATCGTGTTCCCGCCCATGTCCACGTTACGCGAGCCCTTCAGGCCGCCCAAAGTCGCGTCGTACGTGCTGAAGTCAATGCTCCCCGCGTCGGCGGCGTTCATGTCCAGCGTGCTGTTCTGGAGCGCGCTGGCATTGCCCAGAGCCAGCGTGCCGGCCGCGATTCGGGTTTCGCCCCGGTACGCGTTGGACCCGCCCAGCGTCAAGGTGCCAGCCCCGGTCTTCATCAGAGCGACCATCCCGGAGGTGTCTTGAATGATCCCCCCAAAGGTGCTGGTGGCATCGTCGCCGCCGACCGTGAGCGTACAGGCCGGGCCATCGATATTGTCAATGTTCCCGCTACCGGACAAGCCGTTGATCGTCTCGCTGTGGCCGTTAAGGTCGAGCGTGCCGTTGACCGTCACGTTCCCATAGCCGGACCCATCCGGTATCACGCCCGAGGCCCCCAGTTTCAACGTCCCTGCGCTGACCGTCGTGTCGCCGGTATAGGTATTGCTGCCGCTGAGAGTGAGCTGCCCATAGCCGTCCTTGACGATATTGCCGGAGAACTCAATGGGGCTGGAGACGACAATGTCTCCGTACCCGCCAAAGGTCAAGGTCTCATAGCCGTAGCCACCGCTGAGAGCTGTCGCGGAATCAAGCGTCAGCGTTCCGGAGTCGGAATCGATCCGCGCGTCCGAGTAGACCGTGACAGCACCAGAGAACGTATTGTCCCCCGATACATTCCTCCACGATGTTCCGGAACAACCATACAGGACCAGCGGTTCAGCTGCGGTCGTGATTCCCCCTTCAATCTCCAGGGTTCCGGACCAAACGTACGTCTCACTGCTCGTGCTGCCGAGGGCATTGGCATGTTGAATTCTCAAGGTTCCATCATAGATGTCCGTGTAGCCCGAATAGGTGTTGTCTCCGCTCAAGGTCAGTCGCCCCGAGCCGTCCTTGATGATACTGCCGGAGAATGCAATCGGGCTGGAGACGACGATGTTCCCGGTTCCGCCAAACACCAGGTAATCATAACTGTCGCCACCACTGATGGCGGTCGCCGAATTCAGCGTCAGAGTCCCGGAGTCGGAATCGATCCACGCGTAATAGTACGCGGTGATGGGACCGGTGAACGTGTTGTCCCCCGACACGTTTCTCCACGATGCCCCACAACAACTGCCATACAACTCCACCGGCTCGGCCGCCGTTGAAATCCCCCCTTGGACCTCGATGGTCCCGCCCCACACATATGTTCCATTGGCTGTGCCGCCCAGGGCGTTGGCGTGCTGGATATTCAGCGTCCCCTCGTAGACGTACGTATAGCCCGAATACGTGTTGTCGCCGCTGAAGGTGAGCTTGCCCGAGCCGTACTTGTAGATATCGCCGGAAAACGCGATCGGGCTGGAGACGACAATGTCTCCATACCCTCCAAGACCCAACATGTCATAGCCGTACCCGCCGCTTACGGCGGTCGGTGAGTTCAGTGTCAATGTCCCATAGTAGGATTCGATCGTTGCGCTAGAGGCAACTGTTACGGGGCCGGTAAAGGTGTTGTCTCCCCACACGTTCCGCCACGCCGTCCCGCAACAGTAACCGCCATACAGCGTGAGCGGCTCAGCCGCCGTTGTGATATCACCTTCGATCTCCAGACAGGCCCCATCGCTGATGGTCGTCCCACTGCTCGTGCTGCCCAAGGCATTGGCGTGCTGGATGTTCAGCACGCCTTCGCTGACGGTCGTCTCGCCGGAATACGTGTTGCTGCCACTGAGCGTAAACGTGCCCCAGCCCATCTTGGTCAGAGCCAGAGTTCCGCTGGTGTCCTGGATCGTCCCATTGAAGGTGCTGTAGGCGTCGTTCCCACCCACCGTCAGGGTATACGCCCCGGTCCCGCTCGCATTGTCCACAGTCCCGCTGCCCGACAGGCCGTTGATGGTCTCGCTGTAACCGTTCAGGTCCAGCGTGCCGTCGACCGTGACGTTGCCGCAGCCGTAGCCGTCCGGGATCGCGCCCGACGCGCCGAGCTTCAGCGTGCCCGCACCGATGGTGGTATCGCCGGAATACGTATTGGCGCCGGCGAGCGTCAGCGTCCCCGTGCCGGTCTTGACCAAGGCAAGGGTTCCACTGGTGTTCTGAATGACGCCGTCGAATTGGCTGGTGGCGTTGTTCTCTCCGACGTACAGCCCGTAATCGCCAGAGCCGCTTAGATTGTCTACCGTCCCGCTTCCGGACAGGCCGTTGATGGTCTCGCTGTAACCGTTCAGATCCAACGTGCCGTTGACCGTGACATCCCCGCAGCCGGAACCGTCCGGGATTACGCCCGATGCGCCAAGCTTCAGCGTGCCCGCACTGATTGTGGTATTGCCCGCATACGTATTGGCGCCGCTCAGGGTCAAGACTCCCGGACCATCCTTGGTCAAGGAGGCCGTCGCGATGACACTCGACACAGCCACGTCGCCCGCGCCCCCGAAGGTCAGGCTGTAAGAACCGCTTATCGCCGTGCCGGAGCTTAGCGTCAACGTCCCCGAATCAGAGTTGATCCGGGCCGCGGAGCCCAAGGTGACCGTGCCCGAGTACGTATTGTCGCCCGAGACGTTCCGCAGGGCTCCTTCGCCGGAGGTTCCACTTCCGTTGATGGTCAGTGGCTCGGCCGCGGTGGTGATTCCTCCCTGAATTTCGAGGGCCGCACCATCGCTGACCGTCGTCCCACTGGCCGTGTCGCCCAGAGCGTTGGCATGCTGGATGCCGAGGGTGCCCGCACTGACGGTCGTGACGCCCGAATAGGTATTCGAGCCGCTCAGCGTCAGTACGCCCGAGCCGATCTTGGTCAGGGCGCCGTTGCCCAGGGCGCCTGAGTACTCGGTGGACTGGCCGTTGTTGCCGATGCTCAGCGTCCGCCCGCCCATGTCCAGGTTGCGCGAGCCCTTCAACCCGCCCAGTGTCGCGTCGTACGTGCTGAAATCGATGCTCCCCGCGTCGGCGGCGTTCATGTCCAGCGTGCTGTTCTGAAGCGCGTTGACCGCGCCGAGGATCAGCGTGCCGGCAGCCAGGCGGGTATCCCCGCTGAAGGTGTTGGCCGCACCCAAGGTCAGGCTGCCCGAGCCGTCCTTGACGAGCGAACCGCTCCCGTCAATGACATTGGCGACGGTGAGGGTGGTGCTGGGATCGGCTTCCAGGGTGCCGCCGCCGGCGCCCAGGGTGATCCCCCGGTTGGAATCGTCGATGATGAACGTGGCCGTGGTCTTGAGCGTGCCGCCATCGAGGGTCAGTTGATCGGCCGTAAACGACGCGGGATTCGCCCCGAGATTGTCCTCGGCGGAGATGCTCAACGTGCCGGCGCTGATCGTCGTCTTGCCTGTGTAGGTGTTGCTGCCCGAGAGCGTCAACGTTCCCGAGCCGATCTTGGCCAGGGCGCCGTCGCTCAGGACGCCGGAGTACTCGGTGGACTGGCCGTTGTTGCCGATGCTGAGCGTCCGCCCGTCCATGTCCAGGCTGCGCGAGCCCTTCAGCCCGCCCAGTGTCGCGTCGTACGTGCTGAAGTCAATGCTGCCCGAGTCGGCGGCGTTCATATCCAGCGTGCTGTTCTGCAGCGCGCTGACGTTGCCAACGATCAGCGTGCCGGCAGCCAGGCGGGCATCCCCGCTGAAGGTGTTGGCCGCATCCAAGGTCAGGCTGCCCGAGCCGTCCTTGACGAGCGAACCGCTCCCGTCAATGACATTGGCGACGGTGAGGGTGGTGCTGCTGTCAGTTTGCACCGTGCCGCCGCCGGAGCCCAGGGTGATGCCCCGGTTGGAATCGTCGATGGTGAACGTGGCCGTGGTCTTCAGCGTGCCGCCATCGAGGGTCAGTTGATCGGCCGTGAACGACGTGGGATTCGCGCCGAGATTGTCCTCGGACGAGATGCTCAGCGTCCCGGCATTGGCCTTCGTCTTGCCCGTATATGTGTTGGTGCCGGAGAGAATCAGCGCGCCCGAGCCGTCCTTAGTCAACGAACCGCCGCCGGCCACGACGTTGGCGACCGTGAGGGTGGTGGTGCTGTCCGCTTGCACCGTGCCGCCGCCGGCGCCCAGGGTGATCCCCCGGTTGGAATCGTCGATGGTGAACGTGGCCGTGGTCTTGAGCGTGCCGCCATCGAGGGTCAGCTGATCGGCCGTAAACGACGCGGGATTCGCCCCG